>Ga0209190_1002921_pt1 | contig 11398 bp, 20 predicted proteins | sample M_140205_XF_Meta_FD_187315 | JGI IMG/M metagenome (GOLD analysis project Ga0209190, IMG submission 187315) | Freshwater microbial communities from Lake Montjoie, Canada to study carbon cycling - M_140205_XF_MetaG (SPAdes) (version 2) | ecosystem: Environmental > Aquatic > Freshwater > Lake... | reverse complement strand
GTTTCATCTGTATCCACTACAACAGGTACAACAGTTATAGATAATTCACAGGTTATTGTAAATAATCAAGGTTCAGTATTATCTAATCAAGATTTAGTAACTAGTATTCAAGATGCAGTATTAGCTTTGAAACGACAAGGCAGAGGATTAAACCCTGCTGGTTATATAGACGTAGGGTTCTAATGGCTATACCTACAGTAAATGTAATTCTTAACTTTTCGACCGGGCCAGCCTTTGCTCAAGCTATGATTTTAGATACTGGCATATTAGATACAAACATATTAGCCGATGCCACAGCAGTAATTGTAGATGTTAGTAATCAAGCAAATTATATTAAAACTGCTAGAGGTCGTAATGCTTTAGTCGATCAATTTCAGACAGGTAATTTAACTTTAAGAATTATAGATCAAAATGGCGATTTTAATCCCCTCAACTTAAATTCACCTTATGCGGGACTTTTAACACCAATGAAAAAGGTACAAATAACTGCTACCTACTCAGGAGTAACATATCCAATATTCTCTGGCTTTATTACCTCATACGTTAATACTCAGCCCTCAGATGCTACAGAGCTTGCCTATACAACTATCACAGCTGTAGATGCTTTCAGATTAGGTAACCTTGCACAGATCTCTACTGTTACTGGTGCTACTGCTGGAGATTTATCTGGCACTAGAATAAATCAGATTTTAGATGAGATTGATTGGCCAGCAACTATGCGAGATGTAGATGCAGGATTAACTACTATGCAAGCGGATCCCGGTACTGTTAGGACTTCTTTACAAGCTATGCAAACTGTTACCGACTCGGAGTATGGTGCTTTATATGTAGATGCTACCGGCTCATTTGTATTCCAAGATAGATCTGTTACGGCTGGCTCTATTGGAGATCCCACTACCTTGTTTGCCGATGACGGCACAGGTATCAAATACGCCAATGCAACATGGATACTAAATGACTCTTTAGTCTTTAACTCTGCCACAGTTACTAGGACAGGCGGTAGCCCTCAAAATTCATTTAATCAAGCATCTATTGACAAATACTTTTTACACTCATATAACCTGCAGGATCTACTAATGCAGACCGATGCGGTAGCACTCCAATATGCTCAGGCTTATACCGCTTCACGTGCAGAAACCAGCATCCGATGTGATGCAGTAGAGCTTGACCTATACACCGATAATTACAACACAGGCATAATCGCAGCCCTAGACCTAGACTTCTTTGATCCGATCACAGTTATCACCACTCAACCCGGTGGATCGACTTTGGAGAAAACCCTGCAGATCTTTGGGGTAAGCAACACAATTACACCAAACAGCTTTAAGACAGTATTTACCACACTAGAGCCAGTTATTGACTCGCTGATTTTAGACAACGCAATCTACGGCATGTTGGACTATAATGTCCTCAGTTACTAAGGAGAATAATGGCTAAACAAACCTTTACCACAGGGCAGGTATTAACAGCTGCTCAGATGACAAGTCTGCAACAAACCGCTATGGGCGGTGGATCTGCAACGGCTAAGACCACATCTTATGTATTAGTAGCTGCAGATGCTGGCGGTACTGTTGCTATGAATGCAGCAGGTGCTACCACAATTACAGTTAATACCGGACTCTTTGCAGCAGGTGATACAGTATTCATACAAAATCTTGGCGCAGGTGCTTGTACAGTTACAGCCGGTACTGCAACAGTAGCGAGTGCTGGTAGTTTAATACTGCCACAATATGATGCAGGCATATTATATTTTACTGCAACAGGTGCATCTATATTTTACGATTACATACAAGCAGGTGGCGCATCTCCATTAACTACTAAAGGTGATCTTTATACTTATAGTACAAGTGATGCAAGATTAGCAGTAGGAACTAACAATTATGTTTTAACAGCCGATAGCGCAGAAGCTACAGGATTAAAATGGGCTGCTGCTGCCGGTGGCGGTGGTAAAGTTTTACAAGTAATTTATGGTTCTTATGCCACAGAACAAACAAGCACTACAACAACTTTTGCCGATACAGGTTTATCAGCGTCAATCACGCCAACCTTAAATACAAGTAAAGTTTTAGTTTTAGTAAGCCAACAAGGTGTGTATAAGGCTAATGACTCGGCTGCAAATGGCACAAAGTTAAGATTACTGAGGGGTTCTACTGCATTTTTAGACCCAATTTCTACAATAAGTCCTTATACTGGCACACTTTTAGAACAATCTATATGCGTTAGCACATGTTATTTAGATAGTCCGGCAACAACATCTGCAACTACATATAAAACACAATTCGCAAGGCGTGCTGGTTCGGGAACAGTTAAAGTCCAATTTGATAATACAGAAACATCAACAATTATTCTAATGGAAATAGGTGCATAAATGGATTATTTAAATGCAGCAATACAAAAATTAAAACCAAACTCTGAATATGTTTATTCTGGTGATGATTATTCATCAATTAACTGGCATGTTTTAGAAGGTGATGCCCCTACTAAAAAAGAAATTGATGATGTTATCAAAGTAATAAAAGCAAATGAAGCAAAAACGGTAGAAACTAAAGCAAATGCAAAAACAGCATTACTTGAACGCTTGGGTTTAACTGAGGACGAAGCAAAACTTCTGCTCAGCTAATGACACCCTGGTTATCTAAAGCTGCTAAGCAGTTAAGGGATCAAGTTGATACCTGGTATCCGGATCGGGATATTTCAGCTGATGGTTGGATCGGGGATAGTCGTCATGCTGCCACAAAGTCCGATCATAACCCGGACACCGATGGGTGCGTACGAGCCATTGATATTAGTGTTGGGCTATCTAAACAAAAAGGGCTCAGCGTATATCTTAGTGACCAAATCAGAGAATGCGGCAAAACCGATAAGCGCATATCTTATGTAATACATAACTCACGCATAGCCAGTAGTAAGAAGGGTTGGGTTTGGCGAGAGTACAAAGGCTTTAACAAACATGAACACCACATGCACATCAGCTTTACAAAGTTAGGCGATCAAGATGCTAGGCCGTTTGATATACCACTAATAGGAGGCAAGATATGAATATGAAAAATCCTTACGTACTGACCGCTGGTGCATTTCTATCAGCATGGGCAGCATCCAACTTCGCAGCAGATTATCGTGCCGTACTGTGGGCCGTATTAGCTGGAGTGTTTGGCTATGCAACTCCTAAAAAATGACACCGGGCGAGTGGGCCGGCTTTGGCGCTGGCGTTTGCGCCGTGCTAACCGCCGTGCTGATCGGCTTGCGTTTCTTAGTTAGGGGCTGGCTTAATGAATTACGCCCCAATGGAGGTGCAAGTATGAAGGATCAATTAACAAGGCTCGAGTTGCGTGTTGATGATCTCTTTATTCTAATTAGTAAGCGATAATTTAATTATGGCTACCAAACCTAAAATCAAGCGTAAGAAAATCAACAGGCGTGTGGTGCGTAATAGTCCTGAGCCATTATCTAAGTTAGATGTGCATATGATTACAGCACATGAGGTATATAAAGCAGCTAAAAAGGCTGGCTTTAGTGATGAGTTAGCGTGGTGGTTTGTGCAAGAGCCTAACGCTATGCCCGATTGGATCGCTAACGATAAGCCAGATGCGATTATACCTAATATCCCTACTCCAGATGAGGATGACGATTAAGCGTTGGCTAGTAATCTCAGACCTTCAGGTACCGTTCCAGTTAGACTCTGCGGTAAAGAACGTCATCAAACTAGCAAGGCGGGAGAAGTTTGACTCTGTATTGGTGGTTGGTGATGAGATTGATTTTCAGTCGATTAGTAAATGGAGCGAAGGCACACCTTTGGCTTACAGTGAGGATCTACACGCTGATCGTGAGCTATGTAAGCAGATACTCTGGGATATCGGTGAGTACAGTCCGCAAATGCACATTATCCGCAGCAATCATACTGATCGCTTATACAACACTTTATTAAAAGTACCGGGGTTAATTAACTTACCCGAGCTACAGTACCCGGCGTTTATGGGCTTTGAACAAATGGGTATGACTTATCATCGCAAGGCTTATGAGTTTCATCCCGGATGGGTGTTATGCCACGGAGATGAAGGCAATATGAGCCAGCACGCCGGTATTACGGCCCTCAACCTTGCTAAGAAGTTTGGTAAATCAGTATTGGCGGGGCACAGCCACAGGCTGGGCATGAGTGCCTATACAGAGGGCGTAAACGGGCACACGCGGGCCTTATATGGCATAGAGGTAGGAAACCTTATGGATAGAAAGAAAGCGGGCTATATCCGCTATAACAGCGCGAATTGGCAGAATGGTATGTGTATAATGGAGTCCGCGGGAAAGACGCTAACACCTACGTTAGTGCCTATCGATCCTAAGGATGGCTCATTCACAGCATTGGGCAGGTATTACGGGTAAATCGTTACCCAATCGTTATACAAATACTCCCTAAAACTATCCACAAAGTCATACACAAATGCCATACTTCTGTTGTGCCACAAACGTGGTGCAGGAAGCAGGGCTACTTGAAAATAGAAATAGATCTAACAGCAGCTGACTTTGAACGACTATGGGTTAGCTCAATGAAATGGCAAGGAATTAACTGGGAAGAGCAGGCTGATAGGTTTGATCCTACCCCAGAGTTTAGCTGGACATACGCGTACTGGTTTGATGAGTATGCAGCGTTAAAAATGGCAGAAGGTTTCTTAACTGCAGATCAATGCAGTATTCATTCCGATGAGGCCGGCGGTTGGGTTATATTAACTAACTACGCTAGCCCTTGCCATCTACGCGATGAACTGGTAAGCGCATGACACTAAAACAAGCCGGGTTATTATGGGTCGCTAGTATGGTTGCGATTATCTGGGCTTACGGTGTATATGAGAATGCAAAGCAGACACATTACTGGCGTGGCCGTAAAGACGGCTGGGATATGCACCGCCGGATGATAGAAAATAAAATCGATGCCGACAACAACTGAGAAGCTGTTTAACAATGCCACGGCACTTGTCCACGAGCGAGGTATCGTTTATGGACACGCAATTTACAACATGGAACGAATCGCAAAGTCGGTCAGTGCATACATTGACTATCCAATCATGCCTCACGACGTACCAATTATTAACGTTCTCCAGAAAATATCGAGGCTGGCTGAAAGTCCTGGACACGCGGACAGTATCGTGGACATCTGTGCATACATGGCTATTTACCAGCTATGCATCGAAGCCGAGAAAGACGGAGAGTTTGAATGGAGGGCTGGAGAATAATGGCATTTGATTTAAGTGATTATACAACCGTTCAGGAACGATCAAATATATTCTGGGAAAGGTATCCAAATGGAGCAGTACGAACACGAATTGTCTCGGAGTCAGACACTCGAGTCATTGTTGTTTGTGAATTATTTAGGGACAACGCTGATGAAAAACCATTCGCAACAGGAGAAGCAAAGGAAGTCATATCGGACCGTGGCGTTAATCGCGACTTTGCACTTGAAAATTGTGCGACTTCGGCTCGAGGCGTTGCTTTTAAAGTCGCTAATATCGGTACTGAGAAGAATGGACCAAGTAGAGAAGAAATGGCTAGAGTAAATGAGAAGCAATTTACGCCTAAATATGGCAGACCAGGATCTAAATCAGCTGCTATGGAGTATGCGTTGCATCTTGTTAATACACAGGATAAAGCGGTTGCTAATGAGTCTGATCCACTTGTCTGGTCTGTTGGTGAGAGCGTTGCTCAAATTGGCGAAGTGGTCGCTGTTGATTTTACTTGTCGGCACGGCAGTATGGTAAAGAAAGAGGGTATTGCCAAGGCTACAAACAAACCATACGCCGGGTATGTATGCAGCGCAGCTAAACCGGATCAATGCGATGCTAAGTGGGCCAAACTAACTGCCGCCGGCACGTGGTACTGGCCAGATGATGCTGAAGCAGGCAAAGGAGGTGAGTAATGGGGTATTTAGAGATCCTTGACGGATCGGGCTGGACTTTACGCATTGAGAACGATAAGGCCAGCCTTGCACCGTCTATTGATACGTGTATAGCTTGTAATGACGACAGGCTTACACATGATGGAAACTACTTGGTTTGTGTCCGATGTTCGGTTAGACAATAGGAGATTACCATGAAGCACCCGCAATTCAAGTGCAACGGCTGCAAGCGTGACACAGAGTTTCTGTGGCTCGATCAGCTAGATACGCCGGAAGGATTTAAGGCCTATCAATGCATGGACTGCGGGTGTGTCGGGATAAAGAATATCGCCGAAGCCGTTACTATACCTGAATCGGACATAACCCGATGCGATCAGTGTGGCAGTTGGATGTTCGTCACCGTGGCCTGTCACACTTGCGCCTTAGTTAAGGAGAAGTAATGCCTACAGGTAGACGTAATTCAGGTGGAGACGATTACTACACATCACAATGGATATTTAACGGCCTCGGCCTAGAGTTTGATTTAGACCCGTGCTCGCCCATAGTTGGCGGTGTTGTACCGGCTAAAACCAAATATAACATTGAGGATGATGGCCTATCTAAAGATTGGTTTGGCCTAGTTTGGATGAACCCACCCTATTCAAAGCCAACGCCGTGGGTAGATAGGTTCTTAGCTCATTCCAACGGTGTGGCATTGGTGCCCTTTACCAACGGTAGGTGGTGGTTTAACTTATGGAATCACGCCGATGCAATTATGCCTATTGCTTATAATCATAAGTTTGACCGAGCCGATGGCAGCCGTAAGACAATCACATTTAACACAGCCCTTTACGGTATAGGCGAGATAGCTGTGCAGGCTATTCATAGATTTAAGTTACATAGGATCCGATGAAGTTACTCGATTTATTCTGTGGCGTTGGTGGTGCCTCTGTTGGTTATGCTGAAGCCGGTTTTGAAGTGCACGGTGTTGACCTAAAACATGGCAAAAGATATCCGTTTACTTATATACGTGCCGATGTATTAAAGGTACTTAAGGATGAAGAGTATATCCAGCAATTTGATGTAATTCATGCTAGTCCGCCGTGCCAAACGCACAGCATCACCCAACACTTACGCAACGCTCAAGGTAAATCAACAAGCAAAATAGATCTTATTCCAGAAACTAGAGCAGCCCTAATAGCATCCGGGAAGCCTTATATTATAGAGAATGTACCGGGTAGTCCATTAATAGATCCTATTCAACTATGTGGCTCCTCGTTTGGTTTACGAGTACGCCGGCACAGATTGTTCGAGAGTAATATGCCTCTTGTTGGATCTAAGTGTGATCATAAGTTACAAGGTAGGCCAATAGGCGTGTATGGCTCACTAAATGACCAAATACCTAATGGTGGTAAGACTGCAACAACCATAGATGAAGGCCGTGATGCCATGGGTATATCGTGGGCATTATGGGGTGAGTTAGTTGAAGCTATACCACCGGCCTATACTCAGTACCTCGGTAAACAGATAATCGACTTGCCGTCTGACCTGCGGTTATGCCGAGTGATTTGACTCTACATGCTACCCTCTAGATCGCATTCGACCTCAAGGCGAAAACGCGAGCGCCACCGGCGCAAGCTCGCGAGGTGCACGCTAGTAGGTATCGCTCTATTTGTAGGCCAAATATTAAGCCTTGATAAAGCTCATTCCGCTGATAACTCAATACCTAATTTAAAGTTATATGCTTACAATTCATTTAAAACTTGGGATCAATTCGAGTGCTATAACTACATCATTATTATAGAAAGCAAGTGGAATTATAAAGCCCGTAATGGTAGTCACTATGGTCTAGGCCAGATGCGTAACCCATTAGTACTTACCCTTACTCCTAAGGAACAGATAGTGTGGCATATGCGCTATATTGGTCATAGATATGGTTATGTTAATGATGAGCCTAACGCGTGTAAGGCAGCTGAACACCTACTTACAAAGGGCTGGCATTAATGATTAATAAGAAGCCTAAGCATCAACGATCTATTGGTACTCAACGCTGGAAGAACCTAAGACTTGTCATTCTCGCACGTGATGGTTACACGTGTTACGCGTGTGGTGGCGAAGCAAACCAAGTAGATCATATATACCCTCGCGCTAAGGGTGGTGATACGTTTGACCCGTTAAATTGTGCAGCTATATGCGCCAAGTGCAATGGCCTTAAAGGAGACCGTTTTTTTAGCCCTATGCCGACCCCCCCTGTCTTTCCTGCCTCATCTCTCCCTAGTACGGTCCAGATCGTTCCGGACTCACCTTTTATACGCCCAGAAGGGTTACTAATTGAACACCAATGATGCAGAAGTAATCCCCATCAAGAGGGGGCTAGAACTGATCGGTAGCACTCAGCCTAGAATTCATACGCCTTTATTAAAGACAGCTAGTAAGGCGCAAGAGGTAGCCGATCTAGCCGAGAAAATCAACATGCCACTCATTCCTTGGCAGCGCTGGGTACTTGATGACCTACTATCCGTGGATGCAGCGGGTAAATGGCTTAAGAAGAGTGCGCTTTGTCTTGTAGCACGTCAGAATGGTAAGACTCATCTAGCGCGTATGTTAATCCTGAGCCATATGTATCTCTGGGGCAGTAAGAACGTACTAGGTATGTCATCTAACCGGAATATGGCCTTAGATACTTTCAGGCAGGTTGCTTATACGATTGAGGATAACGATTTCTTACGCAAGGATGTAAGACAGATAAGACTTGCCAATGGGCAGGAGTCTATTACACTATTAAACGGGGCAAGGTATGAGATCTCGGCAGCTACCCGGGATGCACCTCGTGGTAAGACCGCCGACTTCTTATATCTTGATGAACTTAGAGAATGGTCAGAGGAAGCCTTTACTGCTGCCCTTCCTGTAACTAGAGCTAGGCCTAACGCCATGACCTTAATGACAAGTAATGCCGGCGATGGCTTCAGTAGCGTACTTAATGATCTAAGAGAGCGCTGTATGTCCTACCCACCGGCTAACTTAGGGTATTACGAGTACTCGGCTCCGCAACATTGTAAGATACACGATCGCAGTGCCTGGACATTTGCCAATCCAGCACTTGGACACTTGATTACAGAGCAAACTCTAGAAGAGTCGGTAAATACTAATAGCGTAGAGGCCACACGCACCGAGATGCTTTGCCAGTGGATAGATTCTGCCGTCAGCCCATGGGTATATGGTTCGATCGAGGCATGCAGCGACTCCACGCTAGAGATACCCGTTGGCCCGGCAACTATTATGGCATTTGATATTGCTCCTACTCGCAGATCCGGTGCGTTAGTAGCTGGCCAGATCAAAGATGGCAAGATAGCGGTCGGGTTGATGCAGTTATGGTCTAGTGAAGTGGCAATTGATGAAGTTAAGATGGCTAGTGATATAAATGAGTGGGCGCGTAAGTACAGGCCCACGATTATATGCTTTGATAAGTATGCAACACAAACATTAGCCACAAAGTTAGAGCAAAGCGGATGGAAGATTGAAGATGTATCTGGTCAGGCCTTTTATCAGGCATGCAGCGACCTATCTGATGCTTTGGCAAATAATAGAGTGGTTCATTCCGGTCAAGAGGATCTAGTACAACACTTAAATAACTGTGCAGCTAAGACAAACGATGCTGGCTGGAGAATAATCCGTAGGCGCAGCGCTGGCGATGTCACAGGCGCTATTTCACTTGCGATGGTTGTAAGTCAATTAACAAAGCCACAACGCACCGCAGCAATATTTGCCTGATTTGCACCATATGTCCGTTTTATGGTATATTATGACCATATGGGTATATTGTCTGCTTTGGGAATTACATCTAATAACAGATCCGTTAAAGCGCAATACGCCCCAGCAGTTATGCAGAGTTTTGGTTACGGCCCGGGCAGTATTGGATCGGGGTACGGTTACGCACCAATAGATCGATCCCTTGCCATGCAAGTACCTGCGGTTGCCAGATGCCGTAATTTAATAGCTGATGTAATTAGTTACATGCCACTAGAGCTTTATAATAAAAAAACTGGCGAGGAATTAGGATCACCAGTTTGGTTAGAGCAACCTGATATTCGACAACCAAGAGCCGTTACTTTATCCGCAACCATAGATAGCCTTATATTCTATGGAGTCAGTTACTGGTTAATTACAGAGGTTTATGCCGATGATTTACGCCCGGCAAGATTTGAATGGGTAGATAATAACCGCGTTACCCCAATATTTAACAATAGAAACACCGAGATACTTTATTACAATTTAGATGGCACTAAGTTACCAATGTCAGGCGTTGGATCTTTAATTACCTTCCAAGGATTAAACCAAGGTGTATTACAAACTGCCGGTCGAACAATCCAATCAGCTTTAGATATTGAAAGAGCATCAGCAGTAGCCGCACAAACTCCAATGGCTACGGGATACCTCAAGAATACCGGTGCGGACCTTCCAGAAGATCACGTACAAGGATTATTGGCAACATGGAAGGCAAGTAGAGCTGCTAGATCAACTGCTTATCTTACTAGCACATTATCTTATGAAACTGTCGGATATAGCCCTAAAGACATGATGTACAACGAAGCTAGCCAGTACTTATGTACTCAAATTGCGAGAGCAATGAACGTGCCGGCCTACATGATCAGCGCCGACATGAATAACAGTATGACATATCAAAACATCATTGATGGGCGCAAAGAGTTTGTCGCATATTCTCTACAACCATTTATTTGCGCAATTGAAACCAGACTTAGTATGGATGATATTACAGCAAGAGGCAATGAAGTTAGATTTGCGGTAGAGGAGTCATTCTTACGCGCCGATACAATGCAAAGACTAGATGCAATAGAGAAAATGTTACAACTTGGCTTAATTGATGTAGCGCAAGCCAAGGGCATGGAAGATCTAACCCCATATGGAAATGAGAGTGGTAATGTTACTAACCTTCAGTAGTTCAATTGAAAGTTCAGACACGGAACGCAGAATTATAGCTGGCAAAATTGTGCCGTATAACGAGGTGGGCAATACTTCAGTAGGCGCGGTTGTATTTGCCAAAGACTCAATTGCGATCGGCGATCCCGGCAAAATTAAAATGCTAATGCAGCATAAAACAGATAAGCCAATTGGTCGCATGCAGAAGTTCAATAAGGCCGAGGATGGCATTTACGCCAGTTTTAAGATTAGTGCAAGTATGCAAGGTTCTGATGCACTTATCCTTGCCGGCGAACAGTTAATTGACGGCCTATCAGTTGGCGTTGAAGTAACTGCATCGGATCAGAAAAAAGATTATTTATTAGTCACGGCAGCTACTTTAAAAGAAGTCAGCCTTGTCGAAACACCAGCGTTCGCTAATGCGAATGTAACTAACGTTGCCGCTAGCGAAGGCGAAGCGGATGCAACAACACCTACTACGGAAAGTGAGGCTATCTTGGATACAACTCCAGAGCCAACTGTAACACCGGCAGAGGTTGCTCCAGTAGAAGCCGCACGCCCTACAATAAGTGCTGCATTTTATACAGAGCCACGCTC
>Ga0209190_1002920_pt1 | contig 11400 bp, 8 predicted proteins | sample M_140205_XF_Meta_FD_187315 | JGI IMG/M metagenome (GOLD analysis project Ga0209190, IMG submission 187315) | Freshwater microbial communities from Lake Montjoie, Canada to study carbon cycling - M_140205_XF_MetaG (SPAdes) (version 2) | ecosystem: Environmental > Aquatic > Freshwater > Lake... | reverse complement strand
CCCGCATCATACCACAGGAAAGCCCCCCGACAAGGGGGACTTTCCGGCGGCCGACTTAGCGGGTGTGGCGGACATCCTCGCCGGAGAGCAGGAAGATGACCTGTTCGGCGATGTTCTTGGAGTGGTCGCCGATGCGCTCGAGGGCCTTGGAGATGAAGATGAGCTCGACGTCAGAGGCGGACACCTTGGTGGAGTCGCCGGCCTTGCCGAAGAGCTCCTCGTAGTTCTTGCGATTGAGGGCATCGATTTCGGCGTCGCGCACGAGGACTAGACGCGCCTTAGCAATATCGCCTTCGATGAAGCTATCGAGGGCCAGACGCAGGACTTCGCAGGCGATGATGCCTTCGGCCGGCACGTGCAGGAGGTTCTTCAGCGGTCCTCGCTCAGAGATAACCATCGCACGCTTGGCGATGACGGAAGCCTCGTCGGCAATACGCTCGATATCATGGCCGATATCGCGGACAGCGAGCAGCAGGCGGACATCGCTACCCATGGGACCGAAGAGCGTCAGGTAGCGCATGATTTCGCGGTCGACGCGCTTCTCGAGCTCATCGACGCGGTCGTCCATACCGCGGACCTGTAGGGCCAAAGAATCGTCGCCGGTCTCGACGGCGCGGAGCACCAGGCGGGACATGTCGAGCGAGCGCTCGCCCATTAGAATCAGGTCATCCCGGAGCTGGCGGAGTTCGTCGTGGAAGAAGCGTTGCATGTTGGTATTTATTAAAGGGTCAACCGAAACGGCCCGAGATGTAGGCCTCGGTCTGGGCCTGCGAAGGATTCATGAAGATCTTCTCGGTGGTGTCGTATTCGATCTGCTTGCCGAGGTAGAAGAAGGCCGTGCGGTCGGACACGCGAGCGGCCTGCTGCATGGAATGGGTCACGATCACGATTGTGAACTGGTCCTTGAGCTCGTGGATAAGTTCCTCGATTTTGCCGGTGGCGATTGGGTCGAGGGCCGAGCACGGCTCGTCCATCAGTAGAATCTCCGGTCGATTAGCGATGGCGCGCGCAATGCAGAGACGCTGCATCTGGCCGCCGGAAAGGCCGAGGGCGCTATCGTCGAGGCGGTCCTTCACTTCATCCCAAAGAGCGGCTTTACGGAGCGAGGTCTCGCAGGCTTCCTCAAGGACGGCGCGATCGCGCACGCCGACCACGCGGAGAGCGTAGACGACGTTCTCGAAGACGGACTTAGGGAAAGGGTTGGATTTCTGGAAAACCATTCCCACGCGGCGGCGGAGGGAGATGACTTCGAGGCCGGCGTCGTAGATTGAACGACCAGAGATGGTGATGTCTCCCTCATGACGGACGTCATCGACGAGATCGTTCATCCGGTTCAGATTGCGGAGCAGCGTAGACTTCCCGCAACCGGAAGGACCGATGAAGGCCACCACCTGACGCTCAGGGATGTCGAGCGAGATGGCGTCGAGGGCCTTCTTCTGACCATACCAGAAGCCGTAGTCCCGGATACTGATATAGTCCTTGCGGCCTTCGCGTTCGGTAGCGGGGCGGACCTTGATGCGAGATGACGAGGGAGGATTCATGATTTCGGGCATGAGGTAGTTTGTTTTTAGAAGGCGGCGCCCTTGAAGCGAGCGCGAAGGCGGTTGCGGATCGTTATCGCCCCAAGATTTAGGCAGACGACCAGGACGATGAGTAGCAGCGTCGTGGCGAAGACCATCGGGCGGGCTGCATCGGAGTCCGGGGACTGGAAACCGAGGTCATAGACGTGGAAGCCTAGGTGCATGAACTTTCGGTCCATATGCAGGAACGGGGCAGAACCGTCGAACGGTAGCGTCGGGGCGAGCTTCACCACGCCGACGAGCATCAGCGGAGCGACCTCCCCGGCCCCACGGGCCATGGCGAGGATGACCCCGGTCAGGATGCCCGGGGCGGAAGCGGGCAGCAGAATGTCGCGAATCGTCTGCCACTTCGAGGCACCCGTGGCGAGGGAAGCTTCGCGCATACCGCGCGGTACGGCCGCCAAGGCTTCTTCCGTGGCGACGATAACCACAGGGAGCGTCATCAGGGCGAGCGTCAGGGAGCACCAAAGCAGTCCACCCGTGCCGAAAACCGGTGTGTTATTGTTATACTTCAACTGGTCAGCAAAGAAGAACTGGTCGATCGAGCCGCCGAGGACGTAGACGAAGAAGCCGAGGCCGAAGACACCGAAGACGATGGAGGGCACGCCGGCGAGGTTGTTGACGCTGATGCGCACGATGCGCAGCACGGGTCCCTGCTGGGCATATTCGCGGAGATAGATCGCGGTGATGACCCCGAAAGGTGTGACCAGCAGGCTCATGAAGACCGTCATGACCAGGGTACCGAAGATCGCGGGCATCAGGCCACCTTCCGTGTTGGCCTCGCGGGGTTCGTCGAAGACGAACTCACCGAGACGGGAGAAGAAGAGCTTCACGCGACCCCACGTATCGAGGCGGTTGGGGAACCAGGCGCGGATGACCTGGGTGAGCGGGACGACGACCTCGCGGTTCGAGGCATCCTTGGAGATGAGCGAAGCGACTGCACCGCCCTCGACCACCTTTTTAGCCTCCGCCTGGAGGCTGGCGAAACGTTCTTCTAGTCTCGCGATTTGGCGGCGGCGAACGGCGACCTCTTCGGCCAACTTCAGGTCTTCGGCACGACGCAAGGCCACGCGGGCTTTGTCCATCTCTTCGTTCACGTCGCCGATGCGATGGCGAGTAATCTCAATCAGCTTCTCACGGACCACGGCGGCGGCGGCGACTTCAGCCTGAAAGGCTTTCTCGAAACCGGAATCCGTCGCGGGGATCACCTTCCCGTCGGACTTACGCAGGGACAGCGGACGGACGAAGGCCGGTCCGTTCTCGACGCGCTCTAGGCCGAGGACGTCGGCGGGGAAACTCTCGGACTTGATTTTGGCTTCGTCGACCCAGAGGTAGGAGTTGCCGTTCAGTTCGCGCAGGCCGACCTGATACTGGAGCTCGTAGCGGGGGTTATCGGCAGGAGAACCGGCGCGGACGCGACGTTGGGCCAGCTGACCGATGAGCGTGCGGCCGTCATCGACTTGGGCGACTGGTACTTGAGGAGCCCAGAAAACCGTGATGCCGTTGACGATCACCAACGAAAGCAGGCCGATGACCATGCCCAAGCCGATGATGAGGCCGAGGCCCGTGAACCAGACGAAGGATTCGCCGCGAGGCGTGCTGCTGTCGGAAGAGGAGGACATGGTCAGACGACTTTGTAACGCTCACGCAGGCGCTGGCGGAGGACTTCCGCGAGGGTGTTGATCACGAAGGTGAGCAGGAAGAGACAGCAGGCGCCGAGGAAGAGCGCGCGATAGTGGGTGTGGCCAGCGGCGGCTTCGGGCAGTTCGACCGCGATATTGGCGGAGAGCGTACGCATGCCACTGAAAGGATTGGACTCCATCACTGCGGTATTACCCGTAGCCATCACGACAATCATCGTCTCACCGATTGCGCGACCGAAGCCGATCATGACACCCGAGACGATGCCCGAGATGGCGGTCGGGACCACCACGCTCCAGACGGTCTGCCAGCGGCTAGCGCCGAGGGCGAGGGAACCGGAGATCAAAGAATTGGGCACGTTGGAAAGCGCGTCTTCTGCAATCGTGAAGACGATCGGGATGACCGCGAAGCCCATCACGAAACCGACCACAAGGGAGTTGCGCGAATCGTAGGTCGCGCCGGTTGTCTGGCGCCACCACTCACGGAAGTCGGCGATCGGCAGGCCGCTCGCGGTGTCCTTGACGGTGAAGAAGGCGGCCTCGACGGCGGGACCGGACTTCCAAGCGGCGAAGGCGCAGAGCGCGAGGAACGGCAACAACCAGAGGAACTCCATGCCCGGCTTGACCTGGCGGCGAACCGGCTGCGGCAACGCGGACCAGAGGAAGCCGGCGAACAAGGCCGCTGGTGCGAGAATGCCGACGGCGCAGAAGAGAGAGATCAGGCGAGGATCGACCAGCGGAGCGAGCCACAGGCCAGCCAGGAAGCCCAACACCACGGAAGGCAGCGAAGCCATGATTTCCATGACCGGCTTCACGACCTGACGGTACTCCGGGCGGAGGAACTGGGAAACGTAGATCGCCGCGGTCAATGCAATCGGGAGAGCAAAGAGAAGCGCGTAGAAGGTACCCTTGACCGTTCCATAGAAGAGTGGGACGAGGGAGTACTTCGCCTCGAACTCATCGGAGCCGGCGCTCGACTGCCACGTGTAGTCCGGACCAGAGGCGCCTTCGTACCAGATCTTACCGAAGAACGCGCCCCAAGAGGACTCCGGGTGATGGTCGACAATGTTCCAGCGGTGCAGCTTGCCGTCGGCGGAGAGCGCGGTGAAGCGGTCGTAATTGCCAGCGAACGCCAACTGGCGAATCGAACCGGACGGCGCATCGCCTTCCCAGCGGAGCGAGCCAGTGGTCATGTTGCGGATCTGTAACTTGCCGCCCGCGACCGCGAGATAGCACTTGTTGCCTTCGGCGGCGTAGACGCCTTCACCGACTCCGGCGAGAGCCTCGCCGTCATGGATTTTACCCCAGCGGCGCAGGCTCTTGCCGTCCGGCTGGACCTGCGGATACATCGACCAGACTTGCTGTTCCCCGGAACGTCCGACGAACACCACCGAGACATTGCCGAAAATCATCCCAGCGGAAGCCACGGCCGGTTCCTTGGAATCCTTGAACGGCACGAACGATTGCAGGAAAGTGAACGCAGCGCCGTCATCAGCGTAAGTGCGCACTTCGCCGGACTTGCCGACGACGATAAGAGACTCCGCTGTCGAAGGGAGCAGGACCTTTTCGATTGAAGGGGCGTCTGCTGCGACGACGAAGGGCGCGCTGACGGTGACACGGGCCTTGCCGCCGAGACCCTTGCGCTCGGTGAGACGGACCGCGGTGAGCAGCGGCTTGCCGGCGGCTTCTTGGCGCACGACCATCAAGCGAGCCTGAGAGCCCTTGGCGTTCCAGACTTCGAGACAGGGTACGCCCGGCTTACCGATTGCGACCGGAGTAAGCGCCGTGACAACCGGCTCAATCGCTCGCTTGCCCACGGCGTCGAAGGTCGAACGATAAGCGACTTGCAGCTCTTGGACGGAGCCGTCGGAGAGTCCGAGGAAGATGAGGCCCGCGCGCGGGTAGCTGCGGACCGTAGTGACGCGAAGTTCGCCCAGCGAAGGGGCCCACTCATGCGCCTTGGCGCCGTCAGCCGCCCGCTGGAAGAGCACCTTGCCGTCCGCGAGGACGACGTAAGGGAAGTCACCGTACTCGTCTTCGCCGAAGGCGACGGCATTCACTGGAACCGAGAGCGATCCGACCGCTGTGACCTTGGCTCCGGTGAACAGCGGGAAGACTTGGAAGATCAGGAAGGCCAACATCCCGAAGACCGCGAGCACCACGCCGACTCCGCCGAAGCGGATCAGGCGACCCATCCACCGGTCGGCGGCCAGGGTCATGGGACTTACCGTAAAACGCGACTCCGGCGCGGGCACAGGAGCGGGCTTTATGTCGGAAGTTTCCATCGGGTTACGGTCTGGTGTCTTGGGCTCTAATAAAGGGGAAGGCGGGGAGACCCCGCCTTGGGAGGACCCGAGACCGTACCGTCGCACTTTTCAGACCGGCCCCGAAGGGCGTGGTGGCGACGGTACGATTTCGAGACCAAGCTTATTCGGCGCTGTAGTACTTGAGGGCGGCACGTCCTTCGACGGCGACGTCAGCCGGCAGAGGATAATAACCATCCTTGATCGTGATTTCCTGGCCCTGCTTGGAGAGGATGAAGGTGATGAACTCGCTGGTCAGCTTGTCCATATCCTTGGAGGGAGCCTTGTTCACGTAGACGTAAAGGTAACGGGCAAGCGGGTAGGTACCGTTGAGGCAGTTAGCGTAGCTGGGCTCGATGAAGTCAGCGCCGGTACCGAGGGCGAGGGGGAGAGCGCGGACGCCGGAGGTCTTGTAACCGATGCCGGAGTAACCAACGGCGCCGAGGTCGGAGGCGACACCCTGGACGACGGAGGACGAACCAGGCTGCTCCTTGACGGAAGACTTGTAGTCGCCGTTCTTCAGGGCCTTGTCCTTGAAGAAGCCGTAGGTACCGGAAGCCGAGTTACGACCGAAGGCCGAGATTGTCTTGCCGGCGAAAGCGCCGGTGAGCTTGGCATCACCCCAGGTGCTGATGTCCTGGCCACCAAACTTGCGAGTCGAAGAGAAGATGCCGTCGACCTGAGAAATCGAGAGACCCTTGATCGGGTTGTCCTTGTGGACGAAGACCGCGAGGGCGTCGATGGCGACCGGAACCTTGGTCGGCTTATAGCCGAACTTACCGGCGAAACCGGCGACTTCGGAGGACTTCATCTCGCGGCTCATCGGGCCGACCTGAGCGGCGCCAGAGGTGAGGGCGACAGGGGCGGTGCCCGATCCTTTACCTTCAACCTGGATGTTCACGTTGGGATACTTGCCCTTGAAGGCTTCGCTCCAGAAAGTCATCAGGTTGTTGAGGGTGTCGGAACCAACCGAGTTCAGGTTGCCCGAGACGCCGGAGGAGACGGCGTAGTCAGGAAGCTTGGCGTCAACCGTGACGACCTCGGAGGAGGCCGGGGCGGCAGAGGCAGACTGAGCGGAAGCGACAGACGCCGTGAGGGCGAGCAGCGCGAGGGACTTGAGGGTGGTGTGCATGTGTGTGGAAACACGGATATCATCCCATACGATTGTTACGGTCTCGTGTCAGAAGGGTGTTTCTTGGGCAATAGCCCCACCCCCTTCCCCACCCCCTATAGCAATAAACCCCTTATTTTTTAAGGTATTCGCCGATCAGGTCGGCCGAACGGGCCTCCGCCTCAGTAACTGGCAGGCCACCCTTCACCCCCGGACGCCTGTGGCCGGTCTGGGTGAGCCATGCATCGCGCAGCAGCGCCGAACTATCATGCAGATTCTTGAGCTTGGCACCCTCGGCAAACGCGACATCGGATTTCCAATTCATCATTGGTGCAAGCGAAGTCCACACGGCCTTCGCCATGAAGAGATGACCCTGCTCACCGGGATGCAGATTATCCTTCGCGTAGATGAAAGCAGGATCGGCCCTCTTCGCAGCAGCGACCGACTGATGGAGGAACGGATGGATGTCGATAACCTGCCAGCCAGCGGAACGCTGCGTGACGAGCCACGCGCCGTAGGCTTCCATCACGCCGTCGTAGTTGATCGCATCCTTTGCGCGATTATCAGGAGCGTAGAGCGGAGGCGTGACGACGACGATCTGCGCGCCGGCGCGGATGCAGGCGAGGCGTAGCTTGATGATGCCATCCTGGAAGGCGAGCTGGCGCGAAGCGTCGAGCGGCTGATAGATGCCGTCGTTGATACCATAGCAGGCGACGACGAGCGTCGGCTTGAATTGCGCGAGCACGCGGCCGAGGCGCTCGTGTAAATCGGGACGCGGGAAGCTGCCGCCGGCGTGGCCAGGCTCGGAGAGACCCGAAGTCGTCTCGCTCGAGAGGCCCATGTTCACGATTGTCGCGCGACCCATGCCCTTCTGTGCGCGGATCGCGGACTCGACGTATACCGTCCAATTACCGCCATAGGTGATGCTGTCGCCGAGGAAGAGGACACGCGGTTCAAGCTTGTCGGCCGAAGCGCGGGCGGTGAACAGGATCAGCAGGGCAAGAAAGAGGCGTGGCATCCCTGCAGGCTGACACTTTACCGAAAGAGGTAAAAGCGGATTAAGGGACGACTTATTAACGGCCGCCCACTTCCGCCTTCTCCCCGAGGGCGGACGGGCTATCGTCTGCCATCTGAACCCGCCCATCCACATCAAGGGAGCCCGCACCCACAACCTCAAGGATGTGGAACTGACCATCCCCCGTTATCAACTGACCGTCATCACCGGGGTCAGCGGGTCGGGAAAATCCTCCTTGGCCTTCGATACCCTGCACGCCGAGGGCAGCCGCCAATACCTCGAATCCCTCTCAGCCAAGGCCCGCGGCATGCTGGATTCGGCCCCGCGGCCGGACGTGGACTTCATACGGGGCCTCTCCCCCGTCATCGCCATCGCCCAGCGCACCAGCGGCAACACGAACCCACGCGCAACAGTCGCCACCCTGACCGAAATCGCGGACCACGCCCGCCCACTCTGGATCATCGCCGGAGATCGCCGCTGCCTTAAGGATGGGCAGCCCGTCCGCCGCCGCTCCCTCGACGACAACCTGCTGGCCCTCGAAGGCATCCCCGCCGGCACCCGCCTGATGGTCGTGGCGCCAGTCGCCAAGGATAAGCCCTCCGTCCTCCTCGAAGCCTCCGCCGACCTCGGACGACGTGGCTTCTCCCGCGTCCGCGTCGATGGTACCGTCGCCACGCTCGAAGAAGCCGCGGGCTTGCTGATTGGCCGCGAGTCCAAGCAGCTCGACGTCGTGGTCGACCGCATTGTCGCCGGACCGGACCAGCGCAGCCGCCTCGCGGACTCCCTCGAACTCGCGTTCCGCGAAGGCCGTCATCGCGCGAGCGTGCTCGCCGAGAAAGACGGACGCTGGGAAGAGCACGTGCTCTCACTCCACCTCGCCTGCGAGCATTGCGGCGAGACGTATGAGCCCATCAGCCCTCGCGCTCTTTCCCATAACCATCCCGAAGGCGCGTGCCCCGATTGCGGCGGCCTCGGCCGACAGATGCGCTTTCAGGAAAGCCTCTCCATCCGCGACGAGGCGCTATCGATCCAAGATGGCGTCGTGAAGCCCTGGAAATGCGCCACGCGTAAGACGCTCATCCGTCGTAACGCGATCACCCGCGCGCTCGCCGAGCAGGTACCTTTCGACCTCAAGACGCCGTGGCGCGACCTGCCTAAGGCCGTGCGCGAGCTCCTTCTGCACGGCGACCCGAAACGGAAATTCCTGCTCCCGCCGCCGAAGGGCCGCAAACTCGTCGAAACAGTCTGGACGGGCATGTTCACCGAACTTGAGCACGCCTACCGCACCACCACCGGCGAATCGCTGCGTCAGCGCCTGCTGCAGTTCCAGGCCGGCTCCGTGTGCGCCGGCTGCCAAGGCCGCCGCCTCTCCCCCACCGCGCTCTCGTTACGACTCAACGGCAAGACGATGGCCGAGTTCCTCGCGATGACGATTCCCGCTGCACTTGAATTTACCAAACAGCTCGCCACGCATCCTGGTGTCATGCCGGCCGAAGAAGCCCGTCGCGGGCTCGAACAGCGTCTGGCATTCCTGAATGACGCTGGCTTGAACTACCTCACCCTCGACCGCGAATGCAGTTCGCTCTCCGGCGGCGAAGCCCAACGCGTGCGCCTCGCCACGCAGCTCGGCCTCGGACTCGTCGGCGTCACGTACGTCCTTGACGAACCCAGCATCGGCCTGCACCCGAGCGACCACCAACGGCTTATCGGCTCGCTCCGCGGCCTGCGCGATCTCGGCAACACCGTCCTCGTCGTCGAGCATGACCGCGATATGATGCTCGCCGCCGACCACCTCATCGAGATGGGACCGGGCGCAGGCATCGACGGCGGACGCATCGTCTTTGAAGGGACGCCCAAGGCCTGCGCCGCGCACGCGACTTCACGCACGGGTGCCTACCTTTCCGGCCGTGCCACGCTGGAAGGTATCGTAAAGCGCAAGGCACCTGGAAAAGCCCATCTCACCGTCAAAGGCGCCACCGAGAACAACCTCAAGGACGTCACCGCGTCTTTCCCGATTGGCGGACTCACCGTCGTTTGCGGCGTCTCTGGCTCAGGCAAGAGCACGCTGGCAATCGACATCCTTTCCGCCGCCGCGGCGCGCAAGATCAACGGCGCCAAGTTCGTCCCAGGCCGCCATGCCGGCATCGATGGACTCGAGCAGATCACCGCATTCACCGCCGTTGACCAGGAGCCCATCGGCCGCACCCCGCGCTCGAACCCCGCGACCTTCACCGGCATCATGGACCTCATGCGCGAGCTCTGGGCCGCGCTACCGCTCGCCAAGGCCCGGGGCTACGGCCCTGGCCGCTTCAGCTTCAACGTGCGGGGCGGACGTTGCGAAACCTGCTCGGGCGAAGGCTCCGTCGCGCTCGATATGCAGTTCCTCGGCGAGACCTTCGTCGACTGCCCCAGCTGTGCCGGCCGGCGCTTCAACCGCGAGACGCTTGAGGTCCGCTTCAAAGGACTCAGCATCGCCGACGCACTTGGCCTGTCCGTCAACGAAGCCGCCGAAGTCTTCCGCGCGCAGCCTAAACTCGCCGAGAAACTCCGCACCCTCGCGGAGGTCGGGCTAGGGTACATCAAACTCGGACAGGCCGCCAACACGCTCTCCGGTGGCGAAGCCCAGCGCCTGAAGCTCGCCGCCGAACTCGCACGCCGCGATCACTCCGGACGCCTCTACGTCCTCGACGAACCCACGACCGGCCTGCACTGGGACGATATCGCCAAGCTGCTCGCGTTGCTCGGCCGACTCCGCGACGCCGGCGCCACGCTCATCGTGATCGAACACCATGCTGACGTGATTCTCGCGGCGGACTCGGCCCTGAAGGCGGCGAAAAAGGCGGCAAGCTCGTCTACGTCGGCCTGCCTGAAGGCCTACTCAAGCAGAAGGGCTCGCCCACCGGACGAGCCCTCGCAGGAAGCTGAGCTAAAGGCTCAGAGCTCAGGGGAGATCAAGGCCGCCACCTTATTCAAGTCCGAGACCTCGCTGTCGTTGAACTCGTAGGGCTGCATCTTGCCGATGCCGAGCACACCGATGACCTTGCCGTCGCTGCCGACAATCGGCACCGCGAGAGCGCCTTGAACGTTTGTCTTTTGAGCGTCGGGCTTGGCGACGCCGCCGAGGTCTTCCTGAAGATTACAGAGTTGCACAGGCTCCTTGCGCTGAGCGGCGCAGCCAGCGATGCCCTTGCCGAACGGGATATTATCAATCTTAGGTAGAAGCATCGGCAGCACCTGCGGCGGGATACCGTGCTGGGTGACCAGCATCAGCAGGCCCGTGGACGGATCCGTGCGATGAAGCGTGCCAGTGACGCATGCGAAGTTCTCGAGTATCTGGACTAGCACGGCGTGCCAGTCAGGCTGACGGACGAGGAGTTCCGGGATACCAGCGGTAGGTTGCGACATGGTAAGAAAATTAGACAATGCCCTTCGCCATGCGTTCCGTCAGCCAGGCGAGGCCGCCGGCTTCGTCGCCGAAGACGCCGTCGAGCTGGGCTTCGAAGGCTTCGTCGAGGACCTGCGAGAACCAGCCAGCGGGCTTGTGGCCCATGGCGATGAGGTGTCGGCCGAGGACGATCTTCTTGGGCGCGGTCGAGGCGACCTGCAAGGCGGCCGCGCGTTCGGCGAGCCATTCGCCGTGAGGGGACGGGCCATGCATGCTCGCGGTGCCGCGACCACGGCGGTCGGCGAGATCCACGCGGCAGAGGCGATCGATGCGGACGACCTTATTGGCGAGGCGACGGACGGCGGC
>Ga0209190_1002916_pt1 | contig 11405 bp, 6 predicted proteins | sample M_140205_XF_Meta_FD_187315 | JGI IMG/M metagenome (GOLD analysis project Ga0209190, IMG submission 187315) | Freshwater microbial communities from Lake Montjoie, Canada to study carbon cycling - M_140205_XF_MetaG (SPAdes) (version 2) | ecosystem: Environmental > Aquatic > Freshwater > Lake... | reverse complement strand
TAATCTTTGCTGGATCGTAGAGGTCCCAGTATTTCTTGGGAGCCACGAACGGCATGTGCGGTTTAATGAAGCCCACCGCGAGGAAGAAAGGCTCACTCTTCTTGCTGAGTTCGCCAAGTGTCTTAACCGCTAAGTCCGCAACCTTGCCATCCTGATAGGTATCATCAGGCACGTCGGCACACTCGTAGTAAGACCCCTTCGACTTACCACCATCTTCACCACCGGATTTTTTCTTCTTTGACTTCGCCTTCTTCTCGGGAGCCACTGCATCCGGTTCGCCTTCGATATTAAGTTCTTTTTTTGATAGATTCTCCGGTAACACGTAGGTCTGACTCTTAGGAACCTGCCACGGCACCGACCATGACGGCTTGTCATCTAGGCTTCCATGAAATATCTTACCCATGCCTTGTACAAAGTAGCCGTGATTCATGAAGTTTTGCTGAAGCGTCACAGCGTCCGGCTGCGCCACCCGAAAATGCGTGACCAAGTCTAAAACCTTGGTAGTGTCCGGGCGCAAGCCGGTCATGACACTGGTACGTGATGGCGAACAAACCGACTGCTGAACATAAGCACGGTTAAAAGTCACGCCCTTCTTGGCGATCCGGTCGATGTTGGGGCTCTTGATGTAGTCAAAGCCATAACAACCCAATTCTGGACGCAAATCATCGACGACGATAAAGAGAACATTTGGTTTTTTAGCTGCACTTTCTGCCGCAGTCACCCGCAACAATCCAGATGTTACCCACAGACTTGCTAGAATGATTTGATTGATTTTCATTTTTTTAGTTATTATAAATTTATTTCCGTTAGAAATTTTAGTCAGACTATTCTGTTTTTCCCATCTTCTGTTTTTTCGCTTTGTTGGCGTGTCGACCAGATCCATCTGATTGGTCAATATGCCCACCTTGCGGATTCAACCGATCGAGGGTTGCTTGCAAGCGTTTGCGGGCAGCGATCGCCGAGACATCCTGGGTGTCTACCGCGACAAGTTTTTCAGCCCAAGGGGCATCGCTCATGTCAAAGAGTTCTCCGCTCTGATTGAGTTTCCAAGCGTGTTCCAGCACATACCAGCTTCGGGCAAGTTGAATAAAGATAGACTCCCTTGGCGTGCCCTTTTCACCGCGCAACTGAGCCACAAAACTTTTGCCATCGATCACCACATTTTCCGGAAGCTTGGCACCCGCAAGTTCAGCAAAGGTAGGATAAAAATCACTCGAGTCGATGAGGTCTTTGGAAACCTTTCCTGCCGGTACCACACCGGGCCAGTTGACGACCATTGGCACGCGACTGCCACCCTCCTGCATCGAGCCCTTTGCTCCTAACAACCGGCGCCCGCCGACGGTTGATGTTTCGGCCTGATTGTTAGCGGTTCCATTGTCGCCGAAGTAGATGACCAAGGTGTTTTCGCGAAGCTTTTGGCGATCCAGTTCCGCGACCAATTTACCGACCAGCTTGTCCATGTAAGCAATGTTATCCGCATATAGATCCTTGCTGTCTGGCGCACTGTCGGGAGTCGGCAAGATATCCGCATGGATGTGGGACATGGAATAATAAACGTAGAAAGGATCGTCGTGATGCTTGCTGATAAAATCCACAACATGGGCATGCATGAGATCTGGCAGGTATTGCTTGTCTTTGAGAGGAACCATTTGCCCATTCAAATCGTATTCCTTACCTTTTTCTTGCGTGTTCCAGTAAATTCCACTCCCTTTAAAAACAAGATAGTCGTCGAATCCAAAGTCTGCAGGGGTGAGTTGAAACTGACTCCACTTGCCAATGGCCGTGGTCGTGTATCCTACCGGTTTGAGCATCGATGGTGTTAGAACTTCATCGGTGGGTTTGATCTGTCCGACAGCATCCTGATTGGTCCCTCCCGTGCGAAAGAGGTAACGTCCGGTCATGATCGTCGCGCGAGATGGTCCACACAATGACACCGTATAAGCATTTGCAAAACGTGTTCCACCCGTGGCAAGAGCATCAATGTTAGGCGTCTTATAGCGGTCTGAACCCGAGCAACCGATGTCGCCAAGACCCACATCATCACCCAAGATAAAGATGATGTTAGTTTTTTTTAGCGCTGAGAAATCGCCCGCGCTGGCTTGTATGACTGCAAACAGAATCACTGCGCACAGTAAAAATTTTTGCAGATGAGTTTTCATGAAGATGGGTAATTTCAGCAAGGATTATTGACCAGGCGTTGCAGTGAACTCCTCACGGGTCAGAACAGAATCCTTGTTAGTGTCGATTTTATCGAAGCGCTTGCCGCCCTTCTCCGCGTCGGACTGTTTTGCTAAATATTGTTCACGCGTCACCTTGCCGGTCTTTCCCTTATCGAGCTTGTCAAATTTGGCACCACGATCGTCGCCGGCACTTGTTTCCGCTGTCGGCTCGGTGGAAGTGGTGTCCTTACTCTTCGGCTTTTTCTCCTTTTTGGGCTTGTCCGCATGCTTGCCGGTGCCATCTCCATGGGTGATTTTTCCGCCCACCACATTCAGTTGAGTGAGCACGGCTTGCAGGCGGGTACGAGCTGCGATTGCCGCAGGATCGGCGGAATCAATGGGCACTGCTTTCTCGACGAAGGGGGCATCGCTCATGTCGAATAGTTCGTTCGCTTCATTCAATTTCCATGCGGATTCTCGGGCATACCAGTTCCGCCCGAGTTGTACAAAAATGGACTCGCGCGGGGTTCCGGCTTCACCTTTGAGAACTGGCACGAAGCTTCTTCCATCAAGTGTCACTCCCTCGGGCAGCTTACCCCCGGCTAGTTCGGTGATCGTTGGGAAAAAGTCGGAAAAATCAGTGAGGTTTTGGGAAACCTTGTCCGCAGGAATTGTCCCCGGCCAACTCGCGATGCATGGGACGAGACTGCCACCTTCTAACATCATCCCTTTAGCTCCAGAGATACGCCTTCCACGCATGGTCGAGCGATCCCCTTCACCAGGGTGTACGCCATTATCACCCACGAAGAATATAATGGTGTTTTCTCTCAATTGCAAACGGTCAACTTCAGCGACAAGTTTTCCCACCAACTTGTCCATATAGTTGATGTTATCCATGAAGAGATCTTTGCTATCAGGCGCACTGTCTGGGGTAGGAAGAATGTCTGTGTGAACGTGCGACATCGGGTAATAGAGGAAAAACGGTTCGTCCTTGTGGCGCTTGATGAAGTCCACGGCGAACTCGTGCATTTTGTCTGGCAGATAGACGCCATCTGGAAGTGCTACACTCACCCCGTTCACGGTGTACTTCTCCGCACGTTCTTGGGTATTCCAATAGTCACCGCTGGCTTGAAAGCGTAGATATTCTTGGAACCCCCAGTCACTCGGTTCGAGCGGAACTTGACTCCACTTTCCAACCTGCCCTGTGACGTAGCCCGCAGGCCTCAGCACTTTGGGAATCATGATTTCGTTACCCGCAGCGATCACTTTTGGGCTGTCCTTGTCATTTCCCGTCATACCGGTCCGGAAACCGTATCGCCCAGTCATCAGCAAGGCCCGCGATGGTCCGCAAACGGGTGCACTGAAACAGCGCTCAAAACGCATGCCACTTTTTGCCAGTGCATCAATGTTAGGAGTCTTAAATTTGTCAGATCCGTAACAGCTGACGTTGCCATTACCGAGGTCATCTGCGAGGATGAAAATAATGTTAGGTCTGCGCGGCGCTGCGGATTCAGCCGCGTGCAACAGAGGTAGCGGCGCGAAGAAGAGCACGATTGTAGAAAGAATCGAGTATTTCATAAATTTTGAATTATTGAGCTTTAGATTTTTTTCCACCTTGAGTGAATTCTTCGCGAGTGATGGTGCCGTCATTGTCTGTATCGCATTTTTCAAAGCGAGCTGCGGCGACACTGGCGTCCGACTGAGAGGAAATGTATTCGGCACGAGTCAATTTACCGGTTTTCTGCACGTCAATTTTATCAAACTTCGCGCCGCGATCTGGGGACCCTGAGGCTTGCTCGGGCTTACCTTCCACCGCCGGAGCGCCGGGCGAGACGAGTTTGTTTTTCTTGTACTTAGGAGCTGATTTGTCCGCAGCGGGGATCGCTGGGGGGAGAAGTTTTGTCATGGCTTCGATCACCGGACGATTCCCTGGCTTATCCGCCACGTTTATTAGCTCACTGGGGTCGCTTACCTCATCGTAAAGTTCGGTGGCCATGACTTTGGTGCCGTTAAGCTCACGCCATAACGTGCAGCGCCAGCGTGCATCGCGAAAACTATAGCCCATCAGGTTTCCGCTGCCTGTTTTTCCGGCTTTGCGGGGGTATTGGCTTACGGCAATCTTGCTAGAAGATGCATTTGGATTTTCGAGAAAAGGTTTCAAACTAACACCGTCGATGTCGGGCGGAGTCGGTAAACCACAGACATCGGTCAGTGTCGGATAAATGTCCACAAACTCAACGGGCGCCTCGCACTTTTTACCTGCGGATTTCTGCTTTGGCAAACTGATGATTAGAGGTGCGCGAGCTGCGATTTCAAAATTCGTGTGCTTGCCCCATAATCCATGTTCGCCAAGGTGCCAGCCATGATCACCCCAAAGCACGATGACGGTGTTGTCGGAAAGTCCTTCCTTGTCCAGCGCATCTAACAAACGCCCGATTTGTGCGTCGACGTAGCTGATTGCAGCATAGTAACCGTGGCGAGCAGCTTTCGCATAATCCTCAGGAATAGGGTTCCCCCGCGTAGGGCCGCCTGGATAGGCGAGAAATTCGCCGTTGTCATGTCCAGTGAATGCCGGAGTTCCCATCGGCAGCTTGTTATCCACTGGGCCTGGAATTTGGTTAGGGTCGTAAAGATCCCAATATTTTTTCGGAGAGACAAATGGGAGATGCGGCTTCAGAAATCCAACAGCGAGAAAAAATGGAGTGGACTTCTCTTTTAAATCATGAAGCCGCTTCACCGCTTCCGCTGCAGTCGCTCCGTCGGGAAGTTCGTCGTCAGACTTGGTGCTGGCCGAAAATGCTGGACCCGCTTTACCACCTTTTTCCGAATCATCTTCAGGCTTTTGGTTGGCACCTGTTGACGTAGGGTCACCATATTCGGCAGTGATCACACTGTGTTTAGACTTAATTTGTTTTTTCCAATCCAGCAAATCGGTATCGACGGCGGTTCCGTTAGGATACCAATTAGGCACACTCCACGAACGACCGTCCTCGAGTCCACGATGATAGATTTTACTCAATCCAGCGCAAAAATATCCGTTTGCTTTGAAATACTGCGACAAGGTCACCACCTCTGGCATGGCAATGCGAAAATGAGTGTCGAGGTCCCAAACACGCGTGGCATCTGGGCGCTTGCCAGTCATCACAACGGTGCGTGAAGGACCGCAGACCGCCTGCTGGACGTAAGCGTGATTAAAGATGAGACCGCGCGCGGCAAGCCGATCGAAGTTCGGAGTTTTAATGATCTTGTTACCGTAGCAACCAAGTTCAGGCCGCAGATCGTCCACAGCAATGAAAAGAACATTCGGTTTTTTTTCCGCTGCTTGGAGTGATGAAACTGCTAGTAATACTGCAGCGAAGACGATGAGATTTTGCATGTCGATGTTTGATCTTTTTAAATAATCAGTTAGATTGAGTAGCAGTATTTTGTATCAAACCGAGACTAGTTAGAAATTGACGAACATCTCCATGAGTCTTGACGTCTGCAAGTTTCCCGGCCTCACCAAACTTGCTGGAAGAATAGGAATGACCGAGACCCTCGAAAGTTACCAATTCACAGCGATTACCGTTAGAAATCATTTTATCGCTAAAAGCAACCGAATTTGCATAAGGCACCGTGGTGTCCGCGGTAGCGTGAAACACGATCGATGGCGGCATCTTGGCTGGCATTTGATCGAGCACCGAGCAGGCCAGTGCGCGAGACGCATCATTACCGAACCGCTTGGCTCCCCCGTAGCCACTGTCCTTGGTGTCGGTCACGGGATTGAGTAGAATCAACGCCATCGGCTGCACCAGTGGTGCAGGATCTTCGCGACCTGGTCCGGGATTTGGAATCGCAGTCCAAGCAGCAACGTGTCCTCCAGCAGACCCGCCGAGAACGACGATTTTCTTAGGATCGATTCCAAGTTCGATCGCGTGAGACTGGATCCAAGTGATCGCAGCCCTCCCATCGGCAACGCAATCTTCTGGTGTTCCGCCGAGACGATTTTTTGTTCGGTAATCGGGTGCGATGCCAACCATTCCCTCCGAAGCAGCCCACTTGGCCCATCGAATACTGGTCACTGGGGTTCCACTGCTCCAGCCACCACCGAAGAAACTAACAAAGCAAGGCAGACTTCCACCCGTGGCCCAGCCGTGTGGCTTGACAACATGCAAGCGAAGTTCGATGTCCCCGACCCTACGGAAAACTAACGGCTCACTTCCCGGCAGAGATAGCGGTGTCACCTCGGGAGCCTTGGGAGCTAAATCCGTTTCTGCATCAACCGTGGATAGCATCGCCATGCAGAATAAACCTATCCGCATGTAAAAATGGATGCATAAATCATTCATAAGGTTTCTTTCAATCGACGGTATCGTAACAATGCTTCAAGGTAATAATAATCTGCATAATTGATTGGGACATTCACTTCACTATTCGCAGGCATATTCCCTACACTGTGCATGAGAATAAAATTTCCATTTTCACCTACTTTTGCAGTATAATTTAGCGACGATAGCGATGTCAGTTGTTGCTGTGCGAGGGCCAAGTATTGACTTGCTGCTTTGCCAGTCGTCTTGGTGCTTAATTCGATGAGCGCAGAGCTCATCACCGCGGCTGCGGAAGCATCGCGAGGAACCTCAGGAATCGCCGCAGCGTCGAAATCCCAGTAAGGAATCTTGTCTGCTGGCAAGCGTGGGTGGTTGAGAATGAAATCTGCAACCTTGGTTGCTTGTGATAAGTAAACTGGATTGCCAGTTTCGCGAAACATCATGGTATAGCCGTATAAGGCCCATGCCTGACCTCTCGCCCACGAGGAACCGTCTGCCGCACCTTGGTGCGTTTTTTTTGCTAACACTGCACCTGTCATAGGGTCGTAATCCACCACATGAAAACTGCTAGAATCATCGCGGAAATGATTTTTCATAGTTTTATCAGCGTGAGAGATCGCTATCTCTCGATAGCGCGATTTGCCAGCTTGTTTCGAAACATCTATCAGAAATTCCAAGTTCATCATATTATCGATGATCACCGGGTAATTCCATTTCCCATGATCCCACGAGCGCAAGAGCCCGACGTTTGGATTGAAACGGGTGGTGAGCGACTCAGCTCCCTGGTTCATGATTTCACGATAGTCAGGATTTTGAGTCAGCCGATAACCGTTGCCGAAGCTGCATCCAAGAATGAAACCAACGTCATGACTACCTTGATAATCTTTGATGCTTTCGAGCCGGGCGGTGTAGTCGACCGCGGCGGCTTGCCACTTTGGATCATGTGTGAATTCGTAGAGATACCAGAGCGAACCCGCGAAGAACCCACTTGTCCAATCTTTCGGCGCAACCATTTTGAGCTGACCGCCCTCATAACTCCGTGGAATTTTGGGGTCACCTTTGCAACCGTCTAACATAAGACTGTATTGACTGGCGGCCGACTTGAAGCTTTCGGGGATCGTGCGGAGCAGTGCGTCGGAATCCACAGGTTCAGCAAGACCCACGTTAAAAATACCCATGAAAACGGAAAGCAATAAGATGCGAGCCACTCTTCGAGAGATATTTAAGTGATTAGAATTTGAATTCATTAGCATTTACAAAGCAAAAAACAAATGGAGTGTCATAAAAGTCAGAATTTAAAAGTCTAATGACCTGCACAATCACGAATACGTAATAAAATTCACTAGATTGAAAAATTATATTAGAAAGGAGGGATTTAAACAGCGGATCATTTCGTGATGATGAGGGGTATATTGAAGCGTTCGATCACTTGACCACTTTCAGGCGAACAAATAAGCGACCTGCGACTGCATTGCTCGTGGGCACCGAGATCGTCATATCATCCGCAGCAGCGCCATTTTCAGCAACGAGTACCGGGGTAACTGTCGTCCACGTGCTAAGATCCGTACTCCATTGACCGGTTTGGGTCGTAGCAGGAGATTCTGACGCATCGCTGCGCTTGTAACTGAGAACCAAGTTCGAACCAACCGTTGCTTGGGTCGGCAAGATGGACTGCGAAGAAACCACCGGGTTGCCACCCAGTACGAATTCCATTAGATTGTTGATGTTGTCACCGTCAGGATCTGCAGTTGGTAATTTGTCCGCAGTGCTGAGCGGAGGGGTATTATAAGCAGCGCCGTTGATCCAGGATGTGTATGGATCCAGAACCACTTCCACCACACTGAGCACGCCGGTACCAGAGAAGCGGAGATTATCGATGTTCGTCGCGCCTGAACCGGTTGCGCCCCATGTTCCGAAAGCTTGCTGGACGGCACCAAAGAACAAACTGCCTACTGTTTCTGTTCCTGTTAGTTGAACTTTTCCTCCATCGATGACGAGCTTATTGGCATCGGAGATGGAGGTGCCGTTGACCGCTAAGACACCCGCGAGGACTTGGGTATCGCTGAGGTACGTATTGACGGCATTCAGAGCAAGCGTGCCCGCACCATCCTTGACGAAGGTGGCTCCCAAACTGCCCGAAACTACACCACTGAGGATGGCGTCCACCGCTTGACTTCCATCGTTGACGATGATGGTGCGAACGGCGGAAGATCCGATTCCGATTCCGTTAACCATCGTGATCGTGCTGTCCGAAGTGCTGTGCCCCAGGATCAGTCCGCTACCAAATCTGCCATTGCTGTTGCTCCAGCTAACCGAAGCTCCAGCACCACCGAAGTTAATATTGCGATTTCCACCGAATGCCGCGAAACCACCTGTTTCGCTGGTTGTCCAACCGACATCGGTACCAGGAAGCGCAACGATCGCGGTGGTGGCGACGTCGAAGTCGAACGCTGTGGTAGAAATATTACGAGTGAAGTCACCGCTGGCCGAAGTGAGGCCGATGACTGCACCGCCACCGAGCACCAGTGGACTCGTTCCGCCCGTGGCAGCGATACCGCCCGGGACTGCCTGCGAATTACCGAGGCGCAGAATCCCCTCCGAGGCGAAGGTGGTTCCGTTATAGGTATTCGCCGCATTTAGGCTCAGGACTCCAGAACCCGTTTTGGAGAAACCCGCAGTGAAAGCGGCGCCTGTCGCAGAAATAGACGCTCCGAAAGTCATCGCACCGTCCACTTGGAGCGTGTGCGAGCGGTTGGCGGTAGCACTCGCACCCAAGAGGTCAAAGGCCGAGCCATTCACCAAGACCGTCACGCCGGCTGCCACGCTGATTTTTTTCTCGGCGGCGGCTCCGGTGAATCCTTGTGCAGCCCCACCAGCAAAAGTGATCGTCGCAGAGCCAGAAGCAGGGGCCGTGAATCTCATGATGCCACCGATACTGATAGAGTTCATCGCATAACTGGGACTTGCAGCTGCGAAATTCAAGACGGAGGTGTCGCCGGTGCTACCGCCACTATTTAAGTTAGAACTGTTTGGCAACGCTGAAGGTCCGCTAACTTGGAGTGTACCGCTGCTGATCTTGGTGACCCCGCTGTAGGTATTTACCCCAGAAAACAAGGCCGATCCGGTCAGGTTGATTTCGACACCGTTTGCAAACGCCGAACCGTTGACGATCGGACCCGAGATGATTAGATTGGCTGTGCCATCGAGGACCACCGTGACAGGGGCAGTGCCGGCCGAGAGTGTTAGACCACGCATGTTTAGAGTGTTACCAGCGCCCGTGGCTGTCAGGGTTCGGCCTGAGGCAGAAGTGTTTGTGATGTTGACAGGACCCATCGTGAGGGTCGTGCCGGTGCCCGCGAGAATGATTGAGCGGCTGCTCGTTGCCGTCACGACTCCCGTGCCCAGGTCTAGATTGTTTGCAGCGGTGCTCGCGGAGGTACCGAAAGTGAGCGGGTTTGTTAGAGGGGTCAATTGAGGAACTGCGACCGTGTTGTTGTTGCTGGGCCATGACCAAGTTTGATTTCCGGCATTGATGACCGCAACACCACTGGTGTTATTGATCGTGGTGTTCTCAACGAAAGACAAAGAGGCTCCGGCGCCCAGCGCCCTGTTATTATTGATGTTCAATGTGCCTGCGTTCAGTGCGACATTACCCGTGAAGGTGTTGACACCAGATAGCGTGGTGGTTCCCGTGCTCGTAATTTCTATCCCATGAGCGAACGCCGAACCATTGACGATCGGACCCGTGATGCCAATGTTTGCCGTTCCCGCGAGCACTACTGTCACCGCAGTGGTCGCATTCGCCGAGAGTGTTAGACCACGCATACTCAGAGTGTTACCAGCGCCCGTGGCTGTCAGGGTCCGACCCGTACTCGTGCTTGTGATGTTGACTGGACCCATCGTGAGGGTCGTGCCGGTGCCCGCGAGAATGATTGAGCGACTGCTCGTTGCCGTCACGACTCCGGTGCCGAGGTCTAGATTATTTGCAGCGGTGCTTGCGAGGGTACCGAAAGTGAGTGGGTTAGTTAGAGGAACCGTTTGAGGGACCGTGACCGTGGTGTTATTACCGGGCCATGACCAAATTTGATTTCCAGCATTGATCACCGCGACACCACTGGTGTTATTGACCGTGGAGTTGGCGGCGAATGACAGAGAGGCCCCGGTGCCCAGCGCCTTATTGTTGTTGATGTTCAGTGTGCCTCCCGTGAGGTTGACCACCGCCGCGGAGCCTGAGTTATCTCCGGCTAGATTTACCGTGCCGTCCACGATACTCAGCTTGCCGGTAAGCGATGTGATGTTGCCATTGAGGAAAATACTGCCGGTGCCAGTGCTGGCGGTGCCCAAGGTCAGCGTGCTGGACGGAATACTAAGAGCACCATTTACCACCAACGATCCACCAGATGCGACCGTCCATGGTTGGCTTGTATTTACTGTCAAACCAATAGTGCTACCAAATGTTTGCGCGTTGGCTGCGTTGTTCGCGATGCCGCTTGCACCAATCGTTAGAACATTACCCCCCGCGAAGGTACTTCCAAAAGAAAAAGCATTGGCACCTGGATTGAATACGAAGCCCAGAACCGAGCGAGTCGCAGTACTAAGATCTGGAGCAAGATTGCCTGTTGTGCCGAAGGCGACGGTGTCGCCGCTAACACTTCCGCTGGGTGCCGTACCACCATCCCAGTTCGTTGCCGTATTGAAGGTGGCGGTTGTCGTCGTAGAGCCTACACCGCCCCATACCTTTTCGACCGCATGGGCCATGGGAATCGCGGCCGTGACAGCGAGAGAGAGCGTTAAGAAGCGAGTGGCCTGATTTAAAGAAGAACTCGGGGCGAAGAATGGGAATTTTGATAATTTCATGTTTAGGGAGATTTAGAGAGATTTGAATTCAGAGGGCGCCGTTCCAAAAAACGTTATTTTTGCCACCGATACCATCATAGCG
>Ga0209190_1002914_pt1 | contig 11407 bp, 10 predicted proteins | sample M_140205_XF_Meta_FD_187315 | JGI IMG/M metagenome (GOLD analysis project Ga0209190, IMG submission 187315) | Freshwater microbial communities from Lake Montjoie, Canada to study carbon cycling - M_140205_XF_MetaG (SPAdes) (version 2) | ecosystem: Environmental > Aquatic > Freshwater > Lake... | reverse complement strand
GTCGCGAGCGTCTGATTTTCTTCCTTGATCTTGACGCCCTCTTTGGCCTCAACGGCCTGGTGAATTCCCTCACTCCAACGACGGCCTTCAAGAATTCGACCGGTAAATTCGTCGACGATTTTTACTTCACCATCTTGGATGATGTAGTCCTTATCGCGCTGATACAACACCGCAGCCTTGAGCGCTACTTGCAATTGGTGCACCAAGTTTTGTTGCACTTCGTCATACAAGTTGGCAATGCCAAGTTGCTGCTCTACTTTTTCAATTCCAGCTTCGGTTGGAACCACGACGCGCTTGTCTTCTTCAACTTCATAATCAATGTCTCGCTTAAGCGACCTGACAATTGAAGCAAATTGGTAATACGACTTGGCTGCATCGGCAATGCGTCCAGAGATAATCAATGGCGTACGAGCTTCGTCAATCAAAATCGAGTCAACTTCGTCAACGATCGCAAAATAATGACCGCGCTGAACTTTTTCTTCCTTGGTGCCAGCCATGTTGTCGCGCAAATAATCAAAACCAAATTCGTTGTTTGTGCCGTAGGTGATGTCGGCCATGTAGTCGATGCGCTTCTCTGCCGCCGAAGTGCGCACGCCAGGAATCACGAGTCCAACTTCGAGTCCAAGCCAGCGATGAATACGACCCATCCACTCCGAGTCGCGTTGCGCAAGATAATCGTTGGTAGTCACCAAGTGCACACCTTTGCCCGGCAACGCATTGAGATACATAGGCAACGTTGAAACGAGTGTCTTGCCTTCGCCCGTGCGCATCTCGGGAATCCATCCAGCATGCAGCGCTGCTCCACCCATCATCTGCACGTCGTAGTGGCGCTGGCCAATAACACGCAGTGAGGCTTCACGAACTACGGCAAACGCTTCGACCAGCAAATCATCGGTGTCTTCGCCGCGCTCGATACGCGAGCGAAACTCGGCGGTCTTGCCTTTGAGTGCCTGATCCGACAAAGCATGTATCTCTGGCTCTTGAGCATTGATATCGGGAATGATGTCGGCTAAAGCCTTGACCTTTTTGCCCTCACCGGCGCGAAGAATGCGATTGAGTAAGGCCATACGACCCTGAATCCTACCTTCGGAGGTCGTGTCTGAGAGCGCTTGCCACCGCCACACAGGTCACTTGGTAAGCACCCGCCTTGCGCAATGCGTCTGCAGCACAGCGCAGAGTTGTGCCAGTTGTGACCACGTCATCAACAACCATTACATGACTGTTAACCCCCAGTTTGCGCGCCGAAAATACAGAACCTTGCAAACGCTCTTCACGCGACGCTCCGGTTTGCACGTTGGACGAGGTCTTGATCAGAAGTCGTCTACACGGCACATCGAGCACTCTGGCCAATCGTCGCGCCAATAATTCGGCCTGATCATGGCCCCGTCGACGAACTCGTGCCGTACTAGTAGGTGCCCAAGTCACCACATCGCAGATGGTCACGATGTTTGGTATGCGTTGCGTAATCCGTTGCGCTAGCAATTCGGCTAGCACCGCAACCACTTGTCGGTGATCTCGGTACTTGAGATTCAAAATCAATCGGCGCGCGACGCCCTCGTACGCAACAGCCGCTACTGCTGCATCGCACTCGGGTTGCACCATTGCAAACAGTTGTGTCCGGCATGAAGCGCACAGCACCCGAGCGATGTCGCCACACGCCTCACACCGCTGTCTAAACAACATTCACGCCTCCACTGCATTAGTCTTTGCGCGTGGCAAATTATTTTCTTGCACCGCTCAAAGATCGCCCAATCGAGCGACTGACCAGATGTGTGTTTGGGCTTGCACTTTTCGGAACCGGAATTGGCATGCAAAAGGCCGGCAATCTGGGTTTGCCACCGTGGGACGTGTTTCATGATGGCGTGAGCAAGATCATCGGCTTGCCTTTTGGCACAACCATCGTGCTCACGAGCGCGTTCGTTATGTTGCTCTGGATCCCACTGCGCCAAGCACCAGGACTCGCCACCATTTTGAACGCCATTGAGGTTGGCATTGCAGCAGGCATCTTTCTTTCGATCGTTCCTGAAGCCACCGATGACACAGCAATGTGGCTGCGAATATTTTTAATGCTCGGCGGAATTGTGGTGACCGGAATTGGATCAGGTTTTTACATCGGTGCAGGTCTTGGCCCTGGCCCACGTGACGGCTTGATGGTTGGTCTTGCCAAACGCGGCATCAATATCGGCAAAGCGCGCACAGGTGTAGAGATTGCAGTGTTGCTTGCCGGAGTTGCATTGGGCGGCTCGATCGGAATCGGCACGATTGCGTTTGCTGTTTTGATCGGACCCATAGTTGCGAAAACACTTCCGCTGCTACAGATCCGAGCTGCAACATCTACTTCGTAGGTTTAAAACTAAAACTGCAATTTAGTAGCGATAGTTCTCCGACTTAAACGGACCGTTGTGCGAAATGCCCAAGTAGTCAGATTGCTCGTCTGAAAGTTTTGTCAACACTGCGCCAAGTGCGCCCAAGTGCAGCATTGCAACCTTTTCGTCGAGTGCTTTTGGCAATACGTAAACACCTAGTGGATACTTTTCGGTGTGATTAAACAGCTCCATCTGAGCAATGACTTGGTTTGTAAATGAGCAACTCATCACAAAGCTCGGGTGTCCTGTTGCACAACCCAAGTTGACAAGACGTCCTTCAGCCAACACGATCACTGCATGTCCGTCTTGAAACGTCCACAAGTCGGTGCCGGCCTTAAGTTCATCACGAGTTGCCCCGCTTCGAGCAAGACCAGCCATATCGATTTCGTTGTCAAAGTGGCCGATGTTGCACACGATTGCGTTGTGCTTCATCCTTGCCATGTGATCAACAGTCACAATTGCTTCGTTGCCCGTTGCTGTTACAAACACATCCGCAGTTGAGACAAGAGCCTCAAGCGTGTTGACTTCATAACCCTCCATCGCTGCTTGCAATGCATTGATTGGGTCAATCTCGGTCACCACAACGCGCGCACCTTGACCGCGCAAGCTTTGCGCACAGCCTTTACCTACGTCGCCATAACCACAGACCACTGCCAACTTGCCAGCCAACATCACGTCAGTCGCGCGGTTGATTGCGTCAATCAACGAGTGACGACATCCGTACAAGTTGTCAAACTTTGATTTGGTCACGCTGTCATTAACGTTGATTGCAGGAAAGAGTAACTCGCCCTTTTCAGCCATCTTGTAGAGACGCTTTACACCGGTGGTTGTTTCTTCGGTAACACCCTTGATGCCTTTTGCCATTGTGGTCCACTTTTTTGGCTCGGACTTGAGCGAACGCTGCAAGAGTCCAAGCACAATTGCCAACTCTGGGTTTGATGCAGTCGTTGGATCTGGAACAGCGCCTGCTGCTTCATACTCAACACCCTTGTGCATCAACATGGTTGCATCGCCGCCGTCATCCAAAATCATGTTTGGTCCGTCGCCATCTGGCCATGTCATCATCTGGTCGGTTGCCCACCAGTATTCCTCGAGCGTCTCGCCCTTCCATGCAAAAACTGGAACACCGTCTGGCTCTTCGACCGACCCGTTTGGCCCAACCGCTACTGCTGCAGCCGCATGATCTTGCGTTGAGAAAATATTGCAACTCGCCCAACGCACTTCTGCGCCAAGTTCGGTGAGTGTTTCGATCAGCACTGCAGTCTGAATCGTCATGTGTAGCGAGCCAGAAATGCGTGCGCCCTTGAGTGGTTTGGTTTTGCCGTACTCTTTGCGCAACGCGCGAAGACCTGGCATTTCGTGTTCGGCTAAGTGAATCTCTTTGCGACCAAATGGTGCAAGGGACAGATCGGCGACGCGAAAATCACGACGTTGGGCAGATGAAGTCATACGTTTTCCTTTGTTTTGAGTATGTGTACGTGAAGCTGTACATGTACATGAGTAAAAGTTGATGAGCCCTGGCCAGCTGGCACGGGATTAGTTTGGCCCATCTAGAAAGAGCATCCTAGACGAAAAGAGCTAGTCAAATGTTGGAGCGATGTGCTCTTGGGCAATTCGCTGCATCAGACCATCGTGCTCCGATGCGTCCACGCTGGTTGCCTCGTCAATCAACATCACAGGGATTCCCTCGACAATGTTGTACTTCCGTTGCAACCGTGGGTTGTACAAAAAGGCGTCAGACGAAAAGTAATACAGCGATCCTTTGTCTTGTGGACAGGCCAAGATCTGAAGCAATTTTGCATCGAGTGACATGACGCTCATTGTACTGCTCCCCACTTAGGCCGTGATGCTGGCGAGCAACTCAACCACATGATTGTCACATTCATCGCGCGTGGATGCCTCAAGATTGAGTCGCAACAGCGGCTCGGTATTAGACGCTCGCACATTGAACCACCACGAACCACAGTCAACGGTCAGTCCATCCACTCGATCCTGTGAGTACGACGAGTAATCAAGCGCAATTCGCTCAATGACGGCGTGGATGTCGTCGACTGTTGTGTTGATTTCCCCACTCGATGCGTAGCGCTCGAGCGGCTCACGCATTTGCGAAAGCGACTTGCCGGTGTGGCACATCTCGCCTAACACACCCATCGTTGCAATCAGTCCGCTGTCGGCGCGATAGTTGTCGGCGAAGTAATAGTGACCAGAGTGTTCGCCCGCAAACACCGCGCCCGTTTCGGCCATGATCTGCTTCATGAAGCTATGACCATTTTTTGTTCGAATGCCTTTTCCACCAAGCTCAGCAATCACTTCTGGTACGGCGCGCGAGCAGATGAGGTTGTACAAAATGGTTGCGCCAGGGTGCGTGCGTAAGAAACGCGACGCCAAAAGTGCAGTCGTTGTGCTTCCCGACATGCCTCGACCTTTTTCATCCACCACAAACACTCTGTCGGCATCGCCATCAAATGCCAGACCAACATCAAACCCACCTGCCAAAACTCGAGCCTGCAAATCGCGCTGGTTTGCAGGTTGCAGTGGATCGGCTGGATGATTGGGGAACGTACCGTCTAGTTCGCCGTACATCACTTCGAGTTCAAATGCACTGAGCCGCTCAAAAACTGCTGGTACGACAAGACCGCCCATTCCATTAGCAGTATCAGCAACAATCCTGAGTGGACGCAAAGTGTCTGCATGAATGAACTTGACGACATGGTCAACAAACTCGGATAGCAAGTTGATGTGGTTCAACGTTCCGGCCTTGGCCGCAGGTGTTGGCTCCTTGCCATCGAGCACAGCGGTTGCGATCACCAGCATGTCGCGCAAGCCGTTATCAATGCCGATTGAACGGGCACCAGCCAAACAACACTTGATGCCGTTGTACTGAGCAGGGTTGTGTGAGGCGGTAAACATTGCGCCAGGCATGTTGAACTTGCCCGATGCGTAATACAACAAGTCACTTGAGGCCAGGCCAACATTGGTGACGTCTACCCCATGCGCAAGTGCACCACGCTGAAATGCGTCCACGAGTTCAGGACCACTTGGTCGCATGTCGTGCGCGACAACGATGGCATTGGCACCAGTAAATTTGGCAAAGGCCACACCAAACGCGTATGCAGCCGATGCATCCAACTGCTCTGGCACAATTCCACGAATATCGTAAGCCTTAACAATTGCGTTGAGATCTGGCACGAGTTGAAAGGCTACTGAAATTCTCTTCTCAAACGGCGCCGCCTACGCACGAGCAGCCCAATGCCACCGAATGTCAATAGATACGCCATGTAATCGCGCGATGTCGAGCCGTAATGCAACTTGACGGTGTTGCTGGTGGGAATCACCACCATCATGTTTGGAGCAACACGAAATGGACCGGTTGCACCATCTACTTTCCAGTTTGGAAAATAACTCACGCGCACCAATACAGGTACTCCGATTTTGTCGACACTAAACGACACGTCACTTTGACCCATCTCAATTTTGCTCACGACAACAGGTGGCAATGCAACAGTTTCTATTGCTTGAGAAGGAGTCACGATGTCAACTCGTCTGCCCGATGCACCGGGCTCACCTTCGCGACGAGTCAGATCAATTTTGGCGTCAACATGTTGCCACTCTCGTGGGCCAGCATCGGCCGGCAGTGCCGCCCATTCGTCGGCATGTTGAAACCAACTGGTACCAATTTCAAGCCAACGCTCTCGCGGGTCTCCACTTGCCATCGAGACAACAACAGGTTGCACACTCAGTGGCACAACCAAATCACTTTCGCTCACACGGAAAATCACCCACGGACCAGATTGCGCAACCTTCACGAGGCCTGGCTGCGCCGACGCCGCAGTAACTGCCTCTGGTGTAAAACCCATGAAGTATTTGACGCCGAGTGCACGCATGTAGGAGACACCCTTGGCTGCATCGTTATTGTCGTAGCGCAACTCACGCACTGGGTTACTACTTTGTTTTGACATCGCTGCTGCAGTGATGAAGTGGTACGGGGTTGTGCCCGCAGCCTCGAAAAACAAACCTTCCATCGAACTGATGCACCCGTCCGTCCAAAACGGCAGGAGCATGAGTCCCATAGTCGTTCCGTATTTATTGAGTTCGCCATTGTTTTCCCATACGGCCCTGCCACAACCTTGAGATGGGTCTTCGCCCAACGACTTCATCGTCGCAACCACATCGTGGTATTCGCCGTATGCAGACTTGCCCTCGTATCCGGTGAAATTCCATCGAGCCCAACCATCAACGAACCCGTCATTAGACGACGCACCGCGAATTGGACCCCATACATATTCCGATTTGCCAGCAGCATTGGTCTTCACACTTCCAAATGGCAATTCTTGAAAGCGAAATCCAACGACAATAAATGTGGCAACGACAAATGCAACCAAGACGCCGAAATTAAACGACACCTTGGTGCGAGCAGATGAAATTTGAGCGAACTGCGCCTCATCTTCCGATCCGTTCCGACTTAGCGCTTGTCGCGCCACTCGCTCGAGCGACAACACTCGCGCCGCAAACGCCACAACCTCATAGATGCCAATGGCGAAAAGAAAATAGCGCAGCAGGTAAAAGAAAGGAAGTATCCGCGGGTTCGCGCGAAGTACACGCCAGCGGCAAGCAACACACCGTATGCACCCATCCACATACCAACCTTGTGTCGACGCACAACTTGACTGGCTAAACCGAGCAGCGCAAGCGACATAATAATCGCGTCCCACAGCGTGCTCAGCGGAAAGTACATGCTCCAAAACGAATCACTCGAACCACTTGGTCGTGGCTCGTATTTCATATCGGTCATATACGCATGACTTGTCACAAACGGAATGACCCAAAATGCCGAAAGAAGTATGGCAAGTCCAATGATCTTTACGCCGAAAACTACTGATGTGTTGTCCCTCATCCCATCCAATTTCGGCTGAATCCAAAACAGCATCATCAGTGCAACTCCGCCAAACACAAACAACAACACAATGCCGTGACTGAGCGCGGACAACGCAACAACAATTGATCCTGCAGCAAGATATTTGCCGGTCTCAAGTCCTCGAGCCACCAACGCAAAACCCAGAATGCTCAGCGAGAGTGCAATCGAAAACGAAAACTCGCCAGCCATTGTTGACGCGATGTTTCCGCCATAGATAGTGAAGCTTTCGTCATAGAGAAAAATCGTCGCCGCAATCGCCAACATCTCGGGGATCGGGTATGCGAACCGAGCGAACCTTCCAAAGAGCCACGCACAAAATGGCAACGTCAAAATTCCGATGACGGCCGCAATTTTGATTGCGATGCCGTACGGCAAAACAAGATTGAGTACAACGATGAACAGCGCAGGAACCACCATGTAGTAGCGATACACAGGCAATCCTGCATACCAGTCCATGCTCCACCCCGCCAAGCGAAAATGATTGAGCAAGTGATCGCGCAAAAATGCGGGACCCCACACGTGCGCGCCCATGTCGCCGCCCGTTGGAGTGTTGTTACGGAAAATCAGATCTGGATGCAGTGTGAGCAACAAAAATATTGTGGCGCCGCCCACCACGATGATTGCCGACAGGCGTTTCCAATAATCGGCATTTGACTCAAATTGCATTGACCAACGGCGCAACATGGTTGAGCGTTCACTCATGTCATCGTGGTTCATACTTGCAACATCTTAGGAGAGGGCTACGAGCAACAATCCTGTTGCATTAAACGCCAAGTGGGTGACCATCGAGAGACCCACTCGCTGAGTGCGTCGATAACAAAAACCGAGCACGAGAGCAAATGCAAAAAGTCCAGGAAACTCGATTGGTTCAAGGTGTACAACGGTAAACCATGCTGCCGTGATTATCAGCGCCCACGTCGACCCAAGTCGAGCCTGTAACCCACCTTGAATAAAACCTCGATACACCAGCTCTTCAACCAGCGGCGCTCCAACAACAACTACGACAAACAGCACAATGAACCATGCACCATGTGCGGCGTCAACCATGTCACGCGCGCGAGTTTCGATGCGCTGCGGATTGAACGTGTCGGGGAACCACTTGTTGAGCGGCCAATTGACGACATTCATTAATACAATTTGACAAAAAATTCCCAGAGGAATTCCCAACCAGTCAGTTGTTGCAAACTTCATTCCAAAATATTGTCGGAAATCGGTGCCTGCGCGATGAGCCACCCATCGCAACATAAAAACAAACGGCAGCCAAAGCCCAAGGGCCGAGAGTGCCAAGACCCACGTAGTCGGAGAATCGGTTGCGGCGTTACTACTAGTACCGCTGATCGACATCACAGCAACGCTCAGCACTACCGCAGTGAGATAGCAACCAATCCACAACAGCAATATTGAAAGTAGCGAGCGTTTAGGTTTGTGTTCAACGCTTGGCGGCGGCCAAGGTGCCTGAGTCATCCCGCTAGACGATTTGGAATCACCATCGTGAAACGGTCACGACGGTCTTCGAGGCGCCAACCAGTTGGCACCACAAACCGCTGCGAGTGACGGAGACACAGGTCATAGGCATGTGGATCACGATCTGTTGCCAAGTCGTCGAGCCACACCAGTGCGCGTCCATATTGATATGTCAGCGTTACTACTGCAGATTGCGAACATGTAGAACGTGAACAGTGACGAGCCATGTTCCCACAATAATCGTGCAACTGCGCAGTTTGGTGGACTGTTTAACACTGCTACAAGTGCCCGTATCATTGCCTCATGAGCAAATTGCCACCTCCTCCTCCACCATCCAATCAACCTGGTTCGTCAAAGCCACGTCAACAGCGTCAATTGCGAAAAGGCATGTCAGGCAAATTACAAAAAAATGGAACTTCGCCAACCGGCAAGGAAAAACCATCAATGCCAAGGTGGGCTGTGTGGGCACTCATCGCAGTGGCGGCAGCGCTCGTTATCGGACCGCGTTTTATTCCTACGACAACGGCAACAAAATTCACCTACACCGAATTCCTCGAGGCTGTTTCTAATGGTCAGGTAACTTCTGTCAAAATCAACAACCTCTCTAACACCATCAGTGGCGAGTTGACAAGTGGAGACACATTCACGACAACAGGTGCTGTCACGCTGTCGGATGCAGACGAGCAATTGCTCAAGTCAAGAAATGTCGATTACGACTATTCAACGCCGCAGGGCAACTTTTTCACGAGCCTGATTCCAATCTTGTTGCCCTTCTTGTTGATCATGGGCTTTTTTATCTGGATGCAGCGTCGCGCAATGGGCCAAGCGGGCAGCATCATGTCGATTGGTCGTAGCCGTGCCAAAAATTTCAACGCAGACAAACCCGTTACCACGTTTGCCGATGTTGCTGGTTACGAAGGTGTCAAGCAAGAGATCAAAGAAGTTGTTGACTTCTTGCGCACACCAGAGCGCTTCAAAGAAATCGGTGCACGCGTCCCTAAGGGCATCTTGCTCGTTGGGCCTCCGGGCACGGGCAAGACATTGTTTGCTCGTGCGGTTGCGGGCGAAGCTGGAGTTGGTTTCTTGTCAGTTACTGGCTCTGACTTCATGGAGATGTTTGTTGGCGTCGGTGCAAGCCGCGTTCGCGACCTCTTCCAACAAGCAGCAAAGATGGGTCGAGCAATTATTTTTGTCGATGAAATCGACTCGATCGGTCGCAAGCGTGGCGCAGGTCTTGGCGGTGGACACGACGAACGCGAGCAGACACTCAACCAAATGCTTGCCGAGATGGACGGCTTTGAAGCCACAGAGGGCATTGTCGTGTTGGCTGCCACCAACCGCCCTGACATCTTGGATGCTGCACTGTTGCGACCAGGTCGCTTCGATCGTCAGATCATCGTGCCGCTACCAGAATCAGATGAACGATTGGCCATTCTCAAAGTGCACTCAATCGGCAAGCGCATGGGTCAAGATGTCGATCTCGACACGATGGCCAAAGCAACTCCTGGCATGAGTGGTGCTGACTTGGCCAACTTGGTCAATGAAGCAGCACTCTTTGCTGTGCGCCGAGGTTCGACACATATCGAACGCATTGACTTCGAAAATGCGCGTGACCGAGTGGTGTTGGGCGCAAGCCGTGAAAGCCTTGTATTAAACGCAGAAGAAAAACGCGCTACTGCATACCACGAAGGCGGACACGCAGTGCTTGCAACCGTTTTGCCACACAGCGACCCGCTGCACAAAGTGACTATTCTCCCCCGCGGTATGGCGCTCGGCGTCACCTGGACATTGCCAGCAGAACGACACACCTATTCACGTGAGTTTTTTGAAGACGTAATCTGCAAAGCAATGGGTGGTCGAGTTGCCGAAATGATGGTGTTCGGTTCGCTCAACAGTGGCGCTGCAAATGATCTCGAGCAGGCCACTGGCATTGCACGCCGAATGGTGCGCGAATGGGGCATGAGCGATGCAGTTGGCCCAATGGCCTGGTCTGGTCAGCAACAAGTTTTCCTTGGCGAAGACTTGATGACAAGCGGTCGTGAATATTCAGATGAGACAGCGCGCAAAATCGACGAAGAGATCGGTCGTATTCTGCTCGAGCAAGAAAAGCGTGCACGCCTAATGCTTGAAAAGCACCGTGTCAGAAAAGCGTGCACGCGTAATGCTTGAAAAGCACCGTGTCGGCCTTGATCTCGTTGCTCAGTCGTTGTTGGATAACGAAACAATTGATGGTGCGATGGTTTCGAGATTGGTCCAACAAGGTCTCGGTCAGCCAACACGACGCATCGAAAACGAATCGTCGCAGGATTCGCCAACTCAACTACACGACTGAGTCGCGCACCCTCGCCAACGCAGCCCACAGATCAGTAGCCGATACTGGTCCTAAAAAGTTTGCCTGCACTACTCCATTTGCATCTGCCATCAACACGGCAGGAACAGCGTCAATCTTGTAGCGCTCGTGCAATTCGCGCTCTGCCGTGTATTCCAGAATCTGTATTGCGACGCTGTTCGTCTCGAGCACTCGCACTTTGCGCTCAATGTCAGAGCATGTCTGGCACGTTGCTGAAGTAAAAGCCAAAACGATCCACGGCGCGTCTGGTCGCGTAAAGTCTGCCCGGTCAATCTGGGACGGAACCTCACTCGCACCTTGAGTTGGTGCATC
>Ga0209190_1002913_pt1 | contig 11410 bp, 8 predicted proteins | sample M_140205_XF_Meta_FD_187315 | JGI IMG/M metagenome (GOLD analysis project Ga0209190, IMG submission 187315) | Freshwater microbial communities from Lake Montjoie, Canada to study carbon cycling - M_140205_XF_MetaG (SPAdes) (version 2) | ecosystem: Environmental > Aquatic > Freshwater > Lake... | reverse complement strand
ATGGCTGATTGCACACTCTCTCAATGACATCTCCGACCCCATTCGTCGCGGCAAATGGATCAGACAACGCTTGTTGGCAGGTGTCGTTCTAGATGTACCCATCACCGTCGATGCTACCATTCCTGAGGACCATCATAAAACCCTAAGAGAGAGGTTGTCCGTTACGGAAGCGAAAGCATGTTGGCGTTGTCACGAACAGATGAACCCTTTGGGTTACAGTTTTGAGATATTCGACGATTTCGGACGCTTCCGCACGATAGAGGCTCTCGACAAATTGCCCATGGTGAAAGGCAAATTCCCCAGCAAGCCGGTCGATTCCCGTGGCGTGCTAGCGGGCACAGGTGAAAAAAATGTTGATGGGGATGTTAAAGATGCCTTAGAACTAATCCATAAGATGGCTAATTCGGACAAGGTTAGGCAGTCCATTATTCGACATGTTTTTCGATATTACATGGGTCGCAATGAGATGTTGTCCGACTCGATAACCTTAATCGCCGCTGACAAAGCCTACCTTGAAAGTGGTGGAAGCTTCAAGGCGCTTTTGACTTCTTTACTTACCTCCGACTCTTTCCTTTATCGGAAAACACTTACCAAAGAATAAGGTGCAAATTATGACACAATCGCGTCGCAGCATTCTCAAAGGCCTTTCCCTGGGAACCGGTGGGCTTCTGCTTACTCCTTTTTTACGACAGGTGGAATTGCATGCCGAAGGCACTGTTAAAAACTTGCCCAGTCGTTTTGTTTTTGTTGTGAAGAACAGTGGCATTTGGCCCTCAGCTATCACTCCCGAAGAATTCGTGCCTAGCGGAAGTAATGCGATCAATTCATTGCTCACTAAGACTGCACTGCCCCCTTCAATGAAGCCATTAGAGCCATTTCAAAATCAACTTTCCATCGTGCAGGGTCTCTCTGGGAAAATGTGTCGCGGTGGTCACACCAGTAATTTTGGCATGCTCGGCGTGTACATGGTCGGGACTGAAACGAATCCAGGCAACCCACTGCGGGCCACTGCAGATGCAGAATTGGCCAAATTATATCCGGCGCCCTTCAATCATGTGGGGTTAGCCGTTCGCGCAGATTGGGGATCAAATGCCTATGGTGGAACCATGTATCCCGGCATCTCGGCTGTGGGCCCGGGTAAAGAACTTCCATTTCAGGGCAGTCCCGATCTAGCCTTCGAACAACTTTTTGGCTCGGCGGTTTCCGCATCGAAAGACGGAGAGAAGCGCTTTTTACTACAGAAAAATCTTCTCGACTTTATGGTCGAGGATATCAAGAAAGTTGAAAAGGCTATACCATCAACCGAAAAGATCAAGATGGATGCCTATCTCAATTCGTTCGAGGAACTCCAAGTAAGGCACGCAAAGCTTGCAGGGATGAAAAGCAAGATCAAAGATTGTGCGCCGAGGTTCACGGATAAGTTCACTTCACTCCTCGAGGAGTCTCGTCAAGAAGCCCATTGCGATCTGGCAGCCGCTGCTTTGATTGCCGGTCTGACCAACTGCGTCACCATCCGTTTAGACAATGCTAACACGGTCTACAAGGCTCTCGGTTTAACAAGAAATGTTCATGGAATCGGACATGACGAAGGCAGCGATGGTAAAAATCAATCCGAGTGCCGCGATATTATTAGAAAGCACCATATGGATTTGATTGCATCGATGGCGAAAAAACTAAAGGCCGTTCCAGAGGGCAATGGCAACATGCTGGATAACACCATGATTATCTACCTCAGCGATTCTTCCAATAAGCACCATGGAGATTGTTTGGAATGGCCTTACATCATCGTTGGAGGCTGCAGCGGCAAACTCAATATTCCAGGTCGATATATTCGTTACCCCAAGTATGGCGATAAGGGTTGCCGCACTATCGGAGACTGGTGGACTACGCTACTCAACGCCTATGGCAACCCAATCAAATACTATGGTAACGAAGACCTCGAGCTCAAGCAGAATGGGTTGTCTCATGCCGGGCCCCTTGCAGAACTAATCTCATGATCCCATTCGGTGGGCGTTTGGCCTAGGGCTTTTTTATTGAACCCTGCCATTGAGTGTTTACCTAGGTAATCTTAAAGCTTTGCAGCTTAGGTTAATTTGGCTAAACCCAGGATGCGCACAGCATCTCAGCTTGAGCTAACACTGTCTGGGTGGCCTCATCGGTCAGGTCAGGTGGAAAGCCATATTTGCGTAGGATTTTCTTAACCATCACTTTAATTTTAGCCCTAGCACTCTCTCTAACAGTCCAGTCAATCGTTACACTGGCTCGTACCCTGGTTACCAATTCCGCAGCTATCACTTTTAACTCAGCATTACCCATAGCTTTGACCGCACTATCATTGGCGGCCAAGGCATCATAGAATGCAACTTCATCCTCAGTCAGGCCTAAACTCTTGCCTCGCTTACTCGCTTCGCTCATCTCCTTGGCTAACTTTACCAACTCTTCGATGACTTCCTGCGTAGCTATAGCCCGGTTATGATAGGCATTCAAAGTCTGCTTAAGCTTCTCGCTAAAGAGTTGCGACTGAACCAGGTTCTTGCGTGAGCTGATTTTAATCTCATCCTTAAGAAGTTTGGCTAGTAACTCGGCTGCGACATTCTTATGCTTGAGGCCTCTTATCTCAACCAAGAAGCGGTCATCTAGAATACCAATATTTGGCCGCTTTAGCCCAGCAGCAGCAAAAACATCAATGACCTCCCCTTCCGTGGTAATAGCCCGTGATACAAGCTGGCGGACTGCTGCATCAATCTGCTCGGGGGTATGCCCTCTCTCCGTATTATTTTTATTTAGCGCTGATGCTATAGCTTGGAAGAAAGCGACATTATCCCGGATATCATTTGCCTGATCGCTGGAAGAGCAAAGCGAGAATGCGCCAGACATCGCCTTAACGGTTTTAACAAAACGATTCTTGCCATCCTCCTGCTGCAGAATATGCTCCTGCCCTGCCGGTATTAAAGCCAGCCTTTCCATCGGTTTTCCAACAGCCCACTTTGACCAATCAAAGCCATGGAACATATCGCATGCAACGCTATGCTTCTCTAGCAAAACATCAACCGCTTGTTGAATATCATTGGAAGGAGACCCCTTGCCGCCGCTATCGGTGTAAGTGGCCAAGGCCTTTTTAAGCTGATCAGCAAGGCCAAGATAATCTACCACTAAACCACCTTGTTTATCCTTGAACACCCGATTAACCCTGGCGATTGCCTGCATCAACCCATGGCCTTGCATTGGTTTATCGGCATACATCGTATGCAGGCAGGGTGCGTCAAAACCTGTAAGCCACATATCTCGTACGATCACGATTTTAAAGGGATCCTTAGAATCCTTGAACCGGTTTGCAAGTGCTCTGCGCTTATCTTTACTACGAATATGAGGCTGCCAATCCGGGCCATCATCGGCGCCTCCCGTCATTACAACCTTTACGACACAGGCTTTGTTTTTCTCCACCTCAGCATCATCATCAGAGGCACCAGCCCATGCAGGCCGCAGTTTTACCAAAGCGTTGTAAAGATCAACGCATATGCGCCTGCTCATGCAGACAATCATGGCTTTACCATCTAAGGCTTCCAGCCTTCTATCGAAATGCGCAACTAAATCCGCAGCGATCAGTTTGATCCTTTTACCTTCCCCCACTAGGGCTTCAATCGCGGCCCATTTGCTTTTAAGCTTCTCTTTGGTCGTTAGTTCCTCTGCCTCGGTCAAAGTGTCAAATTCTGAATCGATCTTTGGTAATACACTTTCATTAAGTGCAAGCTTTGCTATCCGACTTTCATAATAAATCGGAACTGTTGCTTTATCTTCAACCGCCTGCTTGATGTCGTAAATGTTGATGTAATCACCGAACACCTTCCGTGTGTTGGCATCCTTCTTATCAATAGGCGTTCCCGTAAAGCCTATAAAAGATGCATTAGGCAGGGCATCTCTAAGATTACTTGCAAAGCCATAAGTCATTTTGCCTGTTTTAGTATTCACCTTTCCACCAAACCCATACTGAGTTCGATGGGCTTCATCTGCGACCACAACAATATTCTGCCTATCGCTCAGCTTTGGCATTTGCTCGGTATCTTCAGGCATGAACTTATGAATCGTAGTGAATACCACGCCACCGCTACCCCGGTTCAGCAGTTCTCTCAAATGCTCACGGTTATCTGCCTGCACTGGTGTCTGGCCTAGGATTTCATGGCAGCGCTGAAACTGCCCAAAGAGCTGATCATCCAAGTCGTTTCTATCCGTAAGAACCACTAGGGTTGGATTCTGCATAGCGGCGTTGCGCACTATCTGTGCAGCATAAAACAACATCGAAAAGCTCTTACCGCTTCCTTGCGTATGCCATACCACGCCAACTCTGCGGTCTCCAATCTCACCCTTTTTGCCTTGTTTTACCTTGATCATGCCGCTTGCTCTCACAGTCTCCATCACTGCAAGGTTCACTGCATGAAACTGATGGTAGCCAGCGATAATCTTTTGTACTTTCCCAGAGTCTGGGTCTTCATCAAATACGATAAAGTGCTGCAGTAAATCCAGGAGCCTCTGCTTTTCGAATACACCCTTAACCAATACTTCCAGCTCCAATAAACCTTTTGAAGCTTCTGTCTTTCCATCAATAGTGCGCCATATTTTAAACCACTCTTGGTTTGCGCTGATAGAACCTATGCGGGCTTCTGTGCCATCGCTTATCACCAACAATTCGTTGGTATGCATCAGGGATGGTATCTGTGCCTTGTAGGTTTGTAGCTGGGCATGCGCACTCCAGATGGTTGCCTTCTCATCTGCCGGGTTCTTCAGTTCTAATATCGCCAAAGGCAGGCCATTGATAAACACTACGATGTCTGGCCTGCGGTTATGCTGCCCCTCTATCACAGTAAACTGGTTCACTACCAACCAGTTGTTCTTTGCAGGCTGCTCAAAATCAATCAGCCGTACCAAGTCTCCAGCTATCGAACCATCTGGTCTCTTGTACTCGACAAGTACACCATTCCGCAAAACCTCATGAAAGGCACGATTAGTTTGCATCAGTGAAGGTGTGCCATGGCGCAGCACTTTCTGAAAGGCTTCTTCTCGGGCATCGGCTGGTATTTTTGGATTAATTCGATCGATTGCAGATTGCAGCCTGCCTTCCAGCACCACAGATCCAAAGTTTTCTCTTTCAGCAGCAGGCTCACCGGGAGCAATAGTTCTGCCATCGGCATAGATGTAGCCAAGCTCTTTAAACCATTCAATGGCGGCCTCTTCGACATGGGATTCGTTGATTATCATGCCCCACCCTTCTTCCCGAGTTTCGGTAGTCTTGCGGATAAATCCTGCGGAGCTATAAACCCCAATTGCCGCCCCTTCTTCCGCTGGATGAGAAGGCCTTTTTTCGCCAATTCTAACAGGTCGGTTCTCGCTGTCTGATACACCACATTATGGCTTTTCTGATGGCCAACAATGGTGTAACGATATCCCGGGCGTTTCAGGGCATGGCGAATAACCTCTAATTGGCGGTAGTTCAATTCCACCTGGTCGCGGAGGCTAGCCTCCACCTGGCGCAACTCCCCGGTTTTTCGTTCCAGATAAGAGTGCAGTTCCTCGATCGCCTGCTGAATGACCTGGAGTTGGGCCATCAAAAAATAAGTGCAGTCATTATCATCCGTTTCGGTGTACAGGAAGGAACGGGAGTATTTTGCCGGGGCTTTCCGGAGAATGTGGGAAATGGAAACGAATTCAAAAAGCCAGTATTTGTAATGGAGCAGTGCCCAATAAAACAGGGCCCGCGCAGTTCGCCCATTTCCATCCACAAAAGGGTGATCATAGGCCAGCCAGAAGTGCAGCAAAATTGCCCTTACCACCGGGTGAACAAAACTTGCCGGCGACTCCCCGTTGGCAAAGGCGCACATTTCGGCCATGCGGTTGGCAAGGGTTTCTGCGGGTGGAGGGTCGTGAAATACTTCGCCGGTATCATCCGCCACAACCCGTTTTTCCTGTGGGGTGCGGAAACGCCCGGCTGCGGTTGGATCCTCCAGAGTTTCTTTCGTGACCAACGCATGAATCTGCAACACCAATTCCGGTGTCAACTGCAGGGTTTTCCATTCCCGGATCTTTTGCATGGTCTGGAAATTGTTCAAGATCATTTGCTCGCTGGTATCCTGCGGCTTCCGCCCAGAACGAATCATTTCCTGCGCCACCTTCCGGGTCGTTACCGCTCCTTCCAACTGACTGGAAGTGATTGCTTCTTCCATGATGGAACGAATCAGGTAATGATCGCGGGTTTGCGGGTTGGCAATGGGTTCCGGCATACCAATCTGGCCCCCCATATCCAAGTCCATGCGGTGCAAGACTTCCAGTACCTTTTCCTGAATGGAAAATACAAACGGATGGCCCTGGGAATCCTTCAAGCCAATGGGTTTCAGTTGCTCCCTTCGTGCCAATTTCAAAGATAACCACCATTCCTGATGGGTAAGCCCCTCGGGCACCTTGAGTCGGCGCAGTTTATCCCAATGGAGGTACTCTCCGGTCTGGGAAGAGCTACGGTTTAAAGTCAATAATTCCAACAGCCTGTCGGGTGATTTCAAGCACGAAAGGAGGCTCTGGATTTTGGGTGGATGTTGAGGAAACCGCACAGGCAAACCCTCATCGGGGAAGGAAACAATATTGATTATAGCTGAAACGCCTGCACGAACTACTAATTTATAAACATATTAGTAGTTCGTTGTAAAAATCGAACGCAAAGCGTTACCTATCATAATATTGCGTCTTATTTTAAGCCTTGAACTTTTAACTCCCCGCTCAACAACTTAAGCAGGCTCACCAGGCGCAATCGTTCTGCCATCGGCATAGATGTAGCCAAGGTCTTTAAACCATTCAATGGCGGCCATCTCAACGGTATCTTCATTAACACTCATAGTGCGTTATGCCTTTGTACTTTGAAGTGTTTCTATGATTTTTGCTGCCAGTTCATCTTCAACCACATTGTCAAACCTGCCAACAATAGGATCAACATGAAACTCCGATATTAATGCTTTTGCCAGTTCATTAATCTTTGCGGAAGCCTGCATCACTTTGACTTGGTAAGGGAACTTCCCTTTCCATGCTCTGGGGTCAAGATTACGCCCGCCATCGGATGCTGTCTTCCAAATCCCCAGTAATGTACCCGCTTCCAAATGATGTAATAGACAGTAATCGCCCTTCTTTATCTCAAGAGGCCAGGTCTTATTGGAACCAAACAGTGCTTTCTCCATACAGGTAAGGTAGGTCTCAGAGTTGCATTCAAAGATGTAGAGTTTGGGCTTTGCTTCTGAAGAGGGATTAGTGGTCACTCGGTTATCTCCGCATCTTGGATTTCCTTTAGAGTCTTACCTTCTTTGGTCTTCCATTCAGTTCGCCCATTCGATACCCGACCTGCAACGATGGTGGAAGCCATTGAAGGAGAAGAAAAAGGATAATCCATTGTAAAAACATAATCCTCCCCACTCTGAACTAGGACGCCCTGACGAATAAGCTCATCCCGTTGCTCTTTCACATAAGGATAATGCTTGTTAAGGGAAGGTGTAAGTTTCGATTCACCAACTGCTTGAGATTTCTCAAACACTATAAATCCTGAAGGTGCATCATGGCCATGCGCAACGATTCCCTTGGTTGATATCATGAAAGTTGGTTTATTGTTTCTTGATAAAGACAATGCAGCCATCTCAAACATTCTGTACCCAAGAATAGGTAAACACAGAAGGATATCATCCAAAAAACCTTCAACCATGGCTTCATCGGATTCAGATAATGATGGTAAGGATGGTTCATTTCCATTTTCGAGAACACACTGTTTGGCAGCCTTAGCCAATGCTACCAGCCTAGATTCTAATCGTTGCACATGCGCCTTATTCAAGTTGGCGTCTTTACTGGTAAAGATCACTGCATGTGTCCAGAAGTCCTTATCCTTGTGATGCTTTTGTAACCTATGTTTTACAATCTCCCCCTGGCCCACATACAATTTTGGCCACGCAGTTGATTCATCAGGGCCAATAAGGAGATATAGCCCAGTGCGCTCAAGTTCATTCCGGGTCTTGCTTTCACCAAACATGGAGCGAGGAATGACTAAACCATGACCAGTCCAATTAGATTTCTCTATAACTTTAAGTCCCTCTGGGTCTCCGCTAGGGAGGAAGACATTCACCGAGAAGCCACGGCGCATAACAGCAGGCTTTATTGTCATAATTATGCCTTTACCTTCGAGGATGCCACGCTCAACTCCCCACTCAGTAGCTTCGGCAGCAGTGTGTCACGCAGGTTGGCGAGGGTTCGGGATTGGATTCGGTTGGCGCTGATTTGTGATAGGAGCACATCAATCGGCCTGAAGAGCTGCTGCAGAATTGACTGCAACGGAACAACTACCCGCGCCTTCGATATCATCCCCAAACTCAGGTTAGCCTGAACGGCGTGGACGATGTTGTTGTGGAGTTCCGCTCGGAAAACTTCATGCCGCATCGAGAGCATAAGAAAGCCCGAAGGAATCTCCAGCTCTGGCCGGATGATAGCTACGGCCTGGTTTGTGTTGGCCGGTAGCAGCCAATCCTCCGCCAATGCGATACGTCCAATCGTTCCGGCTATCGTGTAAAGAACGTCATTCGCCATCAAAATGGAACGCTTCAAGACTCCCGCATGAACTGATTCTGGAATCGTGGTCAGTTTGTCGGCTAGGACAGAGCCGTCTTCGTCAATCGAGTTCACTCGAACGTAATTAATCTGCGCGTCAGGGTCGGGTGCGCCGCCCATGTCGTCTTGGGTAGGCGTAGTTCCCTTTGTGATAAGGCTTGTAAGGTCCGAAAGTGTCTTAACTTCCCAGCCTTTCGGCACTGCCCCAATCGGCGACTCTTCAAACGCATCCGGAAACAGCGCAGCGGTGGCTTTATCCAGGCCTTCAGGTTTACGGCCATTGAGCTTGACCCTGACCGGATCAAAATCCACGAACCAGCTCTGGAACAGCGCCCGCGCCATTCCTTCCAAAGTGGCGTTCATCCGCCGGTTCAACTCGATCTTGTCGTCCAGCACCCCGAGAATAGATGCGATGGCTTTTTGCTCGGCGAGGGGTGGGATTTGAACTGTAAATGCGCGTAGGTCTTTAAGAAGAAGGTTCTTCTGAGTCGTGCCTGCCGCATAGTCACTAAGGCGCACGTTGTTGAACCGAAGTGCAAAGTAGAGGAAACGTGAGAGAACGATCTCCCTTTTTGGTTTAAGGATTGCGACGCTCTTCTGAAATGTCGTCCGTGAGGTTTTCGGGTCGTCTGGTGCGATTGCCATCCGGCCAATAGTTCCTGTGTTCGTAAAAAGTACGTCGCCTGGCTCTAAGTTTGTTCGCCGGTGTGTTTCGGCAAAGTCAGCCTCCATGATTTGTCGGGCATCATCGTAAACCATGCGGTCTCCAAAGACATCCTTCACGCTCAGGAAGTAGTATCCAGAACCTGCTTCGTTGCGGCAATCGCCGTGCTTCCCATCGGTGATGAGGCTGCACAGTTCACCGAGAGAATGCTCCCGCCATTCACTCCCCATAACCAAGCCCCTTCAAATTAGCTTTGATGGCCTGCTCCAGTTTTGCAGACTCTGCGAACTGACCATTCAACTCCTTAACCAGATGCTTCATCTTTTCTTCGAAGGGTATACCATCATCCTCGACTTCCTCTGCGCCTACATACCTTCCAGGAGTCAGCACATAGCCATGTGAGGTTATCTCTTCGTTGGTAGCGGATTTGCAGAAGCCTGCAATATCCGAGTATTTACCTACCCCTTTCTCACCTCGCCAAGAATGGTAGGTACTCGTGATCTTCTCCAAATCAATATCGGTCAAATCACGATGCACTCGATCAATAAGCGTTCCCATCTTCCGTGCATCAATAAAGAGAGTCTCCTTACGACGATCACGGCGCTTGCCATCATTCTTCTTCCTAGTTAAAAACCAAAGGCAAACTGGTATCTGCGTGCTGTAAAAGAGCTGACCTGGCATAGCAACCATGCAATCGACAAGATCAGCCTCTATAAGAGCTTTACGAATATCACCTTCACCACTTTGATTGGAAGACATACTGCCATTGGCCAATACGAAGCCCGCCATGCCTTGAGGCGCAAGGTGATGGATGAAGTGCTGCACCCATGCAAAGTTGGCATTACCCTTGGGCGGCACACCGTATTGCCAGCGAACATCGTCATCTTTTCTAAACCAGTCAGAATCATTAAAGGGTGGATTAGCCAAAACATAATCGGCTCTTAAATCAGGATGCAGATCATTACGGAAAGTATCAGCTTGCTCGACCCCAAAGTCGGCCTCTATACCACGAAGGGCAAGGTTCATCACTGCCAGCCTGCGAGTAGTTGGATTACTTTCTTGGCCGTAGACGCTGATGTCACCCAGCTTACCGCCATGAGTTTCTACAAACTTCTCTGATTGAACAAACATACCCCCAGAGCCACAGCATGGATCGTAGATACGGCCTTTGTACGGAGCAAGCATGGAAACCAAAAGGCGCACCACGCAGCTAGGGGTATAGAACTGCCCGCCGTTCTTACCTTCTGCGCTTGCAAACTGAGTTAAGAAATATTCAAAGACTCGACCCAACACATCTTTTGACCTGCTAGCTACATCAACTAATTGGATTGAGCCGATGAGATCAATCAATTCTCCAAGGCGATTCTTATCAAGATCGGCACGGCCGTAGTTCTTATTGAGTGAGCCCTTGAGTCGAATGTTATCTCTTTCGATGGCAACCATGGCATCATCGATAAGCTTACCAATGGTGGGCTGTTTGGCGTTGGCTTGAAGATAGGACCAGCGAGCACTTTTAGGCACCCAAAACACATTCTCAGCTTTGTACTCATCTTTGTCTTCGGGATCTGAGCCTTTATAGTCGCCTTTGCCTTCTTTCAATTTATTGTAATGCTCTTCGAAACTATCAGAAATGTACTTCAAAAAGATTAAGCCAAGTACAACATGCTTGTACTCTGCGGCATCCATATTATTTCGGAGCTTATCAGCAGTGAGCCAGAGCTTAGCTTCAAAGCCAATAGTGGCAGAAGAGTCGGATTTCTCAATAGTTTTAATCTTTTTAGCCATGAAACTGGGCTTTCAAATACGCTGTACCTGGGTGTAACAACAACCAAGCATCTTAACCGAACCTAAGTCCATGTAAAGCATAGCGTTGGAAATCAGAGAGGCTATTTAAGAGAAGCCGGATTTTAACCAAACTTGATGTTCTCGACCGATTTTAACCCAACCTAAGCGAACAAGCAGTAAAGTCCTAAAACCTTAATAATCTAAGGGAAATATGCAAGAAATGAGGGGGAAATTGGAAGTGCACTTGACGGGAATCGAACCTGTAACCTTCGGTTTCGTAGACCGATGCTCTATCCAGTTGAGCTACAAGTGCATCTTTCCAATGTTATGAATATAGGA
>Ga0209190_1002912_pt1 | contig 11410 bp, 8 predicted proteins | sample M_140205_XF_Meta_FD_187315 | JGI IMG/M metagenome (GOLD analysis project Ga0209190, IMG submission 187315) | Freshwater microbial communities from Lake Montjoie, Canada to study carbon cycling - M_140205_XF_MetaG (SPAdes) (version 2) | ecosystem: Environmental > Aquatic > Freshwater > Lake... | reverse complement strand
ACACGTCCTTGACGGTATCTCGTTAAAATTGTTCGTCCTCATCGTCATCGTCATCTTCATCATTTTCGTCGTTTTCGTCATCTTCATCATCGTCGCCGTATCCGCTGTCGACTTTGTCCCCGCAATTTTCGTCACCACAATTTGGACAAGAGGACCAATCTTCAGTGCCTATGTAGGCCCCACAGCTATTACATAACCCGCTTCTAGTATTCATACATCTCCTTAGATGCTCTTCGGACCTTTTCAGTATGAGGTGGAGGTGTGAGATAGAGGTGAGAATCAAACTGGGCTTGAGACAGAACGACCAACGTCACCGCTGACATCTCACCTCAAGTTCATACCCGATAATGCTAAAGTCTGATTATTAAGTTTCGCAGCGACATAGAAGGTCTCAGGGCCATTGCCGTTGTTTTAGTGGTTCTCTACCACATGGATTTCTCGCTGGTCTCGGGTGGATATATCGGGGTGGACATCTTTTTAGTCATCTCTGGTTTTCTCATCAGCCGGCTTCTGTTGGATGAGTTTGAAAAAAATGGGGCGATTAGTCTTCGCCAGTTTTACGCCAGGCGCGTCAGACGACTCCTACCGATTTCGAGTTTTGTTCTCCTGGTGACTGCACTTCTTGGGCTCATCATTCTTGAACCTACGCGCATCAATAACCTCGGAGATGATATTTGGGCGGCTGGACTTTTTTCGGCGAATATCGTGTTTGCCTCTCGGGGAGCCGACTATCTCAATAGCGAACTCCCGCCATCACCCATTCAACACTTTTGGTCACTCGCCGTTGAGGAACAGTTTTATCTGATTTGGCCGACAGTCATTTTCGTTCTGCTCATTCTGGCCAGAAAGTACTGGCGACATATCGCTTTAGTAGCCACCCTTGCCGCCATCGCAGTATCACTCTGGGCTAGTTGGAAGCAGACTCCTCTGCATCCATCATGGTCGTATTACGGACTCCACACCCGAGCCTGGCAACTGTGTTGCGGTGCATTGTTAGCGATGACAACTCGTAAAACTTCAATCCCTCATCGCCTTCCGGCAACTGCTGTGGCTTGGACGAGTCTTCTTGCCATTGCTTATGCGATGTATACCTACGATCATTCAACAGTCTTCCCAGGCACCGCAGCCCTCGTGCCGACACTGGCAGCAGTTGGCTTGCTGTGGAGCCAGGGGAATTGGTTTGGCTCACAGATCGTTCTTGATAACAGCGTTGCGCAATGGATTGGTTCGCGCTCCTATTCAATTTACTTGTGGCATTGGCCACTGATTGTCTTAGCGATCACATTACGAGACGACGACAAGGTAACGATGGTTGGTGCTGTGCTGCTGGCCCTCATACTCTCAGAAATTGGATACCGAATCATCGAGAATCCGATACGACATTCAATACGTATACGCCAACATGCCAAAAGAGCCTTCGCCATCGGGTTGGCATGCATCGGTCTGACCATCGGTACTGGCTTGGCAATCAGCCACGCAACATTCACTGTCGGCAGCGGTATTGCCGAGCGGGCCAATTTTTCCGATACTTCTTATCTAAATGCGGCAATACTAAATCAGGTTTTGCCAAGAAATATCCAACCGTCATTACCGAACGCATCCGATGGCAAGCCCCTCATTTACAGAAATGGGTGCCACATAAGTCTGCAGCGACTATCTGAAACAGCAACAATTCCGAAAAACTGTGTATTCGGAGATCTCGAATCTGCGACCACGGTCGCCCTTTTCGGCAACTCTCACGCCGCTCAATGGTTTGTACCGTTAGAAAAGATCGCACGTAGCGAATCATGGCGACTAAGAACTCTGACGGCGAGCGCATGTTCGTTTCTAAGCGGATCAAATCCAAATGTATATTGTGATGCTTGGAGAAGAAATGTCATTCAAGCTATTAGCGATCAACAGATAAAAGTTGTCATCATTTCAGATTTTTTCGCTTCCGTGCCCGACGATACAGATATTTCTCGTACCCAATGGTGGACGGAAGAACTTCCGCTTACGATCTCGGCTCTTCGTGCAGCAGGGGCTGAACCGATCATTCTTTTGGACACACCGCGTCCACCTGAAGATACGCCAACATGTTTGAGCAGTCATCCAAACGATATTCAGTTATGTGGTCCGACGACCAAAAGTTTAAGTAAATGGGCCACAATTTCTCAAGCTATTGAAAGTGTTGCCACCCAAACAGGGGTCGCTGTCATCGACCCCACTAATTGGTTCTGTCTCAATGAGATCTGTCCCCCTATTGTGGGTGATCTTTTGGTTTATCGCGATGGGCATCACATGGCTGATTTATTCGCTAGCCAACTTGAACAACTATTGGGAAATACCTTGATTCCTTTGGTGGATCAAGCGACTCGCTGAGTGCTCTAACTGGGTTTCATCTGCGCGCTCTCGCGCGAAATCTTAATGAACTTGCCCGAATCTTTCTTGGTCACCACTCGAACGCGATAGTTGACTCCGCTCTCCAAGCCGCTAACTCGCGTTTGATGTCTAACGTCAATTTCAGGTCCATTTTTCCACGACAGTGAATCTGTGCTGTACTGAATGAGATACGAATCCATCAGTGGGTCATCAAGACCACTGCCCCAACTGACCTCAAGCGACCCTTTTTTTGCTCCAATCGTTAGCGTAGGAACGACATTTGCCACGATGCCTTTGGTGTTGATCGCTAGGCGAGGCCCTGACGGTGCGCTGAATCCACCGGTATTTCCCGAGATCACATCCAAGTAATAGGTTGCTCCCTTGACAAGGTTGGATAAATCGCAGGTGAGCGTTGCCGTGCTGCACCACAGTACGGGGCTACCACCACTCGGTCTGAGATAAGCCCGAGCGATATGTGTCTTTGCCACGCTTCCACTGACGGTCGCGGACCAAGTCACAGTTCCAGTTCTTGTTGTCGTGCCAGAGATACTTGCCACAACATTTGTTGGAGATTGAGGAATTTCTGGAACTCCGAGTAATCGTGCGGCGTTGATGATTCCCCAATCACCTTGAACTAGAAAGGTCTGCTTACTTTGATCTGTAATCCGCTCTTCAATATCAGCAGGCGTAAGAGAAGGATTTTTAGAAAGCATCAGCGCCACTATTCCAGCCACATACGGTGCTGCCATACTGGTCCCACTTTTTAGAGCATAGGTGGGTGAACTGACTCCTTTATCACCCTTATTCATTGTTGATTTAATGTCTTCACCTGGTGCAGCAATATCTACTACGTCGCCATAGTTAGAAAACCATGCTTGCTCTCCGTCTTCATCGCTTGCGGCAACTGTGATCACACCATCGCAATTCGCGGGCGTCATCGTCGATGCATCAACCGTTTCATTACCAGCAGCAACAACCACCACCGTTCCTCGAGCGATAGCGAAATCAATTGCGGTTTGGTAAGAATCATCACAGACACCTTCGCCACCGAGTGAAAGATTGATCACCCGAGCTGGCGTTAGATTGGGAGGCACTCCCCATACGGATCCCCCGGATGCCCAAATAATCCCCGAAACGATATCCGAATCTGAGCCACCACCATGACCCAGTACTCGGACATGTTGCACCTTGACATTGGGTGCAACGCCTATCACTCCCAGAGAATTATTCCCTAACGCATTGATGATTCCGGCGATGTGGGTACCGTGCCAGCTACTACAGAGATCAATATCCTGGTCGCATTCATCAACCCAATCGCCTTCATCAGAGGGATCGGAATCTCGAGCACCACCATCGCCGGCTGTTGCTGAGTCAGCAATCATGTCGTATCCAGGGACTGTCTGACCTACGAGATCGGGGTGAACAGTTGAACCTGTATCAAGAACCGCGACCACAATTTCTGAGTTACCACGCGTTGCCAACCACGCTTTTTGCGCCTGAACTCCGTAGGTGCCATTAAGGCCCCATTGCTGTGAGTTCACATAATAAGGATCATTAGGATTGAAAAAGGGAGGAGTACTTGAAACCCGCGGAGAAGAAGATCCGATACCACCAGAGTTTTTCGCCACGACCGAAATCCAATACGTGGATCCATTTGAAAGCCCCGTGATTGAACAACTCGTGCTGGTCGTCACACAACTTGTGATTGTCGACCCACTGCTCGGCGAAGAATAGGCGCGTACGGTATAACTCGTGATGGCGCTTGTGCCCTGGTTTACTGGTTTCAGCCAACTCACCACAATTCTTCCCGAGAAGGGCTGCAGACGAATTTTGGTTGGAGAACTTGGGACACTCTGAGGAGTTGCCATTGTGTTCTGACGAGCAATTGGTGTCAATGGATGCGTGACATCGCTAGGAACGCTCATCTGTAAATCAGGCTCTGCCCATTCAATGCGCGAATCAGCGGTCAATTGGACTGCCATCTTGCGAGCATCACTGACACTCACAGCACGGTCTAAAAGAACTGTTGTCATGCCCAGGCCAAGATCAATTCCTGGAGTTAAGTGCTGACCGATGAGAGACGAACCAGTCGCCGTCATCGGAGATTCTGTCAACGCGATGTCTTGTTCATAGGACACGATCAACCGAGTAACAAGACCACTTCCCCGTTCGAACGCTGTGTCAAGAGAGCCGACAGCGGCTTGAACTGGGACGCCGGGAACAGCGCACACGCCAAGAAGAAACGTCCCACACGCCACGGTGGCCCTGAGCCTTTTCACCAACATGATCCTAGTGCGACGGGATGCGAGCCTGTGAGGCAGGAAACGCAGACAACTATTCCTCTGAAGGTGTTTGCGCCGCACGCTTCTGCAACTCATTGACCACACTGGCATCAGCCAAGGTGGTCGTATCTCCCAGATTACGTCCTTCGGCTACATCGCGTAATAAGCGACGCATGATTTTGCCACTGCGCGTCTTTGGTAACTCGGGGGTGAAATAAATCATCTTTGGCTTAGCGATTGCACCGATCTCTTTTGCCACATGGTTGCGCAAGTCGCTTTCACTCACATCAAACCCAGTACGCAACGTGACATAGGCAATGATCGCTTGACCAGTTGTCGGATCATTTGCCCCGACAACGGCAGCCTCAGCAACTGCCTGATGAGATACCAATGCACTTTCAACCTCAGTGGTTGAAATACGGTGCCCACTGACATTCATCACGTCATCGACACGACCGAGTAACCAGAGATACCCCTCGGCATCAAGTTTGGCTCCATCTCCTGCGAAGTAGCGACCAGGAAAACGACTCCAATATGTTTCTTGGTAACGTTCGGGATCATTCCAAAGTCCACGCAACATTCCAGGCCACGGACGCGTGAGAGTTAAATACCCACCACCATGTTCAACACGGTTGCCGGCATCATCAACAACTTCAGCCGAGATCCCGGGAATCGGAAAAGTTGCTGAACCAGGCTTGAGTGTCGTGGCGCCAGGCAGTGGGCTAATCATGATGCCACCAGTTTCGGTTTGCCACCAAGTGTCAACAACTGGACATTCGCCGCGACCAATCGTGTCGCGATACCACATCCACGCCTCGGGGTTAATCGGTTCACCAACCGAGCCCAACAAACGCAGCGACGACATGTTGTGCTTGGCGGGTTCCTCGTCACCCCACTTCATAAAAGTGCGGATGGCTGTCGGAGCAGTGTAAAAAATCGTCACGCCGTATTTCTCGACAATTGACCACAGGCGATCGTTTGCTGGATAGTTGGGTACACCCTCATAAATCACTTGCGTAGCACCATTTGATAGTGGTCCATAGACGATGTAACTGTGGCCAGTGATCCAACCCACATCCGCCGTACACCAATACACATCTGTCTCAGGGTGAAGATCAAAGACATACTTGTGTGTATAGGTCACGTGAGTGAGATAGCCACCCGTGGTGTGCATAATGCCCTTGGGTTTACCCGTGGTCCCAGATGTATACAACAGGAATAGCAACTGTTCACTGTCCATTGCCTCGGCGGCGCACACAGGATCTGCCGTTGACATCAGGTCGTGATACCAGTGATCACGACCTGCGACCATATTCACTTCGTTGCCCCCACGCTTGACAACAACCACATGTTCAATCGTCGGCGTATTCGCTATTGCTTCATCGGCAGCAGGCTTGAGAGCAAACACATCTCCACGGCGATACCCACCATCGGCAGTGATCAAAACTTTCGCCTCGGCATCATTGATGCGATCGGCTAGCGCTTGCGATGAGAAACCACCGAAGACCACGCTGTGAGCCGCTCCGATGCGCGCGCACGCCAACATGGCAACGGCTGCTTCAGGAATCATTGGCAAATAAATGTTGACACGATCGCCCTTGTTGACACCGAGTGATTTCAAGACATTAGAAAACTTTTGCACCTCATCAAGTAACTGCGAATAAGTGATAGTGCGGGTATCGCCTGGCTCGCCCTCCCAATGAATGGCTACCTTGTCCCCCTTGCCAGCCAATACATGACGGTCTAGACAGTTGTATGAGACGTTGAGCTTGCCACCGACGAACCACTTTGCGTAGGGAAGATCCCACTCACAGATGGTGTGCCAGTCCTGATCCCAGTGCAGCAGTTCAGCCGCCTGTTGAGCCCAAAAACCTTCGTCATTAGTTGCAGCCTGGTCATAGAGATGAGTCCCGACGGCTAATGAGTTTTTCTTGAAGTCCGTTGATGGTGCGAACTTGCGATTCTCCAATAACAGATCGTCGATATTTACTGGCGTGTCATCGGTTGACATATTTCTCCCATACAAAAGTCGAGATTTTCAATTCATTTCTCGCAGATAACTCTAGGCGACTAGACATAAGGGGTCATGTCTGAAACCGTTGCCCACCCACAAGAATCAGACCTTCGATTTGGGCCAGCCGAATGGGCGCTTTCGGGGGTCATTTCATTGGTCTGGGGCAGCTCATTTTTGTTCATCGCGATTGCTATCGATCATGTCGCCACTCCGGTCGTTCCGATGGCGCGCACCTTCTTCGGAGCGCTGGCATTGGCCTACATCCCGTCAGCACGACGAATGGTCGAGCGGTCTGATATTGCTCGATTGGTTTTGTTGTCATTCGTGTGGATGGGACTGCCCTTCTTGCTCTACCCCATCGCCGAAGAAACGACATCAACTGCAATCACGGGGATGCTCAATGGCGGACTACCCGTCGTCACCGTTGTTGTCGGTGCCATTTGGTTTCGCCGCATGCCCAGTGTGTTTCGCATGGTGTCGGTTCTCATCGGCTTCTCGGGTATTGCACTGATCTCGTTCTCATCAGTGAGTGGCGATGAAAAAGGTGCTGCAGCCGATGTGCGCGGCGTTGTCCTTCTGCTGTTGGCCCTGTTGTGTTATGGAATCGCCGTCAATATCGCCGCGCCTCTCCAACGCAAATACGGATCATTACGCTTGATGTTGTGGGTCGAGTCACTTGCGTTCTTATGGTCATTGCCACTGGGCATTCCCGCATTGTTCGATAGCCACTTCGCATGGTCGGCATTATTTGCACTACTCGCCCTTGGCGCTGTTGGCACGGGACTTGCTTTTGCGGTCTACGGAGTTTTGCTTGGTCGATCAGGAACCGTGCGCGGCATGATCGGAACTTTCTTTACTCCGATTGTTGGCGTGATCTTAGGAGTTCTCTTTCGCGATGAACATATTCGCTGGCCAGCAATCGTCGGCATGTTGATCGTTGTCGCCGGCGCCATCATGACCAGCCGCCCCGACCACAACGAGTCCTTTAGGCATCGCGGCGTTTGAAGCGCGCGAGGGCGAACAAACTCAAAGCAAGAATCCACAGTCCGAAATACCCGACTGATCCCCAGCGACCAAAGTCCATATCCGAATCTTCAAGACGCAATGAGTTCAAACCAGTTTGGAACGGCATCCACTTAAAGATTGATTCGCTAATAGCAACTGACAGAAGACCACCAATGAGTGATTCAAGAAGAAGCGGCCACAAGACTAAAATCGTCACTGCACTTGGTGGGTTGCGCGTCAAGGTGCCGATGGCCATGCCAAGCAGCGACACCACAACACTCAAGGCAATCAGTGCTAAATATGCCTGGCCCATATCGCCGTTGGACAACTTGCCCACAGCACCGCGTGAATCCAATATTGCTTCTCCTGTAGTATTGCCAACCAAAATAATGAATGCAGTAAGTCCACCCGACAAGATTGCGAGCACAATGCCTTTGGCTACATAGGCGCGAATTCGGCGAGGATTCGCCGCCAGTGTGAGTCGAATTGTTCCTTGCGAATATTCCTGAGTGATGGCTAACACCCCAATAATTCCGAATAGCAAAACACTCAGAGACCCACTTCCTAATAGAACAACCGAAACTGTTGCATCATCAACCGAGTAAACATCAATGAACGCCGTGGTCAGCAAGGTGATCGCCAAGGGCAAAATGACAGCAAAACACGCCATGGTGATATTTGAACGAACTGTCCGCAACTTGAGCCATTCACTACGGATCAGAGAAATCATGATGCAACTCCCTTCGACTGGGTCTCGGCATGTCCGTGATATTGCACGGCATCGGCGGTGACTTCTAAGAATGCGTCTTCAAGTGATCCAGTTTGTGTTGATAACTCGTGCAACACCACATTATTCTTGGCCGCAAGTTCACCAATCATTGCCGCTTCCACGCCGTGAAACTCTGCGACTCCCTGGCCAAGAGAAACATGCATCCCCTGCTCTTGAGCCAACGTCACCAGGGAATCCAGTTGTGGACTTTTTACCACGACCCATTTCTTGGCATACTGATCAATAAAATCAGAAACTGTGCATTCGGTAATCAGTCGACCTTTACCAATCACAATCAGGTCATCGGCCATGAGTGCCATTTCTGAAAGTAAGTGACTGCTCACCAAAACCGAGCGACCCTGCGATGCCAAGTGCTTGAGCATTTCTCGAATCCAACGAATACCTTCAGGGTCAAGACCGTTTGCTGGTTCATCCAAGATGACAACTTTTGGATCCCCCAACATCACCGCCGCTAATCCGAGGCGTTGCTTCATACCTAACGAGAATTGACCAACACGTTTTTTGGCGACATCCATTAAGCCCACGAGTTCGAGAACTTCATCAACACGTTTAGACGACATTCCATTACTCATTGCCAACCATCGCAAATGATTACGAGCGGTTCGACCTGAATGGGCGTTTCCAGCATCGAGCAAGGTGCCCACTTCATGAAGTGGTTTCTTGAGTTCTCGATACGGCTTTCCGTCAAAGAGAGCGGTCCCTGAGTGCACGCGATCAAGGCCGATCATGCAACGCATTGTCGTGCTCTTTCCCGAACCATTTGGCCCAAGAAACCCCGTCACACGTCCGGGCTTCACGGTAAAGGAAAGAGAATCAACTGCAATCGTTGAACCGTACTTCTTGGTTAGACCCTCAACGTTGATCACTCTTGTAACCTAGTCCACTCCATCACGGTAAAACCGCCAACCCCGGTCGGATCTAGAAGGGCTTCGGCTTCACTGATTCGACTACGCATTTTCATCGCGGGCAACCCAGGACGCGCTGATTCTGCAGTCCAGATTCGTCTACCTTCTTCAACCAATTCATCAATGCCCCACAATTGCAAGAACTGCGATTGTGAGCGCACAGAATCTGGTTGCCCACATGTCGCAATGATTTGGTCAATGCACACATCATTGGTGATGTCTTGTAAACCGACGTTACGTAGATAGTGCGCTCCCCTTTCGTGGCCCGCATATGTACGTAACCAATCGCGCCATGGTCGCTGGGAAAGTTCGCTGGTCAACGTCACAGAATAATCAATGACAACCAATCGTCCATTGAGCCGATCTACGACGTCGTTGACCCACTCGACTGCTGATTGCTGCCATGGAATACGAGCCCCATGAACTGCTCTGGTTGGTAAATCAAAATTTGGCTGATCGAGCAGCGAATGTAACACCTCGCTCAATGACCCATCTCGATGCGTCACCCAAGCCTCACGCCACTCACCATCGTTGACAAGTAAACGAAAAGGAAGATTGTCTAGAAGTTCATTGGCCAACACAACTCCACTGAGAATTCCTGTCGGTAGTTCCTTCATGGACGTCACACCAACTGGGTGGGTCGCCCATTGTGACTCACCAATTTCTATGCACACGTAACGCGATGAATCACCGCCGAGACATTGTGGTTGCGCAGCGATAATTGATCTCGCCAATCCACCTGGGCCACATCCAACATCAAAGATACGGAAGTCACTGGGACTTCCCATGGCAATCCACCATGCGTCAAGAGCGCGCGCGATCACTGTGCCAAAGAGTGGACCTATCTCCGGTGAGGTGATGAAATCGCCACGACGACCTGCACGACCGACGCCAGATGTATAGAAACCTGCCGGCCCATAGAGGGCCTCATCCATAAAGTGGTCAAAGCGAAACTCTTGGTTTTCCGCAGCGTCAATGACACTGCCAATGTGCTCAGCGGCCGAAAGCACCAGTGAGATCGGCGAGATCGCCGAAACGCAAGACTGCACCAGGCAAGACACCGAAAACGATGGTCGCCGTCGTGGTAATCACCATCGCTGCGATCAACGAACTTGGAGTTTTGACCGCTGAGGTTTCACCATGTGGCGCGGGCTTCATCCAAATCTCACGCATGATGCTGCCGTAGTAGCCAAAGGCCACGACTGAGTTCACGGCACCGATGACTGCGAGTGCGTAACCCCAGTTGCCACCAGCTTCAAGAACGGCGCGGAAGGCAGTGAACTTAGCGATCCATCCACCGAGCGGCGGGATACCTGCCAGTGATGCCAAGAAGATCGTCATCAAGACGCCGAGACCTGGAGCATAAGAAAACAATCCTCCAAAGCTACTGATCTCACCACTGCGAGTCGTTCGCGAAGCGGCGATGACAACGGCGAACATACCGAGGTTCATTGCTGCGTACACAATGAGGTACACAACTACCGATTGCAAGGCTGGTCCAGCGGCATCGCCCGTACCGGCAACTGCCAGAGGCATCAAGATGAAACCACCTTGGCTAATGCTGGAGTAAGCCAACATTCGCACGATGTTTGTTTGACGCAAGGCCAATAGGTTGCCGACAGTCATCGTGATCGCCGCTAACACCCATAGGAACGGTTGCCATACATCTTGAGCCTGTGGGAAGCCCACATAAATCAAAGTCACCAACGCCACAAATCCGGCCGCTTTACTTGCCACTGAAAGAAACGCGGTCACGGGAAGAGGCGCTCCTTCGTATGTATCAGGAGCCCACGAATGAAATGGAACAGCAGAAACCTTGAATGCGAAACCAACCAAAGTGAAGGTGATTGCTAACGCTTGAACGCCACCGAATTGACCCTTGATAGTCAATTCACGACCAATATCGCTGAGCAAAGTGCTATTGGTTACTCCATACAGCAAACTCATGCCGTACAACATGATGGCTGAAGCGAAAACACCGAGAAGGTAATACTTGATCCCAGCCTCATTGCTCTTGCGATCTCGTTTACGCCAAGCGGCCAACATGTAGCCA
>Ga0209190_1002909_pt1 | contig 11413 bp, 10 predicted proteins | sample M_140205_XF_Meta_FD_187315 | JGI IMG/M metagenome (GOLD analysis project Ga0209190, IMG submission 187315) | Freshwater microbial communities from Lake Montjoie, Canada to study carbon cycling - M_140205_XF_MetaG (SPAdes) (version 2) | ecosystem: Environmental > Aquatic > Freshwater > Lake... | reverse complement strand
CTTGTTTCGGTGTCCCCTGATTGAATATTTTGCTTACTCCCGCAACATGAACTGCGCTCATGTGGTGGTCTCCTTTGGTCGGTTACGCATCAACAACACATCTGCAAGTGCAACAAGGCCGGCCATTGCAAGACCAAGTCCTGCGGCGCCAAATACTGCGGTAAATACCTTTGCTGGGTCGCCTGTTGCTTGGCGGGCGTACTCAATAATCAAGCGGCCAATTCCGCCTTTGAGGCCCGTGGATATTTCGGCAACGACCACACCAATAACTGCTCCGGATGCACCCAGCTTGAATGCGGGCACCATGTACGGAATTGCTGCGGGAAAACGCAACTTGAACAGTGTTTGCTTCCATGAAGCCGCGTAGCTGTCCATCAACTCAAGCGATGACGCTGGGGCGCTCTTCAAACCACGCAATGTTCCAACGGCAATCGGGAAGAACGCGAGAAATGCGCCTAGCACCGAAGCAGAAAGCCAACGTGGCCATGTAAAACCAAAGATGTGCAACTTGCCGCCCCATGAAACCACGAGTGGTGCAAGAGCAATCAGTGGAACAGTCTGCGAAATCACTAGGTACGGAAGTAGACCTCGTTCCATAGTTTTGAAACGAGTCATGAGGGCTGCGAGTGCAACTCCAACAGTTGAACCCAGCACAAATCCAACAAGGGCCAACCTGAACGAATAAAACGCACCCTTCAATACAACGAACCAAATCAGTTTTGAATTCGGAGCACGCATTTCAGGCTCTGCATAACGACTGAGCATCTCCCAAAGGTGTGGCATCGCCGTGTCATTTGAACGAGGCAGAATCGCTACCCCAAATAGCTTGCCGCCCTTTTCAGGACCAACGACTTTGTACAACTCCCACAACACAGCAACGAGCGCAATCGATACCAGGAACATTCCTGTGCGATAAGCGACCCGTCGCAGCTGTTGGTTCATTGCTTGGCTTTACCCAAATCCTGAATTGCTGGAATGATTTTTTCTCCATACGCCTCGAGCGTTTCTTCCTTGCCATCGTGCTGCAAGTACACCGCGAATTGATCAACACCCATTTCCTTCAGCTCTTTCAGGCGACGAATGTGCTCGTCTGCATTTCCAAGAATGCAGAACCGATCAATAATTTCATCTGGCACAAACGTGGTGTGGCTATTGCCGGTACGTCCATGTTCGTTGTAGTCGTAACCCTGGCGATTCTTGATGTATTCGGTGAGCGCCTTTGGAACTGCCGAGTTTTCGCCATAACGCTCCACGATGTCGGCAACGTGGTTACCCACCATGCCACCGAACCAACGCGTTTGATCACGCATGTACGGAAGGTCATCTCCAACGTATGCAGGTGCTGCCACGCAGATCTTCACACTCTTTGGGTCACGTCCTGCCGCTTCCGCTGCGTCACGAACTGCCTTGATGGTCCATTCAGCAATGCTCAAGTCGGCGAGTTGCAAAATGAATCCATCTGCAACTTCGCCAGTAAGAGCAAGCGCTTTCGGACCGTATGCAGCAACCCACACTTCAAGTTCACTCTTGGATGCCCATGGGAAACGAATGCTTGAACCGTTGTAGTCAACTGCGCGACCGCAACCAAGTTCACGAATGACATGCACGCTTTCGCGCAATGTTGCAAGTGTTGTTGGTTTGCCATTCGTTACACGAACCGCAGAGTCACCACGACCGATTCCACATACGGTGCGATTTCCGTACATTTCATTGAGTGTTGCATAGGTACTTGCCGTCACTGTCCAGTCACGCGTTGCAGGGTTTGTCACCATTGGTCCAACAATGACGTTGCGAGTTTCAGCCAAGATTTGGCTGAAAATCACATACGGTTCCTGCCACAAAATGTGACTGTCAAATGTCCACACATGCGAAAAGCCGAACATTTCGGCTTTCTTGGCTAAATCCACTACGCGCGATGATGGCGGAGTGGTTTGCAATACAACACCGATGTCCATTGCTTCCCCTTAACTATGTAGACGTGTGATTAACGGTTTTGTGGGAATCCCAAGTTGACCGACGAAGTACGTGGGTCTGGCCAACGTGAGGTAACCACTTTGCCGCGGGTAAAGAAGTTGATTCCTTCTGGTCCGTACATGTGCTGGTCGCCGAATAGCGAAGCTTTCCAACCACCAAATGAGTAGTACGACACTGGAACTGGAATTGGCACGTTGATGCCGACCATTCCCACCTGCACGTCGAACTGGAACTGGCGAGCAACGCCACCGTCGCGGGTGAAGATTGCCGTGCCGTTACCGAATTGGTTGGCATTGATGGTGTCAAGGCCTTCTTGGTAGCTCTTCACGCGCATCACGGTAAGTACTGGTCCGAAGATTTCTTCGTCGTAGCACTTCATGCCTGGCTTCACGTTGTCGATAAGGCTTGGGTTCAAGAAGAAACCGGCATCTTTTGCTTTGTCGGTTCCGTCAACAACAACTTTTGCACCTTCGGCATTTGCATTCGTTACAAAGCTTGCAACCTTGTCGCGGTGTTCGCGGCTGATGAGCGGTCCCATCTCGGCTACTGGATCAGTTCCTGGTCCAACTTTGATGTTTGGAATGCGTGACTTCAGTTTGTCAACGAGTGCATCGGCGATTGAGTCAACTGCAAGTACAACCGAAACTGCCATGCAACGCTCGCCTGCTGAACCGTACGCTGCCGAAACAGCAGCATCTGCTGCCATGTCAAGGTCTGCGTCTGGAAGCACCAACATGTGGTTCTTTGCGCCACCAAGTGCCTGAACGCGCTTGCCATTCTTAGTTCCTGTTTCGTACACATACTTCGCAATTGGTGTTGAACCAACAAACGAAATCGACTGAACATCTTTGTGCTCGAGCAAACGATCTACAGAAACTTTGTCACCATGCAACACGCTGAACACGCCATCTGGCAAGCCAGCTTGACGCAACAAGTCTGCAACGAACATTGCTGCCGATGGATCTTTTTCCGATGGCTTCAAGATGAAGGTGTTTCCACACATGATGGCGTTTGCAAACATCCACATTGGCACCATGGCTGGGAAGTTGAACGGCGTAATACCTGCAACAACACCAAGTGGCTGACGAATTGAATACACATCAACGCCGCCCGAAGCCTGCTCTGAATAGCCGCCTTTCAACATTGCTGGAATACCGCAAGCAAACTCGATGTTTTCAAGGCCGCGAGCAATTTCACCCATTGCATCGCTTGGCACTTTTCCGTGCTCTAACGAAACAATGTTCGCAAGCTCTTTGCGGTTTGCGTCAATGAGCTCACGCATGCGGAACATAATTTCTGCACGGCGCGACAAGTTTGATGCACGCCACGTAACAAAAGCTTCCTTAGCATTGGCAACAACTGCATCAACTTCGGCAACTGATGCAAGGTCTACTTCAGCCTGTACTTCTCCTGTGGCTGGGTTGTATACCTTGCCAACGTTTCCTGATGTTCCGGCTACAACTTTGTTGTTGACCCAATGGCTAATGCGTTGCATGTCTCTCCTGATTGTTTTTTGTTAGAGGGGTTACTGAATTAATTGAGGTACTGGCAGAGGTCACGCTTAATGAACTTGCCGTGACCCTTCTTGCCAGTGAAGGTGTCTTTTTCGACAACGACCATTCCACGTGACAACACGGTGTCTACCTTGCCGTCCACTTTGAAACCTTCCCACGAAGAGTGGTCCATGTTCATGTGGTGCTTGTCGTTAATACCGATCTTGGTTTTACCGTTTGGATCCCACACCAAAATGTCGGCGTCTGATCCTGGAGCAATGATGCCCTTCTTTGGATACATGCCGAACATGCGGGCTGGTGATGTGCTGCAGGTTTCTACCCAACGCTCGAGTGAAATTTCACCTTGCACAACGCCCTGGTAAATAAGTTCCATGCGGTGTTCAACTGAGCCCATGCCGTTTGGAATCTTGGAGAAGTTACCAATGCCGAGTTCTTTTTGATCCTTCATGCAGAACGGGCAGTGGTCGGTTGACACCACTGCAAGTTCATTCATGCGCAAGCCCTTCCACAAGTCGGCGTGGTGATTGTGCTTGTCATGCTTGCTTCGAATTGGAGGTGAGCACACGTACTTCGCACCTTCAAACCCTGGCTGCGCCAAGTGATCTTCAAGTGTCATGTACAAGTACTGCGGGCATGTTTCCGCGAAAACGTTTAAGCCTTCGTGACGCGCTTCAGCAAGTGCGTTGAGCGCTTCTGATGCGGACATATGCACGATGTACAACGGCACGTTGCCTGCAACTTTTGACAACACGATTGCACGACTAGTTGCTTCGCCTTCCAACAAACTTGGACGGCTGTAGCTGTGATACTTCGGATCAGTTTCGCCACGAGCAATGTGCTGTTGCACCAACACGTCAATTGCAATGCCGTTTTCGGCGTGCATCATGATGGTGGAACCGTTGCTGCTTGCCTGCTGCATTGCGCGCAGAATTTGGCCGTCGTCACTGTAGAAAACGCCCGGGTAAGCCATGAACAACTTGAAGGATGTGATGCCTTCGTTCTTCACCAAATAGTCCATGTCGGCAAGGGCTTGATCATCAATACCGCCAATGATCTGGTGGAATGCATAGTCAATTGAGCAATTGCCTTCGGCCTTTTTGTGCCACGTCTTCAATGACTCTTGAACGTTTTCTCCATAGCGCTGCACTGCGAAGTCAACAATGGTGGTTACTCCACCCCATGCTGCTGCGTTGGTTCCCGTTTCAAAGGTGTCACTTGCATTGGTGCCACCGAAAGGCAACTCCATGTGCGTGTGCACATCGATACCGCCAGGAACAACAAACTTTCCTGTTGCATCAATGACCTTGTCGGCAGTGATGTTGAGTGCTTCAACCTGACCTGGTTCAAGCAGTGCGCTAATAGTGTCGCCTTCAATCAACACATCGACACGATGTCGACCTGTTGGGCTAACGACGGTTCCGTTTTTAATCAGTGTGCGTGCCATGTTTCCCCCAATGACTCGAAGTGTTCTTTAGCGTTCTGAAATTTCGTGGTAAGCGTCTGGACGACGGTCGCGGTAGAACGGCCAACGATCGCGCACCATGCGGATCTTGTCCATATCCAAATCGCGAACAATGAGTTCATGCTTGAACGCATCGCCAACTTCACCCACGAACTTGCCTTCTGGGTCTACGAAGTAGCTCTGACCGTAGAAGTCGTTGGTACCCATGTCTTTTTCGATACCTACGCGGTTAATTGCTCCGACGTAATACATGTTGGCAACGGCTGATGCCGGCTGCTCAACGCGCCAGATGTATTCGGACAATCCACGGCTTGTTGCCGAAGGGTTGAACACAATTTCTGCGCCGTTCAAACCAAGTGCGCGCCAACCTTCTGGGAAGTGGCGGTCGTAACAGATGTACACGCCAACTTTGCCAACAGCGGTATCGAACACTGGGTAACCATGTGTGCCAGGTGTGAAGTAGTACTTCTCCCAGAAACCAGGAACCTGCGGGATGTGCTGTTTGCGGTACTTGCCCAAATAGCGACCATCAGCGTCAATGACTGCTGCGGTGTTGTAGTAGAGGCCCGGCTGAACGATTTCGTACATTGGCAACACGAGCACCATGTTCAACTCTTTTGCAAGAGCTTGAAAACGCTTTGTAGTTGGGCCGTCTGGAATTGGCTCGGTGTATGAAAAATACTTTGGGTCCTGTTCCTGACAGAAGTACGGACCATAAAACAATTCTTGGAAGCACATGATTTGTGCACCCTGCTTCGCGGCTTCACGGGCTGCTGCCTCGTGCTTATCGATCATCGATTCTTTGTCGCCCGTCCAATCGGTCTGCAACAATGCTGCTTTTACGATTCTTGCCATGATGGCTCTCCCCTTTGATTGCCTATGTAAGGAGATTCAGGCTAGTTGCCTCCACCCCGAACGGTAAAGCCCTCAGAGGGTGAAGTTCCTTATGCGGCAACTGTGGTTTTGCGGGCTGGCAAAAACTTCAAGGCAAACAAAGCCCCTGCAATTGCAACACCGGCACCCGTGAAACAAGCCGTATGGAACCCGTGCATAAAGGCTTCGCTGACCGCTTGGCGTACTGCCGCTGCGGCTTCTGGGGTAGGTGACATTTCGGCCACAGCGAACCCTGCTCCAGCAGACTCCTTAGCCAAAGCCACTGCTTCGGCAGGCATGTTGAACTTGGCTACCAATTCTCCAAGCTTTGGTCCGTACAGCGAAGCAAACACCGAACCGCTGATGGCAACACCGAGCGTGCCGCCAACTTCGCGACTGACGTCGTTCACAGCAGAACCAACACCAGCCTTTTCACGCGGCAACTCACCCATCACCGCATCGGTTGCAGGTGAAGTTACGAGTGCAAGTCCGTTAGCAAGAAACAACATGCTGATGATGACTGGCCCCCAATAGGCGGTGTCAGCTTCGCAAAACCCGATGATGATCAGACCAATCGCCATGTTGGTAAGACCAAGAGAAACTATTCGCTTTGTTCCAAACTTCAACGCAAGTCGCGCGGCGATCGGCGCCGTTACACCAGCACCGAGTGCAAATGGCAACGTGTGCACGCCAGCAGACAACGTGCTGTAGCCGCGAACGAACTGGAAGTACTGCGTAACTAAGAATGTGAATCCAAACAATACGAAGAATGCAATGCCAATTGATCCGGTTGCAGCAGAAAGTCGTGCGTTACGAAATAAACGCACATCGAGCAATGGCTCACTTGTTGAAAGTTCACGCTTAATAAATGCTGCGAGTAGAACCAATGTGCCAGCAAACGATGCGAGCGTTTCAACACTCAACCAGCCGCGATGTGGACCTTCAATAACGGTGTACACCAGCAAGCCGACCATGGCGATTGACAAAGCAAGACCCTGAAAATCGAGACCATGTGGGTTTGGGTCTTTTGATGTTGGAATAAACACCGCACCAAGTACGAGAGCGATGATCACGATGGGAACGTTGACGAGGAATACGGAACCCCAATAGAAGTGCTCAAGGAGGAAGCCACCTGAAATTGGACCGAACGCAACTGCCATTCCCGAAACCGCCGACCAAACACCAATCGCTTTTGCGCGTTCAATTGGATCACGAAATACATCGATGAGAATTGCAAGTGTTGCTGGAAAGACCGCTGCAGCACCGATACCCATTGCACCGCGAGCAATGATCAACGTTGCCGTTGAAGTTGCAAACGATGCCCACACCGAACACGCCATGAAAACGACGAGTCCAACTTGCATTGCACCTTTGCGTCCAAAGCGATCGCCGATGCCACCGAATGCCAACAACAAACATGAGAACACCAGCGCATACGAGTCAACTATCCACTGCAGACCACTCGTTGATGCACCAAGCTCGCGCGACAACGTAGGAAGCGCAACGTTGATGATGAGGTTGTCAACAACCACCATGAACAAGCTGATGCAGAGCACTAGCAAGATGATCCAGCGGCGGTCGTGAATTTTGGAGTCTGGGTGTGTGTTCATACTTGACAGTGTCTAGTACTAAAACTAGATAGTGTCAAGTTATGGCTCCGGTTAAATCAGACGCCCTGCGCAGAGTGGTTCTCGATGCTGCTTTGGTTATTTCCGCAAACGCTGGGCCAGACGCGCTTTCCCTGCGGGAAGTCGCGCGCGAAGCTGGTGTTTCACACCAAGCCCCGTACCACCACTTCGGTGACAGAGCGGGAATTTTTGCGGCAATTTCTGAAGAGGGATATGCAGAACTTGGCGATGCCCTATTGCACAGCCGAACTCACGGCGCAACGTCAATGTGTGAGGCATACGTGCATTTTGCACTGCAACATAAAGGCCACTTTCGCGTGATGTTTAGAAACGACTTGTGCAATGTTGGTAATTACCCAGGCGCTCTTGTTCAAGCCGATAGAGCATTCAGCATTCTGCTTGACGAAGTAACGACTTTGCTCGGTAAGGATGCATCGCTCAATGAAGCCAAAGCCCAAGCCACCTACATGTGGTCTGTTGCTCACGGATTAGCAACACTGCTCATCGATGGTCCTCTTGAAAAGAAACTCGGTGGAATTAAAGATGTCAACGCGCTAGTTAAACAAGTTGCGCAACTCACATCCACAACAATTCATGCGTGATCAACAATGCATTCAGCAAACAAACACGCCTAGGGTTGTTGCATGAACTCGGTCCGTCGGGGTGCTGCAGCTTTAGTGCTCCTTGGAACACTCTCAGCGTGTGCCAATTCCGTACAACAATCAGTCGCTCCTATTCAGATCGATGGTTGTAGTGCTGGCTCTGCACTAGTAAGTCCGCTCAATATCGCCACCACTGTTGCGCCAATTACCAGCATCGTGGCAAATATCGCCGGTGGCTCCGGGGCCACCATCACTGGAATCGTTCCCGAAGGAACCAACTCGCACACGTTTGAACCAAAACCAAGTGATGCCGCAACTCTGGAAAATGCAGACGTCATTTTTATTAACGGCCTGGTACTTGAAGAGCCGACAAAAGATTTGGCACTTGCCAACTTGAAAGACGGTTCATTCATCTGTGAACTTGGAACTGCCGTACTGCCAGCAAGTGACTACATTTTCGATTTTTCATTTCCTAAAGAAGGCGGAAAGCCAAATCCTCATTTATGGACCAATCCTCCATTAGCAAAGAAGTACGCCGAAGTCGTTCGCGACGTTCTGTCACGCCTAGATCCAACTCATGCAGATCTCTTTGCACAGAACTACGCGGCTTTTGCAGAAAAAATTGACGCACTCGATGCTGCAATGATCTCCGCGACAGCAACCATTCCGGAAGCGCAACGCAAACTGCTCACCTACCACGACGCATACGCGTACTTTTCGGTGCATTACGGATACACCGTCATTGGAGCAATCCAGCCATCATCATTTGATGAGCCAACACCGAAGGAAATAGCCAACCTCATCACGCAAGTACGGGAGTCTGGAGTCACTGCTGTGTTTGGCAGCGAAGTATTCCCGTCACCAGTTCTGGAACAAATTGGCGCCGAAACTGGAGTGCGATATGTCGATGTATTGCGCGACGACGACCTGCTTGGCGAGCCTGGTGGTACCGAACATTCCTGGCTTGGGCTCATGCGCTTTGACTACGTAACCATGGTTGAAGCCCTTGGTGGTGACGCATCTGCGCTAAAAACTTTGGACGTGAGTGATGTAGTGAAGGACACCGCCACCTACCCTCAATAGCGAGCCATGAGCACCCCATCACTCATTAATTGCGAACACGTATCGTGCACCTACGGCAATGCCGCGGTGCTTGATGACGTATATATGAAGGTCAATAGGGGCGAGTTCGTAGGAGTCGTTGGACCATCTGGCTCAGGAAAAACCACGTTGCTCAAAGCGATCCTGGGAACACACCCTGTTGCTCACGGTTCAATCACGATGGACCCTAAGTTGACCATTGGTTACGTGCCTCAGGTTGAAACCGTGGACTGGTACTTCCCGGTCACCGTCGAAGAAGTCATCGTGATGACGCGCGCAAAAAGCACCTGGTGGCCACGAATTACTCACGCTGAACGAACCGCGGTCCGCGAAGTTCTTGATCGCTTAGGTATTGGCGATGTCGCTCAACGACACATCCGCGAACTCTCTGGCGGACAACAACAACGCGTGTTCCTTGCTCGCGCAATGTTTCGCAACCCAGACATTCTGATTATGGACGAGCCAACTTCCGGTGTCGATGTTCGAACGCGACACGAGGTGTTGCACCTATTGGCGGACTTGCATGCAGATGGCCTCACCATCTTGCTCACGACGCACGACTTGAATGGTCTTGCCGCTCACCTCCCTCGACTGGTGTGTTTAAACAAGCGTGTCATCGCCGATGGAAACCCACGCGAAGTGCTCACTCCTTCAGTACTTGAAGCCACATATGGCGCACCGATGGAAGTACTCGAACACGGTGGTATGCCGCTTGTTGTGGATCACGGAAGAGTGCAAATGCGAGGTGAAGGAAAATGATGCTCGCGTTTGACATTTTTGAACCGTACGGCTTTCAGTTTTTTCGCCACGGGCTCGTCGTTGCCACCATTGCTGGTGCGCTGTGCGGACTGCTCGGCGTGTTCGTGGTTTTACGTGGCATGAGCTACATCGGCCACGGGCTTTCTCACGCAGTATTTGGTGGTGCGGCAGCAAGTGCGGTTATTGGCATCAACTTTTTCATTGGCGCTGGCATTTGGGGAATCGTCTCAGGCGTATTGATTGCGCGCGTTGCTCGGCGACGAGTGTTAGGAGCTGACGCAGCAATTGGTGTGGTCACCACCGCATCTTTTGCGCTGGGCTTGGCACTCATGAATCGATACGGCCAAGCTTCAAAGAGCATCGAAGCCGTGTTGTTTGGCAGTGTGCTTGGCGTCAAAGTTGCAGACATTGTTGCAGTGTCTGTAGTTGCGCTCATTGCGCTTGCAGTCATTGTTGCGTGGTATCGAAAGCTGCTGTTTTCCACGTTTGATCCAGATGTTGCACAAGTATCTGGGGTCAATGTTTCGGTTGTCGAAATGGTGTTGTTGTCGCTGCTTTCACTCACCATTTTGGTTACCATGCGCGTGATCGGAACATTACTTATTTCAGCACTCCTCGTCATTCCTGCCGCTGCTGCACGTATGACCACAAACAGCTTTTCCAAACTGCTCTGGATTTCACCGCTCATTGGCGCCGTTACGTGTTTTGTTGGCATGAACTTGAGTTACCACTTAGATACGTCAGCAAGTGCAACCATTATTTTGCTGGATGCATTGGTATTCATTGTTGTGTACACCGTTGCCGGTACTCGCAACCGCATGAAGATGGCATCGCTCGGACACGTATAAACCTTTAGATTAAGAGTGTGAAACGCACTGCACTGTTTGCATGCATCTTGCTTGTTTCGGCTTGCGGAACTGCCGCAACTAGCAGCACCACGAATCCGCTTAGTGAAACAACCATCACCATGGCGTTTGCTGGCGATGTCTTGGTGCATACCCCTTTAGTGACGCAAGCAAAACGCAATGCCGAATCTGAAGGCAAAACCAATTCGTATGACTTTGCGCCAATGTTTGCCGACATTGTCCCACTCGTTTCATCTGCAGATTTGGCCATCTGTCATTTAGAGACACCGATTGCTCCCACGGGTGAACCGCTCTCTACATTCCCAAAATTTGGTGTGCCACCAGAAATCACTTCAGCAATTGCCAGTGCGGGCTTCGATCGATGCAGCACCGCAAGCAACCATGCGTATGACCGTGGTTCACTGGGAGTTGACGCAACGGTAATTGCTTTATTGAACAGTGATGTACAGCAATCTGGCATGGCGCGTACACCAGATGAAATTTCTCCTCATGTTTTCGATGTGAAGGGAATCGCAATTTGTCATCTCAGTTACACGTTTAGCTTTAATGGTCTACAACTACCTGTCGATGAGCAGTGGCGTTCTTCAGTGATTGATACCGACCGCATTCTCCGCGATGCACATACCGCACGTGA
>Ga0209190_1002905_pt1 | contig 11424 bp, 38 predicted proteins | sample M_140205_XF_Meta_FD_187315 | JGI IMG/M metagenome (GOLD analysis project Ga0209190, IMG submission 187315) | Freshwater microbial communities from Lake Montjoie, Canada to study carbon cycling - M_140205_XF_MetaG (SPAdes) (version 2) | ecosystem: Environmental > Aquatic > Freshwater > Lake... | reverse complement strand
TCATTAATGCAATGATCTTAGCCGTCTTAGTATGGGTGTAAATGGCAGAGGCAGACATATAGATGCCTTTACTGACTAATTTGTCGGTACTTTTAATTTCACTAATCATAATATAAACTCCTCCTGATGCCTTATTATAGGCGATAGAGCGAGAAAATCAACTGTTACGTATCACTGGAAGGGGGATCCACCCAACCAACCCACAATCATCTTAAGAGTACCTGATGTTACGGGGGTAATACGGTGTCTTGAAAAAGCAGGAAACAGTATCATATCACCATACGTAAGATTCTTAATTGTTGTGTCTTCCTCAAAGAACTGTAGTTCACCCCCAGTATAATCAGCCGGATCCGATAGTATAATAATGTAGGCAAGTTTGCGAATAGGTCGATCAATGGTTTGAGGGTCATAATCAGAATGCCATGAATAGTAATCACCTCTATCCCCGTTATACTCAAGGTACTGCATATCTTGGGCAACTTCAAGATTGTAGTGAAAATAAAGGTGGTTATGTTCAATAAGATCTTTCATAACCTTACCGTAAAAATCTTTGAATTTATCCATACCATCTAAGGTAAAATAGTCATGAGATCTAACATTAAGAGAAATGCCGTTCTCATCAAGAACATCAGCTTTGAGCATACTGTTGGTATCAATCAACGACACTGTATCTTTTAATACCTGTTGATCGAATTTAAAAATTCTAACGGCGCCCAATACGTTTTGTGGGTCGCGAATACTGTTGAATGAATCCATAATTTGATTTCCTTTTAAAATTTAAGTTGTTATTATATAGTGGAATCAGGCAGATATCCACTTTACCTCGGTTTTTATTGTAATGGTTTCAGCTCCATCGTACTCATCTATTACAAATTCAGTACCCTGGGGAATCCAGGTAACTTCCAGGTCACAGGAACCGGCATAGTAATGATCACCGTATACGGTCTTACAATAGAGTTCAATAGTTTCGGACGTAACACCTTCCGTTACCATATCCACTACTTTGGGATCAAAAATTAACTCGGCCACATTATGCCAGGTATACCAACCGGCGCCGAAGCCGGGAGAGTGGAGTACAGCAACCAGTCCATTATCGATCTTTTTTTGCATATTCTTTCCTTATCAGTTTGGCAAACTTCTTAAGTTCTTTATCATAGTCACACGACCAATCGATGTTACCCTTCCCGGGGCCCCAGGACGAGTCATCCCATATCACAAAGCCGGCTTTCTTGGCTAATTTTTTAATCTTCTTTTTCATTTTGACTCCTGTTTAAATAAGCACACCGCCCTTACCCCCTGACCGGTCAATTCGGTAATGGCCGCCCGACAACCATTTTCATTGGCATAGCGATTAACCTGATAGAGGGTAGGCATGGTGGTACCTAGGACAATATAAAGGATCCAGCTCATATCTTAACTCCTAGTTTCTCATGGTACCGGTCTATCAATACATTAAATGCAACAAATGAAAGTTCTTCTCTATTAATATCAATACATTCTTTAATAACCAATTGGGTATACCTATCTAACATTTCGTAACTCAGGTGGTAGGATACAACGAGGGGGTCGGTGTGTAAGGCAACCGGTACAATACCGGCTTTTTCGGTAAGTGCTTTAATTCGTTCATTCATAATGTTACCTTATTATAGAGGTGAGGTTTTTCCTGGATACGGATACCGATCCTATCCCATACAATTTGATTGTCTTTTTCGGTGGCCTCCCAATCGTTATTCCAACAATCATCGAAACCATTGAATACTACTTCCCTTGACCAATCGGGATGGTAATCCCTGTTCTCCATCTCTTCACACAGACGTTTAAATCTTCTACGGAGAAACTCTATTTTATTATAAAAGAACAAAACATGGCCACCATTGAGCGTAAACTCCTGAGGTATCCGCGGCATAATGGATTCAGGCGTTAACGTACGTAATGACCTCTTCAAAGATGCCGGTACCATGGTAATCTCTCGTAACTCGGCCCCCAGATGCCGTCTCTCCAGTAACACCGGATCAATATCGGCATTAATTCTGGTCATACTTTTCTACTATGGTCACAAGAGCCTGCTTTTTAAAATCTTCCAGGATCCCGGCAGTATAGAAAGACATACCGTATCTCTTTTTAAGACAGGTATAAACAGAACCTGATTCATTCTTAATGATATAAGAATCCTCTAACTCTTCCACCTCGGTGATACCGGAAGATAAACGCCAACTATCAGATCCCGCCCACCCCCCGTACCAGGAAGAAAGGATCTTCTGGGTCTTTTCACCTTCATGGTCAATCTCAATGATTACCCATCTGTCCGGTGTATATTCACTCATACAGATCTAATTCTCCACGATCAAAATAAAACCATTCATAGAGTTCATGCATAATGCTTTGCTTTAACTGGTCCGTTATCTGTTCTTCAGTGGGGTTATCATTGTGTTTAAATGCACGGCGATAACCATAAGCCAGACCATTCTCAATACACATCTCTAATACCGGTAAAAATTTAGGTTTCATAATATAAGCAATAATAACAGCCACCAGGCCGAAAATTCATTATAAAGTATAAATGCGACAAAGGCAAGCTTTACTACAACAATATAAAGGTGGTGGCTGTACTGGTTCATTACCTGAACATCGCTTTATTACGCCTATCAATCTCTCTGTCCATATCCATGATCCACTCTATAATGGTCCTGGCATTGTACTTGGTATCGTACCCGTTAACGCGGAGTTTACGGCGACGGTCTTCAGCGTACCCGTGGAGGGTCCTGATGACGTTATGCAGATGGTTGGTCTCCATCTCTTTGATCGGAATTGCTCCTTCTTTGGAAGGCCATGAGGTAAGACGTGACATAATAAAGTTCCTTTCTAGGGTTGTTTTCACGGGGTTTTTCTAGCGCAAAAATTTTCTCCAGAGGGAGTTCTAGAGCTAAATTCTAGCGCGCAGAAATTTTTAAACATAGGTATAAGTAACTGTGCCTGAAACCTGGTTGATAGAGTAACTATACTTTTTTTTGAGAAAGTGAGTACTACTGTTTTATATACTATTCTGCCATGAGTTGGTCCACAATACTCTGTACCAGTGAGAGGGATAGGTTCAGAACTCGGGCACAATCTTCTTCTGTATAGCCCTGGTACATTAATTCTCTAACGTCCTCTACCATAACATGCTGTATGTGTATCATTAGTCTTCGTTGTAGAAGGCGGCCATGTCATCTACTATCTCTTCTGTATACGACTCAGCACCTTGTCTGTTCTGCATGTCGACCTCGTAATTCCAGTCCTCGGCCGCAATGATTAACTCATTAGCCTGGCTGGGGGATACACGGAGAATGCGGATGATTTCGTGGTCGGTATAGCCAAGACACATCATCTCGGCGGCCTCACCAACAAGTTCTTTTACTTTAGACATATTAGGGCTTCATTACAAAAAGAAAGTAGTAGAAGATGGGGCCGCCAATCAAGGTGGCCATCAATAGGGCCTGGCCCAGTTCTTTAATTAATTTCATCTTAGTTTCCTTGAGTCAAAACGTACTTGGCAAGATCTTTCCATTGAGGATTACCAGTATTAGCAATCTTCGTCACGGCGATCAAAGAACGCAGAGACATATTAGGGATCTTACCGGCGTTAGCCTTAAGGAAGGCAAGAGCCTGGCTCTTTGCCACAGGAGAGATCTCAGGCAAGAACTCATCACTCTTAGAGATAACATCCATTCTCTCGACCTTCTGATCTTCAGTCATCGTCAGATCTACCACCAAAGAACGCGTTCTAATGGCCTGATCGATCTTATCTAAAGCCATATTAGATACAAAGACGATAGAGCCAGTAAACTCAAAGGACTTAGGCAGATCTTCGTCACGCATATCAGCCATCCAGGAGATATAGCGCTTGGAATAAGAGTCCAGAGCACCCTTCAAGAGGTTCTTAGCCACGTCGTCCTTAAGAATAGAGTCGCAGTCATCGAATACGATAACCATACCGTTATTCTCAAACAACGTTCTATACAGACCCTTGGCAGTAGAATAACCCTTAACCACGGTATAAGACTTAGCCTTATTAACCTTGGTGCCAACTTCGAAGTTAGCCAGATCGGTCAGGTTCGTAAAACCGTTCTTTTCTAAAGACTTCAAAACCGTATAAGATTTACCGAGACCACCTTCGCCAGTAATCACTGCAGAAGGCAAAGTCTTAGTTACAATCATATCCACCATCTGCTCGACAAAAGCAAACCTCTGGTTAATACCGAATTCAGAGACCACCGGGGCAGGCGCGTCACGGAAAGCCAACTTCTGACCGTCCAACTGGCGCTGGACATAGTACTTAGAAGTAGACTTAACAACGGCTTTACCGTTAACGAAACCGACGAACTTGCCGTCGATAAATTTGATCTCTGTATTCATAATATATCCCTTTAAACGATGTCCAATTATAACCGACTTCTTACGTTACGTCAAGCAGTACCTGACTAAACTGTACGGTTATTAGGCTCCAAGCGCGGCAAAGGGGTTTCCCTTAGCAGTCGGCGCATTAGCCAAGAATGCATCGATTTCGGCCAACTTCTGAGCCTTCTTAGTAGAGCTCGTGCCCTGGACAGACTCAGAGACCTTCTTATACTGAGGAGATACCTTGCCCACGATCTCATCTAAGTTATTAGCAGAGAACAAGATCTTAGAAGCTTTAGTATGATATACGAAAGCATTAGAGCGGCTCACGCCCAAGATATTCTGAATATCAGCCAAGGCAGTAGCCTTATCAGTAGAGTTGCGAACAATCCCTACAGCAGTTTCAAGATTAGTAATTTTCGTCATATAGATCCTTGTGTGTTTGTGTTAAGATGCCTAATTATAGTATACTTTGAGTAACCGTGCAACTAGTAGGGTTATTCAGTAACTGGCGCCAAAAGGCGTTGGAATCCACGGAGAGCGGTGTTGAAGGCACATCTCTCCACCGACCCAAATTCATGGGGGGCTTGCTTGTATAACTGGAGTGTTTCCAGGATACCCAGGCCCATTGCAGAAGCTTCAGCCTGAACGATATCCAGGGCCTCCTTCTGGCTCATTGTTTCATACTGCATCATACAGCCTCCACTTGTTTGAATACACGCAAGATTTCGGGGCAGGCTTCGCGTGGCAGGCCTTCTTCAACCATCAGATCGATGATCAAGTCTTCAGAGAGATCACATGCAATAGCATCAACGATGATCATGTGTAAGGTAGACATTCTAGACATTATACAGACTCCTTGTTATCCATCATTTCGCAAAGAATGAACTTTGCAACACATTCATCTGCTGGCGCACACGCTACAGCACGAGGACCAGCTCCCATTCCCAACAACTCCTGGCAATCACTGAGAATACCCATGACAACCATCTCTTGACCAGAGAACTTAGCTGTCAAAGATTCCATGTACTGAGTACGGATTTCTTGTTCAGTCATTCCGTACATTTTAGTTTCTGAATACGTTGTCATAATAGCCTTTCCGTTGAACATACGTTATTATAGTCCATTTCGGTCGTTACGTCAACCATACCTGCGGTATAACCTTCCTCCCAGGATGGTCTTTCGACCGCTTCCTGAGGCAAAAGTAACTAGTCTATATTAAGAAATGGGGGAGGGGTAACTATTTAATTGAACTAAACTAAATTTAAATTATTTTTCTAGTAACTAGTCTATATTAAGAAAGGATAGTATTTTAATTAGTTTATATTAGGATAATACTTTACTAAATTGTAGGGTTATTATAAAAAATTAGGTAAAAAGGGGGAAAAAGGTTATAATAAGGGAAGGGAAAAGAGAAAAGTAAATTTTTAAAAAGGAAATAAAATGATAGAATTAAATATTAAAGTTATTATTAGTGAAGAAAAGTATAAAGAGTTATTAGTTAATTTAAAAGATGTTAGTAATAATGATAGTAAAGAGTATTTGGAAGAGTATATTAGTAGTGGTTTAGTATATGATATTGAGAATAATAATAGTGAATTTTTGTTTGATTAATTAAAAAGGAAAATGAATATGTTTGAAGATAATTTTGTTGGTATGAGTAAAGAAGAATTGATTAAGATGAATGATAGAATTAATGAGATTATTAATGAATTGGGTTGTATGGGGATAGATGGTTGTTTAGGTGATATTGATGAAGAGAGAGTTGGTTTAGTTTGTTATATTGAAGAGAATTTTGAATTAGATAATAATGAAAAAGAGTTATTAGGTTTATAATATAAAGGAGATAATATGAAAGTAAATGAGTTAATGGGTATTTTGAAAGATATTAATGGTGATTTAGATATTAATATTATTATTGAAAGAGGTAGGGGAGTAAGTGGTAGTAGAGAGAGTATTAGTATTAGTAGTGATGAAGATGGGGTATATATTAATGGAGAAGAGGATTATTATGATTAAGAGATAATGGGGTTGATTATAGTATAATAGGACCTGATAGGTCCTTTTTTTTGTTTGTTTTTTTTGGAGTTATAGGGATCTAATTGAGTTTGGAGGAATAGGGGTGGGGCCCATTATAATGGGGGCCTATAGTAGGGTGTGGCTGTAAGTAATAATGGGGTTAATATAGATGTGGACAGAAGTAGGGGGGCTGTTAATGTAGAGGTGTACGGGTGGGTGTTTCGGTGAAAGCGTTTAAGAGGGCGGCAAAATACTATTTTCTTCACTATAAATACATACCAATTTAAAATAAAATAAAGTAAGTCTACCTTACTAATTCTTTTTCCCTCTTCCCTATCTAAGGTATTAGTTTAAGTCAATAGAAAGAAACCTAATGTATTAGTTTAAGTTAATAAAACATAAATAATATGAATCATTTAATCCCTTTATCTAACCTAAATGTCTAAGACTCTAAGAGAATATCGAATGACCGGTCTCCATAAGGCCGCCATTGCCTCTGCCCATCGCGGTACTAGGCACAATGCTGTTACTATTTCAAAGATTTCTTCTTCTATGTCTGATAAGAAGAATCATTTAGGTAAAAAACACTCTACTGATTCTAAAGATAGGATACGCCACGAAAGAGGGCACGATGATAGGATTAAGGATAAGAGATGGATTGTAAATCGTTCGGATACCACATTCCGTCGCCTTTCTGCCCCAGATGGTTACAAGTTAGGTAAGCGTAAATTCAATGAAATGCGTGACTATCTGAATTCTCAAAGATAAAGTCTTCCGGTAACTCCTCCGTTCGGAGATAGATGGGATTAAGGGCCTGGAGTAATTCAAGCTCTTTTTTTATGTTCTCATCATCTGATTGTAGATATTTGAATTCTATCATATTATTTCCAGTCACCGTTTCTTTTCATATCCCATAAAACTATTCCTACCACCGTTACTATAATGGTAATGAAGATAAAATCATTATACGTCCACATCTATATACCTGCCTTTATCCCTATCCAGTCTCATGTTTCTTTCCACTCTTTCGGCAATAATCATTTCTAGATTCTTTTTTTCTATTACTTTCCGATAATCTTCTTCTCTCTTATATTGCTGGTTTGCCCTTTCCATTCTATCTAATTCGATAATATGGTTGTTTATTCTATCTATTTTCATATTTTATTTTCTCCTGTTATCTCATAGCTGTGATCCAGGATATTTCTCCCATCATCAAACTCATAGAATGTAGCATCATTATCGTTAATCGTTAATTCTAGATCGCAATGGAGTATATCATAGTCGATAAACGTTTGATCTTCCCTATAAACCCTGAACACATACTCCTTATTCATCGTATATAACAGGTAACCCTTTTGACCTTTGGCCGGCTTTTGAGTACAATTTTCTATCATCATAACCTGTTCCTGTACTTAATAAAGTCATTATAGCCTTCTTTCGTGCCCATACTGTATTCTTTATTATCTGTATTTCTATCGATGCCGGCACCTATATTACTATGAGTATATAAGGGTAATAGCTGGCCAAGAGGGGTAAATAGAGGATCGTTCTTATCTAAACTGACATAATTATTAGAAGGATCAAACCAACAAAACGGTTTCATATTACGTAATCTTTCTATCTCGTTTGCCGCCTCTTCTAATAAATCAGATAATCGATCGGACTGGTTCTCCTGTACCGATTTCCTCGTTGGAATCTGTCTACGGATTTCCGCCCTTTTTCTCAGACGATATACGAGGTCTTCCATATTAATAACTCTGATGTGAATGACCGATACGGTAGATCGGGTTACCTGGAACGATTTCTTCTGTATCAGGAGTATACAATTCCGGTAACATAATATCGGCAAATTCCCCATAACTGTAATAACCGGACTCAGTTACCACTAATTCTGCATCTAAAGGCAATTGACTTAATGCCTCTATCATTTCTCTTACTGTAATAGTCATATCATTTCTCCTTTAAACATACATAATTATATGCTCTTTTCGGTCGAACGACAAGCAGTTACGTTACTAATATAAATCCTAATCTATCACCAGCAGGGCTTGAGTAAAACTCATCCTTCCAAACCGGGATAATGGTTGTAGCATTGTGATTGGCAAAGTCATCGTTGTACCTGAAATGCACCTCTATGACCCTATCTCCTATTACCTCTACGTTGAACCAGATGTACTTATCCGCTATCTCTTGTAGTATTTCAGGCAGATCAAAGACCGTATCGATCTTGGTCCATCGACTGAACCTATCTAGGCGCAATGGATCGTTTCTAAATCCCTCGACAGCAAGTACCTGCTTACCCCAATGATAGTCGAAGCTAAGATGGCGACCGGTAAATACCTCGCACCAAAAATAGCCATCTGGAATCGTATCTGAATCTAGGTATTGTATCCTTGCACCCTTTGACATCATCTTTAGATTCATGATGGGTCTTACCACATATTGGCCAGCATAGGGAGGTGCAATGCCAGCGGGACCACATACGTATCCCAGTTTCTTCGAAAGGATTAACTTATCTACACACCAAAGATCTTCTAGGGCAATGCTGTCAAATACATCAGCATCTCCTACCAAAGGAACTTTATTCCCCATCTAACCATTTTTCTATAGCAGTTTCTCCAAAAAGAATCATATCCTCTTCTTCATAGATACGGTAGCAATTATCACAGACCGTTCTATAGTCGACCGCTCTGTTGTTCTCCCTAGTATATGCAATGGTAGAAATAGCATGACCGCCATCATCTTCATTTTTAGCTTTATGACCGCAAGTAAAGATTGTTGTCATTGCTAATCCTTTTCAATCTGAATCTCTTGCCCCAGACGTTGAACTTCTTTAATAGCATTCACTCGGACAGCGGCCTCCCAGCCTGCCCATGCCCAATAAGCCGGACTCCCCTCTCTATACGGGTTCTTACTACCGTCGTAGTCGCCGTTCCACCAATCCCCGAATTCATCGCTTGTTTCTGACATTAATTAACCTCAATATTTAAATTGTATATAGGAGTATTATCTAGTTGAGCCAACCACAAGGCGACCCTGTCTAAGACTTCTTCCTTATTATCTGTCTCGTAAACGAAATCAAAATGAAACTCGTCTGTAACAGTTAACTTAAAGGTTGGAATCATCTATATTCTTCTCAACTCTTGTAAGAACGTAATCGGCAACGGCTGATGCAAAGGGGTACAGATCTTCCTTCTTTACCCATTTACCCGACACATCGGTAGGAACGTTATCAACCAACGTACTTATAGAAGTTTTATCTTGTAGTTCCATAATCTCTCTCTTTCGCCACATATTATTGTTCCATCGGATCGCCGAGTTCGTACTCGGTAATCTCTACCATTTCCCAGACCCCGCCTTTACGGTTAAATTGATCTAGGAGCTGAACAGCTAACTCTTTATTACGGACAATATATCCGTTCTCATCACCCATTTTTCTAATTCGCCACATATTAATACCTCATACAAACATCTTCAACCATATCATTGGTTAGATTCATCGTAGAACGAATCTTCTCAATGACTTCCATCACCTCATACTCATAAGGAATATCATATGTATGAGAAAGATAATAGGCAATCTCATCAGGCTTCGTGCCTGATTCCAGTTTCTCTATTACATCAATAACAATATCTTTAATCTTTGACATTATTCTGTTTCCATAATAGTGATAAGGAGATCGGCAAATTGCTGACAAAAGATGTTAAACCACATCTGATCCATCACCTCTACAGGTGCACCGGCTTGTAGAGCCAGGGCTTTGAGTTCTTCATTCATGTCGTTTTCCTTTTCTATACCCTATTATAGTCTAGAAACCAAAAACCCGCAACTGTTACGTTACGGGCTCTTCTTATCGTAAAAGCCAAACTCTTTACGTATAATCTCACCGTAAAACCATCCGCCCTGGCGTCTGACCTTATCCACCTTCTTAGCACATTCATCAACGATAAGATTGGCAAACTTCTCATAAAATGCTTCAATATCTTCCCCGGTCATGTTCTTTGGCCAAGGTTCTCCATTAAAGTCTACATAAAGTCCTGCCTGAATAGCTAATGCTTTAATTTTATTATTCATATAAAAATGTTATTAATTAAGTCAACTATTATTCGAACATCATCAACATCAATATTCAACTTACTAGCAATTTCTACGTAATCCCATTTTCTCTCCATCATCCCTCTCACCTCAAGCATCAACTCTCTAGTGATCTTCATAATGGTCTTTTAAATCGAGATAGGGATTAAGAATAGAATGAGGAATAATACCATCCCCATATTGCTCAATTAATTGATCTATTGCCTTAACCAACACCCTAGCCAGTAATACTTCTTTTTGAGTCCCTATAGGGCTGGTTTCAAAGTCTGACATATAAACTCCTTAATAGTTATGGACCAACCATCCTGATAACTCTTTAACGCGATGCTCTAACGTCGATATAGTTGTATGTATATGCCCAGTATCATGGGGCTGGATTTGTTTCTTTAAGTATTCAATTTCTTCCTTAAGAAACTGAATGTGATTGGGGGGATGAGATATACCCTGAATAATACTGTGATCGGTAACTTCTTTAATAATCATACTAATTCCTTAAACATTCTTTTTCGGCCTTCTTCGGTTAACTCTTGATCAAAGATCTCTTTTGTCCTCTGCATCATTACACAGGCCATCATTAAGAGCTCCTCCCTACTGTCACACATCAAGATCTGTCGTTCAATTGGTCTTGCCAATTCATCCATTCTCTTTGAAATGTCGTCCATTATTTATTCCTTCTCTTGCATGAAAAACTCATCCAAGTGACCCTGAACTCGCTCGTCATCAGAAGAGTAGAATACATAGTCTCCAAGCACCGTCACATGCTCTTCATCCACATACTCAAAGCCACCGTAATAGTCTAGAGTGCGCCGGGTACCTTTAAAGACAGCAATGTAATCTTCGTTGATGAACATTTTATAGGCTGACCTCGGATCTAATCCAACATCTTCAGCAGACACTTCACGGAACTCTTCTTTAATAAGTCCCTCTACCTT
>Ga0209190_1002902_pt1 | contig 11428 bp, 7 predicted proteins | sample M_140205_XF_Meta_FD_187315 | JGI IMG/M metagenome (GOLD analysis project Ga0209190, IMG submission 187315) | Freshwater microbial communities from Lake Montjoie, Canada to study carbon cycling - M_140205_XF_MetaG (SPAdes) (version 2) | ecosystem: Environmental > Aquatic > Freshwater > Lake... | reverse complement strand
GGTTCCTTGCGCAGGTTCTTTCCACTCGTCCGAACTCACAAAGCTTTCATGCGGATCATTAAGCACTGGATGACCAACAAAGGTTGCATCAACTCCTCGCGCACGAAACCACGCTTCTTCAAAGGGCAAGAGACAAATCACATGGTCCGTCAAACGGCGAAGTTTGTGAATCCGCCAACCACCCCACGCCCACATTTGCGGCGCAACCAAATGCACGACGCGCGCACCGCGCTTCTTCATTCGCTTGCACATCGGAAAATTCGCGGCGGGTGAATCGACTGGAACATGAACAAGAACTTGATTCATCGCAGCCCATCGGTCAATCTCGCCAGCAACTTTTCGAATCGCCAATATCTTGTCCAGAGCTGGAATTCCCATCGTTCCATCATCCGCAGTTCTGCCCATCATTTCCGCGCCCGCGGCTTCCATGCGACGGCCTCCCCATGCGACAATTCGCAACTCTGGATTCAATCGACGAAGTTCGCGAATGACGGGAGCTGCGTGCGCATCCCCAGAGGGTTCGAACGCAGTGAAGAGAATGATCGGCGCTGTTCTTGCCACGGACAAAGCCTAACAGCGCAATGATTTGCCGTCTCGCTACCATCCCCGACCCGAAGGAAATGGAAATTCAACATGCTGAAACGAACACAATATTGCGGCGAACTTCGACCATCCCATGCAGGACAAACTGTCACGCTTTGCGGTTGGATCAATACATACCGAGAACAAGGGAAAGGACTTTTCTTTGTAGATCTTCGAGACAAAGAAGGTCTCGCCCAAGTGGTCTTTGGAATTGAATCAAGTGCTGCAGCTCTGATTGACAGCGCTCGGGGATTGCGACGCGAAGATGTGATCGGAGTTCGCGGAACAGTTCGCATTCGCACAGGTGGTGCAAATCCCAAACTTGCTAGCGGCGAAGTGGAATTGGTTGCAGAGGAAATCGAGATCTTTAATAAAGCAGAAGCACCACCCATTCTTCCAGACGAGCACGACGCTGACAAGATCAACGAAGAAACCAGACTGAAATATCGATACATCGACTTGCGCCGTCCGCGCATGCAAAGCATTCTCAAGACGCGTTCGCGCATCACCAAATTCACGCGTGATTATTTTGCGCAACACCGTTTTCTCGAAATCGAAACACCGCTGCTGATCAAGAGCACTCCAGAAGGTGCACGCGATTTCGTTGTTCCAAGCAGACTTCACCCAGGTCAGTGGTACGCCCTTCCGCAAAGTCCACAGCTTTTTAAGCAGATTTTGATGGTTGCTGGTTGCGACCGTTATCTGCAAATTTGTCGCTGTCTGCGTGATGAAGATCCACGCGCAGATCGCCAAGCAGAATTCAGCCAAATCGATTTAGAGATGAGTTTCGTCGAACGTTCCGACATCATGGACATGATGAGTGGTTTCGTCGCAGGTCTTTGGACAGAACTGTTTTCATACGACGTCGGAACTCTGCCTCGCATCACTTGGATCGATGCGATGGAAAAGTATGGCATCGATCGCCCCGACACTCGATTCGATCTCTTCATCCAAGACGTTTCCGATCTTGCTGCAAAGTGTGATTTCGGTGTCTTTCAGCAGGCACTCGCTAAGCGCAGTCCAACAGGGAAGTCTGGTGTCGTGAAATGCTTGAAGATTCCTGGCGGCGCAGAAAAACTCACACGCAAGATGACCGACGGTTATAGCGAGTGGGTCAAGACGTTCCGCGCTGGCGGAGTTCCAGTCGTGAAGTACACCGCTGCTGGCTTCGAATCTGGAATCGCCAAATTCATCGGGCCAATTGCAGAAGAATTGAAAGCACGACTTGGACTTGAAGTCGGAGACGCCGTTCTTTTTGCCGCAGATTCTTGGGATATTGCAACAAAAACGATGGGTGAACTTCGCCTGCGAATTGCCAACGACTTGAAACTCATTCCAGAAGGAAAGTGGAATTTCCTCTGGGTCATCGACTTCCCAATGTTTGAGTGGGACGATGAAGGCAAGCGATGGGTCGCACTTCACCATCCATTCACGAGTCCAAATCCAGATCAATTTGGAATCTTGGAAAGTGATCCCGGAGCATGTCTCTCCGCAGGCTATGACTTGGTGCTCAACGGAAGCGAAATCGCTGGAGGCTCGATCCGTATGCACCGTATGGATGTACAGCAACGCGTTTTCAATCTCATCGGCCTCACAAATGAAGAAGCGCAAGCGAAGTTTGGCTTCTTGCTTTCTGCACTTCGCCACGGCGCACCTCCGCACGGCGGAATTGCATTCGGACTTGATCGTCTCGTGATGCATGTCGTCGGTACGGACAATATTCGAGATGTGATTGCATTCCCAAAGACTCAGTCTGGCGGAGATCTGATGATCGAAGCGCCAAGTCCGATCAGCGATGATCAACTTCGCGAACTCAGCGTCAAAAGCACTGTCACGCCAGCATAAGTTTTGCGATCAATGCACGCCTTGAGCCGAAAGCCATCGCTCGGATTCGAGCGCTGCTTGACATCCCATTCCCGCTGCAGTGACCGCTTGTCGATAATGCGCATCTGCGACATCGCCTGCCGCAAAAACGCCATCGAAGTTCGTTGCGCAAGACCGAGTCGAAAGCGCGATGTACCCCTTCTCGTCCAAAGCAATCCCAGACGAGCGCAGGAAATCCGTCGCTGGCGAATGGCCAATTGCAATAAAGAGTCCGCTGACTGGCAACATCGATCGCGCGCCAGTCACAGTGTCTTCAAGTTCAACAGCTTCGATTCGTTCGGCACCTGTGACATTCACCAGTTTTTTATTCCAAACCGCGACCGCATTGGGCATCGATAGAAGTCTGTCTTGCATCACTTTGGATGCGCGGAACGAATCGCGCCGATGGATGACATACACCTTCGACGCGAATTTCGTCAGATAGGTCGCCTCTTCCATTGCAGTATCTCCGCCGCCGATGACCGCGAGTTCTTTGCCGCGATAGACAGGCAGCGCACCATCGCAAACTGCGCATGCACTGACTCCGCCACCAATTTGTGCCAAGCGCAATTCGTTGGGCGCGCCAACCCAATTCGCCACGGCTCCTGTTGCAATGATGACACTATGTGCACGCAATGTTTTTCCACTTGCAAGTTTCACTTCAAATGGACGCACCTGAAAATTGCACTCAATGACATCATCTTCGCAAATGCGCGTGCCAAACTTTTCTGCTTGCTTGCGAAAATGCTCCATCAGTTCTGGGCCAGTCACACCCGAAGGAAAACCAGGATAATTCTCGACCTCAGTCGTCAACATCAATTGACCACCTGGCAAGACTGGTGCGGGATCGGATCGTGGAACTCCAATCACACAAAGCGGCGAGAGATTCGCGCGCGCTGCATAAATCGCTGCAGTCCATCCAGCTGGTCCTGATCCGATGATCAACATTCGTTCGACTCCATCGTTCTTTGTCATTTCAGTAGTCCTTCTTGACGAGCAAGTGCTCGAACGGGCGGCCAAAGCACCAAGTCTCCAACCGAACCATCTATCGAATGCGTCGCACCGTTGTCATCTTCATGATTTGCGCCAATAGCCCACAACATGCACCCAGTTGCCCAAACGGGACCGTATGGCGTCGAGATCGCTTGACGAGCAGATAAAGCTCGATACTTCAAATGTGGAACCATCTTTGACTTTGCATCAGATTTCTCATATGGATCGAAGTCGAATCGCTTTGGAATGGAAACAGCGTATGCACGTTCGGGACTCTTCGGCCATGTATTCTTAAAATCCCTGTAATACCCGCATAATCCTGCGGCAACGACGGTGCCATTCACCTCGGCAATCACAGCATCTCGCCAAGCAAAGGCACGAGCGAGGTCACGAACCATTGTCACAACAATCCCATACTTAATTGGATTTGTTCGGGATATCTCTGTCGATGTTTTCTGCATAATGGAATCTGGGCGCAATTTCCAACGGCGCCACCAATCGTCATACACGTTCTTCAACTTTTCCTCACTGGCTTCCAGCGAACCGTGAACAGTTGAAATTCGCCGCCACATTTCTTGCGTTCCAAACGTTTGCAGTGGAGCGGCAGCCAACTCATACTCGCCGATCACGTGTGCAAATTGCTCGGGATCAACATTTCCGCCAGTTGATTTCAACGCTCGATTGATCACTGCCGCCGCAACGATTTGGTCCCCTTCTGGCATCTGCAATCGGCGCAGTTTTTCATTATCAGCAGGCTTGAGAAATGAATATTCTTTGAGCGCAACTTTCTGCATTACATCGACAGGAAGTCGATCCAAATTTCCCCACATAAAATCTCGGTGAATCGAAAGATTTTCCGCCAGGTTTTCCAAGCCGAACAACTTTTCTTCCAACATACTTTGCTCGCATACCTGGCGAAGAATGCGTGCGTATGCAATACCAACCGCAAAGGCGGCTTCAAACTTGCCCGCATCTCCCAAGCGATACATCTCAGAGGTGGCATAAGCGCCAATTGTTCGAATCGCGCGAAAGTAATTGCAGTTCATGTGCCCATCGTTTGTCCCATCACCAAACGAAATCGTCACTCCAGCTTTCACCCATGCAGGATCGGCGCCTTTGGTGCCATATTGCATACCAAAGACAGTCGCAAACTGCGCTGCGATCAACGCCTCGCCCATTGCAGAATTTGCCTGAGCCCATTTGGAAACTTCGCTCCAACGCTCCATCTTGTTCCAAATTGTTGATTGGTTGAAGTCTTCTCCAATTTCCATCGGCGGCGGTGTCATCTTTAGATATGCGGCGAAGATGAGTGTCGCGCTTCGATCTTTTTTGGCAATATCCTTCAGCGGCTTATTCAAATCCGCAGTCATTGTGGCATCCTCGCCATAGACAGTTTGAGATGCAAGAAGAGCGAAACCAAGCATCAGGACACGACCGAAAGAGGAAATAAAATTCTTGCGCATAAGAATATAAAGAGTAGCAGACTGCTCTTCGCTCGTTGCTCGTTACACTCGTCGCTTCATCGATTTCCGCAGATACTCTACGCATTCGGTCTGAGAGAAAATTGAAGCCAACCACTATGTCATCACTCCCATTGCCAGAAAAAGTGAACGTCCTCCTCATCGGTTCTGGAGGTCGCGAACATGCCATTGCATGGCGACTTTCGCAATCGACGCATCTTGGAAAACTCTGGGTCGATTCGAATGCGAATGCAGGCTTGCTTGCGTTAGGCACCGCTTGCCCGGAAGAATTTTCTCTCAAGCGAAAGTATTACCTCGAACGATGGCTCGTACAAGAAAACATTGGATTCATCATCATTGGACCAGAAGGTCCGCTCGCCGAAGGAATGGTTGATGCGCTCGAAAATCCAGAACGACCGATCTTTGGTCCTACCAAAGCAGCGGCTCGATTGGAATGGGACAAGGCGTATGCGAAAACCATCATGCGCCAAACATCAATTCCTACTCCAGAAGGACGTGTTTGCACGACACTCGGAGCCGCACTTGCTTATGTCACTGAACGCGACGAACCTTGTGTGGTGAAAGCGACAGGTCTGTGCGCGGGCAAAGGCGTGACAGTCTGCAAAGACAAACATGAAGCAATCGCAGCAGTTCGAAAATGTATGGAATCCAAGGAATTTGGTGACGCCGGGAATTCGGTCGTCATCGAGGAGAGACTTGAAGGCCAAGAAGTTTCTGTGCTCGCACTCGTTGACGGTCGCACAATCACAGTGCTCGATACGTGCCAAGATCACAAACAAGTTGGCGAAGGAGACACGGGTCCAAACACTGGCGGAATGGGCGCGTTCTGCCCAACGCCTCTGTTGAGCGACGCTGATCTTCAAGCCATTGCACGCGATGTTTTCGTCCCAGCGGTCGATGGACTTCGTCGGCAGGGAATCGAATTTCGAGGCGTGCTCTTCGCAGGCTTAATGCTGACACATGCCGGTCCCAAGGTCCTCGAATTCAACTGCCGATTTGGCGATCCGGAGACTCAAGTTCTCATGGCTCGCTTTGAAGGGGACTTGCTGAAGACTCTTTGGCTGACCGCAACTGGCCAACTCGCAGATGCAGAATTTAGCTTCGACCCCCGCACGGCTTGCTGCGTGGTGGTCTGCAGCGAGGGGTATCCTGGCGAAATCCGCAAGGGTTTGCCAATAACTGGGCTCATCCCTCTTCCCAAGGCGAGTTCCTCCCCGACAGGCACGCTGATGTTTCACTCTGGCACCAAGGCCGAAAAGATGGGAAAAATCGTCACAAACGGGGGAAGAGTTGTGGGGTCAACAGCCTTGGGCGGGACATTGGCCGAAGCAACTCGTCTTGCAACAGCCTCCGCGGGCCAAACCACTTTCCCAGGGGCTTTTTTCCGTAAGGACATTGGGCACAGAATCATGAATCACGTCCAAAGTGCAAAATAAATCCTTACTTTTACAATCAAATCTAGAACTCTTCTCGTATTATCAACATCTATTAATAAAATAAATTTGGACTCGTCCCTTTCAAAGTTTTAAATCCAAACCAACTCATAGGAGTTTGACTTAAACAATGCGCTTCTTCACAATTATTTCCCTGTCGATTGGACTCTTTTTCTTGGCCACTTCTGCTGTTGTTGCTGATCGAACTCAAAGCGTTTCGACCAATCTCTCAAGCAAGGCTTCAAGCAAGAATGACGCGCAAAAAAGCGCGAATACGGCTTCGGTCATTAAAAGTGCCCCCCAAAGTGCCCCCCAAAGTGCCCCAAAGAGTGATCCAAAGAGCATCGTAATGCCCATCAATCCCAAGACTGGCGCCTCGATTGCTACAGGCAAGATAGTCGTGCAGTTTCAGTCTGAAGTCGAAATGCGAGCAAACAGGACTGCCGGAACAGATTTATTCAGCGCGAAAGGAAACGATGCCCTGCCTGTCACTGCTTTGATCACCAAGTACGGAGCAACGATTCGACAAGCCATTGATCTCGACCCTCGAATCCTAGATGAACTGCGCTCTCGGACGCAGCTCAAGACACGAAAGACGGAAATTGATCTTGCCGGCATGATGTACATCGAAGGAATTGCTCCGAGTCAACTCGTTTCAGCTGCTCGAGAATTCTTGATGCTCCCGGATGTGCTTTGGGTCGAAATTGAGAAGAAGATTAAGGTTGCTGGTGGCGACCCTGTAAAAATAAACTATTGCGATGCTTGTGGACAAGGGGCAGATTGCAATAGTGCTGGATGCGACTTTCCTCATGTTGATATTGTTGCAGCACCGCCAACACCGCAAGGCGGCACCCTTGGAGTAGCCGTTCCACCTGATGTACCTCCGAGTGTTGGATATTGTTCCGACCCCGGTGTCTGTTCCACAGTCAACACAATTCGACCAGGATGTGCTTTGATTTGGGATGAAGTCTGCGCCTCATACGCCTTGCTCGTCGGAAATTCACAGTGGAGCGGAGCAAGCGGCCAATATGACACTTGCCTCTCAACAGTTCAGCCTCCCCCGCCAGGAAATTGGCCAGAATGGAGCCCAATTCGGTCGTCTATTCTCCTGCAATCTTCGCCTTTTTTATCTCACCCTCTTGTTGGTTCCGCCACTTCGGCTTGCTGTTCAGACATCTGCTTTATTGACACTTCTTGCTGCACACTTGAATGGGATCAAATTTGTGCTCAATGGGCATTTGGTCAAACAAGTTGTTTCGTAACAACAAATTTTCAAAGTAATGCACCGCCAACACCATCCTCGGGTGGGAATCCTTTTTATCCAAGCTCCCAAGTGGTTTCACCTCTCTACGACCCACGAATGCTCTTGGTAAGTGACCTCATCCCTATGCCACTGACCGCGCCGGTTCCAGTTGCTGGCGGCATTGCGGCAGTTGGAAGCGCACCGCTTGCTTTATACACAACATTCGACAGGCAAATCCCACCAACTTCTGCTCCTGGCGGACCTGCCCCAAAACCGGCCTTCGACACATTCCAGCGAGTCACCGGATTTCGTGGTGGCGGACTCGATATCGCACGATTCACATCTTTTCTCCAACTCGTCAATGGCGGAAATGGACTTGATGTTCTGAAAAATATGAAAGTCGCGTTGATTGAACCAAGCGCACTTGTGAACCACGAGGACCTCTGCCCTGCAGGCTTAGGAACCACATCTAAAATTATTGTGGAATCTGGCCAGACACCAATTGTTTCCAACGCTCCAGAGGGCGATCAAAACTTGTACGCCTCAGACACAGAGCACGGAACCGCAAGCCTCGGAGTCCTCTTTGCTGTAGACAACACAATTGGAGTTACAGGAGTGGTTCCGACTGTGAAGCCTTACTTCTATCCAACGGAGACCTTTCAAAATCCAGGGAGAATTTTGACTGCAATCTCAAATGCGGTAGCAAACTTAATTACGCCAACAACCCTCGACCCAAATCCTGGGAATGTGATCGTCATGCCTGTTGTGACCTTCGATGACCAACCGATTACAACCCAACTCGCTGCTGGGAATTTGATTGCTTTAGGCATTGCATCCGGCGTGACATTTGTTGTCTCTGCAGGTAATAACGCTGAAGAAGTGATTTCAAGCCAAATCCCTGGGACTGAAAATGCAATTGTTGTTGGAGGAGTTTTCCCAGGCATTCCAACCGATACTGGACTTCAGAACCTAAATGGTCAAACAGTTCTTGGACAAACAACTTTCTACCCTGGCTCTTCATACTCTCGATGCCCGGTGAGCAATTATTCGACCACTTCCGCTGCGGGAGGTGGCACGGTCACCGTTTCGGGTTGGGGAGAAGGAGTCTGCACTCTGGGTTACGGCAATCTGTTTTGCGGAGTAAATGCTCCTCTGACTACATCGAACGCTCAGGTCAATGCCTATTCTGCGAACCGACTTCGAACATATACAGGTACTTGGAGCGGAACAAGCCCAGCAACAGCACAGATTGGTGGCGTGGTTGCATTGATACAAGCTTTTTCAAAGACTGCATTTGAACTTCCGCTCACTCCAAAGCAAATGCATGATCTGCTTGCGAATATCTATGATGATCAAAGTGTATTTCCACAGTCAGGTCTTGCCGCCCCAACTACATTTGGCGTTGCAGAATTTGGAGACACACTTGGCCCAGGTGTAGGGACGACTGGTTATGTCGGTGGATTTCCAAATCTGCTTCAAATGGCAAGAAATGTGCAGACAGCAGGCGGTGGAACAATCATCGATCCAGAAAGCCTGAATGTTCAGCTTGTCTGCGGAGTTCCAATTACGGCCGTCACGTCGCTCAGCATTGCGGATATCGACCAAAAGTACCTTAAAGTTAAAACTGCTAGACCAGGATCGGGATCTTCTGGGCTTGGGCCGCGTGTCTTTTACCCAGCTGGAAATCGAATCCTTGACATTCAGGTTATTAAGGCTCTAAGCGTCACCAACCCAAGTGAAATCTTTCGGCTTGGATTATCCGTAACAGGGCTCACCATTTCAACAAGCAGTTCCTACGTCCTTGCATTCATATACAACCCTGTTACGAATCGGTGGGGTTTTATGCCTCCATACCTTCAAAACCTCAATGGTCTTCCGATTCCGCTCAATTTTACGCTCCCTTGCGGTTATAACCCCGCGGATTTTGTGTTTAACAACTCTGGAACTCCATCAGTTGCAGTCAGAGTTGTGATGCTCCCATTTGGTGGGCTGGGTCAATCGACAATATGGATCGACCAAATTGATGTTCGCTACAACGATCCGTTGATTAACCAGACGGATTGTGGCGGTGGCGACCCTTGATGAAGATGGATTTCGAATAGAACAAAATCGTTCTTTGTATTTATACATTTTTCACTCTCGATCGCTTAAGTTCTGAAGCTGAATGAATCTCATCGGAATTGATCCCACTCAGTCACTCTCGTGCTGGTCCTCGCCACTCCTGCAAGCACATCAAATCCCTCATTGGTTTTCCAAACGAGATCCACCAGAACCGAATTGGATTGCACAACGCCTTGGCTCGCACAACGCGCGCGCGGCACGAGTGAAGCAAGTGCATGGATCACGGTGTGTTGATGCCGCAACGTGCGATGGCGATCCGCTGCAACTTGCAGATGCGATCATCACCAACGATCCTCTGCTTGTGCCAATCATCTCGACCGCCGATTGCTGCCCTGTGCTCGTGGTTTGCTTGCACTCTAAATCTTGTGTAGCAATTCATGCTGGATGGAGAGGTATCGCGCTGGACATTGTTGGAGAATCACTGCGAGCACTCGTCGAACGATTCGGAGCTGATCCCAAGCATATGGTTGCTGCAATCGGACCTTGCGCGAGCGTCGAGCGCTATGAGGTCGGCGAAGATGTCATGAACGCATTCACTCAGCAAGGGCTCAGCGAGGCTTTGCGGCCTTCTCCATCTGAGCACAAAGCATTTGCAAATTGCTCGCACGCCGTGCGAATCTTGCTCGAACGTTCTGGAATGCAGCGGAATTTGATCGAATCCAATCCTCCCTGCACAATTGGTGACGCCACGTTTGCCAGCCACCGCCGAGAGCCAGAAAATAAAGTTCGGATGCTCTCAGGTGTTGCGATCCCGAGATAATTCCCAAGTGCGCTCGAATCAGCGCCCTCCATATCGCAAGAATTCCCAATCGATTGATACACTTCTAATCCTTGGACAGGTGGCCGAGCGGTTGAAGGCGTCGGTTTGCTAAACCGATGTAGGGGCTTATACCCCTACCGTGGGTTCGAATCCCGCCCTGTCCGTTTTCTTGTGTTTGAAGAAATTACGTGAAGTTCCATGGATGGCTTGATCGAACAACTTCCTCGACTTTTCACGGAGCTAGATGTATTCCTGACTGAAGTCGTTCAGGGTGCGGGGCTTTGGTCGTACGCACTTCTTTTCTTGATCATCTTCTGCGAAACAGGTTTGGTCATCTTTCCGTTTCTTCCAGGTGACAGTTTGCTTTTCGCAGTCGGAGCAATCTGCGCGCGTCGCATAGGACTCGATCCATGGATGTGCGGCGCAGTCATTGTCATCGCAGCAATTTGCGGCGATACGCTCAATTATCACGTTGGAAAATGGATTGGGCCCCGCGCATTTTCTGGCAAGATCCCTCTCCTGCGAGTTGCGCATCTTGAGCGAACGAGAGCGTTCTTCGTCCGACATGGTCCCAAGGCCGTGGTCCTCGCGCGCTTCGTGCCAATTGTTCGCACCTTCGCTCCATTTTTCGCAGGCGTTGGTGTGATGCGATTTCGAACATTCATGTTCTTTTGTGTGACAGGCGCTTTCCTGTGGGTGATTCTTTTGGTGGGCGCTGGATTTCTCTTTGGAGATATTCCAGTTATCAAACGGAATTTCGAAGCCGTCGTGATCGCCATCGTGATCATTTCCGTTCTGCCAATCGCGATCGAATGGTGGCGAATGCGCCGTAGCTCTCGCAAAGTCGATAGAATTCCAAATCCATGAAAATCCACGAATTCCAAGCTCGTCAGTTGCTCTCGAATGTCGGAATCACAGTCCCCTCCGGAAAGATGGTCACGACAGTTGAAGA
>Ga0209190_1002896_pt1 | contig 11449 bp, 8 predicted proteins | sample M_140205_XF_Meta_FD_187315 | JGI IMG/M metagenome (GOLD analysis project Ga0209190, IMG submission 187315) | Freshwater microbial communities from Lake Montjoie, Canada to study carbon cycling - M_140205_XF_MetaG (SPAdes) (version 2) | ecosystem: Environmental > Aquatic > Freshwater > Lake... | reverse complement strand
TCATTAAAAGCTCTAGCCAAGCTAAAACCAGCTTTTCTAGAAAATGGAACCATCACTGCAGGCAACGCTTCACCTTTCAGCGTGGGTGCTGCAGCAGTCATGGTCATGGCGGATCAAAAAGCAAAAGAGCTAGGGCTGGTTCCTTTCGCAAAAGTCAAAGCCATGGCAATCGCGGGCAATGACCCATTATTCATGGGGATAGGCCCGGTCGCTGCAATTCAAAAAATACTTCAAAAAACAGGGCTCTCTTTAGATCAAATAGAAATCATTGAAATAAATGAAGCCTTTGCAGCACAGGTATTATCAGTGGCAAAGGAACTGAAAATCGATTCCGAAAAAATCAACAAGCTGGGTGGGGGTTTGGCGCTGGGCCATCCGTTGGGCGCATCAGGCGCAAGGATTATAACCACCATGGTTCACGAAATGAAAAGGTCAAACGCCAAATACGCAATTGCTGCAATGTGCATAGGAGGTGGCCAAGGGATTGCAACCTTGCTGGAACGGGTTAGTTAGCACTAAAATCGGGTGGATACTTTTTAGCTGCTGTAGGGCTTGCTTTAGGCTTCGTGGTTTCAGGCGTCATTTGTTCGATCACTTCAAGCAACAACATTGCTCGATCTTCTATATTGACCAACTGCAAAAGAAGAATTTTCAAATCCACACTTAAAGGCAATGCGAAACTAAAAACATCGCAAAGATTACCCAGGCTCAAATCACTTTGCACCAACCTGTCGAGTTGCGCCTTAGCACTGGGTTGTTGCGTAAACCACTTGGTCATCTGCTTTACCAACTTGGCTCGAAGTCGATTTGCGTTTTCTTCAGAAGGAAGTGGCACATCGTGCAAAATTTCAACTTTAGCTGTACGGTAAAGCTTGTCATCATTTACTTCTTTGATGATTTTCGCCCGTGAAACCCCTTGCAATAACAAATTAAACCGGCCATCAGGTAATCGCTCTTCCTGAATTATCTTTCCTATGCAAATTTCAGAAAAGATAGGCGCAACATTGTTGGCACCATAACCAGCAGATGGCCGCAGCAAACACAATGCAATCAAACCGTTATCATCAAGGGCATCTTCCACCATCTGCTTGTAACGGGGTTCAAAAATATGCAATGGCTGGATAACACGCGGAAATAACACCACGTTGGGCAGAGGGAATAGCCTCACCTTACCATCAAAATTTTCCAATATTGTAGGATCCATGCTCATGACCAATTACAATAACTTATTTACTTGTAAACACTATGATATTTATAGTCATTAGCAAGATGGGTTTACGACCCTTGCAATACATTATCGAAAAAGAGGTTTCTTTTGTTTTCTTCCCAACTAAGTGCCACTGCTTTAGAAAACTTCTGCAGGACTTTATCCCGTAGCCTAAATGCTGGGCTAGACCCCATTCGAATTCTCCGCATGGAGGAAAAAAGAGGCGGTTCAGCTCTTTCTGTAGCCTCAGGCGATATTGCAGATTCTCTTTCAAAGGGCGATTCCCTTAAAGAAAGCTTTGATCAACATACAAACCTTTTTCCATTGCTTATGCTTTCCATGATCCAAGTTGGTGAAGAAACCGGCAGCCTACCGGAAATCCTTAATGAACTTTCCCGACATTATGGCGAACAAGCCATGCTTCAACGCAAACTCAAAAGCCAAATCACCATGCCTGTTTTTCAATTCGGCATGGCCATTGCTGTCATCGCAATTCTAATACTTGTTCTCGGGTTTCTTCCCAAGGCACAAGGTCAGCCAGATTACGACCCCTTGGGTTGGGGGCTAAAAGGCGCAACCGGATCCATCTTCTTTCTGGGAATTATCATCAGCATAATTATCGGTGGGGTTTTACTCTGGAAAACCGTACTAAATAATGTCGCATTCAAGGCAAAAATATCCGCAATCTTTGTCAACCTTCCCATGGTTGGCGCCTACCTTAAAGAAAGCGCATTGGGGAAATTTTCCATCGGCCTTGGCCTGACTCTTAATTCCCCAATGTCCACCAAAAAAGCCCTGAGGCTTAGCATGGAAATAACCTCCAACGATGCTTTTATTCAAGCCTGCCAACCTGTACTAGCTTCGATCAAAAAAGGCCAACCCATCGTACAAGCATTATCCCAATGCAGCATTTTCCCAGAAGAATATCTGGCGCAAATTGAAGTCGCTGAAGAAGCGGGTTCCATTCCAGAAACCTGCAAACGGCTCGCACTTCAACACTCTGAAGAAGCAGGTAGGCAACTCTCGATTATTTTTTACTTGATGGGCGGCGCTGTCTGGCTATGCACCGCGGGTTTTATTATTTTTATCATTGTGAGAATGTTTGGATCCTACATCAATGCTCTGGGCGTTTAACGCTTTCCTTCATTTTCAGGTTTGAAACTCATTGTTCGAATCGTGCTTCCAACACGGTGCTCGATCACTGCAATATCGCACAACCCCAACGCGGTTTCCCCCAACAATTTAGGCGCCCTCTTTGCTAGGTCTTTTGGCAGAAAACTAGGCTCCTTTAAATTCAACCGGTACTCCTGCCTTACTTCCAACTCATCAGGCAATAATTGCTTCAATCCTTGTAACGCATGGCGATGAGTGCATAGCACCACGGTCTTTTTCCTCGACAGCAGCACATCTCGAAATTCATCAAATTCCTTACTGCGATAATTTTTCAAATCTTCTCTTCCAAGATAAAAAGCCACCGCATTACATTCCCTCGGATAGCAAACCACGGCCTGATTTTCATCTGTGCAAAGTTCCCTGATGATATTTTTTGCAATCAAAGGTGATCTGAAATCCGCATACCAAGGCAGCGCAACTCCTTGAGTAACACTTAGTAAAAAGAACAACCCCCCTGCAATCACTAGGGTTGATTTCTTTTGTAAATAATCATTGCGAACTAGAAACGCACCAAACATCAACGCCAAAGGTGGAAAAGCAGGCAGAATATAAGTGGGTAATTTACAACCCGATAGGCTAAAGAAAAACAAACACCAGAAACCTGCGAGTAATAAAAACCCAGTTTCTTTCGAACGAGTGGCTCTTTGCTCTAAACTCACTGATTGCATCGATTTTATCCAAGGCCATAACACAAACAATAAGGGCAACATCCCGCCCAGTAACACAGGGATATAAAAGAAGACTCCCCGTTGATGATCAAACGGTTCTAAAAACCGCATCACATGGTGTTCCCAAACAAAATGCGATAGAAACTCCGGCCTGCGAATAGCTACAAAAATGAACCAAGGCAAAAACAATGCGATTGATAACCCAAACCATATCCCCCACTCCTTTAAGGTTGGCTTTGAAAATCTACCATCAATCCTTGTGATCAAATAAAAACAGGGAGCGGTCAATACAATCGCAATCGGCCCTTTCGTGATCACCCCCAAGGCAGCAAATATCCCTGATGCAATCCACCATCCCATTTGAAATTGACTTTTTCGAACAGCCAGCACTCCCGTAAAAAGCGTTCCAAGAATACACATGGCTAACAATCCATCCAGCACCAGCAACTTGCCCATGATGATAAATCCTGGGCATAGCAATAAAAACAATGTCCCAGCAAATGCTTCCCGCGGTCCAACGATTCTTCTTCCAAGTTCATAGGTCAAAATCAATCCAAGCAATAACGCAAGTGCTGGCACCAAACGGGCCTGCCAAACTCCAACTCCAAATGTTTGATACGAAAACATAGTAAGCCAATAAAGCAAAGGCGGCTTATCGAGATAAGGTTCGCCAGCTAATAAAGGTACGAGCCATTCATTATTGGCGAGCATTTCGCGTGGGATTTCTGCATAGCGAGTTTCATCAGGTTCGAACAATGAAAAATCAAGCCTGCTAAACAAAAGGAGAAGAGCAAGAATACATAAAATCAATCGATGTGAGAGCAATCCTTTTTCAGGCGATTGGGTATCGCAGGTGGGAAAAAGAATTTCACACCAAAGGTGCTTCGTCCAATCGTAAATGTTATTCGGCTTACTGATGCCATCCATGGCTAATCCTCGTTGAATACAAGGATGAATCATGCCAGAAAACAGGGGTAAAGGTCAATGGAAGGCTACGCCTTGCCCGTAAGAATTCTGGTAAGATAAAAGCGTAATGCAAATGTATGATAAAGGAACCAAACTAGAAAAACCTGCAGTATTCCAAGCATTTCTAATGCGATTATCGAAGAAACCCAATAAACCTTGGCCGTATCATTTAGGGGATTCATCATGAAGGCATTGACAAAAGAACTCAAGGAAAACAAGAAAATAGTCCCCATCAAGGCAAAAGCGAGCAAATGGGAAGAATAGGCCAAGCCAGGACGGTTAATGATTTCAAATGCACGGTTATAAAGAAATGTGATTACCGTAAAGGCACTGTAGTACGTTATCAATCCAAGAATAAAAAGAATTACACCGACTCGAAAAGTGTCAAAAGTTTTACCCACACTGAAGGTAACTGCAGACGCAAGAAAGAACACAAGCGCAAGAACCATTAATATCAAAAAACTGATTGCAAATCCTGAAGAGCAAAGAGTCTGCGATGCCTTCATGAAAAATACTGCACCAACGATAAACAAGCCAAACATCACCAAGAGTGAAAAAACAGTAATAACAACTAAGATTACATGATCGCTATCCATTTCAATTTTAAAGGGCAAAGAGGGGGCCAAACTAAATTGAAGCTGAATGTTTACAAAATGCATAATAACTGCAATTGCTGTCATCATACTTGCAAGGGCTAGGTCACCAATATGGGTAGAAGAACCACCGCTATTTCCATTATTAGGGGGGGCAGGATTATAATTCTTATCAGGAATAACTGGGCTTACATCAACCTGATAAACCCCAATAGGAACGTCATTGGGTTGAACCATGGCTTGGGGAAAAAGCTCTGCGTAGGTTGAAGCAGAAAACCAATCTACTTGATCGGTGGAAACTTCATGAAATGGTTTCAACTTACCTTTTTGCTTAAGCTGAAGCATTTCGGGATGATTGAGCGGGCCGAATGTTTTTCCTTGAATCCGTAAATAATATGCCATGCTTTCCCTTTTTATAATCACCTCGACCGTGCTACCATCCAAATCAAAAACGCCAAGAGGAGAATGATCCCACCCGCAAATAATCCTGCTAAAAGAAACATTTCATGCTTTTTTCGATAATCAACCATTCTGCTGATGGTCGAATCAAACAACCCTTGAAGATCTTTTGGAATCTTAGCCCCTGAATTTTCAACCTCGGCATACAGCCGCTCAAATTCTGCAATTCGCTGTGCGCATTTTGCATCAAGAACTACTTCAAGCAATGCTTTCCTTAAAGCAAACAATTGCATTTCTGCAAATTCCTTAACCTTCGAATCGTTCTCGTATTTCTCAACCCACATGTACAAGGGCTCAATTCTTGCCCAGTAACTATCACCCTTTTTAACCCCCACTCGGCCAGCAATTTTCGCCCAACTTTCATAACACTTCTTGGCGTTTTGGTAGTCCTTGGCACGGACAAAATGCATACCACGATTTGCAAGATCAGTTAATTCCTTAGAGCTGTACTCTTCCTGTTTTTTGCTGGTTATCGTCTCGATTTCTTCGACCACGCCTGGTGCTGGTGGATTAACCCAGTTCTGTTTGAATTCTTCCTTCGCTTCAAACATCTCCTGAATATCACCAGTCTGCGCAGATTTCCGGATCGTTTTCAACAAATCCAACTGCAATTGTTTTTCAAGAATCGCAAGATCCTCTATAAGCGTTGCATTAATCCGATCCAGCATCGCAATTTCTCGCAGAGCTTTAACTCTTTCCCCCACGGGCGCCCTTTCCAATACCAACTTCCTCAAATTACGGTATTGATGCTCTAGAGCTTGATATTCTGCGTAAGCTGATTGCAGATTTTCAATCACTTCCATTTTTAAAGACGACCCTACGGGCAGATCTTGAAACGCAGCCATCATTTCAAAATCAACCCGCCCTGGAAAATTTAACTGGGCAACCTGGTCTTCAATTCTGGGTTCGATGTTGGCATATTGCATTGCCTCCGATCGAAGATTCTTATTGAGTAAATCTTCCAATCGAGCCAAATCAGTATTGATCGATTCACAAGCACGCACATAATCCTCAGCAGCTTCCCTTACTGCAGAACTAGGCGACCGCTCTTTGGATTCGGTGTAATTCTTAAGAGTCATCACCGCTTTATCAATTCTCATAAATTCGCAACCCTCACTTATTTACCAGATATCAGTTCAGCAATTTCGATGATTTGATAATTGGTAGCAATCGATTCCAGATGTTTTTTTAAATTATCTGGTCTCCGAGAACTCATATCCCCCGACTTTTCGTAAATCTTTTTAGAAAACTCTTCTCGCAGTTCATTACTCTCAATGGTTTTCCCAAAAGGAATAAAAAACTTATATTTTTTCAGATCGTTCTCCAAGTCCTTATCAAACGCCTTCATTAAAACCAAATCTTTTACCATCTCCGAAAGTGCTTCAAGCTGCAGGCCGTGCAATTCATAACGAACAGGAACCTCATCACGAGATTTTAATGCTATATCCATAATCAAATCTTGGGCTTTTTTCTGTAATCCCTGCCCACTTTGTTTAGACTTGCTCTTAGGTTTTGATTCAGCATCACTTTTCAATAATTCAAGAACCCCGGGAGCATTTATCTGTGCCTTTTCTAAAGACGCCAAAGCCTTCCTCTTAATTTCATCAGCAACAATCGAAGAATTTATTTTACTCTTGATCATTTCACTTTTATTTGGATCTGCAAATTGCTCAAGCATGAACATCCCAACGAGATCTTTCCCAGATCCGAGGTCATCCATCACGGTTTTACAAGCCTCGGTATTTTTGTGAGTTGTAGAAAGTGCCTCAAGCCTTTGGATGCTCAAAGACCAGGAAATAATCAAATCAGCGATTGATTCATTAAATCGATTTCGGTTGATTTTATAATCAGACTTAAGAAATTGAGCTATATCCCCCTTTAATTCACCAAGCGCATTTAAGCAGTTACCAAAAGCTTGGCTTCTATCGTCTTGGGGAATCTGTTGCAATCTGGTTAATAACTCCAAAAGTTTTGGCTCATCAGGAAGAGAATTGACCAGTTCTTTAAAAGGCTGAATTGTTTCTTCGATCATCTCTAACTTTTTGGAAACTTCTTTGGTTTCATCAGACTTTTTTTTAAGCTTTTCTTGAAAGCCTAAAACAGTTCCATCAAAGTTAAATTTATCATTCTTTAAATCGTTTTGAAGTTTGGTTATTAAAGCCTTAGATTCTGAAGAACTTTTGTCTACTTCTTTTTGATGATCAATTTTTGGAATATAGATGGTTCGAATAGCTTCACTAAGCGATTTATTTTCAACTTCAAGTTTATCTCGATCTTCTTGAACCAATGCGATTGCTTTAAGGTCTGGAGTAAAAGTTATCCAACCAAGAAAGAGACCGAAAAGAAATATCACAATGCATGCGGGAATTAAAACTTTGAGGACGGTAAAAAATTCAGGTGCATCATACTTTTTAACCGCTTTATTATTGAAATCAGCGGTTATAACACCTGCAACATCAGAATCACCGGAGAACAACCCAGGTATAAACCGAGCTTGAATCCAGTTTTTACCATCGATGGCAAGCAAGTCAATGGCTTGCAATTGGTTAGCCTTGACCATGGACTGAAGGGAATCAATGGAGAAAGGCCCCACCTTTGAAATCCCGCTTTTGATGTAGTAACGAACCATAGGGCGCCTTATTTGTTTTCCGAATTTAATTTATTGTAAAAATCTTCATATTTTTTTAGATACCCCAAGTACTCGGTTACTTTAATACTAATACCTAAATTTCTATCTTTTACTGCTTGCTCATAGTCCTTAATTTTCTTTTGCTTTTCTTTATCCATTTCTTGAGGAGGCATTGTAATCGGGCGAACTATCGGAGTTACTTCGGGCAAACTAAATAAATCATTTAGCAACTTCTTCCGATCATTAATATTTAAAAAATGAAACTTAAAATAAACAAAAGCAAAATAATAATTCAATTGCTCATCGTTCGTTTGAAATAATAAATTTTTTAGATTTTCAATTGCTTTATTTGTTTTAGGTAAATCCTGATAGCGCTTGATATCTAATTTATCAAAAACGTCCGTCTTTCCTTTATTATGCAAGTCATTAGCAATAGCTACCCATTCACGGCCATACTTCGCCTTGAAATCCGGATTATTTAAAGCTTCTTTTTCTTTATTTTCGAGGAATTTTCTCAACTCATCGTTCAAACCTATTGCTGAGTTTTTCAACAGTTTCTCATCAAACTTTTTAGCATCAGCTATCTTTTTCAAGTTATCATCAACCGTTTCAACTAGTTGTTTTATTTCTGTTTTCGCAATTACCGGATTTGAAGGTAACTCCCCTGCCGGGGTTGTTATCGATAATATTTTTTGATCTACTTTCCTTTTATCAGCAACTTTTTTTGCAATTTCAAGTTTTTCGACAAGTTTGTTTTTCTCAATTTTAATTTCCTCGAGTTCCATTGATTTCGTTTCCATACTTTTTGAAACCCTTTCAATATCAGACTTCATATTTTTTATTTTAGTTAACTCATCATTCACTTCGTTTTCATCAAATTTAGTTTTAAAAAATTCTCTATTATTTGAACCATTTTTGGCCAAAAACAAATACAAGACAACTGAAAACGACAAGGATAAAATTAGAACCACGATCAAAGCCAATGCCATGAAGCCTTGATACCTCTTGAAGGAAAATACTTGCTTAATCATTTTATTTTTTCCTGCAAAAAGATAGAAAGCTGCATCTGGGTAAACTCAATCATTGCAATCAATTTTTTTGTATCGTTTAATTCGGTAATCTTTAAATTTTTAAGATGAGCTTCAAATTCTTTAATGAATTCACCCCAATCAACTTGCGAAAAAGTAAAAGGGGCGACTGTTCGGGGGTCTAGGTTAGGTGATGCGAAAATCTCAGATACCGATTGACCATTACTTTTAACATATTCTGTAACTTTTTCGGGTTTTGAAAAAGGTCTTTCTTTTTGAACATCCAAAAGAACCTTAATTAATTCATCTAAATCACTAAAGAATTCATTCATAAGAAAAAGATTTTTAGGATTATTTTTTATTAAAATATTAAGGGCCACAAGATTGGCTAAAGGCAATATTATGTGATGGGCGTTAAAAACTTTATCATCCTTTATGTTTTTCACATTTGTGAACAATCCTTTTTTTACTTTTTCCAAATATTCGTTACTCTTAAATGTGTTTTTGTCATTATCTATCCATTGTTTGGCTTTGTAGTATTTTTGAATATTTCCATATGCTTCGTATTTCGCTTTTGCATTTTTCTCTATCTCATCGATGTAGTTGCTTATACCATCTCCTTTTTCAAGCACTTTACTTTTGTTTTTATCAATAAATTCCAACCATGATTCTTTCTCTTTAGGGCCATCTTTAATTATAAGTTTTTCCTGTTCTCCTTTTTTTTTCAACAAATCCTCAATTATGTTCTTGGGTATTTTAAATCCAGTTATTCCATTAAATTTTTTATCGTTCAACTTGAATTTAAGATCGTCTAAATTTTTAGATTCTTCTATATTTTTTGTAATATAAAGTTCTTTTTGTACACTAACTTGTTCTTCTAACTTATTGTTTTCTTTTTTCAGCAATTCGGCTTCTTTAAGCAGAACTAGCATACTTTCCTTTTGATCGTTTTTATTTTTCTCAAGTGCGTTTACTTCTTCAACCAGATTGTTCAATTCATCGTTCTTGTCGTTCTTCAACTTGGCTAATTTTTCATAGTTTATGCTGCTTGCTATTAACCAAGTAAATAGCGGAGGCAAAACAAGCAGAAACAATAAACCCAAGATTCCGGCAGCGAATGCTATTGTTTTCCAAGTGTTATCAGGCCCAGAAGGTTTTAAATTGTCGAAACTTTCAAAGTTGGTTTTTGTGTCGATAGATAATTCGGACTTACCTAATATGGGATCTTTACTAGACATCAACCCCGGTATGTCAGATTTATTGGGATCGAAACTCGGTATAAAAGAAGATCCTGATGGCAGACCCAATCCAGTGGGAATTGGTTTGTCTTTGGGCTTTTCGCCACGCGCTAGGTTTACTAATGCACCAGCAGGTGCGTTGCCTAATCCCCTTGAAAGATTAAGCACCCCATCATGAAAGGTTTTATCAGAAAAAGGCGCAGCAAGTGAATCTGCATCCAGCGGAATAAAGCGCAAGGTGCAATTGGGGCCTCTTCCCCCCAAAGTGTAATAAGTGCTGAAAGTTATATTCCAGCGCTGGTATTCTGGAAGCAATGCTATCGCTTCTTGTATTAAAGCCAGAGGATCTAAACCCGTGGGATAAAGCACTGTTATGGGTTTGCCCGATAATGCCCGTTCTGCAAGCCAGCCTGCCCAACCCGCATCGCCTACGATGCTTTTCCAATAATTGCAGATCCGGGGTTCCAAGGAACCGATTGCCAAGCGTTGGGCATCGATCCTGCCAATCTGAGGCGACCAATGATCTCGAAACTTAAAGTTATTAATCGCCCAAGCAGGGCCCGCCTTGGCTTTATCCATGTCCTCTAAAATTACATGGTGAGCAATAAAGTTAGTTCGATTGGCGTAAAGGGGGGCAGGGCCAATACGGGAAATCACTGAACAATCGCGAGCACCTGCATTAAAACGATAATGCGAAAACCCTATCGGATTGCTATGTGCTTTAGGGTTACCAGCCTTATAAAGTTCTTGGTAATTATTGATTGCCAAAAGATTCTGCAATAAAAGTTTATTAGAAAGCGCATCATTCGAAGCGCCTGCATAGCATAGGCAACCACGCAAACCATCGATGCCTTCATCTGCAGCAGTGTAAATAAGTTCTCTGGGCATATTTGAACCTTTTACCTATTATTCTTTGGGGCACGGGTGGCATCATCTGGATTTTTCAACCAGAGAGGCAATATATCTTTGACTGTTTTCGCCAAGGCGTAAAGCATGGGTACCGAAGCCCAGATCGGCCTAATTTCGCTAGGCTTAATCATGGCTTTGTTATCTGTTCCTAAGGTGGGCTTACTGCCAAACGAACTAACAGGAATGTATATGACATCCTGGGCAAAGTTCTCGCAAGCGTTGACAATGTTGGGCGCATAATCCTCAAGGAACTTTTTAATTTCCTTGGAGGCCTGCTTTATCGCTGGTATCGAGAGCAGATGTTGCCCACCTTTTCCTGGTTGACCGATGAAGGGTTCCGCCATCGAAACATTGGGAACCAGATGGCACCATGAATCCCACTTGGTCAGCACGACAATCAACGGCCTATCGTACTTGTTGGAAGCACTTAAACCCCGATGGCGCCAAATCCTGCTTAGCGCTTCAGAAAGAATGGTTTCCTGCCTATCATCGATGTTTTTATAACTATTCATCGATTGCTGTTGCACTCTCTCAGCTTCTTTTCGGATTCGAATATTTTGGGTTGGGTCAAATAAATAG
>Ga0209190_1002894_pt1 | contig 11452 bp, 11 predicted proteins | sample M_140205_XF_Meta_FD_187315 | JGI IMG/M metagenome (GOLD analysis project Ga0209190, IMG submission 187315) | Freshwater microbial communities from Lake Montjoie, Canada to study carbon cycling - M_140205_XF_MetaG (SPAdes) (version 2) | ecosystem: Environmental > Aquatic > Freshwater > Lake... | reverse complement strand
TAAATAAAAAAAAAAAAGTGCTCTAATTAATTTTTTCTACTTATTTCTTAATTTAATATTTTTAATATTAAATTAACCTACTCTTTTCATACTAAACATTGCACTTATCTGAACTAATGGATTTGGAGGGCTTGGACCAAACGAATCATTATATACAGTTTTAAATTCTGTTCCATCCGAAAGAAACACACCAAATTTAAAATTATCATTTGGTTTAAATTTAATTGTTTGAGTCATACCATCTCCATCAATTTTAATAAAAGGAGATATTAAAGGATTTGGTATATCATCTATTGCTGCTCTAAATAATCTCCTAACTGAATTTGGATTATTAGAATAAATAATGTTTGTATTACCAGCACTAGACCCTGAAATATTTTGTAATTCAACATACACATACGGATAAAAAGCAACTCTTCCACCCGTTACCAATGTTAAATTTGGTAATACCAAATTTATTAATTCTACTTCATAACAAACCATTTGTTGCTGAGATACAGTACTTCCTGTATATGTAAACGGAACAACATTGTCACGTGTAAATTGTAAAATTTCAAAAGTATCGGTGTCAGCAGGAGGAGCAGGTGGAATGGCAGGTGGAATGGTAGGTGGAATATCTAAAGTTACTTCATACGGTGGTAGAACAGGTGGAATGGCAGGTGGAAGAGGATACCCATATGGATTACAAGGAGGTGGTGGAGACGGTATAGGAATACCTGTGTAACATATTATACGATAAGATTTTCCTTTGTTAGCACCACTTGTAAAATATATAAAATTATTTACATAATCATTTGGTATTTTACTAGCTGTAGTTGGTAATGTAAATTTAGAAATACTTGAAGCAGTAATACCTGTTCCACTAAATGTAGGAAGTTTTTTACGTATTGATAAAGTATGTATAACATTCCACAAACTTACTAGACTAGCATCAACTCCTGCTATATGATTATTACCATTATAACTTAGTATTTTTACACCTTTTTGTAAAGTTTCATTCCATAAAATACAACTTGTATAAAACCAATCAGCTGGAACACTATTTGGTATATAAAAAAGACCTTGTGAAATACTTGTAAGGGTAGGATTTAAAAATTTTACTGGAATTGTTGGAGTAGAAAAAGGAGTAGATACGGTAACAAAAAAATAATCATTTAAAGTATCTGAATTACTATAATCCCATCCAGATATAACTGATATATTTGTCGGGGTTGCTACCTCATAAATAGGCATTCCAATGTAATAATCACATGTTTTTTTTAAATTGGAAGCGGTATTAAATGATACTAAAAATCTTAAAAGTGTATTTGATGAATTGGCAACAAATAAACCAGCTGGGGGGTTTAAATTACCTTCTTCAGTTGATGTGGTGGAATTATTTATCCACGTAATTAGAGGTGCAGCGTCAGATACTGGATCGTATGCATCAAATTGTGATCGTGTTCCAGTTTGTGCTATTAAAACATCAAAAATTGCTGGATTAGGAAATTGTATCCTATTTCTATATGTACTAACAATTTCAAAATATCGAGTATTAGACATTTTTATATTAGTAAAATTTTTTGTTTAAATATATAAATGTCTTATAACATACTAAAAACGTCTTGCTGTATTGATAATACATCAGCACGTACTTCAAACCAAAAATTTTTAGATTTTTATGCACCTGTTTATTATGAAAAAAATAATTGTTTTTCATGTTTTTTAGAAGATTCTGATACTGTTATGTACGACAATTCATTTGTAAACGATAATTTACAAAACAAGTTTCAAAATAACGAAGATGGAGGAGGACAAACCCCTAAATATATACGTAAAGAAATTGATAGAATAAGACGAGCTTTACATCAGAAAAGAATGGCTAAACAAGCATCTCAAAGCTCAGAAGAATTTGAGGATACAAACAGTAACGATAAAAATTGTTGTACACGGTGATAACTATAAAAATTTTAAAGTCTTTTTATTAAACTATTTCGAAGATTACATCCGTCTAAATCATCGCTTATTTCAGTATATCCTTTAGATATAGTTGTATCATCATTTAATATTTGTGTTGATATGTCTTGGTCTTTTGCTATACTATATATTTTTTTCATTAAAATATTTCTGTTTTTAGTAGTAAAATTAGTTAGACCATTATCAGTAACAATTTCACCGCTAGGTAATTTATATCTTGCTATTCCTCTTGATTTATCTGTTATAGTTATCATTTTTAAACCATTATCGTTGGTAACAACTTTGTCTACAATAAGTTTAGTAATAGCAGAAATACCTCCTTCAATATGTGATGATGTAAGATTTTGTTCATATATAGTTTTTAATTCTTCATCTGTTCTGGTGTATGTAGTTATATTTATGTTTTTATTTACTGTATTATTTGTTTTAGTTAAAGCTGTTATAGTTATTTTATCTAATAAATCTTTTTGTTCTTTTTTCCATTCTTGTCTTTCTTCAAGTAATATATTATATTTAATTTTAAATAATTCGTATTCTTTTTGTTTGTTTCGTAAAACATCATATTTTTTTTTAATTGTATTATATTTTAATTCAAATTCTAACAATTTAGATTCAGATAAACTATTTTTATTTTTTAACTCTAACATTATTTTTGTACTTAATTCTGTATTTTTTTTTTTATTACACGAAATTAAATGTTTTTTTAATATGGATTTAGACAAAAAATTATAGTTGCATACATCACATTTAAAATTACCTTTAGGTATAACACCTTGTTTAATAAGGCATTTTTTTGTTGTCTTTTGATGTATTGATAAAGAATATTCAGATGATAAAATAGAATTACAAAACGTGCATTGATAAACCATTTATTTAAACATAATAATGTCTTTAAATTATTTTTGGTAATTTTTTGTTAAAAATGACAAAAAATTGCCAAAAACAACAAAAAATTGCCAACGTAAAATTATTACAAAAAACAAGTTTTTTATTTAAAGTGAACTTATACTTAAAAATAATTTTTAGAAAAATAAAAATTTTAAAATTATTTTTAAAATTTACACAAATTTTGTGTGTTGGTAATAATTTTTATTATGTGTAATCATTAAATAATTCATTATAAAATTGTTCTCTTAGTTTACTTATTATTTGTCCTAATATATTTAATCCTATGTCATTCATTTTCCCCCAATATAAATCAACTGATTGTACAATAATAGGTCTAAGACCTGTTTGTAATAAATTATCACGGATGTTTGTATTTTGTTCAAATTTATATTTTAATATAAGTTCCATTACAGAATTTTTTACATTATCCCATTTATTTGTTTCAATATCGTTATCAGATATACTTTTAAAAGAATTAAATGCAAGAGTTGCAGTAAGAAAAGTTCCAACTCCTGGAATAGTAACTTTTCCATCAGTTGAATTGTTTAGTCCGTTTAAAAAATTGTTACAATTATTATATATAAATAATGGTTCAAAAAATTTGGATACAAAATGTTTTTGTGATCTTGTTTGAGGAGACCCAATTTTTTTCCATTTTTCTTTCATATTTTTACGTGTATTGTGATAAATTGTAGTTTTGTCTATAGCTTCAGAAGGTGATATGTTATATAAATAACATAACATACATGCAACTAATATACCACATCTTCCGTGACCTCCTTTACAATGTATATATATTTTTTCATTTAAATTTAATGATTTAAGTATATTACCGATTCTTACAATTAAATTAGAAAATTTTTTCCAGTTTGTTGGAATTCTTCTATCTGGTATAGGATAATTAATGTAAGTATAATTAGTTATATAAGGAACTATATTTTTTTCATCTGAAAAAGTAAGATCTATAAAAAATTTTACTCCATTTTCTTCATATTCTTTTACATATTCATGAGATGGGTAAGGTCCAAAAAATGCTTTATTTTTAATAAATTCAGAACATCTATCCATAGTTTTCTTGTTTACAAAAAAACAAACTTTAAATTCAATTTAAGTTATTAAAATAACTTAAATTTTAACTTTTAATTTACCTAGTAGGACATCCGCCTCTTCCACATTCTCCTTCTCCAAGAAATTCTTCATCTTTTATTGAAAAACAAATTCCTTCTGTAGATGTAATTTTACTACACTGAGATTGCATTAAATCGTATTGTTCTTTTGTAATTTTTTCTAAAGGAGCCTGTTGAAAACCGTGATCACTATGTAACAAGAAAGATACAGATTTAATATTGTTGTTATAATTGTTTCTTAGCCACTCTTTAATATTAGAAAGTTCGTCTTTTTTGTAATAAACAGTACACGACACGCTATTATCACTCCATTCTGTTTGTAATCTTTTGACATATTCTAGTTGTTGAATTGCAGTGCATTCGTCTGCAAAAATTGTTCCTTCTGGTAAAGAATAAGGAAATGAAACAATTTGTGTATTAGGATCAATAGATTGATCGAAATTTTTAGAATATTCTACTGGATATCCGTGCTTTTTTGCCAAGTCAATTAGCTTAGATTCGGAAGATATTCTAATACGACGAATATAGTATCTGGAAAACCCTGGATGAATTCCAGAAGTACATCCACCTAGCAATGACAATGTTCCAGAAGGTTTGCACGTTGTTAGTTTAATACTAATTGGAAATCCATGATCATGTGAATATTGTTTATCGTAACTTCTAAGATAAGTATAACATTCAGACAACCAAGATTTTTGTTCTTCTGTTGCCTGAAGATATCCAGTTACTCCTAGTCCCATTCTCATATTTTTATGAACAATATTTTGTGTTTCTTTACTATCCGGACAATCTAAAGCTAATGAGTGCTTACAAATTTTATATAAATAAGTTACACACTTAAAAAGTTCTTCTTTAGAAGATAAATTAGGAAGATAAATCTCAGCTAAACAACACGTCTCGTAACTTTCCAAACTTTGTTCGGCACACTGGTTTACCCAGACTCCTGACAGGCTGATTTTGTCATCATTGGATTTTGTTACTACAGCAAGAGTGTGATTATCTTCAACTGTAATATTATATACAGTGTGTGTATCTGGTAATTCTTCAACATATGATACTCTATGATTTAAATCATCTACCATTTGTTTAAAGTGAGTCCAATTTGTAGCAATATAAGGATTAGGAGTTTTTGTTTGCATTCTAAATGGAATACCTTTTTTCCTACATTCATTTTCCCAATCTTTTTTCATAACTATTTCTACATTTTCTTGAAGATCTTTGTATACCATTGCTTGTTTGTAGAAAGTTTCTTTACTTTTCAAATCTTTTGTAGCACGATTACTTACACGACGTTTTTCAATTGCATCTTTATTTTTATTAGCACAACTATGAGAACAATATGGTTGTCCACGTTTACCCCAAATAACATTAAATTCGGTATTACATATTTCACATTCTCTAACAATACGAAGAGCTCCATCTTCTAATAATCTAACTGTTTTCAAACCAGAGTCATTTGCCTTTTGCTCTAATTCATCCCATTGTTTATGATCCCATTTTTTTTTTTGAATAGTCATTTTTTCTGACATCTTTTGTTTATTTTCATCAGACATAGCATTGCTTAATTTTTTAATATAATCTGGATTTTTACATCTTTCTTTAGTTTTTTCACCAATTAAACTTTTTGTTTTATCTGAATGTTTTTTACCATACATAGGATTTTTATCACCGATTAATTCTTTACCGTGATGACTAGAATGATCACTTGCTGATGTAATTTCTAAATTATCAGGATTATTATTACTTTTATTTTCATCTTTATGATGAACAACAACATTATCTGTTTTACAGCAACCGTTATAAACACCTTGTTTATATCCTGCTTGAAATATTTCAGGGTTATAAAATTTCTTAATCATTCTATGCTCAACTTCGTATGATTTTTCAATATGTTTATTGTATATTCTAATATATCCATCAGATGCTTCACATTTCTTAAACATTGGGATTGAATCACCCTTAACTAGTTGTTCAGCTGTAATTTCTCTTCCATCTGTTGTAAAAAATTTATGATTAGGAGTAACATCCATATATTCTTCTTTATGTTGTCCTCCAAAATGTATACGAAGCAGTTTCATATTTTTTCCTGTAATACGTGGATTACGACCCCATTTAATAGATACTTCACCAGATTCTTTATTTACTGAATAAACTGGTACATCTTTATCTTCAGCTGCTAAATCTTTAATTGGCACTGCTCCTCTGCCATCAGCAACAGCAATTAAAGTATCACCACTAAAACATGGATTATATCCAGCGACATTTGGATCTGAATATTGTGTTTCTCCAATACGACCGCAAGTTTTTGATAACTTGAGATTAATAAGACCGTATGGCTCTCCGTTTCCATTATACGCATCCCAAAATTCATCATTTTTAAGAATTTCTTCAATATCGTTACAAATAACAGAATTATTACTATAACATCTCCAGTTTGGAACATTTCCTAAATCCCATCGTTTTGCTCTTAGATATTCGGTATCTTCACAATCTCCTAAAGCTAACTGAGCAGATCTACGAACATTTCCTGATACAACTATCATTCCGATAATATTCATAATATCCAAAGCATCAACTGATGTGATTTTCAGACCAGCTCTTTTATTTAAGATTTCATTAATTTTTTTAATTCCATCACATAAAACTTCAGGACCTGACGATAAACCACCAAATCCTTTGATAACTGCTCCTCTGCTTCTAAGAAGAACACATGAATATGTAAATGAATCACCTGAATAAAAATGGGCTTTTAATACTTTACCTAACAATTTAACCCATCCTTCTCTTGAATCTGGTACAATATAAGTTGAATCATATTCATCTCTCCTAACAATACATGAACTTTTAACAATTGGAAAATCTTTAATATCATCTAATGTGATTCTATATCCACAACCTGCTCCTAGCATTAAGAAATTCATTACCCATATAAACGGTTTTACAGGTTCATTAACAGTAACAAAAGCACAATTTTTCGTTAATATACCGTCTTCTAAAGTAAATTCTTCAAATTCGGGTTCATTCACGCACCAAACTGGTTCTACATCATTTGTTGGTTTTACTTCAACAACTCTCCAATCTGGGTTACCATTAAGTTTTTTATATCTTTGTTTTTGACTATCTCTAATAAAGAATTCTGATGGTAAATAATACCGATATATTTCTAATTTATAAAGTTCTCTAGGATTTTCATTAAACGGATTTTCATCAGAAGATAGTCTGACTGGACTTGTTATAATTCCTAAAATACTAAAAGCAGATTTTGCCCACAGCAAAACATCCTCATTTTTGTTTGTAATTGACAACTGACTTGATTTTTGAATAGATCCATCTGTACTAAACCATCCAGCTAAAAATCCGTATAAATATTCTTTATTTATATTTAACAAAGGTAAATCTTTCCAGGTTGATGGTAATCCTGTAATCATATTATTTTCTCTACGAACTGTAAAGAAGAATTTGGATAATTCTTCCTTTTTATCTCCACATAGAGTAATACCACAATAATTTACATTACTCATTCGATGACCATCGCCAAATACAATTCCATGTTGAATTCCAACAGGGCAAATTTCCAAACATTGGAAATTTGTTCTATTAGCAAATGGTTGTAATTTCCAACCATTACATAATTCAGAAGTTGTTTTTGTCTTCCAATTAAACTTATCATTTTTCTTTGTTTTTACTATCCATCTATGATTTGAGGTTGTTCTAATTATACGTCTACCTTTTCCCAAACCAACTGTTAATTCATATATTTGCTGAGGTTCGTATGATTTAATTGTCGCATTAACCCATTTATCTTTTCCTCTAACAACTATTACATCTCCGTCTTTATAATTTGAAAAACTTTTAATACCTTCTTTTGTCCAAAATTTAGTATCCGCTGTAAAACAATTTTGAAGTGACATTAATCCCATCTTATCAACTGTTTTAGTTCCTAATTGCCACATAAAACGCCCTGCTACTGAACATTTTAAATTATATAGTAATGAAAATAATTCGGTTTTTTCTTCATATGAAAAACCAATTTTTAATTGAGTATTTGTAGCATTAACAACTCTTTGAATGCATTCATCCCATGATTCAATTGTACTATTTGGATCAGTCTCGTTATGACGCCGAGCATATGTTCTCAAATATGTAAATAATCCAACTGTATTAAAAGGTGAAATGTTAATTTTATTTTCTGTAGATGTCATTTTTTATATTTATAAGATAAATTATTTTTAAATCAATTTTTTTTTCTGTGTAATTTAAAAATATCTTTATCTTCATTTAAATAAAATGAGTTTTTATAAAACTATATCTGATTTTGGAAATATATCAGCGGTAAACAATCCAATTAATTATTTATTATCAGATTCTATTGATAACAGCTTTAATAACGGATCAATTTCTCAAACTGTTTCCGGTCCTTATAGTAAAAATGGACAAGCATTTATGGCACAGTATTGTTCTACTAACTTTGACGGTGTATGTGAATACGTGTCTAGAGACAAATCAATTATTTATCCTAATACAATAGGATTAGGACCTAAACAAATGTCACCGAACATATCAGCAGGAGATTTTTTAGTAGCTAATACAGCACGACGTAAGTATTTAGTAGCAATGGGAGGAGAATCTTGTACATTAAAAGTTGAAAATTTTGACCCAACGGTTGCTTCTTCTCCTTTGGTACAATATTGGGAAGAACAAAATACAAATGGATGTATACCAGTATATAAAGTAGATCCATCTAAAATAGATGATGACATTGTAATGAATAAGATATTAGCTAACCCTATAATCGCTATAGATGTATTAATAAATATTTATAATACTGCAATAAATTTAAATAAATTAAATGAACTTAAAAATACTAAACTATATAATTTTTTTCATACAAGTTCTTTCCAACAATACATTAAAAATTTATAAATCTTAAATTTGATTACATACTTCTGAATCTAAAGTGTTATCAATAGTCATTTTAAATTTATTTTTTTCTTCTTTTTGTTTATCAATAGATATAGTTAATACACCATTTTTATATTGAAGAATAACATTTTTTTTATCCGTTATAATAATAGGAAGAAGCACATGTCTATTAAATAATCCATATACAATCTCGTTTTTTGTAGCTAATCCTGAATATTTTTTTTTTTTATTTCCTGAAATAGATAAATTATTATTAAAAAAATCTACGCTAATATCTTCAACATCAGGAATATCTACATATAAATATAACTTATCAGCATCTTCAACCATATCAATACGTGGAATCCATTTTCCGTTTATATTGCATTGATTTTTATTCATAACTGATTGAATAGCACCTACTAAATCATCAGGATTATTTATACTATTTATACCATTTATTATAAAATCTTGTAATGACATTTATTACAAGATTTGTAATTTTAAATTACTTTTTTGGATGATTAATGAACTTATTAAGACGATCAGCAATATTAGGAGTTGAAGAAACTTCTGAAACATCTGAAACCTCTGACGAAAATATATTATTTATTTTTTTTTTGTATGACAAAGTAGGACGATAACATAAATCTTGTATTTCTGGTACTTTTTCTACTTGTATTTCTGGTACTTTTCCTACTTGTATTTCTGGTACTTTTCCTACTTGTATTATTTCTGGTACTTTTACTACTTCTTTATTTTTATATAAATAAAATAAGAATATTAACACTCCTATACAAATAACAGCTATTAACATATGAGTCCAGTTAATTTTAAAGGACATACCATAATCCGTTAAAATATTTTGACTAAACATATTATTACTTTGTAAACCTTGATTTAAACCTTGATTTGAACCTTGATTTGAACCTTGATTTGAACCTTGATTTGAACCTTGATTTGAACCTTGATTTGAACCTTGATTTGAACCTTGATTTGAACCTTGATTTAAACCTTGATTTGAACCTTCAGTTGTAACAGTTTTAGGAAGATTTTTTTTTACTATTTCTACTTCTACTTCACATGGAATTTCAGATTTAAGTATTAAAAAATAATTTTGATAAAAATTTTTATCCGATACAATATTACCTGAAATTGTTTTTTTGCATTCTTTATACACTAAGTCTTGTCCATTATCTAACTTTAATTGATCAATTACAAGAACATTAAATAAAGTATCGTTTTTACATGTAACAGTAAAAGATAACTCAAAATTTATACTATCACCATTTAAATCTATTAATTTTTTAATTTTTCCAAGAGTATGTGTTTGTTTATTAGTTTCACTTGACATCTTTTACAATAAAATTGAATTCTTTTAAATATAAGAACCATTTGTATTATTTGTATTTTACAAAAATACCCATTCTATATAATCATACATCTCTTCTATATCGCATTGTATTCCGATACTTTTATAATTTTCATCTTTTAAATTTATTGATTTCATATTATAATACGATTCATTTTCGGATTCAGAATCAGAATCCGAATGTAAATTTAAAACAACATTTTCTTCATTAACATTTTCTTCATTAACATTTTCTTCATTAACATTTTCTTCATTAACATTTTCTTCGTTAACATTTTCTTCATTAACATTTTCTTCATTAACATTTTCTTCGTTAACATTTTCTTCATAATCTTGAATGTCTATATTAACAGAATCGTTTGTCATTAATGATTTAATCTGAAAAGATCTTGGATGTTTTAATAGATTACATTTAAATAATATATGGTTATTTAAACCTAAAAATCCAAATTTATTAATTGACATTAATTGGTTTTTAGTGTAAGTTTTTGATTCCATTTATTTTAAGATTTATTTTAGTATACAACTTTTCTTTTAATTCATATATTGTTCTAACAGGACAATAATAATAACCTGTTCCGTGGCATTCATAACAATTTCTGTATATAGGATATTTTCCTATTCCATCGCATGTAATACAGTTATTATCTATAACAGTTGATAATATAATTCCCATTTATTATATTAACTTATTAAATTTTACATTAATACTATTTCACCTGTAGAAACGTTGTAGTGCAACCCGGTAAAACCAAGTTCGGTGTTAGCCACCTTTCGAATAGGTTTTATATAAGTTGCATAGCCAGTATAACCACCTGTCGAAAAATTAAAACTACCAGTAGTACCAAGTATACAAACTGTGTGAGCAGGTTGAGAACCAATTGTTCCAGTAGAACCACCAATAGCAATTGAATAGTCTCCTTGACCTGTTTGTCCAGCACTATTACCAATAGCAATTGCATTAATTCCTTGACCTGTTTGTCCAGCATTTTTTCCAAGTCGTACTTGACTAGAACCAACTACCCAACGTTTACTATTTTTATTCCAGTACAAATAATCAGAATCATAAGTTCCTGCCGGAAGAGGAGTTCCAACAGCTAATGATCTACTTATTGTAGAGGAGCAAAAGCTCCAGGAGTTCCTTCGGACACTATTTTAAATCCTGATGCAATATTTGACATTTTTATTTAAGTAGATATAAAAAAAA
>Ga0209190_1002893_pt1 | contig 11453 bp, 22 predicted proteins | sample M_140205_XF_Meta_FD_187315 | JGI IMG/M metagenome (GOLD analysis project Ga0209190, IMG submission 187315) | Freshwater microbial communities from Lake Montjoie, Canada to study carbon cycling - M_140205_XF_MetaG (SPAdes) (version 2) | ecosystem: Environmental > Aquatic > Freshwater > Lake... | reverse complement strand
AGAAAAGTCTGATCAAAAGTAATAATGTGGGGATGGCAGAGCGGCCCAATGCAACAGTCTGCAAAACTGTAAATCCGCGAGTTCAAATCTCGCTCCCTACTCCAAATAAAGGTTGACAACAAACCTAAATTGTTGTATAATATATTTTTAAATGAAAGAGGTACTATATGAAACGAAAATCTCGTAAACTATAGTGTCAATTACTGACCCCGTATATGGTCAATGGTTGGCACATTAAAGACAATTTAATATGCACAACCCTCACAAACATTAAGGTGATGTAACCGGCTCTTAACCGGTAAAACACGGATCGTTACCGTGGTGTGGGACCATATACGGGCTTGAAACTTTAAAGTGAAGTATCGGACTTTTAATCCGACTAACTCGGAGCGTTACCGAGCAGGCCTACCATATAAAAACACATTCTACCCGTCACTTGCAGGAACGGATGTTGAGTGAACGGCGAAAAAACCCGTTTGAGTGTGTTCCTATATGGTAAAGAATAAAGAATAAAGAATAAAGAATAATGGAAGATTGGCAGAGTGGCCGATTGCGTCAGTCTTGAAAACTGAAGGCTCGAAAGGGTCCGTGAGTTCGAATCTCACATCTTCCTCCAAGTTAAGGATCGGTTCAGCAAATAATTATACATTTGACTTCTAATCAAAACCGTAAAAAAACGATCCTGTTATATATCTCCTTAGTGTAATGGCAGCATACCGGTCTCCAAAACCGTTAGTCTAGGTTCGAGTCCTAGAGGGGATGCCAAAGATTTAATAATGCCCTGGTGGCGAAATTGGTAGACGCACCAGATTTAGGTTCTGGCGCCGAAAGGCGTGACGGTTCGAGTCCGTCTTAGGGCACCATAAAGAAACTCGCCTTGATTGATGGCGTATAATGAGATAAGTAATCAATCACAAATTTCGGGGGATTAGTATAATGGTATTACGGCAGCTTTGCAAGTTGTTTACAACAGTTCGATTCTGTTATCCTCCACCAAGTTAAGGATGCTTCCAGCAAATAAAAAAACTTTTATCATTCAAAAGCAAAACAGCATCCTGTTAAATATGCGTGATTAGTTCAGGGGTAGAACGCTATCTCGACAAGATAGAGGGCAAAAGTTCAAATCTTTTATCACGCACCAAAAATAAGATAAATAATTACGCGGGGAGGGTCCGGTCACCAGCGAGGTCTCATAAGCCTTTGCCATCCTTGGTTCAAATCCAAGCCCCGCAACCAATCAACTGCTCGGTATGGTGAAATGGTATCACTCACCGAAATTTTCAAAATTTTCTCCCGGTAGTTTAATGGTAGAATTTATGGTTTGGGACCATATGACGAGTGTTCGATTCACTCTCGGGAGACCACAACAGATAAAACTCTTTCGTAAACTTAAATAAAAATTTATTGAAGTGTCCAATCTCTGCAATAAGCAGTTGACTTAATAGAAGAAATACAGTATAATACAAACATATAGTAAGCCTCGGTAGTTTAATGGTAGAACGCCATCCTTACACGGTGGATACGGGAGTTCAATTCTCCAACGAGGTACCAAACATAAAGGAACGCATTGTATGTCAAAATCAGAAGATGTAATAAATCGTGCATACAGAAATGTTCCTAAAGAAGTTCCGTTAGTTAATATGAACCTTGATAGTTTTTCTTTTAGAGGAATTAGATACTATTGGTTGTTATTAAAGCGAAAATTCACAAGATAATGCGGGTATGATGTAATGGTAACCTATAACTTTGCCAAAGTTAATTTGAGAGTTCTATTCTCTCTACCCGCTCCAAATTTTTTATAATATGGCACATCAACAACAATTTGATTTTATTCAAACACTGAAAACAAAATATCCAACTTACTTTTTCAATAAAAAAGTATTAGAAGTGGGTAGTCTTAACATTAACGGTTCAATAAGAATATTCTTTACTGAATGTGATTACTTAGGGATTGATGTAGGTTCAGGACCAGATGTTGATTTAGTATGCGAAGGTCAAAAGTTAACTCAGCCAGATGAAACATATGATACAGTTGGTAGTTGTGAATGTTTTGAACATAACCCTTATTGGGTAGAGACATTTAACAATATGTACAGAATGACTAAACAAAAAGGTTTAGTGTTTATGTCTTGTGCTACAACAGGTAGAGCCGAACACGGTACTACTCGTACTAGTCCACAAGATAGTCCATTAACAGTTACGAATGGTTGGGAATATTACAAAAACTTAACCGAACAAGATTTTAGAAAACACATTGACATTGACAGTATGTTTAATGAATATGAATTTCAAGTGGGTGCGCCGCATCCCGATTTATATTTTTATGGCATTAAAAAGGAGATAGTATGACTGAATCTAGAGCGAGATATACTAGCCAAGAGGCAGCAGAGATGATTGGTAATCGTTTTGAAATGGTTCTAATCGCAACCGCAAGGGTTAGGGAACTCAAACGAGGGCACAAGTCTAAGCTAGCTAAACCCACAACTGCAGGACCAATCGTTACTGCATTGATGGAAATTGAAAAGGGCCTAGTTGGCCGAGAGTACCTTAAACAAGTACGATGATAATTCTAGGGATGAATACAGCATTTAACCACTTACTTAATTGCATAGAAAGCGGTCGTAGGACAGTAGCAATACTTCTAGGTAACTAGACGCTCAAGGAATGTATGACAGATTGGAAAGACAATCTATGTGTTCACTACAGAAAGCCGAGTGTGAATAGTCAACATGAATTGTTGATAGGGTCTGAGTGTTATAATTGGTCAGACCAGAAAATAAATAAATTGACACAATCATCCCGTTTACCCAAAATGTATTTACAACAACAAGAAACTAAGCTATAATAAACGCTTAGACAACGAGATTTAGGATCGGTTCAGCAACACCATAAAACTATGGCCGATAGTCGGCGATAACTTCAAAGACCATCAACGTGAGTTTGGATTTCTCACTTAAAACAAAAAGTACAAAACGATCCTGTTAAATTTAGGTTAACATCAAAGATGCTGAGCCGTTCTTTACGAGTTTTGTAAATTCATAACGAGTTATTGCCAAAGATTTGCAAGCAGCTATGATTGAACTATATCGTATATTAAATACCTCGCACCCAAATCCAAATTTAGATTTCTTACCAATAAGCCTATTTGCAATTTTTTGATTCGTAACATTGCTACGTACTTTAGATATTCCCCTAGTTCCTCTTGATATCCTTGCACAAATTTCAGAAGTTTTGGGAAGTTTGTTAAAAATATTAAAATATGAATTTGGTCTTGCGCCACCCATTAGCCCGTCCTCTATTACTAAGTTGGCCCATTCGGCACTATTAACAATATCATATAGTTCTGAAAACGCAATTGCAAAGTCAAATAATTCAGTCTTATCAACAAACTTGTAAGACCACAGAGTCACAACGTGCTGTTTGCCGTGTTTGTTGAGGTGGTTAGCCCAATATTTACCCGACCCTAGATACTTAATATGATCACTGCAAGTAGTTTTACAAAAATATTTTAATCCAGTGACGCTATGTTGTTTAACACAAAGCCACGTAGGTTTATAAATAGACATGCTGATAGTTCCTTTTCAACTGTTAGAGCGGGTAGATGTTGACGCATCGTGACCCGCACTCTTATTTATCAATTACCCGAAATAGTTGATACAATCTCGTTTTCTGTATATAATACAGATTCATAAGTTTAGTTACAGCAACTAATTTTTAATCAACCCTAAACTGAAAAGGAAAATAAAATGACAACTTTTGTTGAAGCCGTTAATAACCAATCCGCCCGTACTACAAACGGTATGAAGGCTCGTCAGTCAACAGCTAACGCCTGTGTTGACTTATTCTACACCATCGGCGCAAGTCGTGGTAAGAACATTATCCCTCAATTCACCGCAGCTTACGTTGAGAATGCCGATCTGGCATTGCGTATTGTTCAATGGGCACGTGATGTCCGTGGCGGCGCAGGTGAACGGGAAATTTTCCGTCAAGTGTTGACTCACTTGGAAAAGACTAACCCAGCTGATGCTGCTCGTCTTATCACTAAGGTGCCTGAACTTGGTAGGTTTGATGACTTGCTAGTTTTTGAATCTAAGGAAATGAAGGCTACTGCATACGCATTACTAGGTGACTATTTGCGTCAAAAGAATGGTCTTGCTGCTAAGTGGACTCCACGTAAGGGCAAGATTGCGGCTGAAATTCGTGAATTCTTCGGTATGAGCCCAAAGCAATATCGTAAGACTTTGGTTGGTATGACAACCGTTGTTGAATCACAAATGTGTGCAAATGACTGGGATAACATCAACTACAGTCACGTTCCAAGTGTAGCGCATAGTCGTTACAAGAAGGCTTTCGGTCGTCACGGTACAACTTATGCTGAGTACATCAATAAGTTGGTTAAGGGCGAAGCAGGTGTGAAGATCAATGCTAACGCAATCTTCCCGCATGATGTACTGAAGGGTCGTATCGGTAACTACGGTACAACCAAGTGGTCTGCTACTGAATTGGGTGCTATTGAAGCACAATGGGCTGCATTGCCTAACTATGTTGGTGAAGCTAGCGTATTGCCTCTAGTTGACGTTAGTGGCTCTATGACTAGCAAGGCAGGCAAAAAGGGTGACACTACTTGTTTGGAAATTGCAGTTTCATTGGGATTGTACTTTGCTGACAAGAACAAGGGTAAGTTCAAGGACTGCTTCTTGACTTTCAGCGACAATACCAAGTTGGTGACTCTTAAGGGTTCTATCAACCAAAAGATTGATCAAATGATCAGTTCAGATTGGGAAATGAGTACAAACCTACATGGTGCGTTCAATCAAATCCTTAGCACTGCGGTTAAGAACAAGGTATCACAAGCAGAAATGCCTGAGACACTGATGATTTTCTCTGACATGCAATTTAACGCTTGCGTTAAGTATGATGACAGTGCAATGGAAATGATCGCACGTAAGTACAGTGAAGCAGGATACGAATTGCCTAAGGTAGTTTTCTGGAACTTGAATGCTAGCGGAAACGCTCCAGTTGAGTTTGACAAGAGTGGAACCGCTCTTGTATCAGGATTCTCCCCAGCGATTGCTGCTAGTGTATTGGGTGCAGACCCAGATGCATTTAGTCCTGAAGCAATTATGCTTAAGGCTGTGATGAATAGTCGCTACGATTTGATGTAATAATCAATGATTCAAAAGAAATACCCGGCTCGCCGGGTATTTCCATATGTTGACAATAAATGGTTGTAGTGCTATAATACATCTATGTATCAAGTAATAGGTAAAACAATAACATTCAATGTGATGACATTGAATGAAGCAATGAGTACAGCTAAGGCTATGAACGAGTTTGTGACCATCAAAAGTGCAGACTTTGAAATGGTAGGTATGTTCGGTGTTGATAGTGTAGTAGATGGCAAGTGTCCAGATGGTGTCGCATACACATGGAATAAGGCAAGTCGCATAGGAGCGACAAGACGAAGATAAGGAGTGGATGCTATGATAGTTGCAAAATTTGACGGACGTTGGGTTCACGTTGTAAAATTTATGCGTGATGTAGCTTTCAGTGCCGACAAAGACTGGTTTATGGTTAACTTTGATTTTGAAAAAGTTAAGCGTAAACGTGAACAATTTATGTGGGTTCCAGCAGTAACACGTTTTGAATGTATCAAAGAATTTGTAGGAGAATAATATGGCTCATAAACATCAAGGTCAACTAACATCTGCTCCCCAATGGTGGAAACACTTGAAAGATTGGAAGCGGGTGTTTTGGAAAACAGAACGTCAAGCACAAAAACAAGATACTAAGAAAAGAGAAAAAGAATGAAAACATGGGTAACATCAGATTTACATTGGGGACATGCAAACATCATGAAATTTTGCCCAGTATCACGGGCAAGATTTCGCAATGATGTGGCTTACATGAACGAAGCCATGATCAAGGAATGGAATGCGTTAATCGGCACTGCTGACCTTGTTTATATTTTGGGCGATGTGGCATTTTTGCCCGCTCCAAAAGCAACCGAATACATGCGCAGGCTGAATGGTACTAAGATTTTGGTTGAGGGTAATCACGATAAGAAACTGTTAAAAGATTTTCAATTTCGTGCAGAGTTTGGTGAAGTACATCCCTACTTGGACATCAACTACAATGGAACTAAAGTTGTGATGTTTCATTACCCTATTGCAGAATGGGACCAAATGCATCGTGGTAGTGTTCATTTGCATGGTCATTTGCACGGTAGTACCAGCGGCATGGAAAAGTTTCGCTGTCGTGATATGGGAATAGATGCTACTGGTATGATTGCAATCACCATGGAAGATGCAATTGCTAGTGCATTGAAGGGTGAAATCAAAGGTCATCACGTTTGACATTTAATTACTGTTCTGCTATAATTTATAGCATAGACAGTAACAGACAGGAGTAGAAGAATGAACAAAGATGAATTGAAGGAGTTTGTACTGAACAACTCAAAGTTGGTTAGTATGAAGCCTGCCGGCGATGGTATCTATGTATTAAAGTATCGCAAGAGTGTATTCTACGATAACTTGTGGAATGACTTCTTAGAAGAATGTCGCGGTACCATCGTTGATGCTGACTTCAATGTAGTGTCACGCCCGTTTACAAAAATCTACAACTATGGTGTTGAAGCTAAGGCACCTGTGTTAGCAGACAATACTTTAGTTACTGCTTATCGTAAGGTAAACGGTTTTATGGTGGCTATGACATGGTATAACAACGATATCCTAGTGTCTACTACTGGTTCAACTCAAAACGACTATGTGGACTACGCCAAGGAAATGATGTTGAAGCATCAGTGCTGGGCTGATTGGCAAATGGAAATTCTTGCAGCCAAAGGCATGACCTTGATGTTTGAATGTGTTCATCCAAACGACCCGCACATTGTTCCAGAAGATGCAGGCATGTACTTTCTGGGTCACCGTGAAAACACCTGGGACTCAACAGTAGAGATGTACGGTGTAAGCAAGTCCAACTGGGTTCAAAACTATGCACTGGCATGTTTGAAGTGCAACTATGCAGAATCCTATGTTTTGCCTTTGAGTGAGTTGGTAGCAAAGTCAAAGCAGGTTCGTCATGAAGGTTTTGTTTTCTACACTGTAGACGGAGTTTCTGCAAAGATCAAGAGTCCATACTACTTGACTTCAAAGTGGGTTGCTAGAAATCCACGTACCGATAAGTTAGTAAACATGGAAGCTGATATCAAGAAGAACTTGGATGAAGAATATTATCCTCTGGTTGACGCTATCCGTGCTAACATTGTTGATTACACTGCAATGAACGAACAAGAACGTTTAACATGGGTTCGTAACTATTTGGAACTGGCATGAAAACTAAGTGGAGTCATCTGCCAAATGCAGGGCATATTGACCGTGTAATAGCATCAGCAAAGGCACATCCTGAGTTTTGGGGTGCGGCTCGGGCGGCGGCTCGGGATGCGGCTCGGGCGGCGGCTTGGGATGCGGTAGAGAATGCGGCTAGGAATGTGGTAGAGAATGCGGCTAGGCATGCGGCAGGGAATGTGGTAGTGTATGCAGCTTATGATGCGATTGCTGCACTCGTCGCCTATGATGACTGTGCCCAGTATCTTGGCATGACCAGTGATCAATTAAAAATGTGGGCAATACTCAGTGAGGAACCTGCTGCTATTTTACTATTGCCAGCAGTGACGGCATTTGAGAAAATTAAAGAATTGGAGTTAGCATGAAAGAAAGAATTCAAGAACTAATGAAACAAGCTGGTACAGATGTCAGCGGCAAATGGATGGGCGTGGACCACGCAACAAAATTCGCCGAGTTGATTGTGCAGGAATGTGCTGAAGTTTGTTATGACCATAGCAATGCTGCTGGTGGGGTTGATACTGATTTTGGATACGGGTATAAAGATTGCGGAGATGACATTAAACGACATTTCGGAGTTGAAGAACGTGCTATTCCAATTTTGTCAGATGATGAGGAAGCACTATTATCTGGTATTACATCTAGTAAATTGTTTACCATTGAGGCTGCAAAGAAAGCATTCGGAGTTAAAGAATGATGTCAGTTCGCCAATGGAGTGTACGTCATGCTCGGGGCTTAGAGATTTTCTACAACCTTTTTGAACGCATTGTGGTTGCTCTACATCCTGTATGGAATTTCATTGGTTATGATAGGTTAGAACGGCCTGTAGCTGCTGTAGAAAAACTAGTCAAAGGTTTCTTGTTTGATTGTCAAATGTGCGGACAATGTATGTTGAGTAGTTCAGGAATGAGTTGTCCTATGAACTGTCCAAAATCTCTGCGTAACGGTCCTTGTGGCGGTGTCCGTGCTGATGGTGGTTGTGAAGTTAAACCCGATATGCGGTGCGTTTGGCTTGAAGCCTGGGATGGTAGTCAACGCATGAAAGCAGGAAGGCTTGCAATCAATATAATACAGGCTCCAATTGATAACCGAAATCTTAAAAAAAGCTCTTGGCTAAGAATAGCCCGACAAAAGAATGGGGTTGAAGAATGAAATGCGATAAATGTGGATATGATGACAAGGGTACAGGCGACACTGCCCATGTTTGTGGACCAATCAAACTAAAGTTAAAGCATGTTGAATTGCACGAAGAACATGACCGCTTTGAAGAACACATGGCTAAAGATGAAAGTCACGTGCCAGTCTCAGAACAAAGTTTAGTATTTCGGTTGCGTAAACGTGCAGAAATTCGCAGACAGATTCAAGATCGCAAAAGTGTAATTGAAGGTAAACCAGATCGTATTGCTGACTTACTAGAAGAAGCAGCAAACGAGATTGATAAATTAAAGAATAGGTGATATAATGTTTATTCAGAATTGTGCTGCAACTGATATCAGTAGCGGAATGTGGTATAAGGATCCGGGACAGAATAGTATGCTAATTAGCATTACTGATCCAGCAGGTTGGAAGCCTGAAGCCAAGCACAACTTCACAGAGCGACACAATTTTGAGTTCCTTGACATTGAAGCCAATGACTATTCAATGGAAGAAGATTGGAAAGTTAGTGATGTGCAGGCAGTTGAACTTGTTCGTTTGTTACAACATGCAAAGGACAATGACATGAATGTTATTGTACATTGTACTGCTGGAATTTGTCGTAGTGGAGCCGTGACCGAAGTTGGCGTTATGATGGGCTTTGAGGATACTCATGCAGTACGTCAGCCTAACTTAATGGTCAAGCACAAGATGATGAAGGTTCTTGGATGGACCTATGATGCTAACGAAAAGACTGAGCCAAACAACTGGCGCGGAATGCAATTTGAAGGAGAGAAATAATGCCTAAGTGTTATCAATTAATTGGAGTACCAGGCTCAGGTAAAAGCACTTGGGTTGCTCATCAAGAGTGGGCAGATAAGTGTGCATATATTTCTACCGATACCTGGGTAGAAGATTATGCACGAGATATGGGAAAGACTTATAACGAAGTATTCAAAGAATATATGCCCGAAGCTATTGATATGATGATTAACGATGTTGTTAAGGCACGTGGCATGGACAAGGATATAATTTGGGATCAAACTTCTACTACAGTTAAAAGCCGTAAGAAGAAGTTTAATATGTTGCCTGGTTATGAACATATTGCTGTGGTGTTTCGTACTCCTGAAAGTGAAGAACTAGCAAAGCGGTTAGCAAGTCGTCCTGGTAAGAACATTCCCGACTATGTTGTGCGTACTATGATTGATGGATTTGAAATGCCTACTCTAGCAGAAGGGTTTATTGAAATCATTCATGGATAATTATATGTAAATCAAAATAGGACCTTCGGGTCCTATTTTTTTGGATAAAATTTGTGTTTTTATAATATACGTATAAATAGCAGTATCATGTTTCAATTTATCACAGACCTTTCACACACATTATTAAGTTTTATAAAAGACGATCCTGTTCGTCCTGAAATATCTACTGATTTTAGAGTTAGCGACGGCAGGGTTGTTGCTGCACTAACTGATGAAGAACATAATCCAGAAGCAATGGTATGTGTTAGCTTCCATGACTTTGTTCCTGAAGGTCTAGAAGATTTAAAGAAAACTGCTCAAGTGCCCACAACGGCCATATTTTATACCATTTGGAGTTACAAAAGCGGCAAAGGTGCAGAATTGCTTATACAAGCTGTAAAGGGAATTAAAGCACAATATCCTAGCGTTACTAGATTTGTGACACTAAGCCCCAAGACTAACTTAGCCCGCAGGTTCCATCTTAAGAACGGGGCTATCGTTTTTAGAGAAAATATAGATACTACAAACTATGAGTATCTGACAGAATCCCCCGAGAAATTTTCGGCTACTCCGTTGTAAAAATACAACACTACAAATTGCTCAAAAAGTAAGCATTTCACATAGTAAAATTCAACTTCATCCCGTAAAATTGCTTATTTTGTGAGTAGTTACTAACTTGACATTAAATGGTTTCGGGTGTATAATACACTTATGAACTTGAAAATCACCCGTAAGCGTAGAACTGATCGTAATCAAGTGTTATACTTTATACAAGATACAGTAACATTTGAATCCTACGTTGGTTTGACTGCTGTATGTTTCGCAGGAAATGTGCGTAAGACATTGACCCGTCGTATGCAAAAGCATATGCAACGGGCATTGACTGAGCAGAAGAATTGGGGTTTGTCTTGTGCATTGCGTGAGCGTGGCGCCGAGCGTTTTGTTTTCGGGGTGATTGAGATTGTGCGTGGCAAGCGTCCTGCACATAGCCGTGAAACAGAATTGATTAACACATTGCGTCCAGCATTGAACACTTTCGGAGTTAAGTAATGAACGAACGAATTCGAGAACTTGCTAAACAGGCTGGATTCTATCCTGAGAATAACTGGGATCATACCAATTGGCATGCCGCTGGTCACAATCCGACGTTTGAAAAGTTCGCCGAGTTGATTGTGCAGGAATGTTTGACTCAGGTTGACAAGGTGGATGCTATGCTTGATGATCCCAAAGAAAAAGTAGGAGTATCCTGGGTGGGATTGGCAATTGCAAAACATTGGGGAATTGAATAATGAACGAACAAATTGAAAAACTTGCTGAACAGTGCTACGAAACAGGTCCAATTGGCAAAGATGGTTGGCCAGAATACAGCAAATTCAATTATAAAAAGTTTGCCGAGTTGATTGTGCGAGATTGTATGGAAGTTGCCAGTCCAAATTATATGAGCACACCAGAAGATAGTGTGTATTATGTTGAACAGGCTATTGATCGGATAGCAGAACATTTTGGAGTTGAAGAATGAACGAGGGTGAACAAGCGGGACGCCGGGCTCAGGTAATGCTCTACATGGTATTGTTTGCTGTATGGTTCAATGTTGCTTGCATTGTGGCCTGGATTTACAGAGAGTGGTTTTTATGAACGAACAAAGAATTCGAGAACTTGCTGAACAGGCCAGCACACATGCCGAAGAAACTGTTCACTATTACATGGGACAATTTGATGGGCTAACGTGGGAAGC
>Ga0209190_1002891_pt1 | contig 11455 bp, 8 predicted proteins | sample M_140205_XF_Meta_FD_187315 | JGI IMG/M metagenome (GOLD analysis project Ga0209190, IMG submission 187315) | Freshwater microbial communities from Lake Montjoie, Canada to study carbon cycling - M_140205_XF_MetaG (SPAdes) (version 2) | ecosystem: Environmental > Aquatic > Freshwater > Lake... | reverse complement strand
CTCACCGAGTCGTACAACGACTTTGCCAGCGTCCCCGTCCGGGAAAACTACACCACCGACAACGGCAAGGCCCTTGAAATGGTCACCCGGAACGGCAAGCTTTACGGCATCCCGGCCATGGGCACGGTTCACAACTCCGACCCCCTGCTGTGGATCCGCCAAGACTGGCTCGACAAGCTCGGCCTGAAGGGCCCTTCGAACATGGCCGAGCTCGAGGCCGTGCTCAAGGCCTTCGTGGAGAAGGACCCCGACGGCAACGGAAAGAAAGATACAGTGGGTTTGATCGGCCAGCAGGATTTCATCAACGAATCGCCTCAAGGCTACGCCTACGATGCCATTTTCACGGCGTATAAGTCTTACGTTAGGAACTGGATCACCAAGGCCGATGGCACCGTCGAGTATGGCTCCATCCAGCCCGAGACCAAGGCTGCCTTGGCCAAGCTGCGAGAGTTGTACGCCGCCGGCCTGTTACCCAAGGACTTCCCCATCACCAAGCCCGAACAGGCTCAGGAGCCTATCGTAGCTGGGCGGGCTGGTGCGTTCTTCGGTCCGTGGTGGGCTGGTTGGTCGCCCCTCACCGACGTCATCAAGGCCAACCCCAAGGCGGTTTGGAGGGCTTACGTTATCAAGAATGTCGACGGCAAGTCGTACTCCAAGCAGGAAGCCCCTGTGGCCGGCATCGCGGTGCTCAAGAAAGGCTATAAGTACCCGGAAGCCCTAATCAAATCGATTAACTATTACTTCCAGGTTCAGGTGGACGACCCCGCTCTCATCGGTGGCGACCCCTACAACGGCAAGGACCCCAATGCTGACTGGGCTGCTGTTCCCGTCGCGCTCGGTTTGTGGCGTGCCGATGCAGTCATCCGCGACCACATGGGAATGGCGGCCAATGCCGAAGGTAAACCGATGCCTTTTGCCGTTACCAAGTACAACGAAAAGTACTACAAGGACGTAGCGGCCGCCTGGGTGAAAGGTGAGGACTGGCTCAAGGCCAACCCCGACAGCTTTGGCGATGCGTTCAGCCGGTTTATCGGTGTTCAGCCCATCATCGATGCGGCCACCATACCTGTGTTCAGCGCCTACTACGGCACCACCCCAACGCTGGAAAAGCGCAAGGTCAACCTCGACAAGCTGGAAGTCCAGTCGTTCCTGAACATCATTGTGGGCGACAAACCGGTCGACTCGTTCGATGAGTTCGTCAAGCAGTGGAAGGAAATGGGAGGAACCGCCGTTACCCAAGAAGTCAACTCCATGTTGAAGTAGCAAAACATCACCAATCGGGGGGCATTGTGAGTAGAAAGTCGAGTTCGATTCCCTTTCATCTCATGATGCTCCCCGCTATGGTGCTTCTGGCCATCTTCAGCATCTACCCCATGTTTGGGGTCATCTTGGCCTTTGAAGACTTTAATCCGTCCAAGGGTATCTGGGGCTCTCCGTTTGTGGGCCTCGAGAACTTCAGCTACATGTTTCAGATTCCCGAGATTCAGCAGATTCTCTACAACACTGTGTTCATCGCTGTCAGCAAAATCATTTTTACCGAGGCCGCGGCGCTCACCTTTGCCCTGTTGCTCCATGAGCTGCGCCTGCGGCTGCTCAAACGCGTCATCCAGACCGTTGTTTACCTGCCGCACTTCATCTCGTGGGTGCTGTTGGGGGGCATTGTGGCCAACATTTTTAGCCTCGATGGCATCGTGAACACGGCTCTCGCGGCTTTTGGCGCGCCCGAGGCCATCATGTTCTTGGGTAGCAACCCGTGGTTTCCCGGCATCGTGATCGGCACCCACGTGTGGCAGGAGTTCGGGTTCGGCGCGGTGATCTACCTGGCGGCCTTAACGGGCATCGATCCCACCCTGTACGAGGCAGCCGAGATCGACGGGGCCGGTCGCCTGCGGCGCCTGACCTCGGTAACCCTTCCGGGCATCACGACAACCATTGTGCTCCTCGTCTTGCTCAACCTTCAAAATGTGCTCAACGCCGGTCAAGAACAGATTCTTAACCTATACAACCCGCTGGTGTATCAGTCGGGAGACATTATTGATACCTACGTGTACCGGGCGGGCCTCAAAGAGCTCCAGTTTGAGCTTGCCACGGCCGTGGGCCTACTGAAATCCGTGGTGAGTTTTTTCTTCATCACCGTGTCGTACTTTCTGGCGTCGAAGTTCGCCAACTACCGGATTTTCTAATGGAAAACACCAAAAGACTCCCCGCGCCAAAAGGCTCCCGGTCCAGGTTCACGGGTTGGGATGTGTTGATTACCACCGTTTTGGTGCTGGTCACCTTGGTAACCTTTTTCCCGCTCATCCACATTGTAGCGGTTTCGTTGAGCGACAAGTCGGCGGTGGCAGGCGGGATGGTCACCGTGTACCCGGTGGGCTTCACCTTGGCGGCCTACCAGGCCGTGATCAAGGACGGGGCGTTCTTCCAGGCCTTTGCGATCTCGGTAGAACGCGTCATCTTGGGCGTTTCGGTGAACATGTTGCTTACGGTGGTTACCGCGTTTGCTCTTTCGCGCAGGCGCAAGGAGTTCCCCGCTCGTATGGCCTACATGTGGACCTTGGTGTTCACGATGATGTTCTCGGGCGGCCTGATACCTTGGTACCTGACCATTAAGTCGCTCGGCTTGCTGGACAACATCTGGGCGCTCGTGCTCCCCGGGGCCGTGCCGGTGTTCAATGTCATTTTGGTGATGAACTTTTTCAAAAACCTGCCACCGGCTATCGACGAGGCGGCCCACATGGACGGTGCCGGCCCCTGGACGCTCCTCTGGCGCATCTACCTGCCCATGTCGCTGCCGGCACTCGCCACCGTCACGCTGTTCAGCGTTGTTGGCCATTGGAACGCCTTCTTTGACGGCTTAGTGCTTATGAAAACGCAGGACAAATACCCGCTGCAGACCTATCTCAACCAGATCGTGGTGCAGTTTACCATGGCCAACGCCCACATGACCCGCGAGGAAATCGAGCGTATGGCGCGGCTCTCCGACAAGACCGTGAGTTCGGCCAAGATTCTGACCAGCCTAGTTCCCATTTTGCTGGTGTACCCATTCCTCCAGCGCTACTTTATTTCGGGCATCTCCCTCGGCTCGGTCAAGGAATAACCATGCAAACAGGCTTTCAGCTCACCCTCGACGGCCATATCAGCACTGACGCTCATTGGAAAATGCAGAACCAAACCGCGTTGCGACGCCCTGACGGTGCTACGGAAACGACGAAAGTTTTCACTTCGGGCGGCCTCGAAATCGATTGCGTCAGCGTTGCCTACCCCGAATCTCCCGTGGTGGAGGCTTGGTTGGTAGTGCGCAACGTGGGCAAAACTCCCACCGAGCTCACACGCGTCGACTCGTTGCGTTCCATACTGGCGCCGGGGAATTACCAGCTCCACTGGTTTGACTCGACGGCGGGAGTTGAGTTCACCCCGGTTAGTCGACCCCTCGAGGGCACCAAGGTTTTAGAGGTTACCTCAGGGCGCTCATCGAACGGCATGCACCCATGGTTTGCGCTCACCCGCGAGGGCTGGGGCACGCTGGCAGGTGCGGTCGCGTGGTCTGGAAACTGGATTGTGAGGTTTACCCCCGGAGCCTCGGGCTACGAGCTGACCGCCGGCCTCAGCGACTGGGAGTTTGCCAAAACCTTGCCCGCTGGAGCCTCGATGGAGGCACCGCACGTTATTACGGCCCACGTGCCCGGCGACCTCGACGATGCGGCGGTGGCGCTGGGCCGTTGGGGCAAGAGCTTCTTGTACCCCGCCAACGAGTTCCTGGGCACCTTGCCGGTGGTGTGGAACCACTGGTGGCCCTACGAGGACGTCGACATTAACGAACAGGTGTTTCGCGCCAACGCCGAACGCTCTGCCGCCATTGGGCTTCAGGCCGTCGTGCTCGACGCGGGTTGGTTCGGCGACCCTGAAGGCAGCAACGACGACAAGTCAGGCTGGAGCGAGAACGTCGACTGGTACCTCAAGCGGGGCGATTGGCACCGGGTGAACACCCTGCGCTTTCCCTCGGGCATCCGGGCGCTTTCGGACCACGCGCACTCGCTGGGGCTCCGCTTCGGCATCTGGTGCGAAATCGAAGCCGTCGGCAAGAAAGCTGAGGTGGCGCTGCGTCACCCTGAGTACCTCGCGCTGCACAACGACGAGCCGGCGGGTTACCTGTGCCTCGGCAATCCCGAAGCCACCGAGTGGGCCTTTGGGGTTCTCGAGGCTCTCATTCGAGATTACGGCGCCGACTGGCTTAAGCTCGACTTCAACCTCAATCCCCGCGCTGGTTGTAACCGTACCGACCACGGCCACGGCACCGGTGATGGCCTGTTCGAGCACTATCGGGGTTACTACGCCTTGCTGGCCAGGGTGCGGGCCAAATACCCGCAGGTAGTTCTCGAGAACTGTTCTTCCGGTGGCCTACGGATCGACCTCGGGTTGGCCGGGCACACCCACCTAGCCTTCTTGAGCGACCCCGACCCCACAGTGCACCACCTGCAGACCTTTTGGGGCGCTACGCAACTGCTCCACCCTTCGGTGTGCTACCACTTCGTTTGGTCGCAGAACCGAGTGTCGTATAAAAGCAATCTCGACAAAGACCCCATCAAGCCCGACATGCCGGCGCATCAACTCACCTACATGGTTCGGGCCGTTATGCTCGGAGCTCTAGCTTTCTCGTACCGCCTGCCCGACCTACCGCCTTGGTGCGCCAAACTTCTCGAGGTGCATGTGCGTACCTACCGCGAAGTGACCGGCCGCTTTGTGAGAGACGCCAACCTGCACCGCCTCACCGGCCAAGCCCTGAGGACGGGCGGGGGCGACCGCTGGAATGCTTTCCTCTATGTGATGCCAAACCAAAGCGAAGCGGTGCTTTTCGTGTTCCGTTTGCCGGGGGGAGAAGAAACAAGGGTGCTGAAGCTCAAGGGGCTCGACCCGACGGCTCGTTACCGACTCAGCCATCCCGAAGGGGGAGCCACCGAGGAGCGCTCCGGAGCCGAGCTCACCGTGGGCCTAACGTTCACGGGGATGCCCGAACAATCTTCCGATCTGTTGCTACTTACCCGGATTTCGTCTGAAAGGAACCAAAAGGAGTTGCGATGAACCACACACAACCGCGCTTTAAGCTTGTACCAACGCCCCGCCAGGTGTTTGGCTCTTTTGTCGATTGCAACATGGCCGAGGCCTGGGTAGGCGACACCTTCCGGATTTTTCCCGGCAAGTATGGCGAAGACCCTGTTTGGGGTGAGGCCCGAGAACTGAAGTATGGCGATGGGTCTACTTGCGATGAGGCGTTTGCTTTACCCACCGCAGACTTTGTGGCGCCGACGATGCCCCCGAACACGCCTCCTGGCACCGAAGGGTTGCACGGTGCCGTCTGGTTCGAGACGCTCTATCAAGACCCAACGGACCACAGCGGCCGGACTCTTTACGCGCTTTACCACAACGAAAACTACCCCTCGACCCTCCCGTATGACCCCGCAACCGGGCGCGGTTACCGCAACGAAAAATGGCCCCCTGGGCTGCAGGGAGACAAGTCAATTCAAGCGGTGTGTCGGATTGGTATTATGCACTCCAGCGATGGCGGAGAATCTTGGACCAACCGGGGCATCCTGCTCGAAGACCTTCAGCCGCGCATGATCCTTTGGCCCGTTAACCGGAACAACACTTTTCCCGGTGGCGTCGGCGATCCTTCTGCCGTGGCCTCCGGTGACTACCTTTACGTTTTCTTCGGCGAATACGCCTACCCCGAGTCGTACGACGAGAAGGCTCACGACCCGGTGGTAGAATGGCGTGGGCAATGCATCTCCGTAGCCCGCGTGTCTCTTTCGAGGCTCGACACACCGACGGGCTCAGCTCACCGCTGGAACGGAAAGGCCTTTGCGGCCCCCTACGATGGGGTAGGTCAGCCCATCGCTGCGCTCAGGGTTCCGATGGAAGACAACGGCGGGCCTGTGTCGGCAGGCAACCGAAGTTTTCATTGGGGCCCTTCGGTGTCTTGGAACGAGCACCTCGAGTGTTGGGTGATGCTGATGGGCCGTGTCGACGCCGGCTACTGGGTTGGGAGCCGCCTTTACATTTCGTTCAACCCTCACCGCGATTTGGGTGAAGGCGCCAACAGCCAGGCGTGGTCCACCCCCGAGCTGCTTTTTGAACGAAAGGGACACACCCTTTGGTACCCGTCGTTGCAGCCGCTGGCCACACCCGAGGATGTGCAGGCACGACGAACTTGCCTGCGCTTGGGCAAGCGCGCGCGTTTGTGGTTTAAGGATATGGCAGACGCGCACGAGTATATCAGCGACTTCGAGGTGGTCTTCGAGCGTGGTGAGTAGAAGACAGTACCAGCGCAGGGTTGCCGGGTTGGAATTATGTGCTAGAATCGAGCCATCATGGCACCAGTAGAGGTAAAAAAGGTCGGTTTCCGAGACTTGGCGCCTTATGTCAGGTTGGTGCAGCATATCCGGGACGACGACAAATACCGTGTGCCTACCAGGATCATCTACGACAACGAAATTATCCTGGTGGTAGACGGCGACTGCGATTATCTCGTCGAAGGAAAGGAAACCCGACTCTTGCCGGGTGACTTGCTCTTCATGCCCCCCCACGTCGAGCACTCGTGTCAGGTGCGTCCCGGTGGGCATTTCCACTACTATGCCGTACATTTTGACTGGGTGTACCTCGGCGAAAGCCACGATTTCTCCGTCGATGATATTTACCTGAGCAACGACTACCGCCAAGCTCCGTTCATACCCTTGGAAGAGGAGTTGACGGGACGGCCAGTGGTTGAACTTGACGACTTTCAGTTTCCCTTAGTCCTCAAAACGGCCGTCCGCCACGAGTACGAAAGGATTCTGGCCGCGATGTTTGCCACCTACTCCAGCAATTATTTTGGCTCTATCGTTGAACTGCGTGCCGACATGCTCAAGATTCTGGGCCTCGCTGTTCGGGAGTCGGTGAACGAACGGGGCCTAAGGCGGTCGCACCCCGACGCCGAACGAATCAACCGCGTCTTTGATTGGGTTGGCGTCCACTTCGCACAGCCGCTCACCTCGCAGGACTTGGCTGCTGTAGCCAACCTTTCGTCGGGTCATTTTCGGGTCCTTTTCAAAGAAGCCACCGGAAGAGCGCCGCTTGAGTTTTTGGCAGGAGTGCGGATGGACCGTGCACGGGTTTTGCTCAGAAAGGGCGGACTCAGCATTGGCCAGGTTGCCGAGGCTGTCGGCTATCCCGACATCCACTATTTCAGCCGCCTCTTCAAGAAGATGGAGGGAATTTCGCCCAAAAAGTTCTCGGATTCTCTTGCCAAATCTTTTGATGTTGACCGCTGAAAGCTACAAAAACTCGTTTCTACAGTCCAAAGACAGATGGGCAAAAGGCCCTGATAATCAAGGACATCCTTAGGAGGAACACTGTGGCAAGACTATTTTCGGTTCTGATTCTGATGACGCTTTCTGTGACATTCGCCGGGGCTCAAACTTTGAAATACACAAGCTGGATGGCTGCGGGCGAAGACAAGCCCGTTATGTCGGCCTTCATGGCTGCCAACCCCGGCATCAAAGTGGAAGACGAGATTCTCGAAGGTTCACGCTACCAAAGTTTGTTGAAGACTCGGGTACTCGGTGGCGACATTCCTGACGTCATGCTGATCATGCCCGATCAGATTCAGGAGTTTGCTAAACTAGGACTTCTGGCCGATGTAAGCTCCGAGCCGAGCATCGCGCTCCAGAAGAAGGCGCCGTCGATCGATGCATCGCTCTCGTTAGCGGGAAAAACCTACGGCTTCTCAGTTAACGGTGGCGTTGCCGAACACCCCATTTGGTATAACAAGGTGATCTTTAAGAAGTTGGGCATTTCCGAGCCAAAAACTCCTGCCGACTTCCAAGCGGCCCTGAAAAAAATCAAGGCGTCCGGTATCGACCCCATCTCCTTTGGAGCCAAGGACACCTGGCCCAACCGCTGGGCGACCTACTGGAACCTCACCTCGCAGGTCAAGGCCGCCTACGAAAAGGGTAAAACCTACGACGTGTTTGCTGCCATTTCGAAGGGCGTCAAAGCGTCTGATATCTATCGAGACAGCTTCACGGCTATTGCCCAACTGGTCAAGGATGGAATGATCAGCAAGGCTTCGTTGTCTATGACTTGGCCCGAGTCGGCCCAGTACTTTGCCGACGGCAAGACGGCGATGTTGCCCCAAGGGCCTTGGGTTCCCGGCGTCGATTCCATCAAGGGTGCTGACCCGGGCGTGTTCGAGTTGGGCGTTTTCCTCTACCCTGTCCAACCGTATGCGGGAAAAGTGTACCTGAGAGCTGCTGGCGACCGTATTCTCGTCGTATCGGCTAAGTCCAAGAACCTAGCTGCTTCGAAGAAACTGTTCAACTACTTTGCCTCGGAAGCCAACCTGAAAAACTACCTGAGCATCCAAACCCTGACCTCTTTGCTCCCCATTGCACTTGATCTCCCCCCAGTGCTGACCAAGTACGTGGGCGATACCCAAGCCAAGGGCGTCGAAGTCGGCTTCCACGACATCACTCTTCTGCCAGCTGGTTTTGAGGGGAGGTTGACCGAGGTCATTGGTGGCCTGTTTGCAGGCGATAGCGTCGAAAAAGGCCTCTCGAACCTCGACTCGTGGGTCGCGGACAAATTGAAGAAGTGAAAACCAACCTGAGGCTCTTGGGGCGCGAAGACCTTACTGCACTGCTGTGGATTTTTCCCGCATTGCTGGTTTATGCCTTAATTGTCCTTTTGCCTCAGGTTCTGAATCTTGGCTATGCCTTCACGAACTACGACGGCTTTGACCCTGCGTTTTCCTGGGTAGGAGCGGACAACTTCGTGAAGGCGTTGACCAAGGACCAAGACCTTGTCGCGGCCTTCATCAACACGGTTGTGTTTGCCACTGTCAGCTTGGCTATCGGCTTGGTCCTGCAGTTTTTCCTCGCGTACAAACTATACCGGGGAATGGCAGGTAGCGGATTTCTGAAGGGTTTGTTCTACCTGCCGATGGTGGTCAGCATGGTCATCCTGGCCGTACTGTGGAGTGGAATCCTACGCTACCACGGCATGCTCAACGCCTTGTTATTAGCGATGAACTGGATTTCAGAACCGGTAGATTGGTTGGGAGACAGAACTCTGTCCATGGCCTCCCTCATCTTCGTCAACGCTTGGTGCTACTTGGGCTATGGGGCTATTATTTTTCTGGCGGGCTTCAACGCCATTCCGGTCGATTTGCTTGAGAGTGCCGACATCGATGGGGCGGGAGGCTGGGTCCGCCTCTGGAGAATCTACATCCCGCTGTTGATGAACTCGGTTACGGTGAGCCTCTTTATTGGCCTCACGGGCGCCATTAAGATTTTCGAACTTCCCTTTGTATTGACCCATGGTGGGCCGGCTGGTGCCACCACAACAATTGCCTACGGCATCTACAAGGAGGCGTTCGACAACCAACGTTTCGGTTACTCGTCAGCAGTCTCGGTTCTTTTCACACTGATCATTGGTCTGCTGACTTTGGTGCAGTTGCGCGCTACCCGGTCGCGCGAAGTGGAGTACTGATGCTCCAGAAACTCGGGTCAGCCTTCACTTCGGCCTTGGTGTGGCTTTTGGCACTAATCATCGCCGTCCCCCTGTTCAACACACTCTTGTCGGGTTTCAAGACCAGTCGAGAAATTAACCGTTCCCAATTCTGGCCAACGAAGTTTCAACTTGACAACTTTCAGCGTGCGCTAGCCGAGCCTTCCGTCACCTTCAGCTTTGTGAACACCCTTATACTCGCGGTTGGTGGGATCGGCTTGTCGCTGGTGCTCTGTTCGGTCGCCTCGTATGGTTTGGCCCGGAGAAAGGGGCGGATCTTTTCGGTGCTGTACATCGTATTCTTGGCAGCTATGATTGTTCCGGCTGTGGCCGCTCTGATTCCACTTTATACCATGATGCGGGTTTCCGGGCTCATGGACACCCACGTAGGCCTGATTTTGATTTACGGCGCTGCGGGCATTCCCTTCGGAGTGTTGATGTTCACCAGTTTCATTAAGGCCGTGCCCGTCACGCTCGACGAAGCTGCCATCCTGGAGGGTTGCTCGTACCGGCAACGCTTCTTCCGGATTATCTTCCCGCTTGTACAGCCTGTAACAGTTTCGTTTTCTGCGTTGCAAGTCCCAACGATTTGGAACGACTTTCTGATGCCCCTTTTGTTCCTCAGGTCGAAAATGAACCGCACCATCACACTTTCTGTTTACACATTCACCCGCGAGCACGAGGTCGACATCGGGGCCGTTTTTGCCCTTCTTATCCTCGCACTCATTCCGCCCATGCTGTTTTTCGCCTTTGCCCAAAAGCAATTGTACCGCGGCATCACAGCCGGTGGAGTCAAGGGCTGATCCCATCGAACACAAAAGAGAAACCGATGAAACCTAACTTGACTGATCCGAAAAGCCCAATTGTTGGCATGGCTGAGGCCGCCGGAATGGGGGTCGAGCGGGTCGCCCGGCTGTTCACCCCCGTTTATGAATTAGAGAAAGGGGACCAAGAGCTTCGGTGTTGGGTGCAGGTAGACCTTGGCACGGAAACAAACATCGATACCGTGAAGCTTCTCCCAAAAATCAAGATGTACAGTTCCGACTCGGAGGGGTTTCCCCTGCGTTTCAAAGTGGAAACTGCACTAGAGCCAAACTTCGTTTCACCTGCGTTGATCGCTGACCATTTGCAGGCCGATTTTCCCGACCCCTCGGACGCCGTCGTCTCGTTTCACGCGGGAGGGATTAGTGGACGTTATGTTCGTGTGACGGCCAACCGCTTCCGGCAGAACAGGCTTGCACTTACGAAACTTCTTGTCATGGTGGGGGGAAGAGACGTAGCGCAAGGATGCCGAGTTAGTGATTCCCTCCATGGCGATTTGGTTGCCTGTGCCCTGACACGCCCGGAGAGACCCAACGGGGAATATGTTGTCACCGACAACCCCGGAAACGTTCTTCCACCTAACCGCTGGAAGCCGGTCTCCTATCAGGCCCGGGCTCCGCTCTCGGGTGTTGCGCTGGGTCCTGGTCTGTTCCAAACCGTGATGGAAAACAACCTTGAGTACCTTCTTACAGCAATGAGCGTTGGCGAAATGACCCGGCATTTCCAGATGCGTGCAGGACAGCCTGCTGAGCCCCTGGCGAAAAGCAGAAGCGACCAGTGGTTCAACACGTTGCCCGGCTCGGAAGCAGGGCATTTTCTGATGGGAGCCGGTAACCATTTGCGCTGGCTCGAGAGTTCGGCCCTTCGCGAGATGATGAACCGAGTTGTCGACGCGATCGAGGACTGCCGGGAACCTGACGGCTACCTCATGGGATACCCTCGTTCTGAGACTTTTAAAGGTGAGAACGGAGCCTATGTCAGGTCTTGGGTGACACAAGGGCTGATTGAAGCGGGTTACGCCGGAAACCAGAAGGCTTTTGGGCTCTTGCGTGGCTACTACGACTGGTTCAACTCTTCGGTGTACCTGCCCGAG
>Ga0209190_1002890_pt1 | contig 11456 bp, 6 predicted proteins | sample M_140205_XF_Meta_FD_187315 | JGI IMG/M metagenome (GOLD analysis project Ga0209190, IMG submission 187315) | Freshwater microbial communities from Lake Montjoie, Canada to study carbon cycling - M_140205_XF_MetaG (SPAdes) (version 2) | ecosystem: Environmental > Aquatic > Freshwater > Lake... | reverse complement strand
ATCAAAGTAAGCCCCTTGCACCCTACAAGACTTAGCGGCACCGCCAGCCGCAACCCGACCCCTCTCAAATGCACATTTTCCGCCAAATCAGCCTTCACCCATCTGCCCGGAAGTGGGAGGGGGCGTGGCCAGTCGACTTCTTGAAGGCTGAGGAGAAGCTATTGCCGTTGGCGAAGCCGACCCTGCGGGCGATCACGGCCAGCTTGTCATCGGACTCGTTGATGAGCCGGATGGCCTGCTGGATTCGCAGGTGGGTCAAGTGGTTCATCGGGGTGCGTCCAATCTCTTTCAGGCAGAGCCGCCGAAGGTGCTCGAAGCTCAGTCCGGACCCACGCGCGAGCGTCTTGGTGTCCCAAGGGAAATCGAGTCGACCATGGACCTCATCCCATAGGCGCTGGACGCGCGGATCACCCCGGAAGCTTCCGGCGAAGCTCCGGACATAATCATAGGCGAGCTCGATCCACTGGTGGTTACGCCGGGATACCCTAGCTCCTTTGAGTTCGGCGATGAGCCCGGTGATGGCGGCGCGTAAGGGTTCGCCGGCGAAATCGGCCAGCACCGGAGAACTTGCCCTGAAAATCGTGTTGGAACGCACGCCGCCGCCGAAACGGATCCAGCAAAAATCCCAGCACTTGCTACGACCGATACGAAAGGAGTTACGAATGCCGGCCGGCTGGAGGCAGGCCTGCCCCGCCGTGATGGTGCGCCATCGTCCGTCGACCCAGATCTGCCCCTGCCCGGCGAGGCATGCCATGAAGAAAGCGCCGCTTTGGTTCGTCCGGACGACCTGATAGGGGGCTAACATCTCGGCGACGCCGAGGTGGGCGATTTCGAAGAGGCCCAGCTCCTTGCAACGGACGCCAGATAGGACCCAAGGACGCTCATCCTTATAATCGGCCGCAGAGACGATCTGGCGGCGGGAACGCGGATTCTCGATGTCCGTCTCGGAATGACGGAGTTGCGTCTCGCTGTAATGTTTTAAATCGCTCTTGCGGGCCACGTCCTTTGCATAAGACCTATCCCCACAAGGAGCAACCCTCGACCACCCTTCCCCTCTTATCACCATGCCCAACCCCTGGACCGGAAAAGGAAACCCTTACACCCGCACCGAAGTCATCGCTCGCCTCCGCGACACGATGTCGAAGGGCAAGCCAATCATCGCCGCCGGCGCCGGCACGGGCATCAGCGCCAAGTTCATCGAACGCGGCGGCGCCGACTTGGTCATTGTCTATAACTCTGGCCGCTTCCGTATGGCCGGCCACGGCTCCACCGCCGGCATGATGGCCTACGGTGACGCCAATGCCGTCGCGATGGAGATCGGCGAATATGAAGTTCTCCCCGTCGTTGAAGAGATTCCAGTGATATGCGGCGTCCACGCCACCGACCCCCGCCGCCGCATGTGGCACTGGCTGGGCAAGGTGAAGGACATGGGCTTCTCTGGTATCAACAACTTCCCGACCCACACGATCATTGACGGAAAATTCCGCCAGATCCTCGAAGAGACCGGCATGAGCGTGAAGAAGGAATTCGAGACCGTCACCCTCGCCCGCAAGATGGACATGTTCACCATCGTCTACGTTGGCTCGCCCGAAGAATCTAAGGCCATGGCCGAAGCCGGCGCCGACGTCATCATCGCCCACGTGGGTACCACAGTCGGCGGATCCATTGGGGTAACTAACGCCACGATGAGCCTGCCCGAAGCAGCCAAGATCACCCAGGGCATCATCGATGCCGCGAAATCCGTCCGCAAGGACCTGATCTTCCTCAGCCACGGCGGTCCGATCAACACGCCCGAGGACGCGGCCTTTATTAACGAGCACACCGATACCGACGGCTTCGTAGGTGCCTCTAGCCTCGAACGCATGGCGGTCGAGCAGTCCCTCACAGACCTTACCCAGCGCTTCAAGCAGATCCCAGTTAAGCGTAAGTTCTTCTGAGTCCATGGCCACAATCGCAGTTCTCGGCACGCTTGATTCCAAGGGCGAAGAACATGCCTTCGTGGCCGCGCTCATCGCTCGCCACGGTCACAAGCCGCTGTTGATCGACGTCGGTACGGGCGGCCCGGCCACGGTCCAGCCTGATATCACCCGCGAACAGGTCGCCGCCGCCATCGGTCTCGATCTGGGCTCCCTGATGGAGAAGAAGGACCGCGGCGCCTGCGTCGTCGCGATGACCCACGCCGCTCCAGCGTTGGTCTCAAAGCTGGCTTCCGACGGACGCATCCACGGCATCATCTCCCTCGGCGGCGGTGGCGGTACGGCCATCGGTACGGCCGCCATGCGCGCCCTGCCCCTCGGCTTTCCGAAGCTGATGGTCTCGACCCTGGCGGCGGGCAACGTTGCCCCTTACCTCGGTACCAAGGACATCACGATGATGCCCAGTATCGCCGATGTGGCCGGGCTCAACCGTCTCTCTCGCGTCATCTTCACCCGCGCCGCCGGCGCAATCTGCGGCATGGTCGGCGTCACCCCCGAAGTCGATGCCGCCAAGCCCCTCATCGTCGCCAGTCAGTTCGGCAACACGACTACCTGCGTGACCGAAGCCAAGAAGGTTCTCGAGGCCGCTGGCTACGAGGTCCTGATCTTCGCCGCAACGGGAACGGGTGGTCGCATCATGGAATCCGTCATCGAGAGCGGGATTGTCTCGGGCGTACTCGACGTCACTACGACCGAATGGGCGGACGAACTTGTCGGAGGCAACCTCAATGCCGGCCCTGACCGCATGGACGCCGCGGCCAAGGCGAACATCCCCGTGGTCGTCGCCCCGGGTTGCCTCGACATGGTGAATTTCGGCGAGATGGCTTCGATTCCTGAGAAATTCAAAGGCCGTAACTTCTACATCCATAATCCGCAGATCACGCTGATGCGCACGACGGCCGATGAATGCCGCCAACTCGGCGCCATCGTGGCCAAGAAGGCCAATGCCTATACAGCTGGAACGGCCATCATGATTCCGCGCAAGGCGATCTCGGTCATCAGCGCGGCCGGTCAGTCTTTCCATGACGCAGCCGCCGATGAGGCCCTCTTCAGCGCCCTGAAGGCCAACGCCACTATCCCGGTACAAGAATTCGACCTTGCAATCAACGATAAGGAGTTCGCCCAGGCCTGCGCCTATAAGCTCATCGAGCTGATCGGTTGCCGTTCTTAGTCCAGAACGGCCCGGTCTATCGTCCCAACTCAGCCGCCGTCCACGGAGCAGTGCGGCCCTTGGTTGCCTCGCGCACGGCTTTGACGTCCTCGACTTTCACGGCGGGAGCCTTGTTGCCAAAGGCGTTCCGGACATAGGTGAGGACGCCAGCGAGCTGCTGATCGTCCAAGCCCATGGGAGGCATCGGTACGAGACCGTAATCCTTGCCCTGGACCTTGGTGGGTCCCGCTAAGCCGTGCATGGTGATCTTGATCAAGGTCTGCACATCGCCCGCGACCCAGTCGCTCTTGGCCAACGGTGGATAGACGCCAGTCAGCCCCTGCCCTGCGGCTTGGTGGCAATTGAGGCAGAGGGCCTCGTAGATGGCCTGGCCTGGCGAGATGACGGCGGGACCGCTGCTGACGACCTTCCTGAGGTAGGCAGCCTGTGTCACCGAGAGTTCGGACGCCAGCGTACCTGCGGACGGAGCCAGATGCCGGACGGTCTGCTTGAGGGCATAGTCGAGGAACTTATCTGAGGGCTGCTCGACCGCTCCTAAGGCGGTGCGCAGAGAAGTCTGACCACCAACATGACTGAGGGCCACGACGGCCTCCAGGCGCACGCGAGGATGCTTATCGGCAATGGCCTTGGCTAAAGGGGCTTGAACATCGGGTAGCTGCTTCGACCATTCGCCGGCGACGCGAGCCGCATAGGCACGAATCCGGAAATCGGCGGAGGACTGGAGGCGGTCCAGAAGTGCCGTGCGGACGAGGCCGTGGGACTGCAATACGCCCAAGGCTTCGAGATATTGAGACTCCGAGCGGTCTTTCGCGATAAAGGCATCAGCTGCGGCGGCGACCTTCTCCGTCGGACGGTAGAATAATAGACGGCGTGCCTGATAACGCGTCCAGCGCTCGGGCGAGCCGAGCTGGGCGAACAGATCGCTCTCAGACATAGACACGAGGTCTGGTTGTTTCACGGATAGCAGCCCCTTGGCGGTAAGGCGCCAGATACGGCCATGAGAGCGATCGCGACGCGGATCGGCATAGCTGGCCTGATAATGACCGATGACGGCGTTGAACCAATCGCAGGCATAGAGCGCGCCATCTGGTCCGACGGAGACGTCAACCGGACGGAAGGCCTTGCTGCTAGAGATGATGGGACTGACGATGCGCTCGGTTTTGAAACCGGAGCCGTCGCCGACGAAGCGATGCAGGTCGAGGGCGTTACCGTAATACCCGCCGATGAAGGCGGCGCCCTGCAATGAAGCGGGCATGGCCTTGGTGCCGACGATGTCCACGGAGTTAGACTTCAGCGGCGAATCGAAGAGCGAATGCGTGCCTGCATATTCATCCGGGGTCTCGATGGCGCCGAGCCCAGGCAGGCTATAATATCCGGCGATGCGGTCGCCGCTCTTGTGGAACGGTTGGAAATAGTCATCGAAGACCACGCCCCAGCAATTATGCCCGGCCTTACCGTACTGGAAAAAAGGCTGAATGCGCTGGTTCTTCAGGTCATAGCGCATCAGGCCGGACTTCGGCAGGCTGACGATCCCGCGCGGCGTCTCGACTCGCGTGATGGCATGCAGGCCTTGGCTCATCCAGAGCGTGCCGTCCGGACCGTGGCTAATCGAGTTTACGAGCTGGTGGGTATCACCTACACCGAAGCCTGACATCAAGACCTCGGTCAGGTCCGCTTTGCCGTCCCCATCGGTATCGGTGAGCTTGATTAGGCGATCAAAGTCACAGACCAGAATGGAAGTGTTGCCGACCTCATCGTTGAGCGGCTCCACACCTTGGACCATCGTGAGCCCATCGGCAAACCGCACGGACTTGTCGGCCTTGCCGTCGCCGTCGGTGTCTTCCAGGCGAAGGATGTAATCGCGCGGCTTAACGCCAGGGACGGCCTGCGGATAGGTCGGAGAACAGCAGACGTACAGACGCCCCTTGGCGTCCCACGACATCTGGGTCGGTTTGGCGACGCCTAGGGTTTCGTCGGCGAAGAGATTTACCTCGAAACCCTCGGCGACCTTGAAGGTGGCCTGCTCTTCGGCGGCGGACATGACCTTCTCGGTGCTGACGACCGGGCCAGCCTGCGGCGCCGGTGCGGCCGATGGCTCGCCACGGGCGAGCGCTTGGATATGCTTATCCCACGAAGTGACCAGCGGCTTATAAGCTTCGAAGTTCTCCTTGAGCGACGGCACCGGACCGAAGCCCTTACCGTAGTTCTGCGAGATGCGATCACCGTAGACAAACGACCAGTTGGCCGGGCGCCAGCAATCTGCCCAGAGGCGGTTCTTCTCGATGATTGCGGCAAGGAGTTTCGCGGAGAGCTCAGACTTATCAGGAAGGCCCAAGGCGGATGCCACCTCGCGGCCGACGACCGCAAGGCCCTGAGCGGAAAGATGCAATCCGTCGGTCGACGCTTCCTTCTGGGTGACTTCGGTGAGGTCGACGTAAGGCAGGCTACGTTGTTTGGCGATGTCGGCCACTGCGGACGCGTATTCGGCCAGAACTTTCCTGTGCTCCGGATTCGTCAAATCAGGAAGACGCTGCGAAGACATGAAGCCAGCTGGCGATAGGAGAACGATGCGGGGCGTGTGACGCCCGAGCTCATCGAGTAAGCGGTGATAGTCGGACTTGAACTTGGCGAGCCCTGCGGAGCCCTGTAGGGCCTCGGCTTGGCCGAACTGGAGGAACAGCGTCGTGGCCCCGGCAGTCTCGAGCTGGCCTTTCCATGGACCAAAATTGAGGTCACGCCACTGTTCATGCACCGTGTCGGCTTCCCACGCCATGGAGCGGAAGACCGGATTCTTGGCGGCGAAGGCCGCGGCGAGGCGTGACTCGATCTCGCCCGACTTGGCTTCACGGACAAAGTTCTCCTGGCCGATGAAGACCACGACCTCGTTGTCATTGAGGTCGAACTTCCGTTCCTTGAAAGGCGCCGGCGGCACCCAAGTGGACTTTGCCTCACCGAAGCGGTTCAGCACGGCTTCCTTGGTCGTGACGGGCAGGTCGTTCAACGGATCGAGCACGATGTTACGGTAGCGGATCTCCGCCTTACAGTTACCGTGGATCTGCAGGCCGATGAGTCCGTAGGCATCGTCAATCGACGGATTGGTCTCGGTGTAATCCAGCGTCTGCTTGCCATTGAGACGGATTGTGATGCGAGGTCCCTCGGCCCGTATTTCGTACTTGTTCCAGTCGCCCTTCTTCTCGAGTGCGGCGATTTCCGACTCTTCCTTGACGCCGATACCACCGAAGCCGCTGCCGGCGCGGGCGAGGAACTTATTGCGCCGCGACTCGTCGTAAAGGGAACCAGTGTGGCCATATCCAATATCGGCCTGATAGCCGATCATCTCGTTGGGCGGGTTGGTCGCCCGGAGGCTGCGAAACTGCACGCCCCCGTTCACGAAGCCTTCGGTGCCTGTCAGCTTATATTCCAGCGTCAGGCGAAAGTTATAGAAGGTGCGTTTGGTCGTCAGGAACTCGTTACGCGGATTACCGGCCATCGAACCACCCACGATCTCGCCATTTTCAACGCGCCAGACCTTGGGGTCGCCGTCCCAACCGGTCAGCGTCTTGCCGTCGAACAAGGGCGCTGGGGCTGCGGCCAGTCCGGCGAATCCGGCCAACAGGGATAGAAACATAACGGATCGCTTCATAGGGGTTACGTGTTAGGCAACCCGCCAGGAGGATTGTTCCAACTCGAAACACACGACATGCAGAAAAGGACACAAAAAGACCGAAGGCTTTTCAACCTCCGGTCCTCGTGACCACCTACCCCTCGATTCCTCGATCTTAAGCCAACCCTAGGTGCTTCAGGGCTTCAGGCGTCGGTCCGTCGAAGTTGACGGTCGGGACGTTACCCACGTAACCGACATCCTTCCAGCCCTGCGGAGTAGTGTAGTACCCGCTGGCGGCGAGGTAACGGAAACGGGTGAAGAAATTTTGGGCGGGCTTGAACTCCTTCTTGGCCGCGGTCTTACCGCAGATGTCATCAGCAATCGCGCACTTCTGCGATTCAGCTAGGTCAGCGAAGTCCTTCTTGAAGCGACGCTGGGCCTCGGCATCGAGCCAATCCAGGCCTTCGGTGATAATGGGGCGATCCTTGTTAGTCTCGTCGTAAGGGGAGCTGATCCACTCATCGATGAACTCCTGAACGCCGAGCTGAGATGGTAGCTTGTCTCCCGGATTATCTGGCGGCAAGATGAGGTCGGTCAGCGAAGCAGCCGCTTTACGCTGCTTAGGCGTCAAGGTCAGGGGCCAGAGGTCGCCCGGAGCATAGTTCTTATTGAGCACTGGGTCCCAGCCGATGCGGCTGCCACCGCTACCTGCGGGAGCTCCTGCCTGACGCTGTAAGCGACCTTGGGCGGAAGCGTGCGGGAAGATTGCGGCAGCGGCCGCAGCGGCGCCGATCCACTTGAGCGCCTGGCGGCGATCAATCTGTCCGGAATTGTCTAAGGGAATGTTATCCATGATATTTTCAGTTCAGAGGTTACCCTTGCGCATCTCTTCGACGAGATGGTCGGTGGCGCGCCACGCAAGCGCCATGATGGTGAGCGTAGGGTTCTTGTCGGCGTTACTGCAGAAGGCCGAGCCGTCATTGAGCAGCAGGTTCGGGATTTCCCAACACTGGTTCCATTGGTTAGTGACGGATTTCTTGGCATCCGAGCCCATGATGGCGCCTCCGACTTCATGGATGATCGAGCCTCCCGGCTCGATGGCTTTGGCCCCATCGACTTCGGCTTTCTTAGCCTTACCGCCGATGGCGTCGATTACCATCGCGAAGGTCGCTTCCATGTGAGCGGCCTGCTTGGTCTCGTGCTCGGACCACTTCCAATGAAAACGCAGGACAGGAATACCCCACTTGTCCTTCACGGACGGATCGAGGTCGCAGAAAGAGTTCTCGTTCGGGATCATCTCACCACGGCCAGCGAAGCCAATGCCCGCGCCGTATTTCTGGCGGACCTCTTCTTTGTAACTCTTTCCGTAGCCAGGGCCCGCACTGCCAGCACCCAAACCGGGCATGCGTCGTCCGGTACCAAACTCAATATGATAGCCGCGAGCGAAACCTAGCTTACTCGCGTCCTTATACAGCCACCAAGGGATGTATACGTGAGTTCCAGCGCCCTCTTCATTGTGGACCGGGAGATTTTCGAATGCGGGGACGTTGCCGCCGAGCTTGGCTCCGACGGTGTCCATGATGTACTTGCCGACCAGGCCGGAGCCGTTGGCGAGGCCGTTCGGGAATCGGTTAGACTTAGAGTTGAGCAGGATACGGGCGGTCTCGCCTGAGCTCGCGGCGAGAATCACCGCGCGCGCCTTCACGGCGCGCTCCTGGCCGGTGACCTTGTCGATGTAGATGACGCCGTTGGCTTTGCCGTCGGCACCGACGGTGACCTCGCGGGCGTGGGCGTTGCAAAGGATGTCGAGGTTACCCGTCGCGAGGGCCGGCGGGAGATGCACAGTGGTCGACTGGTAGTTGGCCTTGATGGAACAGCCGCGCCCGCAATCGGTGGCCCAGAAACAGGCGGCTCGCTCCTGCATGGCCTTGGCGATGATTTTCTGAGCCTTGGGGTTATTGGGGTGAAGCCTGGCCGGGAAGTTCACATGGTCCTGTCGGGTCGAGAGAATCGCGCGATGAATTGGGATTACCGGTATGCCGAACTTGGCGACGTGCTTCTTGACGTAGAGTTCGCCGGCGCGGGCCTTGGGTGGCGGGAGCAGCGTGCCATTCGGGGAGTCGGGGGTATTCTCGAGGCCTTCGTTGGAGCCGTAGACACCAACGAGCATCTCGACCTTATCGTAATAAGGGGCAACGTCTTCGTAACTAATCGGCCAGTCGAAGCCGAGACCGTCGCGGGAATACGGCTTGAAGTCATAAGCTCCGTTGCGGAGAGAGATACGACCCCAGTGATTAGTGCGGCCGCCGAGCATGCGGGCACGCCACCAGTCGAATCGCTGCTTCGGGTCGGTCGACGCCTGGGTGTAGGGCTCACCGGGGACTTCCCAGCCGCCGTCGACGGTAGCGTCATGGAATCCGAACGGCTTCTCGCGCGTGCTCATCGCACGTAAGGGCGCATCGGCCTTGGACTGGAACATCGGAGTCTCGGTGACGGGGTCGTAATTGCGGCCAGCCTCAAGCATGAGGACCTTCACGCCGTTCATGGTGAGCGTGTAGGCGGACTGACCGCCGCCGGCGCCGGAACCGACAACGATGACGTCGTAGGTGGGCTGCAGGTCTTTTTCGGTGATGATGGCCATGGGGATGGTGGTGCGTTAGAGAAGTGAGATTACTTGGAAACGCGGAACTGCCAAACTTCATTGAAGAAGCCCGCGGCAGGAATGGCGCCCGGGGCGATAGCGTCCGGGGCAACCTTAAGATCGATGACAGCCCAATCCGGCAGTTTGGCCACCTGGCGGGCGTTGTTGAGATAGTCGTATTCGCGGTAGGTAAAGCTGCTGTTGATCACGATATACTTCTGCGGATTCAAGGGGTTCGGGTAGACAAGGATGGGCGCATGGTCGGCAGCCGAGTAGGTCTTACCATCGACGATGAGCTTCTCGGCGGTCCACTGGATCGGCAGCTTGGCGACAATCTTGGCGAGGACAACGTTCGAAGAAGGGTCACCCCAGAGGATCAGGTTGCTCTTGGAGATGTCCGCATCCTTCACGTCAGCATCGTTCTTCGAAGGCGCGACGCCACGGAACTGACGGCGCCATTCGAAGGCAGCTCGCTCCATCTCGGACTTCACCCAACCGCCGACCTTGGCGTTGAGGGGCTGGCCGGTCGGGGCGACATAAAGGAACGAGTCCATGAAGGCATCGTCAATCGGGCCGGAAAGACCGTGGCGCTTGCGGGCACCTTGATCGTCATAGGCGGAGACCTGCGTCCACTCGCCATTCTTGGCCGCTCGGGCGAAGGTTGCTTTCCAGGAACGATCGGACCCAGCCTTGACGGAAGTGAGGACCTTCTGACCGTCAATGGTCACGGCGGTCGGAGCGAACTGGGATTGGACTGAATCTCCCGAGGCGAAGTCGAGCGTGAGACCGGCGACGTTCGTAGTCTTTACTTCGATAGAGCGCTCGTCGACCAGCTTGGCGTCGACCTGAGCCTTCTGCCAGTGCTCGATCATGCGGTCGACCCGGACCCAATGCATGCGGTCATAACGGAGGAAGTAGGTAGCGAAGGAGACTTCCTTCGGGGTGCGCACGCGGCCGTTGGCGGCGATGGCGGCGAGGCGGCGCTCGATCTCGACCATGGAGTCAGGATGGATCTTATGGGCGGTCTGCGGTCCGATGATGTGCGTCAGCTCCATGCCGAGCTTGCCCATCTCGCGGGCCATCACGTCTGCGGCCTGCTTCTGCTTATCGATCTCGCCGCTATAGGCGACCGTCGGAGCGTTGCGGAAGTTGATGGCGACGTCGGAAGCGTTGTACCAAGCCCAGAGCGTCTTCTGCCAGGACGGGATCTTGGAGACGTCTTCGTTCTGAAAGACGTTCAGGAACTCCGGGGTCTCGGAGAAGCCAGCGCCGGGGTTGATGCCACACCAGCGGTCGGTGTAGTGGGCGCCGAACTGCCAGACGGCCGCGCCACCCATGGAGAAGCCGCGGATAAACAGACGATCGTCGTCGATGTTGTAGCTCTTGCGGGCGTGGGCGTAAGCCTCCCAAAGATCGACTTCACCGGCCATCTTATTGGCGCAGCAGTAACGACCGTAAAGGTGAAGCACCAGGCGGTTATTCGCCGGGATCTGGCCGACGTTCTTCCGGCGGTCGCTGAGGAACGCGAGTTCACTTAAGGTCTCGCCGCGGCCATGGCACCAGAAATCCAGACGCATCTGTGAGCCAGCATAGTTATCCGGGATCACCATGCCGTAAGGCTGGACGGAACCGTCGATCTTCGACTTGTAGCCGCGGACGACCAGGCCGGTCTGACGAATCCAAGGGGTCTCGCCATTGAGGAACGAAGCGGCACGGGCCTTACCTTCGATAATTAAGTCATGGGCGGTTTTGAATTCACCCTTGTTGAAGTATTCGTTGTACTTGCCGGCCCAATCGACCGCCTTGTGGAAGATTTCGATGTCGGCCAGGAGTTCCTCAAGACGCGGGTTCTTCGCCTGGGCCTTGGCGGCGGCGTCGATAGCCGTACGTAGTTCGGCGAGCTCCTTGGCCAGGGTCACCTTGTCGGCTTCCGGCAAGGCCACGGCCTTGTCGGTCGGCGGAATCGGACGGACGGCGGCTGGGACGTTATCCTTCGGGCCATCGGCCAGAACCGTAACGGCTAAAAAAGAAAGAAGCAGGAGAGAGCGCATATCGGTTATAAAA
>Ga0209190_1002889_pt1 | contig 11458 bp, 11 predicted proteins | sample M_140205_XF_Meta_FD_187315 | JGI IMG/M metagenome (GOLD analysis project Ga0209190, IMG submission 187315) | Freshwater microbial communities from Lake Montjoie, Canada to study carbon cycling - M_140205_XF_MetaG (SPAdes) (version 2) | ecosystem: Environmental > Aquatic > Freshwater > Lake... | reverse complement strand
TGGTTCTAGTGGTATTTTGGTGTGGCGGATGGTGGGTGGGCGGATGGGATCGTGTGACTATCAGGGTAATGTGTCAGTGGTGTGAGGTGGCTTCTTCAAGGACCTCCCCCCGCCTCCCCTAGTCTCTAGGGTCAGTCCGGGACTGACGCCATAGAAGTGTCATTTATTATTGTCGCAATTCGAGATGGTGAACGGCGCTATTTTTACAGGCGCAGCAGACTCAGCTCAGCGGCACCTTGCCCGGTGCTGAGGCAGCGGGAGGATTCACGATGATCCGAGCTTCTGGATTGTTAATGATGTATGAGTAGGCCCAGCCCAATAGCACAGAAAGTTTGTTCCTGAACCCGACCAAGAAAGCGATGTGGATGAAGAGCCAGCCAAGCCAAGCGATGAACCCTTGGAGGCGAAGTTTGCCAGCTTTTACCACGGCATAATTTTTTCCGATGATAGCCATCATGCCCTTGTCGAAATAGGAGAATGGCATGCGGGAGGGTGCTTTTTTAAATTCTCCTATCAGGATTTTAGCAACATGGGCGCCCATTTGAACCGCTGCGGGAGCCACGCCTGGCACGGGGTGGGAGTGGCGGTCTTTCGTGCTGACTAGGTCGCCGGCGACGAAGATGTCTGGATAGCCGGGGAGTGAAAGATCGGTGTTGGGGGTGATGCGTCCGGCGCGGTCGGTCGGTAAACCAAGGGCAGCGGTGAGCGGACTCGCGGCGATGCCTGCTGCCCAAATGATCGCGGCGGCTTCGAGAACGGTGCCGTCTTTGAAATCAAGCGCACCATCTCGGACTCGGGTGACGCGGGTATCGGTGCGGACTTCCACACCAATTTTTTCGAGTCGTTGGCGGGCGTAGGCGGATTGGTCTAGATCGTATGTTTCTAAAATTCGCTCCGAACCCTCGATGAGGATGACGCGGAGTTTCGCGGTGTCGATCCTGCGGAAATTCGATTTTAGACAACGGTGGACGAGGTCGGCAAAGGCACCGGCGAGTTCCACTCCTGTGGGTCCGCCACCGACGATGGCCACGGTCATGAGGCGTTTACGTTCATCTTCGTTAAAGGTTAGTTCGGCGCGTTCAAGATTTGATAATACGGTGCGCCGGATGTTTTGGGCATCGGCCAGAGACTTCAGTCCGAGGCTGTGATTCGCCCAGTCGTTGTTGCCGAAGTAGCTGGTGCGTGCGCCCGCAGCGAGCAGAAGAAAGTCGAAGTGATAGACCGTGCCGGAGTTGCCAGTGGCGTGCTTTGCGACAGGATCGATGGATGAGATTTCATCCATGAGGACCGTGATATTTTTTGCATCAGCAAGAATTTGTCGGATTGAGCGCGCGATGTCCGGACCCGCGAGGGATGCCGTTGCGATTTGGTAAAGAAGCGGTTGGAAAAGGTGGTGGTTCGTGCGGTCGACGAGGGTGATCACGAAGCGCTCGTCATTGGCGAGTTTCCGTGCGCACTCGAGACCTGCAAATCCACCGCCGATGATGAGGAGCTTGCGCGGTGGAGGATTCATTGGCGAGATGGTATGTCTAAGCGCACTTCGGACAAATACCAAAAAATTCTAGTTCATGATAAAGATTTCGGAAGCCTGTATTTTTACGGATTTCATCCTCGAGTTGATGGACAGGGCAGGGGGCATTGATTGGCTCGATACTCCCACAACTCGTACAAATCAAATAGTCGCTGTGTTTGTTGGGCAAAATCAACGTGAAGTACGCGGCCCGTTCGTGCAGGCCGAGGCGGCGGACGAATCCGTGCTCGGAGAGGCGTTGGAGCAACCGGAAAACCGTCGCCTTATCGCATTGATCTGACAATCGTGCGGAGGTGGCAAGTTCATTGAGAGTCATGGGACGCAGGCTTTCCGTTAGAGTTACTAACAGTTCTTCCAAGGCCTTCGTACGGCGGAGACCCGCCTTACGGCAGCGGTCGATTGTTTCCTTGATGGTGGCGTTCATCTATTGAATCATGTGAGTTAGAATTTTTCAGAACAAGCTCGATTGCGAATCTTCAGGGCGCAGAGTTGGAATGGGTGCGCCGATCTTTTCGTAAGCGGCGGGCATGGCCGTCCGACCTCGTGGCGTGCGCATGAGAAAACCCTGCATGATCAAAAAAGGTTCGTGGACTTCCTCAATCGTGGCAGCATCTTCACCCACGGCGACCGCAAGCGAATTGAGTCCTACTGGGCCACCATTGAACTTATAAATCAGCACCTCGAGCAGGCGCTTGTCCATTTCGTCAAGACCTTGTGAGTCGATTTCGATCATCGCCAACGCGGCATCTGCGATTTTCTGATCGATGAATCCGCCGCCGCGGACTTGTGCGAAGTCTCGGACCCAGCGGAGTAGTGCGTTGGCCACGCGTGGGGTGCCACGCGATCTTGACGCGACTTCCAGAGCGCCAGCGCGTACGATCGGTACCTCGAGCAAGCCAGCGGAGCGCTCGATGATTTGTGCAAGTTCGTCGTGGGTGTAGTAGTCCAAGCGGTTTGCTAGGCCGAAGCGCGAGCGCAGTGGGGCGGTGAGCATGCCCGAACGGGTGGTGGCACCAACGAGGGTGAATCTAGGCAAATTAATCTGAATCGAGCGAGCAGATGGTCCTGAGTCGATGATGATATCCAAGCGGAAATCCTCCATCGCCGGGTAGAGGTATTCTTCAATGGCGGGGTGAAGACGGTGAATTTCATCGATGAATAAAATGTCACCCTTTTGGATATTGGTTAGAATTCCAGCGAGGTCTCCGGCTTTTTCAATTTGCGGTCCTGAGGTGGTGTGGAGTTGTGTGCCAGCGGCACGAGCGATTAGATTGGCGAGGGTGGTTTTCCCCAGTCCTGGTGGACCAGATAGCAGCACGTGGTCGAGCACATCGCCGCGCCCTTTGGCTGCTTCTAACATAAGCAGGATGCGATCTTTTACTTTTTCCTGACCGATGAATTCCGAAAACGCAGGGGGTCGCAGTGAGACATCAAACGGAGTCGCTGGTGCCGTGGTGGTTTGTTGGTAGAAATTTTCGGACATTATGATGACGCAGAGATTTGAACCCAGCCACGGGGGGGGTGAGAAGCGCAGAATTTAACTGGTTGTGCCTCATGCGGCTCAAAAGAATGACTTTTGAACAGAATTGGAGTCATCTATGGACGACTCAGCGGCCTTCTTTAATCCGCTCCGCCAGCATCGGAGGTAGGCCGGCAGCGATAATTTTCGCTTGGGTTTTCTCGATATCATACTCGACGCGCCGGAAAACGATGTGTCGTTCAGCCATGTCATAAATCGCGTAGCAAGACCGCCAATCGCCATCTCTTGGTTGTCCAACTGACCCGACATTGATGAAATATTTCGCACCATCTTCAATGATGATCGACTCGGTAGCTACTTCAGTCACCTTGTCCGTTTTCATATAGACTCGAGGCACATGGGTGTGACCGTGGAAGCAGACGGGGGTGAATTGGTAGGAGAAATTCGACATCGCGTCAAAGCGGTTGGTGACGTAGTTCCAGTTTCCTGGTTGGTCGAGTGTGCTGTGGACCACTGTGTAATCGGAAATTTGTCGAACCATTCGGAGCCTTGAAAGCCACTTGCGCTGATCGTCAGAAAGTTGCTCACGCGTCCATTCCAAGGCCGCTGCGGCGACCGGGTTCATGGTTTCTAACGAGTAGGTTGCCGAGGCGTCCTTGTCGTGATTTCCCAAAATGGTCGGGCAGTTCATTTCCCTGACACGTTCGAGGCAGGCGGAGGGATCTGCGTTGTAGCCGACTACGTCACCCATGCAGACGTAGTCGGTGACGCCCAATTGTGAAGCGTCGTCGAGAACTGCCTCGAGAGCTTCTAAATTGGCATGAATGTCACCGAAAAGAGCGATCCGCATAGTATTTAATGGATAAATGAAATCAGGTAGACGGCTGAATCCGTCTGTGGAGGTGAGACAAAGTTGTTCATTTAACGAATAAGTCTTCGGGGTTGAATGGTTGCCGCAAGGGTTCGCTAAAGATACTTTTTTCTTTGGGGATATTCAGTGTTTTTTCGAGAGCTTCTAGGGTACTGGCCACGCCGTAAACTGGAAACCGCTCACCGATTCGCTGCCAGTGACCGGAGAGGGCTTCGTATGCCTTTTCCGGGGTACCAAAAATCTCGATGGCACGTGCGGTGGCGTCGAGATTTGGATTTTCAAAAACATCTAAAATGAAGAGCAAGATCAGGAGGGTGGGGGTGCGGTTTTGTTTTCCGGCGTAGAGCGAACGAGCAAGTGCTAGAGCCTCTTTTTCTTTGCCTGGGACCCTAGCAAGTGAGTAGAGCTGAGCGCGTCGGACGTAGGGCATTGCATTGCCTGTGTCTGCGGAGCGGCGATAGGCCTCGGCGGCTGCGGCGAATGATTTGTCCGGATCGCGGAAGGCCGGAAACTTGTTGGTGTCTGAGAGGAGAAACCCGAGGGTGGCTAACAGACTCCAATCGTTCGGATTGTTAACAATCCCACGCTCCAAGAACGAGCGTCCTTTCATGATTGACGCACGCCATGCTTCCCGCCGCCGTAGCGGAGACAGCTTGGAATCATTCATGTAGTACGAGGCTGCATTGTATGCAGAGTGCCACGAACCCGTCTCCCAATAATACCGAGTGTGAGGTGCTAGATCGACAATGGTTTCAAATGTGTCCGCCAGTTCATCCCAGCGCTGCTCTTGAAAATAGGAAAATGCCCGCAGGTTCATGAAGGTTGCGACGAGCGTGCGTAAACCACCAAGTGCCACCGCGGAACTGGTCTGCCCGATTTTGTCTCGAGTCCCGATTTCTATCGGTGGAGGAGTCAGTCCTAATGTTTGTAATTCTTTGGCTAGATGGTTCTCGTAGGGCATGCGTACAGCGCCAAAAGCCAGCACTGATATCGCTAAAATTACATTTCGTTGCCAGATTTTCACGCGATTAGAATTCCTTTTCGGCAAAGACAAACCATGACGCTACCGTGAAAAATAATGCGTAGTAAAGGGCGATCAAGGTGAGTTTGCCAAGGATTAGCAAAGGCATCGTTTGACCCTCGATCACGGCGTCGATCACGTTGAAATTTTGAAAATCAGGAAGAACGAGCGAGATCAGCAAAGTAACCAAACGAGCAAAAATGCCTTCACCTGCCTGGCCTGCTTGAAGGTAGGCATTTCGCATGTCTGCTTGGAAGTGACCGATAAAATAAACTAGAAAACTGATGATCGTTGTGAAAAGTGTGCTCGACGAAAAAGTGGAAATCAGCAATGCGAGTGAGGCCATCACCGAAGCCCTCAAGAAGACTGCGATCACAGCACCCTGAAGCGACCAACACGGGCCTTGTGCTGCGGTTTCTAATTTCAACGAGTTAATCGCTTCCTGCGGCCAACCGAGCGATTGCGCCATCGCGAGTTGCTGCTCGAGCACCAGCGATGAGCGAATTTGTAGTACCACAGTCATCAATCCATCCATCAAGGCAAGGGACACGAACACCAATAGCAAAACACCTAACAACTTACCCGCGAGATAATCGATGCGGGGGACAGGTTTCGCGAGAATCGTATAAAGCGTTCGGTCCTCGATGTCCTTGGGAAGGAGCAGTGCGGTTGCGACGATGGACAACACCACTGAGAACAAAGTCATGGTTCCTAGTGACCAACTTTTGATGGATCGCAGCACGTTGACACCGACCGATTCGGGCCCTTCGTGTTGTGGTAGGTCGAAGAAGTTGCTGCCGATTGCGATCACTGCGAAGACGGCGAGAAAATAGAAAACCTTCATCCGCACCAGTTGGGTGAAGGTGTGGCGGGCAATCACCAAAATTCGGCTGATATGCGAACCTCTGGAGATGGTGGCAGTGGTGTCTGTCATAGGTCTTCGTCGCGGTGAGTGGTTTCTCGAAGAAACAGTCTTTCGAGAGTGGTACGGGGTTTGCCGGTACGGACCAGCGAAGCACCAGTTGATTGATTGACGAGTTCTTTGATGTTAGAAACCAACTCGGGACTTGCATCCTTGATGATAAATTCCGTCTGATCCTCGATGGCGATGAGATCTTCCAAGCGACCCTCTTTCACCATTTTTCCTCTGAAAATAATTCCAACGTGGTCGCAAACTTCTTGGACTTGTTCCAGGAGATGGGAGCACAAAAAAACAGTGATACCTCGCTCTCTGAGTTTGAAAATCAAATCTCTGATCTGCCGAGATCCAATTGGATCCACTCCAGCGGTTGGTTCGTCGAGGATGACCAAGCGGGGTTCCTGTACTAGCGCTTGCGCGAGACCTATGCGCTGAAGCATGCCCTTGGAGTAACCACCCAAGCGGCGGTCACGGGCACTTTCTAAATCCACCAGCGCAAGCAATTCACTCACGCGATCTTCAAGAATCTTGCCCTTCAATCCACAAAGTTTGCCATAAAATTTAAGGGTCTCGCTACCACTTAAGTGTTTATAAAAATAAGGGTTTTCCGGCAGAAATCCCACATCGTTTCGCGAATCTACCTTGAGTGAGTCCTTGCCGAAAATCGAGCAGGTCCCGGAAGTCGGTGCAACCAGTCCGAGCAGCGCTTTCATCGTCGTCGATTTTCCCGAGCCGTTGGGTCCAATGAGACCGTAAACTTCGCCCGGCATGATCCTGATCGAAACTCCATCCACGGCACGAAGCATCTGTTTCCGGAACGACGTTTTGAAGTCTTTCGTGAGGTTGATGATTTCAACAGCAGGGATTTTGTCAGCCATCAGTGTGCAGAGTATTCTATAGGCTAGCGCCTCTGGCAACGGGCAAATTCTCTGATTCAACAGTTTGATTTTTTGAACTCTGGTAGGTCATTTAAATTACAGTGAGGTGCCTTCGCCGGCTTCAACGAATAAGCACCGATGGCGGATATCTTCGAGTCTCGACAGCTGGGTTTGCTGCCGCCAGAGTGTGGTTACTTCATGCGTATTTCTGACCGTTACATTGGCAAACAGGTGCTAACTGGCACGCTGTACGCGGTCATGATTTTGGGCTTGGTTTTAGTTTTGGGTAACCTTTTCAAACAGATTCAGCCATTGCTGGTCGATCAAAAGGCACCGCTCGGATTGGTGCTGCGCTTCGTGATCGGTGTCCTACCCTTGTCGTTGATGTACACGATACCGTGGGGATTTCTCACCGCAGTCCTGTTGGTTTTTGGTCGGATGAGTTCTAGTCACGAAATCACCAGCTTTCGCGTGGGGGGATTGAGCCTTGCTCGATTATCAGCTCCGGTTTTTCTAATTGGTGCATTACTTTCAATACTGAGTTTGTGGCTGAACATGAATGTCGTGCCGCAAGCAAAGGCGTCTACGCGGCAGTTAGTTTACGAGCAAGCGGTGAGAGACCCTGGTTCGTTGTTAAAACCGGGCGTGGTGCAAGGTGATTTCAAAGGCAACGGTCAAGAACTGCAGAAGTTGTTGATCGAGGGAAAAAATGGGGATTGGTTGCAAGGATTTCATTTCTACGTCTTGCCAACTGCGGAGAACGCAACAAATGACAAGACCTACATCCACGCAGCACGCGCGGCCTTGTCTGTCGATACCAAGAAGAGCCAACTTCGGTTGAAGTTAGAAGACGCTTATTTTGAATCTCGCGATGCTAAAGGAAATATCCAAATGGTCTTTGCTGGCGAGGCGGAACCACTGGTGATCGACTTGAAGGGCGTCAATGAACAAAAAATGCGTCCGAGGATGATGTCGAACGAGCAAATCCGCCAAGCCATCGCAGCGAATCCGGCGATGGATTTGAAAACCATGTTGAAACTCAAGTCTGAAATCATGAGTCGGTTCGCGTTATCGTTGGCTTGTCTAGCATTCGCATTTGTCGGCGTGCCATTGGGTCTGCAAACCCACCGCAAAGATACTTCTAGGGGACTGATGATTAGCGTGCTGATTGGTACGGGCTATTTCTTGATCACAATGTTAGCTGATCAAGTGAAATCCGGCTTTGCTATGGCTTGTGTGCTGTGGGCTCCAAATTTACTTTGTGTGGTGATTGGGTTGGTGCTGTTTCGAAGGGTTCGTTTCAATCGATGAAATCTTTTCGTGGACTCAACAAGATCGCGGTCGGCATCAGAGATTTTTTTGCTGCAGAGCGGGTGGTGTTGACTCCGTTTGTAAAAGATTTCACGAATTATAATTTTGAAAAATTTCGCGCGGATTTGGTGGCGGCAGCGAGTGTGACCACTTTGGCATTGGCGCAGGGGATCGCCTTTGCGGCGATCGCAGGTTTGCCTGTGGTTTATGGAATCGTTAGCACCGCAGTCGCTGCGATGGTGGCACCGTTTTTTGCAGGGTCGCGGCACACGATCCTAGGTCCTACAAATGCAACCGCATTCATGCTTTTTAGTTTTTTGTCAGTGAATCCGGAAATGCGCGGACGATTGGATGAATTGATACCTCTTTTGGTGATGATGGTTGGTATTTTAGCAACGATAGGTGCGCTGTTTCGCGTAGCGGATTTGTTGCAGTATGTTTCGCGGAGTGTTTTGGTGGGCTATATTTCCGGGGCGGCCGTGCTGATTGTTGCGAATCAATTGAAGCCATTTCTTGGTCTTTCCTCGTACATTAGTGATGATGACTCATCGACTTTCTTAAGCCTTTTATATGGCTTGGTTCGCGCTCTTCCCCATACACAGTGGATATCGTTGTTGATTGGTGGATCGACGTTGTTGGTGTTCGCCGCGATTCGAAAGTGTCGTCCATCATGGCCTGCTTTTGCTCTGGCTTTGGTTTTGAGTTCTGCACTTTTCGGTACATTGATTCGCTTCGGATGCGGTCCATTCAAAGGGGCCGAGACATTCGAGACTTTTGGATTCGATGCCCTCATCTTCAAGATGCCCCATATGCTGCGGGCTAATATTTTTTCTGATATATCATCACTATTAAGCATCGCCTTCGCCATCGCTTTTCTTTCTTCGTTAGAAAATACATTGATGGCAAAGACACTGGCTTCAAAAACGGGTGACCGTGCCGATGCGAATCAAGACATGTTGGCAGTGGGTATGGCCAATCTCGCGGCATCCATCGCCGGAGGGATGCCGGCCTCGGGTTCTTTGACTCGCTCGATGCTCAATCACGAATCTGGCGCGCGCTCTAGGTTTGCATCATTATATTCCGGTATTTTCAGCATGGCATTCGCCATCCTCATCGCAGGATCAATCGGTTGGGGGGTTCCTTTAATCGATTATGTGCCCAAGGCTGGGTTGGCTGCGTTGGTGATCGCTCTGTCATTTTCTCTTTTTAATATCCGTCACCTCCGGATTTGCTCGCGTTCGACCCGAGATGACTCGGCGGTGTTAGGCATCACTTTTATTGCGACTTTGCTCTCGCCGTTGCATGTTGCGATTTTTGTCGGGGTGGCTATTTCGATCATGTTGTTTTTACGCAAGGCCAGTCGTCCGTTTTTAACAGAATATGAATTCAGTGATCGGGGCGAACTGATGGAAATGGGGGATAAAAAGTTTCGACCGATTCCTGCGATTTCCATAGTTCATGTCGAGGGTGATTTGTTTTTCGGCGCGGCCGAGCTTTTCCGGACTCAGATTCAACGGACGGTGTCAGACCCTGCGATTCAGGTCATCATTCTTCGTATGAAAAATGCTCGTCACTTGGATGCGACCAGTGTGATGGCTTTGGAGGATTTGATCCTTTTTATGCGGAAAAAAGGCCTGCACTTGATTGTTTCTGGTGCGACGCGGGAAGTTTACCGGGTCCTAAAAAAATCCGGCGTACTAGTCACTCTTCAAGAAGGGTGCGACCGTAGACTGGGAGAGAGCAATCTATTTCTAACCAATCCTCGAAATCCAAATCTATCGACAAGGGCGGCACTCAAACGTGCTCAACAATTACTAGGAACTGACAAGGCGGAAATCCGAATATTTTTCGATCCTAGTCACAAAAAATTAGATTCATGAGACGCCAAGCTGCTACTTTGGTGTTGGTAGACTTCTAATCATTTACAGCGAATCCTGTTTTAATGTTGTCTGCCACTTGGAGAGAATCCGGTAGATCAGTCTCCCAAGAATACAAACTCGTCCGCCATGTGGTTGAGAGCATTTCTTGCTATGGGTAATGCATCTGATAAGTCACCCAGTAGTTTTTGTAAAACTGGGCTGGCAGCATTAGGATCATTCGCCGCATCGCGATACACTTTTTGAGCAAAGGTCTCGTAAAATTCCAAGTCAGGGGCACCCATGACTTCGCTACGGTGTTTGATGAAGTCTGGGTAAAGTCCGCTGATCAGCAAAAACTGATTTCCTGCCGCCATTTGCAGGTGAAACCGCATTTTTCCACTGGAGCGGTTGATAAGGGAAATGAATTCGGAGGCGTGGGTGTAGCCGCCAACAATGTTGTTCAGCGGATCATCTGGTGAGGGACTGACCCGCCGGGTCATCACTCCAGCGACATAGTCTGCGAGTCCTGCATGGGTGAGTTTCGCCCCAAGAAATGCGTGGCGCACCAAAACGTAAAAATAAAACCGAGGAGAAACTCTCAGGGTTTGGGGCGAATTGACCAAATTTTGAAAAACTTCTTTGAGATCGAGCATCTCTCTAAGCGCATTTGGATCGGTCCAAAGCTTCTCCAAATAGGGTCTTTGCCCCTCAGGCGCGAGCACTGAGGAAATAAAATCCAAATCAGCTGTCGTGAATCGACCATTATTTGAAGATGTCCTTTGGCGAAGCATTCGTACTTTTTTAATAAAAAATTCATGGGCTTGACCAGAAAATAGTTAAGGTATCCATAAATTTAATGTCGAATACCTTTATTTCATATGGTTTTATATCGTTTTCTTGAAGTATAAATTTTTCTTGCCCCCCCTCGACAAGACTCTTAAAAAAACCTTCCCCAAAAGGGATTCAACACGATGAACATGACCCGGAAATCCAAATCCGTGGCCCTGGCAATCGCCAGCGTCATCCTTATTCCCAGTTGCACGTCAACGGGGAACGCAAAAACTAAAACCCAAAACCAATTTGCTGATTCCAAACTTGCGGTGGAGTCTGTGCAACGTGGCAAAGCATCTTGGTACTCGGTCAAAACCAATTCCGGAACGCGGACAGCCAGCGGACAAAGGTTGTCGAATGATGCCGCAACGGCCGCTCATAAGACGTTGCCGTTGGGAACTCGCGTGCGCGTGATCAACGAAGCAAACGGAAAATCTGAGGTTATGACAATCACAGATCGCGGGCCTTACAAAAAGGGACGGATCATCGACGTGACGATGGGCGCCGCCGAGAGACTTGGATTTATCCACCATGGCATCGCAACCGTGCGCGTTGAAGTGCTTGCAAAAATTAGACCCGCAAGTGAGTGACTCCGTCACGCACTTGTAGCAGACTGGTTTGAAGTTAGGTTCAGCCGGGCGGCCACGTGAGCTGCCGCCCACCCAGAAGATGGACGTGCAAATGTGGTACTGCCTCGCCGCCGTCTGGTCCGTTGTTGATGACAAGTCGGTATCCGCCATCTGCGATTCCCTCGCTG
>Ga0209190_1002888_pt1 | contig 11458 bp, 14 predicted proteins | sample M_140205_XF_Meta_FD_187315 | JGI IMG/M metagenome (GOLD analysis project Ga0209190, IMG submission 187315) | Freshwater microbial communities from Lake Montjoie, Canada to study carbon cycling - M_140205_XF_MetaG (SPAdes) (version 2) | ecosystem: Environmental > Aquatic > Freshwater > Lake... | reverse complement strand
TTCCTGTATTAGCTTCGATCGGGTTCTTTCCCCTTAGCCCAAAACGCCACCGTTTGATAGCAGCCATTAATCTGACTGATCATGCGATTGATGTTATGTTTACTACAGTTTTTCATTGTTTCTTGTTTATATATCTCTTTTCTGATATTGTTTCACAAATGTACGATATTTTTATTGAATAAAAAAATGTTTTTTGATATTTTTTAATATTCCTCTTCGATTATTTTCATTTCTTGGATTAATCCTACAGCTTCCTCCCCTTCTACTTCATCCCACGAATAATCAACATTAGTAGATTCGTAAGCATTAAAGAAAGAACCTGAATTACTTTCTAATTGTTTTTCCATAAAAGATACTATTTCAGCTTCTGAATATTGACCATTTACCATTTCTAAAGCTTCATTGTAATCTGAAATTCCTTCTTCACTTGTACCGTTCATAATATTTAAGAAAGATCCTAAAGCAAAAATAGCTGCTTCTTTTTGATCGTTACCAATTCCAATAGCTGTAAAATTTACCTGTGCGTCAGGATTTTTGTGAGATACATTCATAGTAACTCTGTTTAATTTTTGATTTTTCATAATAAGTTTTTTGTAAATAATGTTTATTAATTATATCATAAAGATAAATAAACATAACAGATTTAAAAAATAATTTACAGTTTTAAAGTAAAAATTTAACGATTTTTTGCTTAATTCCCAATTTTTTAATACCCTCAGTGACACTCGGGGTGTGTACAAAGTTTGTTAATCCCCATCCAGTACCGCTTCTATTATTAGATACTTCTTTAAAGCTCATATCTAAATCATCTATTGCTACCCAATGAGAGACTTCAGGATGCTCTTTTAACCATTCTTGGATTTCTAAAGTTCTTGATGCTTCTAAGTCCCAGTCTGGATGCCATTCTTGTTTCTCGGGTATTGTGTATTCTCTTGGTGTAAAATCAATAGGTTTTTTAATGATACCTTGTTCTTCATAGTATTCTCCCATCTCTTCCACATTTGCCCAGTTCTTCCAATCTGAAGAAACCACTATTTCAGCTCCAGTCTCTTCTAGAATTAAATTTAAAACCTTTATTGCTTTCTTGTCGAAGTTATCAAATCTAGCTCCTACATGAAAACTCATTACATCCTGCGAAAGCTTTTTTCTAGCTTTAGCCTGTTTTTTGTAACGTCCTCCAAATTGTTGAGAAAGACAAATTACTCCATCATGATCTAAAAATATAATCTTCATAGTACCCAGGGAGGGACTCGAACCCTCACGACTTACGTCACTAGTTCCTAAGACTAGCGTGTATACCATTTCACCACCTGGGCTTAGTAGCGGAGGAGGGATTCGAACCCCCGACCTTTGGGTTATGAGCCCAACGAGCTACCAACTGCTCTACTCCGCAATATGTGGCGGTCCTAGCGGGGCTCGAACCCGCGATCTCCGCCGTGACAGGGCGGCGTCCACTCCAACTGGACTGTAGGACCTTAATTTTTTGTACTGCCACGGAGAATCGAACTCCGATTTTATGGATGAAAACCATAGGTCCTAACCGTTAGACGATGGCAGCATAATTTCAAAGAGCGTATAAAACAAAAAAACCTCTGAGGTTATCAGAGGTTTAAATTATATCGTTATATAAATTTATTTCCTCTGACACTTAATTGTATCCTCTAGAAGGTCATCTTCTTTACGAAGTTGAAAATCTATTGCGATATTTAAAAAGTGTTTCATTGAAAGTTTCGTTCCTTTTTTATTATATACCTCAAAAGTACATAAAAGTTTCTTATTAAAAAAACGATTTCTGATATTTTTTGAATTTTATTACATGCTCCAAGCTGGATTAGCTACAATTAGCATATCTCCTTCTACTCTTGGTATTTGTTTAGTTGAATAAGCATCATCATATTGAATTTGCTCTGGATAAAATTTTTGTCCCTGGAACATGATATAGTTTTCTTCGTCCTTACCCCTGTGGCTCCATCCTTGACCTCTAAGAGAATCGTGAGCAGCATCGTCAACTGTGGGTTTTCCGAAAAGTGAATCCCAAAATCCTTCGTTAATTTTGGAATTGTTATCTTGATATTTTTTAAGGTGTTTCATTTCTTTTTTTTATTTAATCTATATATCTAATTATTCAATTAGAATCCATTAGTAGCTGTGTTATAGAAAACCAATCCAGTTACATTGGTAGTTTTTGTAATAGTAGGCGTTGAGTAATTAAAGGTCATTACGTCACCTCCACCCGCTTCGCCAAATTGTATTCGGACTGGATAGTAAGTTCCCGCGGTTAGAGCTGCAGTTCCCGATCTCTCAGTTGTTCCATGAGCTCCACCGTTATTAACCGTTGCGTTTCCTGTAGTAAAGCCAGTTTGCGCATTTGCTCCTATCCACATATAAGAAGCGTCGTCACTTGAAGTGTAGAAAGTATAAGTTTCCGTTGTTGTAGGTTTAAAATAACCTAGCCATTGACAGCTAAAATTAGATCCATCATCAGTACCAGGTTCAAATATGGAAGTTGTTTGAACTGATGTTGCAGGATTTGCACCAAATGTAGTGGGTGTTGCAGTTGCAAAGAAACTAACAACATCGGCAAAATAACCTGAGTATGTTGTTTTATATAAACCTGCAACATATGGATTAACCCAATTAGTCCAATAGTTATTCGATGTTAACCAATCATTAGCTGCTGAAGCAGATGCTTGTGTAGTACCGCTTATTGTTTGTACTGTAATTCGAAAAGCTTCATCTGTATTAGTACATCTCCAAAATTGTACACCACCTACATTACCTACTGGAGTTGGAAAATTTGCGGTGGGTACATCTTTAGCAACAATATATGAGCTATCCTCGTCTGGACCCATCCACCAAGTTAATCCCCCTGGTTTTGCACCATAGTTTAAAGCAGATACACCTACACATAATGTACCTACGTTTGTAGTACCAGAAATTGTTGATGATGTTGGATTATAAGCGAATGCTCTTGTTGTTGCCATATGTGCTATATATCAACAAAAAAGTACAAGAGATTGGACTTGCACCAATATGAACTTTCATTCTCGGGTAGATTACCCTAGCGTCTATCTATCGGATCATTGCAATGATCGCACTTCCGCCACTCTTATATATGTACCCGGGACGGGAATCGAACCCGTACAACCAAATGGTTACAGCATTTTAAGTGCTGCGTGACTACCAATTCCACCACCCGGGCGAATGTGTAATTTTAGTGGTCCCTCACGGGCTCGAACCGTGGACCTACTGATTATGAGTCAGTTGCTCTAACCTACTGAGCTAAAGGACCTAAGTAGAGACTATGGGAGTCGAACCCATGACCGCATGCGTATAAGGCATGTGCTCTAACCAATTGAGCTAAGCCTCTTGGGGCTGTCGGGATACCAGGACTCGAACCTGGGGCCTCCTGGTCCCAAACCAGGCGATCTACCAACTGATCTACATCCCGAAATTGTATGTCTTTAAATATCCCCAGAACATACAAACTGTGCTAACCCACGATTTAGAGAATAAGTGTGCATATCATTAAAGAATACCGAAATATTCTAACTGTCTACGCTGTAGAGGCATATTCTATCTTCGATCCATACCCAGCGCTAGGCAGAGGGCTTTGTGTGATCCGGGCAGGATTCGAACCTGCGACCTTCGCCTTAGAAGGGCGTTGCTCTATCCAGCTGAGCTACCGGACCAAATGTGGCGGAGGATGTAGGACTCGAACCTACACATCGCTTACACGATGAACAGTTTTCAAGACTGCGCCAGTACCAATTATGGTTTAATCCTCCTTATAATGATATTCCTAGATTTATTAAATCATTTTTATATAAAACTTTTAAATTATCTACCGACTTCCATTTTTCTACATCAATTTCAGTTTTAAATCCTTTAGTCTCTACATAAATTCCTAAGTCAACTATAAAAAAATCGGGATAATATTTCCTTTCTTTATTTTTCCATAAATAGATAAAATATTTTTTGTTTATTCTCCAATTAATATTTTCTTTATCCAGCCACTCGGCATAAGCAAATTCATAAGAAGATCTTAAATATACCCATCCAGCTATATTACTGTAGTACCATCCTTTTATTCCTCTTCCAGATCCTATTCTTAATCCTCCAGATTTAGGATTTTTTTTCATAGATTCAGATATTTTAATTTTTCTGTTTTTCTCTTTTATTGGATCTGAAGCTATTCCTTTAGATTTTCCAATTAAAGAACAACTTATTTTATTTCTTGTTTCCTCTTTAGTCTCTAATCCTTTATTCCATGGTATTCTTCCTTTTTTAGCTCCTGCTAATTTAGAAACCGGTCTTTTTATTTTTTCTGGATTATTATTACAATATGGCGAATGCGTACTTAAACCACCTTTGTTTTTAAATTCTCTTTCGCAAAAATTACATTTTTCCATATAGAAATTTATTTTATATATCTAGAATCAAGTCTAGATCAATTAACCAACATGTCAAAGAACATAAAAAAAACCGAGACTTTTGAAGGTCCCGGTTTAGTTAATGATTATTTTTTATTAACACAGGACCTTTAGGATCGTCTTATCGACGGTCTTAATATTGAAGGTGATATGTTAAATATTGTTTTCATTTGAACTTTATATATCGTATTTGTTGTTTTGTTTCACAAATATAGATATTTTATCTTGTATAAAAAAATGATTTTCTGAAATCTTGAAGATTTATTTTTTTAGACTTACCTAAGTAAGAAGCGATATCTTCTGCAGTCTCTTCATCTTCGAGATCACATAGTATGTAGAAATCTGCATCATCTCTAAAATCTATTTTAGATTCTGTATAGAAAAATACATCATCAGATTCTTCTCCTTGATTTGGATCTGAAAAATCTGATTCTAAATATTCGCAGATCTCTTCTTCCTCAAATTTAAATTCTTCGTATCCTGTATAGACTTTAATTGACATAATTAGATTTCTTCTACTAATACTTTTTTAAGTTCGTATGCGCCGTCCTGTCCAGGTACTTCATCATAATATCCAACGATTGAATATCTTCTTCCATCAGAGCTTGAATCTTCTATCATCTCGATATTGCTTACCATTGAACTTCCAACGTATTCTGGTTCAGAAGCGCCAGCAATTTCTATTGTTGTATCTTCCCCGTCTGCATTTTGGAAGTTAACAATGTAATTACCTTCGCTATTTCCGTCGGTAGGTCTAAAATCTGTAGTTTCTGCTTCAAAATGAACATCACTCATAGTGTCTTCCATAGGCATAGCCTCAGTGGAATATTGTTCGTAAATTCTTAGATATTTCATCTTTTTTTTTATTTTATATATCCTTATTATTTACCTTGACCAACGTAAGCTTTCTTGTAGTTCTTAGAATTCTTACTTACACTACTTTTACACTTGGAATGAATTCCTGGTCTTTTTTTCTTAGAGCTGCGCTTGTGGTTCTTGCTAGAATCTGTAGTTTTAGGTTTAGCCATTTTTTATTTTTATTTGAGCTTAGCTGGGGTATCTTTTTTAGAGATGAATCCTCCTTTGTTAAACATATTTTGGTTTACAGGGAATCTTTTTGAGTTTTGATTTAGGTTCTGTAGGGTGATAATAGTATCAGATACTTCATAAACTTCACAAGGAGCTCCCATATAAACTAATTTGTCCCCTACGGATAAATTAGAAAATGGAAATTCTTCTCCGTATCCTTTTAGTATATTAGAACCAGTATCATAAACATTATAACTGTGATTCTCGAATGTCTTTAAATTTTTCATATAACTATATTTATCCAACATCTTACTAGAAATCCACAAAAAAATCCCTAGCAATGCTAGGGATTCAAAATAATGGTTTTATTTAGGCTTCTACCGAATCCCAAATGTCTATAATTGCTTTAGCAAATATTGGTTCTTTACCTGTCCATCCTGCTAATATTCCTCCTCTATAAAGAGCTTCTGGAAGCACGGTGTTATTGTAGCCACCCACCTGTACAGTAAATAAATTAACTTTAGGATTAACCTTTTCCCTGTATTCCTGAGCCATAGCAAGTACGTCTACGTGTGTTCCTCCTTCTTTCGGGTGGATAAATTTACTTGATCCTACTGTTTCTCTGTGTCCATAAAGACCTCCGTGCCCTGCCTGCATATCTGAATAGATAAAGATGTTGTCGTAATGAACTTTATTTTTAATAGCTTCATCAAAGAATACCCAAATACCATTTTCTGTACCACCTCCTTGAGCTTTACCTCTTTTAGATGTTTCCTCCAATTGATTAAGAAGACCGTTTCTTTTAGATACTCCTTTTAATGAAAGGTTATCTCCAAATACACCAACCTCTCCAGAATCGGATTGTAGTGAGGTAATTAAAGAAGACAGGTTAGCAATTTCTGCCACGGTAACTGTTCCATATTCGCTATTGAAAGCTCCCCATGCAGATCCAGAGTTATCTGAAAGACAAACAGTTTTACCTTTTAACTTAGGCATATTCTCAACAGAGATATCTAAACATTCTTCAAGAGTATCTAAAACAAGTTGTTTGTGGTGGATCTGAGAATCTGTTACTGCTCTATAAGCAGACCAATATCTAAAAGGAAATTGCTTTCCCTTAACAACACCTGCTTTTAATTGTGTTAAAATCCTAGCAGTAATTGTAGGATCTTCAACCTCAGTAAAAATACCTCTAAGGTTTCTCAAAAGAGCCATGTGAGGAATTAAGATAGTATTTGTGATCTCTTCCCAAGATTTCTTTTCAGATCTTAAATTCTCCCAAGTTTTTTCCCGTTCTGTTATTTTTAATGTACCAGTTGACATTAGTTCGTTAATGTCATCGCTTTTACCGTGAGAAATACGAACAAGATCTATTAATCTTTTACCCTTGTACTTGTTTAATTGGTATCTAGAGAATTCAGAAAGTCTTTCTGCCCAAGTTCTTTTTACTAGTGATGAAAGCCCTTTTTTGCTCCCATTCTTATACATGTAGTATTCAAACTGATTTGTTAAATCATCTGGACGTAGAGCAATTGACTTGCCTATCATTTTCATATATCCCGGATTTTCCTCGTTAAACTTCTGACGTCCTTCGTGCATACTCGCTTTCATGAATATTACAGCAGGATTTAAACGCATATAGTACTCGTTACGAAGTTCTAATGCTAAATCCAAGGTTGATTTAAAGTCGAAGTCCAATGATGCTTGTATGGCTTCCTCAAATATATCTACAACGCTCATATCGTCTTTTAAAGCTCCGGATTCGGATTTGAACATAGGAGCTAATATAGAATAGTCAAGAATAGTTCTAAGATTCTTAGGAGCACCTAACCCGTCTCTATAGTATTGTGGTTCACCAAAGATCGAAGACGCAGCAACAATCTTTAAAGTGTTTAGAGGCGATAAAACATAAGATGTTCCTCCCATGAAGTTCTCCACTCCTAGTGCTCCGTAAGTGGAGTTTTGTAAAATTTGCATTGCTGTTTTTTTGTCAGCAAATTCGCTTAGTCTTGACATATATTTTATTTTTAATTTTTACGCAATAAAAAAGGGGTTTAAACCGTAGTTCAAACCCCTTAAAGTTATATCCTGAGTATTTTGACAAAGAGCGTTGTTTCGTGTAATTGTAGTGAAGTAACTCTTTATCCCGCTTCAGAATAATAATTTAAAAACCGAGAATAATAAACAAGGATGTTTTCTTTTCCTTAATGATGTAATCCTTGTTCCCGCGTCGGAGTTTATTTTATTAATAATACTTTCTTGAGAAATCTTTAAAAGGTGGTTCCTCCTTATGGGAGGTAATCATTCTCGCATTTCTAGTCAGTGAATAAAACCGAGCTACTGTAATTCTTCTTTTAAATTCTTACGAAAATAAAAGCGCCTCATCTATAGCAGTACTGAGACCTGGTGTGGATTAGAACCGGAGATCTAATCATTCTGCGTTTATATTTGGAGTAACCATTTAAACCGCTTCAAGAAAATAAGTATGTGAAAGAACGTTTTTTTAATAATACCTGCAAATATACTAAAAGTTTCAAATAGGATTGTGCTCCTGTAAGAAATTTTTTATTTGCTCCTCGTTTTTTACTCCCGAGAATCTTGCAACTTCTTCTCCGTCTCTAGTTAAAACACAAGTTGGTATGTTTCTAATATTAAATCTTTTTGTGGTTTCTTCTGCTGTACCAACCTCGGCTTTTATAAAATTATAACTCTCTGCAAGTTCAGTAGAAATTTTCTCGATAGTTGGCTTTAACATCTTGCAAGGTCCGCACCATTCAGCTGAAAACCATACAAGGGTTGTTTTTTTGCTACTTATTGCTTCGTTTAATTTTTCATCGCTGATAGAATCCATTGGTCTTTGATTATTTGATATGGTATATAACCATTTAAAGGATCAGTAAAGATGTGTTTTGTAGAATTATTCCACATCACTAGATACCGGACCTTCCTCAATATCAGCTTGAGGAGCTTGTAAGATCTCTTCAGGCTGCGCTTCATTCGCCTTTTCATCTTTAATATCAGATAATCCTGGACCTTCTAAAATTTCAGCTGCTGAATTCACGTTTAGTTTTTTAGTAAATTCTGAACCGATTAAAAGCTGTCCTTCGCCTTCTCTAATTTCTGGAGTTTCTGTTGATTGGGTTTGCATTAATTCTTGTTGCTTTGCAATCAACTCCATCAGGTGTTTCATTTTAGTTTTTGATATTCCCTGAGGCTTCGGAGTATATTTAACCGGTTTACCTTTTTTCTTTCTTACTCTACTTTTAGGCATATAAATTCTTTTATTATCATACCTAAAGGGGGATGCATAGTTTCGGAATAACCCGTTTATTCTTGGATTTTCTTAGACAATCTCTAGATTTTTCCAGTCATCTAGCCAATCGCCTTCAAAAGATTCTAGAACTTCGGATTTTAATTGTATGTCTTTATCCTGGTTTTTAAAATGTACCTGTCCTTCCTCGAAAATATCATTAACTAGAACTGTCGGTACATTTAAAATATATGCTAGTCTTTCAGCAATTCCAACAAGATCACAAGGTTTTTCTCCTTCCGTTCTTACAAATATCCCAGATGGATTGTGTCGATAAAATCCGGAAGTTAGTATATCTTCAACATAAATACGATTCTCTGTCTTATAAAGATCCATCTCAGGATTTTCTGCCTTGACTAATATAGTGTTATTTAGATACCACCAATTATTAGTTGATTCCTCGCATATCCAAACTGGTATTACTTGAGACATCTTTTGTAGAAAAGATGATTGTAGATTATTGGAGTGATAAAAAGATTCTATAAAGTTACCTCTATCTACACTTGCCATTTTGAATTTACCTTCATAAATAGCACAAGGTTCTCCTGTTCCGTCTAACATAAAACCGTCTACGTCCCACAAACAAAAATTTCCAGGAAGACATCTTCTATGTGCTTCTGAAAAAACGTTTGATACTCCCCAATTTCTTTTTCTTACCATCTTGAATTACAATAACCTTTGTTTTTTATAGATTAAACTAAGGTTTTGTTTCGTAAATTTAATAATTATTAGGTAGAATACCAGCTTCGTATTGAGATTTTCCGTTCTTAAGAAGGAATTCTAGTTGTGTCCATTGCTTGGTAGTAAGCGACTTCTTATTCTTAACTTGATTCCAAAGACTTAAAAAGAATTTATTGTATCTGTACTTATCATGAAGCCAATCCCATAATTTCTGATAGTATTGAATTTCAGCATCAGTAAATTCCTTTCTTCCCCCTTGTATAAAATTTTCGAATAATTGGATATGATTCATAGATTATATATTCTTTTATATTAATCTTTCTGTATTATTTTTTTAAAGCTGTGTATATCCGTAATAAACTATTTGAGATGAACCACTGTTATTAGTTATACCAAATGTAAAGGTATTTGAATTTGAAACTGCCGGAGATGTGGTAATAATACTTCCCGCAGTCCCAACTATCTGACTTGGTATTGATGTTAAAACCAAAGCATTTCCTGCAAGATAATACCAACCGTATTGTACACCTATTACAGGTACGTTTGTGTTTGATAGTGTTACTGTTGCATTCCAATTAACAATACCGTTTGGAATATTTCCATTTACCCACATAGTATATGATTGACCCGCAGTAACTGTAAAACTGACAGTGTTTACACCCGTAGATAAAGTCCAACTCCCTGTTGTTTTTGTATTACTTGAAGTACCCGAAGTTCCACTAGATCCTGATGATCCTGAAGATCCTGATGTTCCACTTGAACCTGAAGATCCTGATGTTCCACTAGATCCTGATGTTCCTGATGTTCCTGAAGATCCACTAGATCCTGATGTTCCTGAAGATCCACTTGTTCCACTAGATCCTGATGTTCCTGATGTTCCTGATGTTCCTGAAGATCCACTTGAACCTGAAGATCCTGATGTTCCTGATGTTCCTGATGTTCCACTAGAACCTGATGTTCCTGAAGATCCACTTGAACCTGAAGATCCTGATGTTCCTGAAGATCCTGATGTTCCACTTGAACCTGAAGATCCTGATGTTCCACTAGATCCTGATGTTCCCGAAGATCCACTAGATCCTGATGTTCCTGAAGATCCTGAAGATCCACTTGAACCTGAAGATCCTGAAGATCCTGATGTTCCTGAAGATCCTGATGTTCCCGAAGATCCTGAAGATCCTGATGTTCCTGAAGATCCTGATGTTCCACTAGATCCTGAGCTACTGCTAGTTCCTGAAGAACCTGATGTTCCTGAAGATCCTGATGTTCCTGAAGATCCACTTGTTCCACTAGTTCCTGAAGATCCACTAGTTCCTGAAGTTCCACTAGATCCTGAAGAGCCTGAAGATCCACTAGATCCGGATGTACCGTTTATCCCATTGTATACCCATGATATTGTACATATATCTGATATGGTACCATTCGCCACAAGTGGCGTATCGACTTGAAACTCGTAAACACCACCTGTCGAAGTAATGGATATGACTCTCCAAATACCGATAATATTGTTAGAACCTACTTGTGTGATTTGTAAATAGACAGGGTAACCGAGATCATGTATACTGTCTACTCCGGAAAGCCATGTAGAATAATCTGCTCCGTTTGCCGCATCTGTATTTATATAGGCATATTCAATTAAACTCATTACAGAATCATCCGTTCCAAAAATTCCACTTCCAGGAGTAGTAGTGGCAGCATAAATCCATCTACCGCTATTTGAGGAATCATTACCGTCTATGCCCGGGGTGCCGTCTGTACCTGAAGTTCCTGAAGATCCGCTACTTCCTGAACTACCCGATGTTCCATTTGTTCCCGACGATCCGCTAGTTCCTGATGAACCGCTAGTTCCAGAAGTTCCACTAGATCCTGAAGAACCTGATGTTCCACTAGATCCTGGGTTTCCACTTGGCCCTATTCCTCCAGAAGTTCCACTAGTTCCTGATGAACCGCTAGTTCCAGATACTCCTGATGAACCGCTAGACCCGGATGTACCAGATCCCGATGTTCC
>Ga0209190_1002880_pt1 | contig 11466 bp, 9 predicted proteins | sample M_140205_XF_Meta_FD_187315 | JGI IMG/M metagenome (GOLD analysis project Ga0209190, IMG submission 187315) | Freshwater microbial communities from Lake Montjoie, Canada to study carbon cycling - M_140205_XF_MetaG (SPAdes) (version 2) | ecosystem: Environmental > Aquatic > Freshwater > Lake... | reverse complement strand
GGCGATCTCTGCCCGTGCTGCATCGTTCGGCGCGTCGCGCTCAGCGCGTCGATAGAGATCGAGCGCCTCAGCAAGATCGCCTGTGCGGACACGTGCAGCCGCAAGTCGTCGCAAGGCGATCCCACGCGTCTCACGATCTCCCGCATCGATCGCCGTGGAGAGCGCGTCTGCAGCCTCGGCATCGCGCCCGAGTCGCACGTACGCCTCAGCGGCGCCAAGGGCGGCACGCGCGGCGATTGGCAGCTCAGCGGCAGCATTCACCTCTTTGAAGACGGCGAGGGCGGCCTCTGCATCGCCCGCATCGAGGTGGTCGGCGCCCGTCGCAAGCATGGTCAACGCCATGTCGGTTGGCAGCTGGGAGGTCATGGACTGGTCGGGCTGCTGCATGCCTAGAGCCTACGCGATCACTGCGCCCCTGTCGCGCTCACGTCATCGGCGAGGAGATGGGCGCAGAGCAGTGGCACGATGGCCGCCTCGCTGCCGCGTTCATAGGCGATCTGTACTGGTGGGGTTCTCCCCTGTGGCGCAAATCGATCTGCGGGGATCGCTGCAAGAACCGCAGCGCTCTCCGCGCTGCTCGTGAGAACGACAAGCCGTGCATCATTGAATCGAGCCGCCTCAGCGGCAACCTCAAGGAGCGTCCCATGCGCAGGGTCCACCAGGAGGATTGCCTCAATCGTCCGGAGGTATCCGAGTCCGAGTTGCACATCATCTGCATCGAGTGGGATCCCCGCCTCTTCGGAGAGTGGCGTCCTCCGAGTCGGATCACGGAAGACCGCGACGTGACCTGCGCCAACACGTCGCAGATCGTGGAGGAGCTGCTCGCCGCGTGCATCCTCGCCGACGCGGCCAACAATCTCAACGCTGGCACCAGCTGCGACAAGCGCCGGGACGAGCGTTGCAAAGAGTCCTGCAGCACGCCCGTCTTCGTGCGCAACGGGGCTGCCGACGAGCACGATCATGCTGGGATCGCGGGCTTCACTGTGACGACGAATCCCTCTGCGCGCAGGGGCTCGGCGATCTGTGCCGCGTCACCGACCACCACGATCCGCTCAGCTTCGTGCGAGAGGTCGAGAGCAACCTGCGTAACGGCAGCAGCATCGACAGCCGTCACCGCATCGCGATAGCGATCGAGTTCTTCAACGTTCAGGCCAATTACGGAGAGGCCCGCGACGGTTGCGCTCACTGGCGCAGCTGCGCCGAAGCGCAGCGGGAAGGTGCCGCGGAGATAGTTGCGCGCATCGTCGAGCTCACTCTGCGTCACTGGCTCATGCAGGGGTGACTCGACCTGACGGCGTGCCTCAAGCAGCGCTGGGACGGTCACCGATGTCTCGACCGCTGTGCGCATCGTGAATGGGCCGCGCCCGCGACGGAAATCGAAGCCGGCCGCCGCACCGTAGGTGTAGCCCTTCTCTTCTCGCAGCACGCGGTTGAGGCGCGAGCCGAACAGCCCGCCAACGATCTCGGCGTGCACGAGTGCAGCATGGAACTGCGGATTGAGCCGCGAGCGACCGAGGCGACCAACGCGCAGCTCCGACTGCACGGAGCCAGGTCGATCGAGGATGAGGAGCGCAGGGCCACCTGGCGCCCCTGGGGCGGCGGGCATGTCTGCGTTCGCGCGTGCCACGCCAGCACCGCCGCCCGGTAGCGCCGCAAGTGCGCTCGCAGCAACGCACGCGAAGATCTCCGTCGGATCAAACTCGCCCGCGAGGACCAGGATCGGTTGGGCAGCTTGTAGGAGTTCGTGGTGCCGCTGCATGAGCCGCTCGCGCGTGATCGCTGCAACGCTCTCGCGCGTGCCGGCAATCGGGCGCCCGTATGCAGCATCGTCGCGATAGATCGATGCGATGAGCGCCTCGCTTGCACGTGCGCGAGGACTCGCCTGCGCCTGTTCAATGGAGGCGAGGCGCAGCGCCTTCCCGCGCTCAACCTCTCGTTCAGGAACCGATGGCCCAAGGGCAATCTCGGCGATCAGTTCCAGGACGCCAGCAATGCGTGTCGCTGGGACCGATGCGCCAATGACCACGCCCTCCCAACCAGCCTCTGCGGCGAGTGAGGCGCCGAGCAGCTCGGTCGCTTCAACGAGTTCTTCAGCGTTGTGCTGCGCTCCGCCTTCTGTCAGCAGTCGAGCGAGCATGGCGGTGCTCCCGGAGGTTGCCGCGCTCTCACTCGATGCACCACCAGGGAGAAGGAGTTGCACCGCAGCGAGCGGTCGCTGTGGCATGGGTACCGCAATGATGCGAATGCCGTTCGCTGTGCGATGTTCGAATGCGCGGGGGAAGTGATAGGCGCGCGGCGTGCCTGGACCCGGGCGGCTCGCGCTCATGCGCCCTCCGCCGGTAGGTACCAGAGCACCACGCGGTTCTCTGCGGCGAAGAGTGCTGCTGCGCGTTGCACCTGCTCGGCCGTGACGGCGAGTGCCAGCTCGAGATCGCGGTTAATGCGCTCTGGATCATTCAAGAGCGTTGCGTACATGCCGATGCCATCGGCAATCTCTTCGAGGTCGGTGCGCTCCGCAAGTTCTGACGACTCAACGAGTGCGGCGACCCGCTGCATCTCAACCACTGTTGGACCCTCGCTGGCGAGTCGCTCGAGCTCCTCAATGAAGGTGCGCTCGAGACGATCTTGGTCCGCCCCTGGGCGCAGGGTTGCACCGCCAACGATGAGCGAGGCACCCCCAACGAACGGGAGGAGCGAGAGCTCGACATCTTGTGCGAGCTGCTCATCGCGAACCAGGCGTCGGTAGAGCCTGCTCCCCCGCCCAGAGGCGAGGATCTGCGTCGCGATGCCCACGGCCTCGAGATCGGGATCGGCGAGCACAGGTGCTCGGAAGGCGAGGTGGAGTCGTGGATCGGGAACCTTGTCCATGACCGTCTTGCGTACCTCACCGCTAAGCGGCTGTGCGAGCGTCAGGTCTGGGTGCGCAGGGAGTGTGGGGCTTGCAGGGATCCCGCCAAAATATTTTTCGACGCTCGCGTAGATCTCCGCCTCGTCGATATCGCCGACGATGGTGAGGACAGCATTATTCGGGGCGTACCAGGTTGAGAAGAAGTTCCGCACATCTTCAAGGCTCGCGGCATCGAGGTCTTCCATGGAGCCGATCGTTGGATGGTGATACGGATGCCCAACGGGATACGCGAGCGCAAAGATCTCTAGGTATGCGGTGCCGTATGGCTGGTTGTCATAACTCGACCGCTTCTCGTTCTTCACCACATCGCGCTGGTTGTCGAGGTTGACCTGATCGAGCCCGCTCAGGAGCGTGGCGAGGCGGTCTGCCTCCATCCAGAGGATCAGGTCCACCCACTCTGCGGGCACCGTGGCGAAGTAGTTCGTACGGTCGAGCCAGGTGGTTGCGTTGGCATTGCCGCCGATCGACTCAACAAGCGAGAGGTGCTCCGCCTTGCTGACGTTCTCGGACCCCTGGAACATCAGGTGCTCAAAGAGGTGGGCGAACCCGGTCCTCCCTGGTCGCTCATCCTTTGAGCCGACGTGATACCAGATGTTGACCGCGGCAACGGGGGCGGTGCGATCGACAACGGTGATGATGCGCAGCCCATTTGCAAGGCGCTTCTCATGGATCGGCAGCGGCGCGAGGAGCTGGCGCGTTGCCATTGCGCCTTACGCGAAATGAATCGGCAGAACGAGGAAGAGGAGCGCGCCGGCGAGACCGATCGCAACCCCTTGCGCGGCGATTGCCAGCGCTGCACGGCGGTCGGCGGCCAGTGCCGCGGCGTCAGCAACACGATGCATCTCGCCAATTGCGCCGAGGTTGAAGGTGCCCGCAAAGCCATACGCGAGGCAGAAGCGCCGTTGCGCCTGAATCCAGCCGATTGCTGCGCCGGTGAGCGGAAGCCCGACGAGGAGTCGTCCGAGGTCTCCAGGCGCAGTGCCACTTGCTATGAGCACGGCGCAGAGCGCAACGGTGCCAATCGCACCGATCACCGCAGCGCGGCGACGTCGAGCAATCTCTGCTGGACCAATGTTGCAGGCGCCAGGTGCGTAGCTCAGTTGCATGTACGTATGCTAGCGGTTCACGCCCTCCCTTGAGTATCGCGCAGGCCACGCACGCCGATTGGCCCGATTGCGATCCCTGCCAGGCTTTTGCGCACGCTCAGCGCTTCTGCTGCGGCAATCGCGGTCTCCATCGTTGTAAGGCAGAGGACGCCCTCCTCTACTGCGGCCAAGCGAATCTCGAGTGCGTCACGCATCACGCCACTCTGGGGCGACGGCGTGTTGACCACAAGGGCGACCTCGCCCGAGCGAATGAGGGTGGCGATCTCTGGTGCGCCGTCGGAGGCGCGTGCGCCGAGTGGCTGCACGGGGGCGGCATCGATGCCGATGGCGGAGAGCGCACGCTGCGTACCGGGCGTTGCTGCGAGCGCGTAGCCAGCGGTGAGGAGTGGCTGCACCAGCCGGCCAAGGAGATGCTTGTCGCGGTCGGCGATGCTCAGCAGGACCGTGCGCCGGTCGTCGCGTGGCGGTGGCGGCAAGAGGCTCGCGGCGATCAGCGCCTTGCCGAGCGCCTCTTCGGCGTTCGCCCCGATGCCGATGACCTCGCCCGTCGATTGCATGAAGGGGCCGAGCGTTGGATCGACGCCGCGCAACTTCGCCGTGCTAAAGGCCGGAGCCTTCACGGCAACGCCGATGGGAGGCGATGCGACCCCGCTCACATAGCCGTGTGCAGCAAGCGTGTCGCCAAGTGCGATATCTACCGCGAGCGAGACCATCGGGATCCCGGTGACCTTGCTCATGAATGGCACGGTGCGGCTCGCACGCGGATTCACTTCAATCAGGTAGACGCCCTCCTCGCGCACGATGAACTGCGCGTTGACCAGGCCTCGGACGCCGATCTCGCGGACAAGGCGCATGAAGATCTCAGCGACCTCGGCCTGACGCTCTGGCGTCAGTCGCTGCGGTGGATAGACCGCAATCGAATCGCCTGAGTGCACCCCCGCCAGCTCCACGTGTTCCAGGAGGCCAGGGATGACGACGGTCTCCCCGTCGGAGATCGCATCGATGTCGATCTCGATCCCCTCGATGAACCGGTCGATGCGCAGGGGTCGGTCGGGTGCAATGGTGCCGATACGCGCAAGTTGTCGCTCGAGATCATCGCTCGTATAGGCAAAATCAATGGCGAGCCCGCCGATCACATACGAAGGGCGCACGATCACCGGGTAGCCGATTCGCTCAACGAGCGCATGTGCATCGCTCCGATCGCGTGCGAGCCCACCCTCTGGCTGCAGGATGCCGAGCCGATCGAGGAGTGCCGAGAAGCGCACGCGATCCTCTGTCTCGTCGATCGCCTCGAGTGATGCACCAAGGAGCGGTACACCGGCTGCGGCGAGGTGCGCAGCAAGGTTTAAGGGTGTCTGCCCGCCAAACTGCACAAAGGCCGGGAGTGTCGATTCACCCTCTGGGGATTCCGCGCGAATGATCTCCATGATCGACTCTGCATCGAGTGGCTCAAAGTAGAGGCGCGTTGACGCATCGAAGTCGGTCGACACCGTTTCAGGGTTGCTGTTCACCATCACGGCCGACCAGCCACGCTCGCGCAGTCGCTCAGCGGCACGCACGGCGCAATAGTCAAACTCAATCCCCTGGCCAATGCGCACCGGGCCCGAGCCGATCACGAGCGCAGCAGGACGCGCTACGGGCGGCGCCTCTGGTGGCGAACCAGCCGCAGCAAAGGTGGAGTAGAAGTACGGCGTGGCAGCCGCAAACTCCGCGGCGCAGGTGTCGACCATCGCGTACCCGGGCGTCAACCCGAGCTGCGACCGGCGTGCTGTGATGCGCTGCTCCTCTATCCCCGCGATGGCTGCAAGGTCGGCATCGCCAAATGCCGAACGTTTCGCGGTCGCCAAGAGTGAGATCGCTGCGGGGTCTGGCCCAATAAGCGTGCGCCCTGCCTCGCGCACGCGGCGCTCAACGGCGATGAGTCGCTCGAACTCCGCGAGGAACCAGCGCGTGATGCCCGTCGCCTGGTGAACCTGGTCGGCACTCACCCCGCGTCGCATCACCGCGAGGAGGCGCCAGAGGCGCGAGTCCGACGCGCGCAAGAACGTGGCGAGGCCGGTGAAGTTGTTCGCGATGATCTGCTGAATCTCGCCAGCCCAACTCGGCTCCTCTGCTGTTGGCCCACTCCCCGACTGCTCCATCGACCGGAGCGCCTTGTTCAGCGCGGCACCAAAGCTGCGGTCGATCGCCATCACCTCGCCGGTCGCCTTCATCTGGCTGCCGAGGAGGCGGTCGGCACCAGGAAACTTGTCGAACGGGAAGCGCGGGAGCTTGACCACGATGTAGTCGAGCGCCGGCTCAAATGCAGCGACCGTCGTCCCGGTGATCGCGTTCGGGATCTCGCGGAGCGTGCGCCCGATGGCGATCTGCGCCGCGACTCGAGCGATCGGGTAGCCGGTCGCCTTGCTCGCCAGCGCCGAACTGCGACTCACCCGCGGGTTCACCTCGATCACGACGTACTCCGAATAGTCGGGCGAGAGGGCGAGCTGCACATTACATCCGCCCTCAACGCCCAGCGCGCGAATGATGTCGAGCGAGGCGGTGCGAAGTCGCTGGTGGACCGGGTCAGGGAGTGTTTGTACGGGGGCGACGACGATGCTATCGCCGGTGTGCACGCCGAGCGGGTCGACGTTCTCCATGGAGCAGACCGCGATGCAGGTGTCCTCTGCGTCGCGCATCACCTCGTACTCGATCTCCTGCCAGCCGACGAGGCAGCGTTCAACCATCACCTGCCCGATCGGGCTTGCGCGAAGGCCACTGCGCACACGCTCGCGGTACTCCTCTTCGGTCACTACGATCCCGCCGCCCGTGCCGCCAAGCGTGAATGCGGGGCGCACAATCGCGGGGAGACCGATCTGTGCGAGTGCTGCATCTGCCGCCGCATCACGCACACGCTGGTCGGCACCTTCAATGATCGCGCTCGGTGCAACCGGTTGACCGATGCGATCACACATTGCGCGGAAGAGCTCGCGATCTTCGGCCATGCGGATGGCGGCAAGTGGCGTGCCGAGCAGGCGAATTGGATGACGATCGAAGACGCCAGCATCGGAGAGGGCGACGGCGAGATTGAGTGCCGTTTGCCCACCGAGCCCCGCGAGGAGTCCCTCGGGTCGCTCGCGCTCGATGATCCGCTCGATCACCTCAACGGTCAGTGGCTCGAGGTAGACAGCGTCGGCCACCGATGGGTCGGTCATGATCGTTGCGGGATTCGAGTTCACGAGAATCGTACGGATCCCTTCGGCGCGAAGTGCGCGACAGGCTTGCGTGCCGGCGTAGTCAAACTCTGCAGCTTGGCCAATAACGACTGGCCCTGAGCCAATGATCAAGACGCTCTTCGGTGCACCTGGCGGCGTCATCGTGCCGCCTTGATCGCCGTGACGAACCGATCGAAGACGGGGGTCGCGTCGAGTGGACCGGGCGATCCCTCGGGGTGGTACTGCACCGTTTCGATCGGCAGGTCGGTGTGACGCAGCCCCTCGACCGACGCGTCGTTGAGGTTCACCTGGCTCACGACGAAGCCCGATGCAGCGGGCAGGGTGCTCGCGACAACCTCGACCTCGTGATTCTGCGCCGTCACATAGACGCGCCCAGTTGCAAGGTCGCGAACAGGATGGTTTGCTCCGTGATGCCCGAAGGCGAGGCGTCGTGTCGTTGCGCCGGCGGCGCGCCCGATGATCTGGTGGCCGAGGCAGATCCCGAGGAGCGGGAGGCGAGCATCAATGATGGATCGCGCGAGGGCGACAGGCCCGTCGAGGCGCGCCGGATCGCCAGGACCTGGTGAGAGGACAACTCCCTGCACGCCCCCCTGCAGCAGCTCCGCAGCCGTTGCCGTATGCGGATGAATGCGCACGCTGAATCCCCGTGCCCGCAGCGCGCGTACGATGTTCGACTTGAGGCCGAAGTCGACGACGGCGATGCATGGTTCGTCTGGTCCGCCAATCTGCTCCACCCTCGCTGGTGAGACGAGTCCGACAAAGTCTTCGTCCTCCCAGCGGGCGAGCGCACGCGTCGCTGCCAGCGCAACATCGTAGTCGGCATCCCATGGCGCAGAGATGCGCGCACGTTGTGCGCCTGTTTCGCGGAGGCGCCGCGCAAGGCTTCGCGTCTCGACGCCAGCAATTGCGGGAATCCCATGGGTGCGAAGTAGCGCGGCGAGTTGCGCACCATCTTCAGCAATCGCCGCTGTTGCATGTGCAACGACAAGGCCACGGAGCCACGGTTGCGCACTTTGATCGTCTGCACGGAGCCGCCCGTAGTTTCCGATGAGCGGATAGGTCATGAGGACAACCTGCCCCGCGTAACTTGGATCGGTGCAGATCTCTTGGTAGCCGCTCTGGCTCGTGTTCACAACGAGATCGCCACCGGCGGCAACTGGTGCGCCCCATGAGACGCCAGGGAAGACACTGCCGTCTTCAAGAGTGAGGAGTGCGGGGCCGTGATCGCCAATGCGCGCGTCAACAACGGCAGCTGCTTCGGGAAGTGGAATGAGGGAGCGGCGATACGGTGCGAGGCTCTTGCGCGCAACCTGATCCATTCCCTGTCTCCTCTCGGCCTCACGGGACCGCTCTGCGACCTCTCAGGATCGCTGCCAAAGGACACTATTTCTGGTGAGCCGGGTGGGATTCGAACCCACAACCTAGTGCTTAAGAGGCACTTGCTCTGCCATTGAGCTACCGGCCCACGCGAGGAAGGATAGCGGTGGATGGCGCAGCGTGCTCAGGCGTGTGCCGAGTTGGGCTACGCCCTAGGGGAGTGGCAACGCCCCATCTGTCACCAGGCCATCGAGATAGTGCGAAAGTGCCTCGGCCAGGGCGGCATGACCCGCCGCGTTCGGATGGAAGGGGATCTCCCCATCGCGTCCCCACTGGTACGGCTCCGGGTCGCAGAGGCGATGCCCGGCGAACGCGTCACGAAGGTCGGCGATGCGCAGGCGAGGGCTCGCAACGGTCGCGACCGCCTCCTCGACCCGCGCCGTAATGGCGCCCCCCCACTCGGCAAGGATGGTGAGGTCTGCGTCGGAGAGGGCGTCATCGCTCGAGCGAAGGGCGGGGCACGCGTCGAGGCCAGCCGCGCCAGGGTTTGGGAGCGAATCCGCGTAGAGCACGACGACCACCAGGGCATTCGGCGCCCGTTCGAGCACGCTCTCGTAGAGGCGGACGAGCGTCCCCGCAAGCGCCGCAGAGCGCGGGGCGAGGCGTTGGGCGGCATCGGTGCAGAGCGCAGGGTCACTCTGCCTGCATGCAGAAAATACTTCGGAGAACCCTGCATCGTTCCCGCCGATCCCGAGCATCACCAGGTTCGTTGCGGCGCTCAGCGCTTGCACCTGCACCGGCTCGCCGACACGCATCCGGCGGTCGACGAGGTCGGGCACGGTTGCGCCGCTACACGAGACATGCGTGAGCGTGATGTTGAATGCTGTAGGTGCCAGGAGGCGCGGCCACGCCGGGCCACGCGCGCAGACGCTTGGTGCGCCGAGCGCGTTCAACGTGCCGCGATCAAATGGCATTGCAGCCGATGCGTAGCTATCTCCCAACACGACAAGGTTGACCACGGGTGCGCCTGCGGGCGCCGCACCGATTCGCAGTTGCGCAGGGATCGCCGCATCAGCACTGAGCCCTGGTCCGCCCACGCCGAAGGCGGCTGCGATCACCAGCCCAAGTGCTGCCGCAGCTGCGCGTTGCCACCCTGCGCGAATCGCACTCATGCGCTCCTCCCGCCGCCAAGAAGCGTCTCTGCCGCCCCCGTTAGTGGCGTCTCGCCCTCGCTCACCGACCGCGCGAGCGTGGTCAGGGTTCCATCACCGTCGGCGGTGGCGATCCGCTCCGCGAGCCTCCCCTCCGCACGTGCAACAAGATGCGCCGCAATGCGACGGATGCGACCATCGGCGGTGCGCGATGCGCCCATCGCGATGATCTGCTGGAGCAGCTCCGGCACGCCACGTGCATCAAGCGCCGATGTCACAAGTACGGGAACTGGCGTAGCGCCGAGTGCGAGGCCCGAGCGCAAGCGATCTGCTGCTGCATCCGCCCCCGGCCGATCACCCTTGTTCACGACGACAAGGTCGGCGGCTTCAAGGAGGCCAGCCTTCATCGCCTGCACCTCATCGCCACCCTCTGGCCCTTCAACAAGAACGACAAGGTCGGCAAGGCGCGCGATGCCGAGATCGGCCTGCCCGGCGCCGACCGTTTCAACAAAGACGAGGGAGAATCCTGCAGCTTCGAGAAGGAGCGATGCGGCAGCTGCAGCACGCGCGAGTGCACGGCCACTGCCGCGCGTCGCGAGTGATCGCACAAAGCGTCCTGCATCATCGGGTCGCTCATCGATGCGCACGCGATCACCAAGGAGTGCACCGCCAGTAGCAGCAGAACTCGGGTCGACGGCGAGGACGGCAACGCGCAACTCCTGCGTGCGCGCCTGGTCGCTCAGCGCGCTCACAAGGCTGCTCTTGCCAACACCTGGTGCACCAGTGATGCCAATCACGAGCGGCTGTGCACCGGGGGGAGCCTGACGCAGATGCTCGAGCGCGCTAGCGATCAACGCGTCGGCAGGCGCGCCACCGCGCTCAACGACGCTGATCGATTGGGCAAGCGCGCGACGCGCCGTGTGGTCAGGCTGCGCTGACATTGGCGCGGAGGAAGGCTGCCACTTCACCGATGGTCGTACCAGGGCCGAAGATTGCCTTGATCCCGGCCTCGTGGAGGCTCGGACGGTCGGCCTCGGGGATGATTCCGCCCGCAACGACGACCACGTTGCCTGCGCCCGCCGCACGAAGACCGGCGACGAGCTTCGGCAAGAGCGTTGCGTGCGCGCCCGACAAGATCGAGCAGCCGACGACATCAACATCTTCTTCGATCGCTGCGCTCACGACATCGTCGATGGTGCGCCGCAAGCCGCTGTAGATCACCTCGAATCCTTCGTCGCGCAAGCCGCGCGCCAGCACCTTCGCCCCGCGGTCGTGGCCATCGAGGCCAACCTTGGCAATCAGGACGCGGATCGGCGTGCTTCGCTCAGCCACGTTCCACCCCACGCGCGGCGAGGCCGCGGTCATGCGCGCGCGCGAGTGCGTCGCGGTGCCCCGCATCGGTACGGAGCGAGCCGCGCATCGCCTCGGTCGTCATCTGCACGCCAGGCTGGCGCGCGCCACGGGCGGCGAGGCAGAGGTGTTCGGCACTGATCATCACGCCAACGCCACGCGGCGCAAGCGCCGCCTCGAGGGTCTCGGCAATCTCCGCGGTGAGTCGCTCCTGCACCTGCAGGCGTCGCGCGAACGCGTCGACGAGTCGCGGGATCTTTGAAAGTCCAACGATCCGTCCGCTTGGCACATAGGCAACCGTTGCCACGCCAGAGAACGGGAGAAGGTGGTGCTCGCACAAGGCGTGGAACGGGATCCCTTCGACAATCACGAGATCGCCGGCTGGTGCGCCGGCAGGGGCTTCAAATACGGTGCCGAGG
>Ga0209190_1002879_pt1 | contig 11467 bp, 11 predicted proteins | sample M_140205_XF_Meta_FD_187315 | JGI IMG/M metagenome (GOLD analysis project Ga0209190, IMG submission 187315) | Freshwater microbial communities from Lake Montjoie, Canada to study carbon cycling - M_140205_XF_MetaG (SPAdes) (version 2) | ecosystem: Environmental > Aquatic > Freshwater > Lake... | reverse complement strand
CGCTGTGTCTTGTGGTGAACATTGGAATGTGGTTCGAGCGCTTCGTGATTATTGTCACCAGCCTTGCCAATGATTTCCTTCCCACCAGTTGGGACTTCTTCACGCCAACATGGGTTGACATGGGAACAATGTTGGGCGCGTTTGGATTGTTTGGAACACTCTTCCTTTTGTTCTGCCGATATTTACCAATGATCGCGATCGCGGAAGTGAAGGCCACCATGCCACAAGCCAATCCGCATTGGTCTGGTTACGCGGCGCATGATGATCACGGCCATGCGGGCGGCTCCGCACAGCCATCATTTGCAAGTCCCGACGCGCTGCGTAGTCCAGGCAGCGGTCCAGACGGAGGACCATCCGCGCCATGACAACTCTTTCACCAATACCTTCACCCGTAGTTCAAGGCAATCAAATTCCGCGCAAGCGTTTGTACGGAATCATGGCGGAGTTTCATGATCCCGCCGCGCTCATGGCGGCCGCGGACAAAGTTCGCATGGCTGGGTTTCGTTGGTGGGATTGTCACACGCCTTTTCCTGTGCACGGACTTGACCAAGCCATGGGAATCAAACGAACTATTTTGCCAGTGCTTGTGTTTGGCGCCGGCATGACTGGAACCATGATCGGTTTTTGTTTGCAAGCCTTCACCAATGCCGCAAGTTTCTCAATTTGGGCGCTGGTGTGGGTCACTGGATATCCATTCTTAATCAGCGGAAAGCCGCTGATCAGTTTGCCCGCGTTTATTCCCGTTATGTTTGAACTCACCATCTTATTTTCCGCCTTAAGCGCGGTGGGAATCATGTTCTTGTTCAACGGTTTGCCGCGCTGGAATCATCCATTGCTTGCCAACAAGCGTTTCTTGCGCGTCACGGACGACCGATTTTTCATCGTGATCGAATCACGCGACCCGCGTTTCTTCGCCAGTCGCACCGAACAATTCTTGAAAGATCTTGGCGCCAAAGCCGTCGAGATGGTGGAAGCATAATCATGCCACGCATCTTTATATTTGTTGGACTGATTCTTCTGCTGTGCTTGCTCTTGCCGCCCGCCATTATTGCGCGCGTTCGAAGCACGCCCAACTCCAATCTTCCCATCCACATTATTCAGGACATGGCTTTTCAGTCCAAGTATAAAACCCAAGCCGTCAATCCAATGTTTGCCGACGGCAACACCATGCGTCCACCAGTGGTCAACGCGGTGGCCCGTGGTGAAACCTATCTTGACGCGCATTTGTATGACGGCGTGATTGATGGTCAATGGGCCAACGTGCTTCCATCGCAAGTCAAAATGGATTTTGCAACGCTTCGCCGCGGTCAAGAGCGATTCAATATTTATTGCTCGGTGTGCCACGGAATTTCTGGCGGCGGCAATGGAATTGTGAATCAACGCGCCATGGAATTGGTGGCCAACACCAATGGTCCCGTGAATGGAACCGTGTGGGTGCAAGCCAAGAATTTGGTGCACGATGAATTGGTCACCGTGCAACCCATGGGACAAGTCTTCAACACAATCACATATGGCATTCGCAACATGGCGGGCTACGGCAGCCAGATTCCAACCGAGGATCGTTGGGCGATCGCGGCCTATGTGAAGGCGTTGCAGCGCAGCCAAATTGCGCAGCCTTCGGATGTTCCCGCTGGAACCAAGGTCGCCGACAGCATCGGCTCCACGCCCAACACTATTTCAATCAGCAACGCGACAAACAATGTGACGCCAACTCCGATGAACGTTTCTGTCTCCAACCCGGCCACATCAATGCCCGAGGGCAAGCTATGAGCGAAAGCGCGCCCGCCGTAAATTTAACGCCAGCAAATATTCGCGCCGACGCGTTGGCAACGCCTGGTATGGGTTTGAGAATTCTTGGTTTCGCGATTCTTGTTATCGCGTTTGTCATGGGCATGCGCACGCCGGACCAAGGATTATTTCTGCGCACATGGATGCAAGCGTGGTTGTTTGTCACCTCCATTTCATTGGGCGCGTTGTTCTTCTTGATTGTGCACCACATCACGCACGCGGGTTGGAGCGTTGTGGTGCGCCGGCCCGCCGAGGCCATCGCCGCAAATCTTCAATGGCTTTGGATTGGCTTCTTGCCATTCGTGTTCTATTGGTGGAAAGGTGAGTTGGACTTTATTTTTCCATGGGCCAATCTTGCGGCGCTGAAAGAAATTTCTTTGGCCGAGGCGGAATTGGTCGCCAAGAAATCCGCGTTTCTTAACGACAAATTCTTCATGATTCGAGCCGCCGTGTATTTGCTGACATGGTTCGCCCTGTCGCGCTTCTTTGTGGGCAACTCAGTGGCGCAAGACAAAGATGGATCCATGGCCCGCACCAAGAAGTTGGAGAAGTGGGCCGGTCCCGCCGCGATTTTGTTTGGACTCACAACATCATTCGCCGCATTTGACTGGATCATGAGCCTGAACCCCGCGTGGTTCAGCACCATGTTCGGCGTGTACTTCTTCGTGGGTTGCTGCACCGGCGGTTTCGCCTACATCGGAATCGTTTGCTTGCGACTGCAACAAATTGGCTACCTCAAAGGCATCATCACCACGGAGCACTATCAAGACATTGGCAAGTTGCTCTTCGCGTTCGGCGTGGTGTTCTGGGCCTACATCGCGTTCAGTCAATACATGTTGATTTGGTATGGAAATATCCCCGAGGAAACCGCGTGGTTCTTGGCGCGCCAAATTGGCGAGTGGCGCTGGATCAGCGTGGTGCTTTTGTTTGGACATTTCATTTTGCCATTCTTGTTTTTAATCAGCCGATGGACCAAGCGATGGCGCGGCACGTTGCTCTTTGCGTGCGTATGGATGGTCGCCGCTCAATGGTTTGATTTGTACTACTTGATTCAACCAAAAATTCCGCATGACATTGGCGCCTACGACACCTACGAGCAAATCTTGGCGCACTACAGCAATGAAAGCGCGCATTTTCTCAGCCCATGGAATTGGGTTTTGCTGATTGGATTCATGCTCATGCTCACTGGCACAACCATGCGCCGATTAAGTTCCATGGGTTTGCTTTGCATCAAGGACCCGCGCCTAACTGAAAGTTTGCGCTTTGAAAATATGTAATGGACTATTGAAATGACAACCGCACCAACAGACATTCTCAAGCAACTCGACGATCCCGAACCAGGCACCACGTGGTTCTGGTCCTTGGCCAGCATTGTTGTGTTCGTGGTCATCATCGTTGCTGCAAGCGCCTTCTACTTCAAGATTGATTCCTTTGAAGTTGACGCCAAGATCATTGATCAACCAACCCTGAGCCTTGAGCAATTGCGCGCGGGGCAACGCGAGGAGTTGGCGGTCTACAGCAATTACGCCTGGACTTTGCCCGATGGAAAAACCGCGACATTCATGCGTATTCCAATCGACCGCGCCATGGAAATGGTGATTCAAGACGCCAAGAGCGCGCCGCGAACACTGCCAGTTTCAAGCGCTCCCGCAGTCGTGCCGGTTTCGCCCGCCCCAACTTCCGCCGCGCAACCTGGGGCAAAAAAATGAATTCGCGCCAAGCCACATTGCTTTTCTGTTTGATCGCGGTGGCGGCTTTGGCGCAATCTGCTTTCGCTCAACGGCCGCTTGATCCACACGGCTACGAACCGCCGGTGCAAACCACCGACGCGCCCAAGGAACTCGCGGGTCTTGAAGTGAAGGATCAACGTGGCGTTGTGTTGCCAATGCAATCCGCTTTGGTGGATGAAAATGGAAAAGCAATCACGCTCGGTGAACTCTTCGCCGACGGCCGACCCAAGCTTGTGCAACTTGGATATATGAAGTGCCCCATGTTGTGCGGCCTTGCCCTCAACGGTTTGGTGCGCGGCATGCAGGGACTTGATTGGTCGGTGGGCGATCAATTTGATGTGTTGTTCATCAGCATCAATCCAGAGGAAACATTTGAATTGGCCGCCGCCAAGCGCAAGGGCTACGCCGCGGAATATGCGCGCGCCGGCGGTGAAAAAGGTTGGCGATTTTTAACGGGCAGTGAAGCCAGCGTGCGCAGTATTGCCGACGCGGTTGGATTTCCATATCGCAAAATGGACAACGGCGAATACGCGCACCCCGCGGCCGTATTTGTTGTGACAGGCGACGGACGTCTGGCGCAATATTTACCGGGCGTGGCGCAATCGCCAACGGATTTACGCTTGGCGCTCACGGATGCGGGTGAGGGAAAGCTTGGCTCCACATTCGATCAGTTTGTTTTTTGGTGCCATCAATTTGATCCCACCAAAGGCGGCTATGTCATTTGGGCCTATCGCGTCATGCAACTTGCGGGAGCGGTCACTCTGCTCGCGCTTGGAACCGTGGTATGGATGTTGCTACGCAACGAAGCCCGAAGCAAGCGTTTGGCGGCTCCAGGCCCCAAAAATGTGAATTCAAAAAATATTGTTTCAGGAGTGGTCTGAAGCCATTAGCCCTCCAAAGATAGAAGTCCTCCAATGAATATTGCATCCACCATCTTTTCAAACTTGCTCGCAGGCGATCCGCGCGAAGGACGCACTTTGTGGCTTCCGCCGCAGGACAGCAATCTTGCCGTCAACAGCGATTTGATGTTTTGGTGGATCAATATTATTTGCTACTTCTTCTTCATTGGCATAGTCATTGCGCTTGTGATTCTGGTGGTGAAGTACCGCATGAAAAAGGATCGCCCATTCCGCACCGACGGTCCTCTGCATCACTTGCCGCTTGAAACAACTTGGGCTGTTGTTCCATTGTTGATTGTCATCTTCATCTTCTACTTTGGCTTCCGTGATTACTTGAACTTCATGACGCCGCCAAAGAATTCATATGAGATCGCGGTGACCGCGCAGAAGTGGGGTTGGCTCTTCAAGTATCCAAACGGCGCCACCAGCGATGACTTGTATGTGCCAACGGGTCGGCCCGTGAAATTGTCCATGCGCAGTTCCGACGTGTTGCATTGCTGTTACATCCCGGACTTCCGCGTGAAGAAGGATCTTGTGCCAGGCCGTTATTCATACTTGTGGTTTCAAACAGATGATGTCACGCCTGAAGGCTGGGGCCACAATTTATTTTGCGCCGAATATTGCGGCACTGGCCACAGCAATATGAATCGCAAGGTCTACGCGTTGGCCCAACCAGAATTTGACGCGTGGCTGACCGCGCAAAGTCAGTGGTTGGACAAAATTCCAGAAGAGGAATTGTATTTCCGCGCTGGTCCAAAGTTGTACGCGCGTTGCCAGCAATGCCATTCATTGGACGGCACCAAAGGCATCGGGCCATCGTGGAAGGGTTTGTGGGCGCGCGTGAGTGGTGGTGAAGGTGGCGACGGCAAGTTTGTCGACGGCACCGGTTACCAAAGTCAAATTGGCGCGGGCAAGCAATATCAAACACCAGAGGACTACATTCGTTCTTCCATTTTAAATCCCGGCGAACATGTCGTGGCTGGCTACGCCAACGCCATGCCAAGTTTCAAGGGCCAACTGAATGACAAGGGCATTGACGCCGTGATTGGATTCATGAAGCACATGGATGAGTTTGACACCAAGGGAAAGTATTTGAAGGAAGTTCCACCCGCACCAAAAGTGAGCATGAAGTAGCGCGAATTATTTTGATCATTGATAAAAAGTATTTCTGAAAGTAGAAGCGATATGACAACAATCAACCTTTCACAACCATTGGACACCGCCGCGCGTCCCGACAATTACATCACGCATACGCGTGGGTTTATGAGTTGGGCATTCACGCTGGATCACAAGCGCATTGGCGTTATGTATCTCGTCAGCGTGCTGGTGAGTTTCTTTGTTGGCGGCGTATTCGCGTTGCTGGTGCGCACCGAATTGCTCACGCCAGGCCAAACAATTCCAGGCGTCACCGCCGATGTCTACAACCATTTCTTCACACTGCACGGCGCCATCATGGTGTTCTTGGTGATCATTCCCAGCATTCCCGCCGCGCTTGGCAATTTCATCATGCCCATCATGTTGGGCGCCAAAGACGTTGCGTTTCCGCGCCTGAATTTGTTCAGCTACTACCTGTGGATCTTCGGCGCGCTGTTCACCGTGAGCAGTTTGTTGCTTGGCGGCTTTGACACGGGCTGGACTTTCTACACGCCGTACTCAACCACAACTCCAGCCGGCGGAGTTATTCCCGCGCTCACGGGCGTGTTCATTCTTGGTTTCTCAAGCATCTTCACGGGTTTAAATTTCATTGTCACCGTGCACAAATTGCGTCCACCTGGAATGACGTGGTTCCGCATGCCGCTGTTCTTGTGGGCTATCTATGCCACCGCAATCATTCAAGTTCTTGCAACTCCAGTGTTGGGCATCACGCTTCTTCTGCTGATTGTTGAGCGCGCGTTCAACATTGGCATCTTTGATCCATCCATGGGCGGCGATCCAGTTCTGTATCAACACTTCTTCTGGTTTTACAGCCATCCCGCGGTGTACATCATGATTCTTCCCGCCATGGGAATCATCAGCGAGCTCATCAGCGTGCACGCGCATCGCCACATCTTTGGCTACAAGTTCATCGCGCTCAGTTCAATCGCCATCGCCATCTTTAGTTTCCTGGTGTGGGGCCACCACATGTTTATCAGCGGTCAAAGTCCACTGCTCAACACGCTCTTTAGTTTGATTTCATTCAGCGTGGCTATTCCCAGCGCCGTGAAGGTGTTCAATTGGATGTCCACCTTGTACAAGGGCAACATTGTGTTGAACACGCCCATGTTGTACGCGTTGGCGTTCCTTGTGCTGTTCACCATTGGTGGACTCACTGGAATTCATTTGGCAACGCTGAACACCGACGTGCATTTGCATGACACGTATTTTGTGGTCGCGCATTTTCATTACGTCATGATGGGTTCCGCGCTGATCGGCATGATTGGCGGATTGCATCATTGGTGGCCAAAGATCACGGGCCGCATGTACAACGAAAATCTTGGGCGCATTGGGTGCATCACAGTATTCATTGGTTTCAATGTGACGTTCTTCACGCAGTTCTTCTTGGGAAGCCAAGGAATGCCGCGGCGCTACTACGACTATCAGCCTGAGTATCAGATTTACCACGTGATCAGCACGATTGGTTCATACATCATGGCGAGTGGGTTCTTGCTTACGGCGTATTATTTGTTGGCCAGCTTGTTTGGTGGTCGTCTTGCTCCAGCAAATCCCTGGGGCGGGCGCAGTCTGGAATGGCAATGCGCCAGTCCACCACCATTTGATAATTTTTCCACGCAACCACGCGTGGGCGATTGCTACGACTTCTCCGCGATTCGTTGGGACGAAAAAGAGCAGGGCTATGTTGTTGACCGCGCGCTTGATCCAACATTGAATCCAAATTTGGCGGCGAAGAATTCGCACTGATCTGCAACTTATTTGTAAGATAAAACCTTGACCACACTTCAATCACAACCCAATCACGCCGGTGACGCCCATGGCGCTGACGGCGCGCACGACGGGGCTCACGGCAGCGCCGAGCACGCCAAGTATCCATTTCTTCAGCATCACTTTGATACGCCGCATCATCAATTCGACAGCGCAAAGCTTGGCATGTGGTTGTTCTTGGCAACGGAAGTGTTGTTCTTCGGCGGTTTATTTGTTGCCTACGCAGTGCTTCGAAATCGCTTTCCGGAAGTGTTCAGTTACTCCAGCCATTATCTCGACACGATCATGGGCGGCATCAATACATGCGTGCTTATTCTTTCTAGTCTCACCATGGCACTTGCCGTGCGCTTTGCCCAGACCAATCGCAAAACTGGTTTGATCATTTGCTTGATCCTGACCTTTATGGGCGCGATTGGATTTATGGTGATCAAGTATTTTGAATACAGCCACAAGATTCACGACAACTTAGTGTGGGGAACAACTTTTTATGTTCCACCGCATGACGCCGCCGGCGAGTTGGAAGCCAAGGAGTTGTCCGTCGCTCCAACAACCAGCATCACTTTGAACCCAGTCAATCCTGCGGTGTTCGCGGTGCCAACGCTTGCCCCAACTCCCGCGGTGGATGCCAGCGCCATCAAGCAAGCTTCGCGCGCGCCAGCTGGCATGGCAACGCCAACGCAAATGGCCAAGGCAGAGGGCTTGCCAACGGGTGAGCACGATCCATCATTCGCGCATCCCGCCACGCATTTGGTCGACAAGAAAATGCCAGCCAATTCACATGTGTTCTTCGCCATTTATTACGCCATGACTGGCTTGCACGGCGTGCACGTGTTGGCGGGCATGGTGGTCATCGCATGGCTTCTCAAGCGCGCCATTCGTGGGGATTTCTCCAGCGACTATTTCACTCCTGTCGATGTGGGCGGTTTGTACTGGCACATTGTCGATTTGATTTGGATCTTTCTCTTTCCGCTGTTCTATCTCATTCACTAAAGGTCAACCATGTCACATACCGCAACAACCTCGCATGAGACTGGTGGAAAAACTCCAGGCGCGCACCCAATTGTTGGCCACTTGGTTCCAACATGGTTGCTTGTGTTTGTTGGAACATCGTTGCTGATGTTGACCGTGATCACGGTCGCGGTGCGCTACATAGACATTGGCGAGTTCAACATTGTTGTGGCCCTTGGCGTGGCGTTGGTCAAAGCAACATTGGTGTGTTTGTTCTTCATGCATTTGCGCTGGGATCGATCATTCAACACCTTGGTGTTTGTGGTGAGCGTGGTCTTGGTTTTATTAATGATGGCGTTCTTGATCATGGACACCAACCAATATCATGACACCCAATTTGATGGGAACGCGCCCAATGCGGAGTCCACATTGCAAGCCAACGCCCCGGGCGCCCCAGTGGCGCGCTTTAAGCCATACAGTCCGTGATGCGGCGTAGCCATGCGTTGTGCAATGTCGTGGTGATACAAACGCAGATCAGAATAATGCGCGCGCAATTGGTGGTGAGCCCGTCGCGGTGCAAACTGCATTATTGTTTGATGGCGCAAACTCGTGGCTATTAAAACTCAAACATTCATAGACCCATTCGCGGGAACACCGCAACGCTTTGCCGCTGGAGTTCTAGGCATGTGGGTTTTTCTGGTGGTGGTTGCCATGCTGTTTTTGGGCGCAATCATTGGATATGTAGTGGTGCGGGTAAATCCCAACTTGGAGGCTCCATTTATTCCCGAGGGCGCGACGGGCTTGCCTGGTGCGCTTATGTTTTCAACCATGGCATTAATGGTGTCTAGTTATTCCATGCACCAAGCCACACGCCATGTGCGGCAGGGGCGTTCGCAAGAGGCGCATCGGTCCATGACCATCACCTTGGTGTTGGCCTGCGTATTTCTTGCACTGCAAACATTCGCGTGGGTCACGCTGTGGCGGCAAAATATTCACTTTGGCGATTCACTGTATGCGTGGAGTTTTTATATTCTCACAGGTCTACACGCGTTGCATGTGCTGGCAGGATTTGTTCCGTTGATTCGCGTGTGGCGTAAGACCGCCAGCGGCGCGTATTTCAAGGAGCACCCGGAGGGCATTGTCTACTGCGAAATGTATTGGCACCTGCTTGGCGTAATTTGGCTTGTACTTTATTTCACGCTGTGGCTTGGCATGAGAACTTAATGTGGCGCAGTGGGCGCGTGGAACGCTTGCCATACAAACCAAAGACACGGCGTCACTTGAATTGGAGTTCCGTCGCTTGATCCCACTATCACAGACGCTGGATCTTTTTGCGACACCACAACAATGGGAACGCCGCCCACAACAAAATTCCACGGCGCGTCGGCGCCACGGTCGGCGGCCTCGCGCAGCGTGACCACGCGGGTTTCGCCGCCGGCGGTTATGGCAATCACGGGCATTTTTGCTGGCATTTCCGCCGTGCTGTTCGCGGGCAATTCCGCATTGATTTGCAACTGACTGTTGGTCTGGCTTTGCGCTGAATGATTCGCCGCATCGCTTGATTCATTGGTCGAAGATGTGTTGGGCAATGTGTTCATGGCGGTCTTGCGGCCAATTGGAAAATCAACCTTCGGGCTAAGCAGATAGCGGCTGTATGAAAAACTTTTCATGCGCTGTTCGTCTTGCGGGTCGGGCAAAATCACTTCCGTTGTTGGATGCGTGGCAAGCCAGTGTTTCCATGTGCATACATTCACATTTGGAATTTCAGCAAGTGTTTTTCCAAGCGACGGACCTGCGATGGCTTTGCCCGCCATTTGACTCCACAGGCTTGAAGCGGATGCGGCCGTAATTGGCCTCGACAATTCGGGATGTATGTTTGCATTCGCTTCTTGCTTTGTGTCTTGGGTATTCTTGTCCGATTGCGCCACAACTTCCGGTTGCTTGTCATACATCACCAGATTTGAATCAAGCAACAATCCACTCACGCCAAATTGCAGCGGCTCGCCATTCACGCGCCGGTCAAACACAATCGCGCTGTCGCACAGAGGACTAAAGGTGACCGCAATCGGCACGCCCGCGAGTTCATCATTCACAACTTCGTGCACATTCATTAAATTCAATGGATAGGCGCGCGACTTGCCGTTGATCTGCACACCAATCACGCGGTCCGCCGTCACGACATATTTGGAACGCAACTTGGCGTTGTACGCCAGCATTTCGTGGCCAGGTAGAACTTTTGGTTGATCGAGTGAACGCAAAAAGTCCTTTGAATTTCCGCTGGCCACAAAGGCTCCGCCATTGGTTTGCAGATTGGATAAATCAAACCCATATGTGTTCACTGATTGACCGTCACCCTTTGGGTGGTGGCCAATGAAAATGCCCGCGAAAGCCCATGCAAGAATGAGCAGAACCAATACGCACGCCAAGGCAATCACCCAGCCGCCAGAACGAAATGTGAGGGAAGGCCTGACGGCGGGGGAGTTCTGGCTCATGGATTTGTTGGAGCCGGATTTGTTGGCGTTGTTGTGGCGGGCGCGGCATGTATTGGCGCAAGTGTTTTTGCTTGAGGATTCATTTGACTGGATATTGGCGCCACGCTCGCAGGCAAATCAATAATCACATCTCTACCGCCGCGCACCGCCGCGTCCACCGCGATCGAGCCACGGTCCGCCACCATGGTTCCAAGCACCACGGGTAAATACAGCAGCGAAGCGAAAAACATTTTGCGCGCCGACGCATTGTCCACGCGGCGCAGAAACACCAACGCGAAATAGGCAAACGCAAGCCCCGCGATTCCAGAAACGACCGCGCTCGTTATGCCAGCAAGACCCAGCAGTGTCGCCATCAATCCAAGCGGCACCAATGTCAGCGCGCTCAGCAAGCTTGTTTGCGCCGCCAAATGTTCCGATCCAGGAATCGCTGAAAGCATTTGAAACCCACCGCGTTGATAATCCGCGCGATGCAACCATGCAAGCGCGAAGAAATGCGGTAACTGCCAGACAAATAAAATCGCTCCCACAAGCCAGGCGCCGCGTTGAATATCGCCAGTGGCCGCAACCCATCCAATCATTGGAGGAATGCCCCCAACAACGGCGCCCACAAGCGTGTTGAGCGAGGTCATCCATTTCATGGGCGTGTACACCGCCACATATAAAAAAATTGTGAGTCCTGCCAGCGCGCTTG
>Ga0209190_1002878_pt1 | contig 11469 bp, 3 predicted proteins | sample M_140205_XF_Meta_FD_187315 | JGI IMG/M metagenome (GOLD analysis project Ga0209190, IMG submission 187315) | Freshwater microbial communities from Lake Montjoie, Canada to study carbon cycling - M_140205_XF_MetaG (SPAdes) (version 2) | ecosystem: Environmental > Aquatic > Freshwater > Lake... | reverse complement strand
CTCAGACCCGATGCGCGTAATCGAGATACACGGAACAACCCTTCAGGCTAAGTGCCTTGCGTGTGGATGGCGCGGCCCGATGAGCGAGACGCTCGATCGTGTAGCTGCTGGCGAAGAAGACCCCGCGTGCCTTGAGTGCGGAGGAATGCTCAAGAGCGGCACAGTCTCATTCGGCGAGTCGCTTAACAGTGCCGATCTCGCGCGCTCCATGCGCAGCGCCAAGAATTCAGATCTATTCATTGCCATCGGAACCTCCCTTGGGGTCTTTCCAGTAGCGAATCTGCCGCGCACCGCATTGAGCACGGGCGCACGCTTAATAATCATCAACGGCGAGCCCACGCCATACGACAATCTCGCCGATGCTGTATCCCATGCACCGATAGGCGAGGTACTCCCCGCCCTCGTAGCGCTCATCTAACGCGACCGTTAATGCGGCCGGTGTTCGCAGATACGCACCGTGTGATCGAACGAGTCGTAATCGAAGTTCACGGTCCCACCACCGGTCTTCGTGTACGTGTCAAGGTTCCCATAGGTGTCATAAACATACCCGGACCCGTAGGGAGATGCGGCCAGCTGGTCACCAGCGTTGTATGAGAACGTCGGAGTCCCACAGCTGGCCGCGTTCGCACACCGATTCGAAGCAGGCGACGGCCTCACCAAGGTGTCTCTAGTAGGAAGATTCGGCCTGCGAATTCGGGTTTGACTGCACGACTCGAATGAGCTCCCACATCGGGCTGGCCACCGAACTACCGGGTCTCGGCCGCCGAGCAATGTGTGGCCAACATGCCGGGTCTCGGTGGGTCACCGGCGTCAATACGATCACAAATGCTCCGGCGCGAAAGCGAACCTCTTGGCTACCGAAACGAGCATGGGCACCGGGACCGACGGCGACAGATGCCCGTGGGAGCTCAACCACGCTATCGCTGAACGACAACGCAACGGTGGCATCACGGAGATCGAGTAGCGCCGCGCGCTTGCGCGACCCGTCAGTCGCCCACACTGCCAAGGGCCGCGTAGGCGTAATCTCGGACCACTCGCGCAGTGCGCGGGCGAGTTGCCGCTCGCGCATCCGACATAGCTCGTTCGCTAGGACAACGCTCACGATTAGCCAAAGCACAGTCGTTGACGTGTTGACATGCTCGCCGCCGAAAGCCGTGGTGAAGACGGCGATCAACAAACCGACCGACACGGTCACCGTCCCGACGATCGCGAACGCAGTTAGGCGGCGGCTCCACGGCTCGCCTAGCAACGCGTCGGAGATTGAGAGTGCGGAATCCGCGGGCAACCGGTCTCGGGCCGCCCGCGACCGGTTGTCCCATTTCACCGCAACAATCAGCAGGTTGAACATCACGACGATGAACGCCACCGAAAACGCCGTGATGAACAATACGGACTTCTGCATTAGGAGAAACATCAGAGCGATTGCTGGCGCGTAGATCACGCAAGTTAGAACAGCAGCCGCCTTGATCGGGTGCTCCCGCTTTGAAGGTAGGTATTTCGCTAGCACCACTCGCGCTCCCTCGTCTCGTTGGTCTCATGCAAGAGACTCGTATTCGGCTTGCGTCGACCACTCAGCGCCGAAGCGGGTTGTGCGCAGGGTCTCCCCAGATATCAAGCACGACTCCCGCAGCACACCCGCCCGCCCAGACCGTTGCGGACACCGTTCCTCCGTCATTGCCGAACGACTGATCAAGCCATGCAACGCCAGCATCTCCGCCGAGCAGGCATGCTCCTCCCGCGTGCAGGACGCGCGCACTGCGGTCGAGCGACCGACTCTGCGAGCCGTACCAACGCGTGACACCGCGAGTGATGCTGCGACACACCTCTCGTTCGCCATAGACCGGCGTTCGCCTCCGACGGCCGCGCGCATCAACGTGCACAACCCAACGCTTGATGAAGCGGTCCCTCCGGGCGACGCCCGTCATGCAGAAAGTCCCGCCGAGGTCGAGGTTGTTGATGGGATCTGCATTGACGTAGTCGTAATCGTTCGCACTGCCACCCGCGATGGGGTCTTGAGACAAGAACCGACCTATGTGTGGGTCATAGGCGCGTACACCCATCCTTGTGATGTCGAGACCAAGATGATCGACGAAGCGTCTCTGGGTACCCAACCAGTCGAGGCGTGACGCGGGGACCGTCACAATGTTGCCATACTCGTCTGGATAAGAGTTTGTGGTGAACGCTCCAGCTTGGGTGACGGTCCCAACGATCGTGCCTTTCGGATCACTTAGCTGATAGGACGGTGTCGTACCGGTCACGATCAGGTTTGATAGGTATGTCGTATAGGCACCACCACTTGTCGCCTGCGACCAAGCGGGCGAGTCCGAACTATCGGTATACCCATACCAACGATCCTCGGTAATGGTCACCCCTGGCGGGGAGGAGACCGTGCGGCGCAACACTCGACCATCGGGTGAGAGGACCGAATCGACGCGTGTGGTGCTGTCATCAATACGGATTGTGTGATCAAACGAGTCGTAATCGAAGTTCACAATCCCGCCACCAGTCTTCGCATACACGTCGAGGTTCCCATAGGTGTCATAGAGATACCCGGACCCATAGGGAGACCCGGCCAACTGGTCGCCAACGTTGTATGAGAACGTCGGGCTCCCACACGTCGTAGCGTTCGCACACCGATTCGAGTTCGCATCGAACCCATAGGCCCGCACCGTCCCCGACGGTGTATCCGTCGCACTCGTCAACCGGCCCGCCCCGTCATACGCATACTGACGGCCCGCACCGATCCGCGCGTCTTGGGAGATCCGGCCCGCGAGGCTGTAATCAAGATTGTTTGAGAACAACGTCGTCGTGTTACGCGAACTCACCTGCATATCCAACCGGCCCGTGTTCGCCTCGTAGGCCATGACCGTGCGCAACGGATAAGTGTTCGTGGGTCGATCCACCTCAATAGGTCGACTGTAAGTGTCGTAGAACGTGGTGGTAGTCCGACCCGCCGTTGCGGAGACGAACTCGCTCCACGACGACGCACGACCATAAGAGTCATACGCGTAGGAGAGAATTTTTTTATCTGTCACGGCAGGCAACTTTCGCCACCGCTCTATCACACGACCTACCTGGTCATAGAGCGTACGGGTCTGAGTACCGAGCTCGTCGGTGTACTTGACCGTGCGCCCCAACAGATCCGACTCAGTTTTTGTGAAGCGTGTAGTGCCAGCTGAGTCCGCGAACCGGGTACAGACCTGGTTCGGTTCAATAGTTCCACACGTGACGTCTGCGCCCTGGCCGGGTAAGTAGTAGTGAGTGTGAACGAGGTTCGCGTTGCGATTCGTCACGTCCGTCACCCGCCCCCGTACGTCATAGATCATGCACGTCCAGCGCATATCGCCGGAGTGCTGCGTGCCGATCACTCGACCGTTGTCATCATAGATTGTATCCACCATCGCACCCAGAGGATCAGTGGTCTGCTTCGCGAGACCACCCTGCTGGAAGGGATTGGTGTTGCAACCCGTCACGCTCGAGCCGCCTGCGATGGTCGCATAGGCCCCAGCGCTCGCAGCGTCCTTGGGGGCGTAGTAGCTGGTCGTGGTTCGGGTCGTGATGCCGTTGGGCAGGTCACGGGTCGTCGGCCGCAGCAAACCCGTGCGCTCGCGCTCGTAATCCTGCACGGTGCGCAGGTTCAGGTGCCCTGCCCCGGGGTCCACGACCGTCGCGGTTACGAGACCGTACGCAGGGTCAAGGGCCCCGAGTGGAGTGCCGGTGCCGTCGTACTCCGTGGTGGTGGTGCGCCCGTCCGCGTCGGTGGTACTCGTGGGGAGTCCGTACGCGGGGGCGAGCACGCTGACCGGCACCGGGGCCACGTTACCCGAGCCCGGGGTGATCCAGAAGACCTTTAGCATCGCGGGCCCGGTGAGGTTGTAGTAGTCGATGCGGAACCGGTGCGGCTTTGCGGTGTCGGTGTTCCAGTAGACACCCCACTGCTTCCAGCCCTGCCCGTCAGCCCACGAGTCGATGACGAGCGTGTCGTCGATCCACATGCGCACACCATCGTCCGCGTACACAGGGAACTGGTATACGCCTGCGGAACTGAGCGAGATGGTGCCGGTCAGGCGCGCACCCCAGTTCGTCGCGTTGATGTCAGTCGTGGGCGACGCGCTCGCCCAGTCCCGGAGGATGCCGTCGGGACCGTCGATTCCGGTCGTGTGCGCCGCTGGTGGACCGTCGAGGCCCTTGGAGTTCCAATACGCGACGCCAAGTCGAGTGAGGCCTTCGTCGTAGCCGGTATGCGTGTGGGTGACGTCGGCGCCGGTGGCCGGTCCGGCGACGTGCGGGGCGACGGGTAGGTTCGTTAGCGGATCGAACCAGCCGGCCGGTGCGGGCCCGTACGTGTCGGTGGGGCGGCCGGCGGGGTCGTAGATCGTCGTGGTGCGAAGCCCGGTCGGGTCCGTCGTAGAAGCGAGGCCGTCGACGGTCTCGTTCCATATCGACGTCGTCGCTAGGCCAGCCGTGTCGGTCTCGATGAGGGTGCGGCGTGCCTCGAGGGAGTACACGGCACGGCGCGCGTACCCGTTCGGTTCGGTGAGCCCGGCCACGTGCACGTCGGTGTACGGCAGCGACGGTGTCGCACCGTTGTACGCGAACGTGGCGGTGCCGTGCGTGTAGGAGTGTGCGGGCCGCAGGTCGCCGGCGTTCGGGGCAGGCTGGGTCACCGAGTCCGCCCAGCCTGTGTAGCCGGTCGCGCTCGAGTACCCGATAACGGTGCGGGCCGTCGGGTCGTCGACGCGCAGGGCCCGCGCGATCATGTCGTAGGCTAGAGGGTCGCGGACCGAAGTGAGCTTGCCGTTCGTGTACGCGTAGTCCGTGATCTCGCTGCCCGGATCCTCGATGCGCGCGAGCAGCCCACCAGCGTTCCCATCGCTGACGTAGTAGAGACGGGTGACCCGACCGTCGGGATAGGTGATCCTGCAGAGCATTGACGCGGGCGCGTTGATGAACGTCGGCGTGTCCGAGCCGCACGCTACACCTCCGTTCCCGTCGCCGTACGCGAGCGTGATCGCGCGTCCCGAAGACGGGTCAGTGATCGCCGCGAGGCGCGCCGGGTTGCCGCTGTACGTGTACTGAGCGGCGGCGGGCTTGCGGTCGTCGAGGGAGCCCTGTGCGGACGCGAGGGTGCCGTCCGCGTTGAACACGTACGTCGTCCCCGCGCTGTGGAGCGTGAGCCCACCGGTCGTTCCGGGGGTGACGGTAAGCGTCTCATCCGATCCCTCCGGTGCCTTGTACCCGCCGTTGACCCAGAGGAACGTGGTCGTGGAGCCGTCCGCGCCGACGAGCACCGCGTTCGAGCCGTCCATGCGCACGTTCGTGTAGCCGAGCGATCCGCCTAGGTCCGCGGAGAACTGCCAACCATCGGGCAGCGGCGAGCTGGAGGAGTTCGGCGTCAACCAGGAGGCCGGAACGATTGTCTCGTGTGTGCCGTCCTTCTCCCAGAGTTGGAGAACCCCGTTACCGGTCGTGTTGTAGTAGTCGACGCGGATCCCCACTCGCACGCCTGCATTCAACGTCACCGCCGTGCCATAGGTGGGCGACGTCGTCGGCGTGTCGGTCCACTTGTCGTAGACAAGCGTGCCGTTCACGAACACGCGCACGCCATTGTCGGCGACAGCACCGAACGAGTAGATCCCGTCCGACGGGACCGTCACGTACCCGAGCCACTGCGCCGACCAGTACGCGGCCGGGATCGGCGGGGCCGGTGACCAGTTCCACACGAAGTCGAGTGCCTGGTCCCGGCGCTTCACCGCTGGAGCGCCACTCAACGACTCATTTTGGTAGTACGAGCCGTTCAAGCCCGTCTGTGGTTGGACGCCGAGCGAGTTGTACGCGTAACTCACGCCGATCGCCCCGCCGACCGTCGTGACCGACGGTGATGCGGACTGGGTGTACACGTTGCCCGTCGCGAGGTTCACCTGCACTGGGCCGCCCGAGTCCATCGGGGATTGCGACGCCGCACCGAGCCGGAGGCGCACCTTGAAGCTGTTCACCCAACGCGGCTTCGTCCACCAACCGTTGCCGCCAACAGGGAAGTTCGTATAAGTGTGCCAGTAGTAGGTGCCCCCGTCGGAGAGCGCGCCGGCAGGCACCTGCCACGACTGGTTCGTCACCCATCCCGATTCGGCAGCGATCACTCCACTCTCCGCGTCCGCACCGGTGGTAACCCGGAACCAGAACGCTGCACCTGTGACCGCGTCGACGCTGAGCGTCGGCTGCTGCGAGGCCATTACGACCCCACTCGTCGGTGCCGGGTGCATCGCAGCAGCCGGGCCCGTGAAGTACTCGATGACGAGACGGGGCGCGTTCCAGCCGGCGTCACCCGAGGAGAACATGCGGGCGGCCTTCGGGTCCGACCAGTTCGTCGCCGTGAGCTCCAGTCCGTTATTGGGTTGGCCGTCATGGATCCAACTCGACACCAACTCATTCAACGACAGGTGGACCCGTCCGGCGCCACCGTAGCCGTTCGAGTCTCCGGCCCAATCGAAGCGACCACGGATCCCCTTGCCGTCGTTGACCGGCGCCGTCGACCAGGTCGTCGCCGACGACCATGGCTGGCTCGTCGCATCACCACCGATCCCAAATGCATCCAACGAGTGGCCGCCTTCGAGCGCGTTCGTCGCGGCAATCTCCTCGATGTCGAGGTACGCGAAGTTCAGCATCGTCGTCTCCGCCACCGGGATCGAAGAAAGATCGAAATGCAGGTACGCGTTCGCCAACTGCAGTGAGTTCCATGCCCCCACCTTCAGCGCCGTGTCGCTGCCGTGGGGCGTCGACGGCTGGAAGTAGTCCGTCCACGTGTCGTATGCCTGCCCACCGCCACCACTGGCTGTCTCGAGGTGCACCATCGGGTCCACAACTACCGGGAACACACGGTCAGGCGCCCCTAGCCATGCCGAATCTACGCTCACCGTCAGATCTGCGACACCAGCCGTTACCTTTGCAAGGTCGACGCTCACCGGACTGGAGACCCCCAACTCGACGCGTGCACCCGACGCGTCATACGCGGACCCATTGTCGATTCGCGCCATCACGGTGCCCGAACGATCGGCAATCTCGACGCCTGTCGCGATCTGGCGCGCCGAGTAACCAGATGGCATGGCGACGCGAAGCGAGTACGAGGACCGCGACGCATCAGCGAACACGATTTGCTGATCGAAGCCGTCGACTGTCAACGCCACCCGTGCCGATGGGGCACCAACGGCCCCTACCCACTCAGCAGTGTGCAACGGTTCACCCGATGCGCGCCGCGCGTCGGTCGCGATTGCTCCGGGCCCAACCGGGACGTCGGTCGAGAACACCAACTCGCCGCCGCCGACCGGCCATCGAGCCAGGCCGCGGGACGGATCCGTAGGCAGGGTCACCCCAACCGGCGACGACGTTGCAACGAGATCGCCGGACGGCGCGGTCGTGAGACTCAAGTCAACGTCATGCCACGCGCCGTCCGCGCTCTTGAAGCGCGTGGGCACACTCGACACTCGCATCGTGTTCGTCCCATCTGGGTTCGCGAACACTTCGCGCGTCGGTGTCGTGAGCTCGTCGACGAGCGCGGCACCCGACTGGATCCGAGGCCGACGGTCTAAAGGGTCACGCGACGAACCCACACCATCGGGCCGGTTCAAGAAATCACCCTTAGGACGCGTCGGCGAAACCATCGCCGCGTCACCAGTCGACGCCAGCGCACCGGGCGCAGTCGACGCCGCCTCTGCAGGAGGAGCCGCATCCACCGCTATCAACCCGGCTGCGGTAACCACACACACCAACACGGCCGTCCACGCGCGGCGACCGCGCGTAACACCAATAATTCCACCCATCGTCCTGCCCCCTGCCCGACTTGCTTTAGGTCGGGACCATAGCGCGCACGCGCTATGCAACCGCTTTGCCTAAAACAGAGGGTGACGTTCCGTCACCTTGGAGGGTTTAGCGCTTGGTGGCATCCCAAATCGTCATCATTTGCGACGGGGGCTCGGCGACCATCGCAGGCGGCTCGAGCGTGACGGGTTGCAACACCAATCCCTTCCAGCAGGGTGGTCTCGCGAAGAAGACCACCGATCCTCTGGGTGCGATGGTGGATACAATCTACGATGACAACGGCCGAGTGATCGGCACGCAGCACTCCGGCGATATGCGCTGGACGTGCATGATCTATGACGTACGGGGGCGGGTGACGGACGTGACGAATCGCAACGCGAACCTCGTTCACACTCACTACTACTTACCCGGCCAGGGCGCAGACGTCACGTGTGGAACTATTGAACCGAACCAGGTCTGTACCCGGTTCGCGGACTCAGCTGGCACTACACGCTTCACAAAAACTGAGTCGGATCTGTTGGGGCGCACGGTCAAGTACACCGACGAGCTCGGTACTCAGACCCGTACGCTCTATGACCAGGTAGGTCGTGTGATAGAGCGGTGGCGAAAGTTGCCTGCCGTGACAGATAAAAAAATTCTCTCCTACGCGTATGACTCTTATGGTCGTGCGTCGTCGTGGAGCGAGTTCGTCTCCGCAACGGCGGGTCGGACTACCACCACGTTCTACGACACTTACAGTCGACCTATTGAGGTGGATCGACCCACGAACACTTATCCGTTGCGCACGGTCATGGCCTACGAGGCGAACACGGGCCGGTTGGATATGCAGGTGAGTTCGCGTAACACGACGACGTTGTTCTCAAACAATCTTGATTACAGCCTCGCGGGCCGGATCTCCCAAGACGCGCGGATCGGTGCGGGCCGTCAGTATGCGTATGACGGGGCGGGCCGGTTGACGAGTGCGACGGATACACCGTCGGGGACGGTGCGGGCCTATGGGTTCGATGCGAACTCGAATCGGTGTGCGAACGCTACGACGTGTGGGAGCCCGACGTTCTCATACAACGTTGGCGACCAGTTGGCCGGGTCTCCCTATGGGTCCGGGTATCTCTATGACACCTATGGGAACCTCGACGTGTATGCGAAGACTGGTGGCGGGATTGTGAACTTCGATTACGACTCGTTTGATCACACAATCCGTATTGATGACAGCACCACACGCGTCGATTCGGTCCTCTCACCCGATGGTCGAGTGTTGCGCCGCACGGTCTCCTCCCCGCCAGGGGTGACCATTACCGAGGATCGTTGGTATGGGTATACCGATAGTTCGGACTCGCCCGCTTGGTCGCAGGCGACAAGTGGTGGTGCCTATACGACATACCTATCAAACCTGATCGTGACCGGTACGACACCGTCCTATCAGCTAAGTGATCCGAAAGGCACGATCGTTGGGACCGTCACCCAAGCTGGAGCGTTCACCACAAACTCTTATCCAGACGAGTATGGCAACATTGTGACGGTCCCCGCGTCACGCCTCGACTGGTTGGGTACCCAGAGACGCTTCGTCGATCATCTTGGTCTCGACATCACAAGGATGGGTGTACGCGCCTATGACCCACACATAGGTCGGTTCTTGTCTCAAGACCCCATCGCGGGTGGCAGTGCGAACGATTACGACTACGTCAATGCAGATCCCATCAACAACCTCGACCTCGGCGGGACTTTCTGCATGACGGGCGTCGCCCGGAGGGACCGCTTCATCAAGCGTTGGGTTGTGCACGTTGATGCGCGCGGCCGTCGGAGGCGAACGCCGGTCTATGGCGAACGAGAGGTGTGTCGCAGCATCACTCGCGGTGTCACGCGTTGGTACGGCTCGCAGAGTCGGTCGCTCGACCGCAGTGCGCGCGTCCTGCACGCGGGAGGAGCATGCCTGCTCGGCGGAGATGCTGGCGTTGCATGGCTTGATCAGTCGTTCGGCAATGACGGAGGAACGGTGTCCGCAACGGTCTGGGCGGGCGGGTGTGCTGCGGGAGTCGTGCTTGATATCTGGGGAGACCCTGCGCACAACCCGCTTCGGCGCTGAGTGGTCGACGCAAGCCGAATACGAGTCTCTTGCATGAGACCAACGAGACGAGGGAGCGCGAGTGGTGCTAGCGAAATACCTACCTTCAAAGCGGGAGCACCCGATCAAGGCGGCTGCTGTTCTAACTTGCGTGATCTACGCGCCAGCAATCGCTCTGATGTTTCTCCTAATGCAGAAGTCCGTATTGTTCATCACGGCGTTTTCGGTGGCGTTCATCGTCGTGATGTTCAACCTGCTGATTGTTGCGGTGAAATGGGACAACCGGTCGCGGGCGGCCCGAGACCGGTTGCCCGCGGATTCCGCACTCTCAATCTCCGACGCGTTGCTAGGCGAGCCGTGGAGCCGCCGCCTAACTGCGTTCGCGATCGTCGGGACGGTGACCGTGTCGGTCGGTTTGTTGATCGCCGTCTTCACCACGGCTTTCGGCGGCGAGCATGTCAACACGTCAACGACTGTGCTTTGGCTAATCGTGAGCGTTGTCCTAGCGAACGAGCTATGTCGGATGCGCGAGCGGCAACTCGCCCGCGCACTGCGCGAGTGGTCCGAGATTACGCCTACGCGGCCCTTGGCAGTGTGGGCGACTGACGGGTCGCGCAAGCGCGCGGCGCTACTCGATCTCCGTGATGCCACCGTTGCGTTGTCGTTCAGCGATAGCGTGGTTGAGCTCCCACGGGCATCTGTCGCCGTCGGTCCCGGTGCCCATGCTCGTTTCGGTAGCCAAGAGGTTCGCTTTCGCGCCGGAGCATTTGTGATCGTATTGACGCCGGTGACCCACCGAGACCCGGCATGTTGGCCACACATTGCTCGGCGGCCGAGACCCGGTAGTTCGGTGGCCAGCCCGATGTGGGAGCTCATTCGAGTCGTGCAGTCAAACCCGAATTCGCAGGCCGAATCTTCCTACTAGAGACACCTTGGTGAGGCCGTCGCCTGCTTCGAATCGGTGTGCGAACGCGGCCAGCTGTGGGACTCCGACGTTCTCATACAACGCTGGTGACCAGCTGGCCGCATCTCCCTACGGGTCCGGGTATGTTTATGACACCTATGGGAACCTTGACACGTACACGAAGACCGGTGGTGGGACCGTGAACTTCGATTACGACTCGTTCGATCACACGGTGCGTATCTGCGAACACCGGCCGCATTAACGGTCGCGTTAGATGAGCGCTACGAGGGCGGGGAGTACCTCGCCTATCGGTGCATGGGATACAGCATCGGCGAGATTGTCGTATGGCGTGGGCTCGCCGTTGATGATTATTAAGCGTGCGCCCGTGCTCAATGCGGTGCGCGGCAGATTCGCTACTGGAAAGACCCCAAGGGAGGTTCCGATGGCAATGAATAGATCTGAATTCTTGGCGCTGCGCATGGAGCGCGCGAGATCGGCACTGTTAAGCGACTCGCCGAATGAGACTGTGCCGCTCTTGAGCATTCCTCCGCACTCAAGGCACGCGGGGTCTTCTTCGCCAGCAGCTACACGATCGAGCGTCTCGCTCATCGGGCCGCGCCATCCACACGCAAGGCACTTAGCCTGAAGGGTTGTTCCGTGTATCTCGATTACGCGCATCGGGTCTGAG
>Ga0209190_1002873_pt1 | contig 11478 bp, 10 predicted proteins | sample M_140205_XF_Meta_FD_187315 | JGI IMG/M metagenome (GOLD analysis project Ga0209190, IMG submission 187315) | Freshwater microbial communities from Lake Montjoie, Canada to study carbon cycling - M_140205_XF_MetaG (SPAdes) (version 2) | ecosystem: Environmental > Aquatic > Freshwater > Lake... | reverse complement strand
CGGGGTCTCCGTAGGCGAAGGTGTCGGGGTCTCCGTAGGCGAAGGTGTCGGGGTCTCCGTAGGCGAAGGTGTCGGGGTCTCCGTAGGCGAAGGTGTCGGGGTCTCCGTAGGCGAAGGTGTCGGGGTCTCCGTAGGCGAAGGTGTCGGGGTCTCCGTAGGCGAAGGTGTCGGGGTCTCCGTAGGCGAAGGTGTCGGGGTCTCCGTAGGCGAAGGTGTCGGGGTCTCCGTAGGCGAAGGTGTCGGGGTCGGCGTCGGGGTTGGCGTTGGTGCCGGCGTAAAAACGTATTGGATCTTGAGAGTGGTTGTGTTGCTCAGACCAGCGAAACTAGGAACTCCACCACCACCAGAGACACCCCAGCGAGGATCCAAGGTGACGGTGAAGACATTGGATCCCGAACCCGTGTAGCTGGCGAGCGGACCGCCCAGCGAGTTCGTCGCAAGGCCCAAGTCTTGGGAATTGGGATCCAAGGTGAAAACCTGAAGGCTACCAGAGGTCACAATGTAACCACTGGCCGGGTCGATGGGGGGCGTTGTTGTGAGAACTGTTCTGAGTGGGTTGTAGATCACCGTGGCTGTCTGCGCGTTGGAAATGATGACCTTGTCTTTGGGTTCGCCGACCACTGAGTCACCAGACGGGTTATTGCTAAAGCTGAGCGAACCCGAGTCGGCACAAAAGGAGAGGAGCAAATTTACCGCGCTAAGATTACCTAGATTTGTGTCAAATTGTGAAAAGCTAAATGTGACAGGACTTCCTCCCGTGGTGACAGTGGTAGTCACCACTTCTTCGTTGGTGGACGTAGAGGGAACTGCTTGTGTTTGAGTCGTGGCAAATGAAAGCCCTGCAAGAGCCGCGGCGAGTATGGTTTTTCTCATAAAATGAATCTTCATATCGGTTTTATAAACAACCCGAGGCATGGGGAGCAAGGGTTTTTTTAAAAAAAATTGCCCATGGCATGAGGCCAGCCCTCTGCGTGCCCCCCGCCAGGCAATTTTCGGCCCGGCTAGGCTGCCAACGATATATCATCAATGCGATGTGCTCCTGTCCTTGGGCCGAGAAAGATCGTTGAGAGTTTACGGTGGAGAGCCGAAGAGCGGCAGAGACAACCGAAGGTGATGGAGAGCTTGAAAGCCAACGACTTGTCGATGCGAGGGTGCTCATCCCAAGGGCGAGGCAAGCCGATCACGTCAATCGCTCCTGCTCAGTCCCGCAACTCAAATCCTTCAACGATCAACCACGGTTTTCGGCTTCTCCCCACCCAAACGCAGCAGCATGCCAGCCGTCGTGAGGGCCAGGAGACGGAGGAAGGACTGGCCCACGAGAATGCAGCCGAGCATCTCACAGACTTCCTCCGTAAGCCGAATGGCATGCGAGATGTCATACTCCTCCAGACTCCAAGCCGCAGCCACGCTCTCCGACCACGGCGCGAAGGCAGGGTATCCCTCGACACGGTCTAAGCCTTGGCCAAAAGCCATGAGCACACCGCCGCAGAGGAACCAACCCAGCAAACGGCGGCGCCTGAGCTCAGGACCGACCAGCACCAGCACGCTAACACCTGCGACGAGATAGACCGGCAGGATGTAATGCTGCCATCCGTAGCTCTCCTGCGCATCCTCACCGCCGTGCATGTCGGCAAAGATGGTGCCTAGGCGCTCGTGAATTTCGACCGTGTCATCCAAGCCGAAGTAGGGAAAGAGGACCGCCGCCAGTAACAGGCCGCAACGCAGGCTGCGGGAGAGATTCCGACAACGCGCGCCCCACCAGGCGAGGAACGCCCAGCTGCCCGTGAGAAAAAAGAACGTGGCGGAACACCACGTGGGGATATTCTCCTCGTTGGCGGTGTTGAAAAGCTCGATGAGCGTTGGGGAACTGATCAACTCGCGCCAGGTCACGGCGATGTCCAGCACGACGAGAACACCGATCGCGGCCACGCACCAGAAGAGCAATCGCCGGGCAAGCGGTAAGATATCTATGCGGGTGATGTCGGAGCTCGCGGGCGTAGTGGCTGCGGACGACGTGGCATGGTCGGGCATCATGGCAGGTGCTTTAGCATTGCGCGCCAGGGTTTGCACGCTGCATCTCGAACACCGGTCGCCGACGGCCTCGGGTTGGGGCAGGGCCTGGCCTTGTCAATGGGCGCAAAACATTCGAAGATACCCTGCACGCCATGGCGATCATCGAACAAACATTTCACGCCATCCTTTTCGCCTGGAGGCTTTGGCTTTCATGTGCACTGGCGGGCCTGCTGGGCGGGGCGGTCACTGCGGGTGCGATGATTTACTATGTGAAGTTCAAGCCATTTGCCGCGGAGAAACCTCATCGTTGGTTTCTCTACCCGGCGGCTGCAGGCCTGACGGCGGGGGTCATGGTGGCGCTGGCCAGTGTCCCGCCGCTCTCTGCCTTCCGCCTGTTTTGGCTGATTTCCGCGCTGGTCGCGTCCACCTTCGCTGCGATCGGAGCGGCCGCAGGCGTGGCCTATCATGCGAGCATGACCGAGGCCGGCGAGAAGGATTTGGAACGTCAGCGGCGCCGAAGCAAACGGCAACCCCAAGGGCGGCTTGCCTCCGCGCTGGTGGAATTCGACCGGAAACTGCGTCAGCTCTTCACCCCAGCCGATCAGCGGGAGGCTAAGCCCGAGAAAAAAAAGGAGTTCCGGCCGGCGGCAGGAAAACTTCCCACCAAGCGCCAAGAAAATTTGGCTATCGGGATCGGCAGGATCAACGAGCTCAACCCAAGCGGCTCCGTCTTGCAGAAGCCTAGGCGCATCGTCCTCGAGCCGAAACCGCCGACGAAGGAACGGAACAAGGCCGCGAGTCCAAGCGCAGCCACCCGCCAAGGCGCCTAGCTTCTCGCCGCGCCCGTGCGATCATTCGGCAAGGGGTCTGCAGGCCGCTGCGGCAAACAACCGTGAGCAACCATCTGCCATGCTACCTGGCCAATCCTGTTGGGCGTTCTGCTTGTTTAATAACTATTAAACTAGGGCTTGCTTTGGAGGCACGACGGAACAAAAGTAAACGTAAATCATGCACCGCACCCCCCGTAGCAGCACTCCTAAATCTTTCCGCGAAGCGTTTACTCTCATTGAACTGCTCGTCGTGATCGCCATTATTGCGGTGCTCGCGGCTCTCACCGTGCCGACGGTCAGCGGGGCGATTGCTAGCGGAAAGCGAGCGGGATGTCTTTCGAATCTTAGAACGCTTGGCAGCGCCCTGCTGAGCTGCGCTTCGGACAACAATGGCTTTCTGCCCCGGGCGAACAACAATCCCGCGCCGAATGGGAGCACTGTGGAATGGAACAAAGCGATTTTCAGCTACATTCCCACCCTCAACAACAAGATGACCGGCAAGCAGGTGGACAAGGTCTTTCTGTGTCCCGCAGAGACGAAGCCTCCTGACAAGGAAACAACCTGCTGCCAATACACGGCCAGCTTCGCTTTGGAAGCGGGAAACAGTGCGAGTAAGCTGACGGGAGACGCAAACAATGGCCCCAGAACTCTCGCCTCGATCATAGACCCCTCGAAAACAATTCTTCTCGTCGACGGCTACATCGGCAACACCAGCTACGCTTGGAGCACGGAATCGGCGAGCACATGGAACAAAGTGTCGGAGGACATCGGAAAAAGCGGCCCCGCAGACACACGCAAGATCAGCTTCCGCCACTCGAAGACGGGCGCCATGAATGCGTTGCATGCCGACGGACACGTCAGCACGATCAACTGGGAGGATAGGAACGACACCAACAAGCTGAGCGAAACTATCTGGCGCGGAAAAATTATTACCCCGTAGGGGCACGGCGCACGGGCGCTTTGCCGGTGCTTTTTCCGGCCGACAACTCCGAGCCCAGAACGATGTCGGTGTAGCGGCCGCGGACGGCCTGCTTGTTTTCGACGAGAAGCTCCCCCGCCACGCGCCCGATCTCCTCGGGGTCGGCGTTGGCTCCGGTCAGCACGGGCGACTCTTCTTGCAGCACGCGCGTGCGGTCGAAGGCAGCCACGCTGATCTCCTCCGGAACGCGGACCCCTTCCTGTAGGAGAAAGTTGGTCGCGCCGCGGGCCATCGTGCCGTTGAAGCAAATCCATGCGGAGGGCAGGTGATCCAGTGGCGCCGCCTTGAGCATGAGTTCGGCGGCCATGCGGCCATCCTGGCGGTCGGAGTGCTTGACCCAGCGGCAGAATTTCTGGTCGAGGTGCAGGTCGCGCAGACGCAGCGCACTGGCCACGGCATCGAAGCGGCTGAGCGCGCGCTGCATGCCCTCGTTGCCGCCCAACCACGCGAACTTGCGGTGGCCGAGATCGACGAGATGGTGCACCAACTGCTCGGCGGCCTGCTCTTCGTTGGAGAGGACCGAGTGGCAGAGTCCCGAGTACTGCGCGGAGACGATGACAATGTGCGGCTCGATTTCTTTGAGCGCGCGCAAAAACGGGCGCTCCACCTCGCCCATCACCACCGCGCCCCCGAGCGCACCGGCACTCGCGTAGAGCTCGCGGAATTTGGCGGTGTCGAGATCGTTCTCCACGCCGAGGAGCACAAGGGGAATACCCCGCGCGGCCAGATAGTCGTGCAAACCCTGCTGCACATGGCCGAAGAACGGGCTCTGACTGTAAATTCTGGTACCGCTGCGCATGATGAAACCGATCGGGGCTATCTTGCCGTTCTCGGTCATCAGCTCCGGCGCCATGCCTTTCGGGCGATAACCGCTGCGCCGGGCGTGTTCCCAGATCTCGCGATAGGACTCCTCGGAGACGGCACTCTTGCGCCCGTTCAAGGCCATGGAGACGAGGGTTTGCGAGACGCCCAAGTCTCTGGCGATCTGTTGCTGGGAAATACGAACCTTCTTCACCGCGAGAGAATTAGCAGATCGGAGAGACAGGGCAAGGGAGCACTTTCCAGACCCAGCCGAGACAAAATCGACGAATCAGGACTTGCCGCCGGTTCTTCAATAACTATCATGGACGAATATGTCTCAGCCAGCCATCCTCATCGCTCTCACCCCAGCGGAAAAATCTGATTTCCTCCCCCCACCCGTGCAAAAGCAACTGGACGCTCTGGGCGTGCGCCAGATCCCGGTGGAACTGCCGCTGCCCGAGGGCCGCGTGTGGGCCGATGTGCTCGCGGAGACGAAGCCGGATGCCCTCGTGTGCGCGTGGGCTGCACCCACTCTGCCGGAAAATCTTCCGGTCGGTTCGGACGGCGGACTCCGCTACGTCGGCTATCTGGCGGGCAGCGTGCGCAAGCTCATCCCGCGACCGCTCATCGAGCGCGGTTTGCTCGTGACGAACTGGGGCGGGTCGATCAGCCGCACCATCTCGGAGTGCGGGCTGCTTCTCATTCTCTCCGCGATGCGCCGCGCCTCGCACTGGTCGGTGGCCATGCATCGCGAGGGAGCATGGAAAAACGGGCTGCAGACCGTGACGCAGAGCCTCTACGAAAAGCGTGTGGGTCTGCACGGCTTCGGCCACATCGCGCAGCAGATGGTGCCGTTGCTGCGTCCGTTCGGCGTGGCCATCTCGGCCTATTCGCCCAGCGTGCCGGACGGTGTGCTCGCCGCCCACGACGTGAAGCGCAGCACGACGCTCGAAAATCTTTTTGCAGAGAATGATGTCATCGTTGAACTCGCGCCCTACCACGCCAAGAACCATCACATCGTGACGGAGGTGCTCCTGCGGTCCATCCCGCCGGGCGGTGCCTTCATCAACATCGGCCGCGGAGCGGTGGTGGATGAGGCGGCCTTGATTCGCGTGGCCATCGACCGCCGCGACGATCTGGAGATCGGGCTCGATGTTTACGAGACCGAACCGCTGCCGGTCGACTCCGCGCTGCGCGGACTGCCCAACGTGGCCCTGCTGCCGCATATCGCCGGACCGACGAAAGATCGCCGCCGGGATACCGCGTCGCTGGTGGTGGAAAACCTCGGGCGCCTCGCCCGCGGGGAACAAATTCCCGACATCATTAACCTCGATATTTATGACCGCGCTACTTGACGAAACCCCGCGCCCCGCGACCGGGCGCCAGTTCATGACCTGCTTCTCCACGATGGGATGCACCGACCTCGATTTGCCCGGCGTGCTCACTCTCGCCGGACAGTATGGGGTCGATTGCCTGGAGCTGCGCTCGCTGGAGAACCGCATCGACCTGCCCGCTTATTTCGCCGCACAACCCGGCGGCATTGCCGCCGCGCGCGACCTGCTGGCGGCGCACAAATCGAGCGTTCGCGTCTTTGGGACATCCTTCAAACTTGTCGGCGACAACGAGGCCGGACGGCAAACACTGCTTGATTTCGCCCGGCTGGCCGAGCAGTTCGGCACTCCTTACCTGCGCATCTTCGGCGGCGGCACATGGGGCACGCCCTTGACCGACGAGAACTACCAGCAGGCTGTAGAATTCCTCAACTGGTGGCAGGCCGAGCGAAGCAAGAACGGATGGACCGTCGAGGTTCTCATCGAGACGCACGACGCTTTTTCTGCCTCAGCCCCCCTCCTCCGCCTGTTTGAAATTCTCGGCCGACCGCACGACATCATCTGGGACTCGCACCACACGTGGAAGCTCGGCGGCGAGACGCCCGCGGAAAGCTGGTCCAAGCTGCAGAGCGTCACACGCCATGTTCACATCAAAGACAGCGTGAGCATTCCCTCCGCACGCCATCCCTACACCTACGTGCTGCCTGGAACCGGCGAGATGCCGACCGGCGAAGTGCTGGCCCTCCTGCGGCGCGATGCGTTTGGAGGCGCGGTGTCGCTCGAGTGGGAAAAGATGTGGCATCCTTATCTGCCCGACCTCTCGGCCGCGCTGGCCGCCGCCCGCAAACTGGGCTGGTGGTAGAAGAACCCCGCTTTCTCCGCGGACCTGGCATTCCGTTTGCCGCCGGACAAACAACCTGCCCTGCTCATGACGCGAAGCAACGAAACTCCAGGGCGCGAAACATCGGGCTTCGCATCCCTCTCCCGCCGCAAATTTCTCTACGCCATGGCCGGGGCGGCCGCAGCTGTGACCGGACGTTTGCCGTCCACTGCTTGGACCTCCGACCTTGAACATCCTGCCGTGAACCCGTCTCTCGATCACAAAGCATGGCTGCGCATCGCGGAGGAAGGGCTCCGTCCGCTGGCCAAGCTCATGGCGCCGGGCAAAGCGGAACTTCCGCTCCTCGGCAAAGCGAGCAACCACGGGGCGCAGGCCGACCGTCTCGAATCCTTCGCGCGCCCCTGCCTCTGGGCCGCGCACTGGTTGCAATGCGAGGGCCAAGACAGCAGAGAGCCAGATTCACTTTCGCGCGAGGAGATCGCCGAATGGTTCCGGCGCGGTCTGCTGCACGGCACCGATCCGCAGGATCCGCAGTATTGGGGACCGACCGAGGATCACCATCAGCACAGCGTTGAGATGGCCGCGCTGGTTCTCTCCCTCGACATCGCCCGCGCGCATTTGTGGGATCCGCTCGAACGCAGGGATCGCGAACAGATTGCCGCGTGGCTCGGCAGCATCCGGGGCAAGGTGCTCCACCGCAACAACCACCTTTTCTTCGGCGTGCTCACGCTGGAGTTTCTGCGGCGCGAGGGCTTCGGCGCGAAGGGCGACGAGGCCAGCATCACGGAGAACCTCGATGCGCTGGAAACCATGGCACTGGGAGGAGGATGGTTCCGCGACGGCACCAACGAGACGGTCGATTACTACAACGCCTACGCCTTCCACTACTACTCGATCTGGTGGGGCATGCTGCATGGCGCGTCGGATCCCGCGCGAAAAAAACGCTGGAGCGATTGGACAGCGCAATTTTTGCCGGACCATGCACGCTTCTTCGCCGCGAGCGGGGAAAATGTTCCCTTCGGCCGCTCCCTCACCTACCGCTTCAACGCGGTGGCACCCTTCGCGCTGGCCGCGAAGGCCGGGATCTCGCCGCTCTCACCCGGGCTCTCCCGCCGTCTCTGCTCGAAGAATCTCGAATTTTTCTGGTCGCGTCCCATCCGCCAATCGCAGGGCGTGATCGGCTTAGGTTGGGTCGATGTTTTTCCGGAGATGACCGAACGGTATTCGTGCGTCGGTTCCCCTTATTGGTGCGCGAAGGGCCTCTCTGCCCTGCTCCTGCCGCCCTCCTCGGATTTCTGGCAGGCCGCCGAGGAACCTCTGCCGAGCGAGGCGGGAGATTTTTCGCATCCCATGGAGCAGACGGGCCTCCTCGTGCGCGGAGTTGGCGGCGAGATCGAATTGGCCAACGCGGACACCGCCATCTGCGCAGCAAACACGATCTTCGGTCCCTACAAGTGGGGCAAGCTGGGCTATCGGACCGGCGCGGGCTTCGAGGTGCAGGCACCGGGGACCGATTACCCGCTTGACGCATCGCTCACCGCGCAGTCCGCCGACGGAACTTTGCACGGACGCCAGGCCACCCGCGCGCTGGCGGTCGAAGCGGACCATCTCGCATCCTCTTACCCGCTGGGCAGCGACGTCGAGATCGAGAGTCACCTTTGGTGGAACGGTCATTGGCAGTTGCAACTCCACAAATACAAGCTCGCGAATCCATGCCGCCTCCTGCTCGGAGGACAAAGCCTCGCCACGGAGGAGGAATCCGAGTTGTCATCGTCGCAAAGTTTTCCGCGCACTGTCTGGCACAACCGCACACACCATGCGGCGCTGCACGCGGTGCACGGCTTCGAAAGCTCCGTCTTGCGGCAAGTGGCGCGGGGAAAAACTCCGCGCACCCACATTTACGCTACGAACAGCCTCACGCCCTATTTGCAAACCGCCACCATCGAGGGCGAAGGCTGGCTGGCCGCGCTCCACGGCATCGGCCCGATGTCCACGAATCTCGCGGACTGGGACATCTCCGCGACCGAAGCGGGAATCTGGACATTGCGCAGCGGCGGCACCCCGGATTGGATCATCCGCCATCCCGCGCTGCCCGGCGCGGTGTAGGTTCGACGGAGCGTTGAGAGCTGCGGGATGAGAGGCTGCAATCCACACCTTCTTTACCGGTCATTGACCAACCACAAAAACCACCGCAACAAGAACATCGACTCACGGCAGCTGTTACTTATGTCCCAACCGAGCCCCAGTCCCTCAACGCTCATCCCTCAACTTCCAACTATGGTGTTAGGATTGCGCGTCGTCCCAGCCGATCGGTTCGTCTGGCAGCTGGCGCAGAAATGCGGATTCGCGCAAAATTACCCAGTCGCTGTCAGTGGCACCATTGGTGCGACGGACCTCGTCGGTGTCATTGATACGCCTGCTTTCCCGCCACTCGGCCAAGGTCCAAGCGCTGACCGGACCAAAGATGGTGCCGTCCGGTTGCCGCACTTCATAACGCGCATGGAGGAAGTCGGACTCAGCATCCATCCCTCCTGCATGCCCCCGCGCGGGGGATTTGTAAAGCCCGCTCTGCGCGTGGGGGTCACCAACCGACATTCACCGGGGGGACGACGATGGAGGCACGGGCCCCGACGAGGGTGCCCTCGGACTCCTCGATGGCATCGACGATGCCGTTGATAAAACTGACCTTCATGGAGCCGACGGGGACTTTGACATAGATGGTGGAGGCTTGAACGCCGTAGCCGCCGCGGACCACGACAGTCTCGAGGCGCCAGCGGGGATCCGGGTTGATGCCGAGCACGGTCTGGGCGTAGGTGGGCGTGTAGATGGTCTGCGGCACCAGCTTGTAGCGGATATACTCGAAAATCTGCGAGGTGCCGGCGCGGTTGGTGGAACTGGATTTTTTCTGAGGCTTGCCAAGGCTGCGCGCCACTTCGTCAAGCGTCATGCCGATCGCCACCTCGTTGCGAGCGATGAGAGCCTCCACCTCGCGCTGTCGCTGGTCGGCCGCGCGCAGATTGGTGACGAGGTCGGCGGGAACACCTTCCAGGAAGTGTGGCTCGATCCACGCCGCCACCCCACCCTGCTTGGCGTTGCCGCGCACGCGGAACGAGCCATCGGGAGCAACGGCGACAGCGGTCACGACTTGCGGGAAGCGCAGCGTGCCGGCATAGCGACTTTGGTCGACGTCGAAGTAGCACGGGGCTGGCGCAGTCAGCTTGAAGCGCGGTTCCTGCGCCTCGAAATCGGAGAGGTAGATCACGCCGGGTTCGCGAACGATCGGTCCGGCGACGGCCGAGCTGGCCAGAAGCAAGAGAGCCAGAAAGCGGCGCATGCGTGACAACTATCGTCGTTGCCTCGGGAAAACAACCAGGGAAAAGCGGCAAGCCGAGGGATTGGTTGCCAACGGCGCGGGAGAGGTTCATTTTACCCACGATGAAAACCAAGCTGCTCCTCCCTCTCCTTATCGTCCTTTTGGCCGGCACGGTGCGTGCCGGGTTCTTCGAAGACATCAAAGCCAACCTGGCCGGGCCGTCCGTCGAAGGTAGCCCAAAATACACCGCACTTTATTTCTCCGCGCACTGGTGTCCGCCATGCCGCATGTTCACACCGAAGCTTGTCGAGTGGTACAAGGGATTCAAACCGAAGCACCCGAACTTCGAGTTGGTCTTCGTCAGTTCTGATAAGGACGCAGGTGCGATGGAAGAATATGTCAAAGAAACCGGCATGCCTTGGCCGTCCGTCAAATATGATCAGGCGAAGGATGAGGCGTTCCGCAAATATTCCTCGGATGGCATCCCCTATCTCGTGCTGATCGGCGAGGACGGCAAGGATCTCACCGGCCAACCTGGCAACGAGTGGCAGTCGCCGCAGGAAGTCCTCCAGAAGATCGAAGAGATCGTCGGGGGATCCTGACGAGTTTCCCTGTCGTGCGGTTCCGGGAAAATCCCTTTAAGCCTAAAAAGAGCCGCGTGGGCGCAGAGGATCCAGAGATGACACCTACCATGCCCAAAACCCATCCCACCTCCTCATCAGCAGCCAGCGTTCCTTGAAGACGGTAGCAGCCGAGTTGGGCGCTTCTGCCACCTTGCTACGCACCGGGCGTGATCGATCGCTCCACCAAGGGGCTCACAGCGCAGGCTGCTTCGGCCTGCGCCCGCGGGCCGAAAGGCCGAAGCGTCGAGCCCTTGGGCTTGCTTGCTTCCATCCTAAACCAGTTGCTACCCGAAGACGGTGTCTTCGAGTCCAAGTCCGAGGTCTGCGCCGCCATTTTTGATTACCTTGAATAACCCCTACAACCGCCGCCGCCTCCACAGTGCCCTCGGTTGCCAGTCACCGTAAAACTTCCTCACTCGCTACCTCCAAAACGAACAACACCAACTAAAACCGATAATACTGCGCTCACGCAGTCCACTATTCCGAGGGAAGAACAGAATCCCTCCGCCCTCAACTTCCTTTTTAAGCTCAACGATCAACCGCGGCTTGAGGCTCAGGCAACCTTGACGCGCCTGCGCCAGCACATGAAGGCTGCGCCACCGGCGAGCAAGGCCCCTGCCGCCCAGGTGCCGGGTTCGGGTACGCCGGGGTCGCCGCCGGGCGTGAAGACGAGGTTGAGGTCGAATGGTGAGCCGCCTTGTGCGTCATGGGTCACCAGCGAGAACGAACCCCCGCCCAAGCTGTTGA
>Ga0209190_1002872_pt1 | contig 11479 bp, 26 predicted proteins | sample M_140205_XF_Meta_FD_187315 | JGI IMG/M metagenome (GOLD analysis project Ga0209190, IMG submission 187315) | Freshwater microbial communities from Lake Montjoie, Canada to study carbon cycling - M_140205_XF_MetaG (SPAdes) (version 2) | ecosystem: Environmental > Aquatic > Freshwater > Lake... | reverse complement strand
CTGGCTTCGGCGGAAAGATTCTTCACGCCAAAACGCTTTTCAGCAGCAGCAGGAGTCAACTTCTCGCCGTTGTACAAAGCACTGAATACCTTGAATGTTTTTGTTTCTGGATTAAAACGCATATAATTTACCTTTCATTAGTGAATAGCTGTTGCGTACAGCATTTGACTATTGTATAGTAATTTTACAACAGTCACAATAGTTTCTGGCAAAAATACATTGCAGGTTGTCCAATCTGATAAATAACTGTGCATAATAATAACGGCGTACATTATGTTACACACAATCACCACCATAACTGAAGAACTTGAACTCTTGATAAAGGATGACCCAGTGCGTCCTGAGATACCCATGCATGACAGAATCAACAGCAACAGCAGAATCTATCTGTTGAAGACTGGTGATAGGACATCAGCGGTGACTTGTGTTAAGTTTCTCACTGATGTTCCTGCTGCTGTGGAGGATATGGCCGACTTGGTTGAGAGTGCCACAACTGCGGTATTTTATACCATCTGGAGTTACGCCGCTGGTGCAGGGCGAACGCTGATACAAGAAGCACAGAAAAGTATCAAGGCTGAATTTCCTGCCATCCAAACTTATGTGACCTTGAGTCCCAAGACTGAGTTGGCCCGACGTTTCCATCTCAAGAATGGTGCGTTGGAACTGCGCGAAAACTCTAACACCATCAACTACATTTACAAATAACATGCCAATTGCCAATCATGGTTGTGTGCCGTTCATTGGACACTCAGTTGATGATAAAATAGTTTTTTCCTCAAGTTCGTTAACAAAATTAGATTTGTTCAGTGACCGACATTACTGGATTGTTGAATTTGAGCATGCAAGTGCTATTGATAATTTAGAAAAATTCATATCTGAAGATATCATCTCAGCGGTGAGGTCTGGAGAACTGACATTGTTATTGACCAATACCTACGAAGGTGAATACAGTGCAATTGAATCAATATACAAAAAAGTAATTACTGATTGGGCAATTCCGGAACAAAACGTGGTCATAGTGTCCGAAGGTGCAGATATCAATGTCAAAGTGTCTGAATTTGCTACTGTGATCGGACGCCAGCCTATCGAATCCTGGTGGTCTAGAATATTTGAGTATCAAGCTGGGACCCGGGAAAGACCTGATCAAATTCCAACAACATTATTATTTAAAAATTACGATAAAAAGTTTTTATGTTTTAACCGTGCTCCGCGTCCACACAGAACTGGATTGATTGCGTTATTACAAATCAAACAATTGCTTGATCGAGGATATGTAAGTACCAGTAACCTTGCCTGGGCTGACTGCTACCACAAGTTAATGGCCGAAAGACCTGAACTTGAAAATGACAAAATGGGCGAATTGTTGAGATTGCACAACGCACAAAATTTTGATATTAAACAACAAATACTAGATATTGAACTTGATGAAAAAATTGCACAGCCTGAAATATATCACACTCAAAATTCAAAAACTGACGAATTTTATAAAAATACATATTTTAGTGTGGTCACAGAAACCCGCAGTAGTAATGGCCAATGCAGAGTGCTCAGTGAAAAAACTTTTAAACCAATTGCAAATAATCATCCGTTTATCTTGGTAACTGTTCCACATGTGTTAAAATTATTGCAAGAACTGGGTTATCGAACATTCAATGGGATAATAGACGAGTCATACGATTCTGAAACAAATGATTCTACCAGACTATTAATGATCGTGGACGAAATACAAAGATTATCAAATCTCAATGATGAACAATTGTTTGTATTTTTAGAAAAAGCACGTGAAATTTGCAAACACAATTACAATCATTTGTTATCTCTAAAAAATTCATCAAGTTTTATGACCAAAACTAACCGTATTTTTTGATTTCTCGAACTGGGTCATTTAATTTTTCAGCCATGATATTTTTAAGATTATATCTTTGATGCATTATATCTCGAACATACAATGCTCTACGGCCTATTTCGGCTAGATCATATTTGTGCTCGACTCTGAATTTTTTAAAATCGTCTTCCAATTCCCATACCTGTTGATGTACTTGGTACAGCTGATCTAGCTCAGTTTGGATCAGTTCAACGTTTAATTTGCAAAGTTGTTGGGCGTAAAAATCTAACTCATCTTTGTTGGAACCAAGTTTGGCAAACTTTAACTTGGCTATACAATACCTATCCACAAGTTCAATTACTGGAAATTTATATGTCATGATGTATTTAAAAAAAATACAACCATCGGTTAAATTTATAAATAATAGGCTCGTGTAGCAATCTTGTCCTGCATAGGGCGGGACTTGAACGACACACACATACACAGGAGAAAAACATGAGCAAAACACCTTACGAGATCCGTCTCGAACTTCTCAAAATGGCCAACGAAATTCTCGCCACGCCAGTATTCCAAAAACGGCAAGCATTAGCTGATGAGTATCACTCTAAGTTAACAGATGCCAATCGTGCGGATGTTCCGTTCCCAACCATGCCAGATTTTCCGTCTAGTACGGATATTGTGAGCAAGGCCGAAGAACTGAAAAAGTTTGTGGATCAAGCATAAAAAAAGCCCCGAAAGGGGCTTTTTGTTTTGTGCTACTGGAGTTTACTTCTTGTTGAAGGACCAATAGATCACGCCTAGTGATGCCAAACCAACCAACCCTTGACTGCCCAGGGCAGCAACGAATTTGATCAGGCTTGCAGTTACATCGATTGCCAGGAAGGGAACTGCGGCACCAAATAGGATTTGCAGAATCACGCCAGCAGCGATCAGTTTGATACCGATATCGATGATACCGTTTAAAAGGCCTGTGGCCTTTGCCATTACATTGTCCATAAAATAAACTCCTTTGTTAAGCACAATTGTTACTGTGCTGGATTTTATTTAAGACCTATCAACACAATCCCGGGAAATACCCGGGATTTTTGGTTAGTTTTGTCATTAACGGCTAAGTGAACTACTCGGGCTCATGCCACTGGCCCTCAAAGCAATGTCTCATCTCGTGACCAAGATTGGCCAATGTGGTTTGTTTTTTGGTGTACACAAAACATTTGGTTTTGTTAAACTTGGCGCAGCCACGCAATTCACCTTGGCCAGGATTCTTGGGTTTGCCGTAACAGGCTTGGTCTAGATCTTCCACAATGATCCATTCAATGATCTTGGGAGTATGGTTGGGGCTAGCATTAAAAATCAAATCGTCTTGACCCGCTCGCAGTGTGTCTGCTGGCGTGATTGTTGCACTCAATAGCAATAACAAAGCCACTAGCACTTTCATGATTACTTCTCCTGTGTGGATTTTTTGCTCAAAGTAAATGACCCATCCTCGTTGGCTGTCCAGGTCAATGTGTCACCAATTTCCCAACCCATCTCGTCGCACATGCCTTCAGGGAATGGCATTATTAACTCTCCAGTTTCGGGATCTTCTATCAAAGTCACTGTGGTCATATGATGTGTCCTGTTACGTTGTAGATCAATTGATCCAATGGATAATTATAATCTTGACCGTTTCTGCGAAGCATCCAGATTTTCTCCACCAGTTCTTTACTATCATATGGTCCAGCACCATTTCCCATGCTCTGCCCACGTTCTTCTAATTCTTCAATTAGGTCATCAGTTTCAAAATCACTCAAATCAACCTCAACTTCTACTTCAGTGTAAACTGTTTTATGCATGGCTATTTTCCTTTGATAATTCTACAATATGATATTTACTGTGCGGATACTGTTGTTGCAACCATTCAACCAGGCCGGGTTCCCAAGGAAACAACACAGATTGATAACGATTGGTAATGTATTTAGACATGTTTATCCCAATTCAAAAGTAATTACAATTCTATCTACTGTTCGATCCACGGGATCAAATCCATGCACAAGATCAGCATCAAACACCATCAACATGTTTTGTTCTACAGGCACTGCTTGATCTTCAAAAATCAGTGTCTCGCCCGAGCCCACTTGTGCATAGTATGTGGCTACTGATTTATTCATACTGGTACCTGGCAGGCCTGCATGGCGGTGTGCATGGGCACCAATCCATTGCTGTGATTTATGAAGATTGGCCCAGGACCGCATCACACTCAATCCGGTCAATTGTTCAATTGCTGCGGCCAAGGGTTGTATTTCTGCTGTGAGTCGGTATGCATTTTGAGCATGTACTGGGTCTGTGCTGGACCAAGATTCGTAACCGCTGGGAATTGCAGGAACCTGGCTGCGATTGCCTGAAGGATTTTTGTACAAAAACACACAATCTCTAATGGCTGCATCAACCACAGTCTGTCTATCTTGATAGAAATCATTTACTATTTGCATTTTTATTTCTTTCGTAAGTGCAATAACCAAATGTTGCCACGCGCCGCTCGACTCGATCTCTAGCTTGCTCGCATTCTACTCGTGTTACATATTTACTTGTTTGAATTTTTGAAGGTACTTCTCCACCATTTACCAAAGTTATTATTAGCAATATCCACATGGTGAGTTCCGTATGTTCCGTATCGGTAAATTACCCAAGCAAAAAACAGTCCACCAATCAATTCCAATGCATACAATGCAACAAAAACACAAAATACCGTGAACGCAATCACGTCACACTTTTTACATGTTTGCAATCGCCGCGGAATCTAAATCCACTGCAAGTGCAATTCAACGTGCCGTTGACTTCAGTTATCCGGTACACATCGCCTTTGCTGCCTTGCACTTCCCATACCCGTCCTTGCGGTTCTTCAGGCTTGACAGCTACCTCAAACTGCACAGGATTCACTGTGAATTTGCGGCCACGCATGTCCAGGCGAATGGCCTTGTTAAAGGTCACAGTCTTTCCGGTGCCAAAGGGAATATAGGCAAACATTTTGCTCTTGGCATCATCCAGCAGATACACATGGTTAGGTGCCTGACCTTTCCAGTCTGTGACTTCAGCAAACCATTTCATAATGACATGATCCTTTGTAGCACTTGACGAGCCTGAGAAAGATCCTGAATCTTAGGCTCGGCAGGGTACCAATTTGAGTACGGTTGTTTCCAACGTATAGTGTACAAAGTCATATCAGGCCTTTGCAATACGATAAGTGATGCCTTGCTTGGTTACTGCTTTGGTAATATCACCCAATTTTTCATAGTCTTTCTCAAGCAAGGCTAGATTCTTGCGATCTCTCACTGTGGGCTTGTCCACCTTGATTGCGATGAATTTGTTTCGTGGATTGATGTAGATGGCGCTGGTAGAGTAGCAAAGTTCCAAACCCAGCTTCATGCGCTCGGCACGAGTGCGCTCGGTGCTGGTGTAGTGGCTCCACATGGCTGCGGCTCGCATTCTGGCATCACGGGCAGCGGCAAAAGCATAAAAACCAGCGTTGTCAGTGTCTAAGTTAACGGCTTTCATTCGGGCTCCTTTGTTGCTAAGTGTATATTATAGCACAATTGGGTTTAGTGGTCAACCAGAATTTCCGATACTAATTCCAGGGCGTTTAGTATCTGATCTGTAGGAACTGCATGACTATTATATCCTGAGATAATATGATTTAGATAATATTCACTGGGTGGATAATAATCTTGTGCAGGATTCATATAATATACTTCAGCCGATAATATACGGCGCCCTAGAGATACCGGCTTTGCACTACGATTATAATAATGTGGATAACCTTCGAGATAATCCAGTGCTGTCAAATGCTCTGCGGTAATTTCCCATAATACTCCATCCACAAAACTGCCCGGAGTGGCTACTACATCTGCATGATGTGCAAATCTAAATGAGTGTTCTAGCAAACGAGCATGGCCCATGCTCAAGGCGCCCGGGCACCGATAGGCCATGCTGTCAGGGTTGGTATTCATACCATAGGAAAAATATAACATGCTGTAATTATAGCATGGAATAGATTACCGGTCAACCGGGGAATTAGTTCAAAAGATGGGAAATATCTTTGTCGAATTTAAAACTCAAAAGATATCTTGGCAACGGACCGTCGGCTCGATACAATCCATGTATGGTATGTACCCGTAAGATGGTGGGTTTGGTCATTTTAAAACTAGCAATTTGTTCGCAATCTTCTTCTCGATATTTTAAGTAAGCTTCGCCCTCGGCCAAATTATGTTTGGTAGGTTCTGCTAAACTGGTAAACAGTCGAGTTTCAATAGATGCTCCATTCAATACCGGCCAGTTCAATCTACAAGATTCTACACTGGTATCGGCATGTATAGTTTCTTTCCCTAAACGTTGATATATCAAGGCTTCTGGGACATTAGGTATTGAAAGCAGATAAACATGCAACGGTTCTTGACCAATTGCTTTTTTTATAGTATCTTTGAGATCAGGTATTGTACTAAACAATTTATCTGCATCGGGATGATTCCAAAATTTGTATTTTTCAACATGCTGAGACACTACATAAGGAACTAATCTTGATTGTATATCTTCAAAATTTTCTATATCTAATTCACGATAATGATTTTGCATATACGTATATATCTATCAATGGCGTTTATCTATGATTTTATCAGCTAATCCGTATGCAACCGATTCGCTAGCACTCATAAAAAAGTCACGTTCCATGTCCCGTAGCAATTCTTCATAGGTTTTGCCTGCGGTATTGTGCCGGACATAAATTTCAGTGAGATACTGTTTCATTTTTTGTATCTCTTGTGCTTGAATTTGAATGTCGGTGGCCTGTCCTCTTGCACCGCCTGATGGTTGGTGAATCATGTGTCGAGCATGTGGTAAGATATGACGCTTGCCTGCTGCGCCGGCTGTGGCCAACAATGACCCCATGCTGGCTGCTTGACCCATCACAATGGTATGGATGTCGCATTTGATAAACTGCATGGTATCATAGATGGCCATGCCTGCTGTGACACTTCCGCCTGGACTGTTGATGTACAAGCTGATGTCTTTGTCAGAATTTTCACTTTCTAAAAACAACAATTGCGCTACAATTAAGCTGGCACTATGTTCTGACACTTCTCCGTCTAGCATGATAATGCGGTCACGTAGCAGTCGGCTGTAGATATCATAGCTGCGCTCGCCCTTGCTGGTTTGTTCTAAAACAATTGGTACTAGGTTTGACATAAGGATCCTTATTGGTGTCATAAGTATAACATCATTCAACTAAAAATACAATGCGCGATATAATCAATTTACTCGATAACTTGCTGATGGAAAAAAGCCGCGGTTTACTGTACCGCGCTGCCGGTGACAGTTTTTTCCAAGGATCCAAAGACAATCCCACAGCAGAAATTTCATTTGACAAAGCTGAGTATTTTCCCAGCATGCCCGGTGCTTATGCCAGCTATGATGAAATGGCCACAGTTGGGCAAGATCTGTTCAAACAATATCCCAGTATTATTTGGAGCAACAAACCCACGCAGGCCAGCAAAGCGTTTGCTATACTCACGTTTGACGGTCCAGCAGCCGGAGAAAAAACATACTTTGGTAGATTTTTCAATGAAATCAAACCTGACATGGCGGGTTTCTGGAAAAACTCTGAACTGCCCGGCGGTTGGCAATTGAACAAGGCTGTGAGTTTAAAAGGCGCATATTACAAACTCAAACCTGCCGATTTGTTTCCAGCCAATTCAGAATTTGCTACACCAGCAGACACTGTGGCTGCCATTGGCACCCGACCAGGAACCACACCTGATCAACTGGCAAACATTGACAAAATAAGACCAGGCATGGATCAATTGTTAACTGGTGCTTTGCCAGTGTTTGACAACGTTGGCGATATGGCCACTGCTGTACGAGACGACCTAGGTGAGACCATTGGCCCAATTGCCCTAATCCAAGGCATGAACATGGGTGCTGGTGCCGAAGCTGCTCGCAAAGACATTCTGGGCGATGATGGCAGCTTCGAAGGCAGTGCAATCAATTTTCCGGCAGACAAAAACAACGGTCTGGTCGACAGTTACTTGTTGCATCCAACTGGTGTTGAGATAGGCATTAGCAGCAAGGGAGAAAAAGGTGCCAGCGCATCTGTAAAGAATATCAGTGATGGTGTGGCAACTGCACGCCAAAAAAATCAGAATGAGCTGCTGGATCAGTATGCTCCGCAAGTGGAGATCATTGAGAAAATTGGCAAGTTGAGTGCTGTGGATTTTCCCATTGTGTATGGCATTGAGCAAGGACTCATTGATCCTGCAACTGGTCAAGAAATCAAACAATTGATCAAGACCAATGGTACCAGCAACAATCCTGCTGTGCAAGATCTCATGAGAGACATCAAGGCCAAAACTGATAACCCCCGTTACAATGTGGGATATCATGCCCTGGCTGCTCTAGCCCGCCGCGTGGCTAAAAATATCAACTCTGACCCCAAGTTTGGAGAAGCCTGTTTGAAGTTTTTGAATTCAAGTCCTATTATACAATTGCACTTGAATGGATCTGAAAAACCCGACAGCTACAAAGTCACAGGATTTACCAGCAAATACCCACCTGATTTTAAAGGTACTGTGGGCTTGGATGCTACCAAAGTATATTCAGCCACAGGCATAATTGGTCGTGTAAGTTTCAGTTACAATGGTGGTGGCAACAAAGACACTGACGTTTCAGTTGATAATACACCGGCCATGGATAACGATGATCTAGACGCTAAAATGGCACAGCCCAGATTGACTGGGCCGGGTGCTCGAGCGTCTAGAGCAACAGCAGCGCCCAAAATGGATTTGGCCACTGTTGGTCGTCGACGTCGTTGATGTTTACTGCGCTGAGTCTAATTCTTTAAACGCTTCAGTGCTACGTGTTGTGGCACGGTCTTTGAGAATCAACTGGTCTTTGCGTGTTTGCAATGCATTGGCTTCGCCTGTGGGCAATGCTACCAAAGCATAGCTACGAAAGCGACTGCCTTCAGCCATGCGTTTGATTTCTTTGGTTTCTACTCCGGTGATGTCCACACCAGGGCAAACGCTACGGATGGCCAATTCAGAAATCTCATTGGTGGATTCTGCGGTTTCTTGCATGAAGATCTTGGCCTGTTGACTGACTCGACCACCGGCTGCCATACAGATTTTGCCGTATGCAAACAGTTTGGCTTTGTAGTCGGCCATGCTCATGTCTGAGCTCACAGCAGTACCATTAGCATACACTGCATTTTTGCTGACAGGTAGTTCAGTCATCCAAGCAGGTGCTTTGGAGATAGACTTTTCCACGTTGGCTTCACGCTTGACTTCCACAGCGGCCGCACGTTTCTCATAGTCATCTTTAGGGGTACTAGAGCAGGCTGCAATCACAGCCGCCACAGGAAGCAATACAAAAAGTTTTTTCATTTCAAGTCCTTACTTGGATTTAATCCAGTCACCAGCTTTGCTCAAGTCTTGGCCTGCGCCACTGACTGCTCCGCCTACTGTACCACATGCAGACAAGGCCGCAATTATGATTGTTACTAACACCAGTTTCATAGGATACTCCTAAAAAGTTACGATAACGTATTGTAGCACAAAAATCAATTGTGGTCAATCAGAATTTGTCAACCACTACCCAAAGGTTGTCCTGAACTTGGCAGATCACTCCGCGGAAAGTTCGGATGTCCTGTCCCGTCCAATTGGGCTCAAGAAACATTTGGCATTGAGCACCGTTGTGCCAAAATCGTCCGGGGTAATCTGGGTTGGGTCGGAACTGGTGCAGCGGTGCGATGGTGCCAGGATTGGTGCGTTTTAACACATCCAAATCAGGTTGGTCGGTACAGATCATGGTTTTTTCGCTGATGGTTTGCACACGACCCACACGCTCGCGCACGTCATCTTCGGCTATTTTGACTGCTCGGGCACAGGCCTCTTCTCTGGGGCGATCTCCCGCCCATTCATATTCGCCAAAGGCACTATGCCAGTCGTTGTTGATTCTCACTCTGAACGTGACCATGCATTTTCGGCCACCATTCAGTGCAGGAACCACTTCGGGGCGAATGGCGCTGCGTTCAGCAATTGCCACAGTGGTTCTACTCACTGTGCGATCGTTCAGCACACAGTCTGCCAAGGTCAATGCCGGCAGCAGGGTCAAGATCACAGCTAGTTTTTTCATGGGCATTCTCTCGCCAACATCTGTAAATGATAATCAATGTACCAATTGGTTTGCCCGCTGCCGATATCTTGCAGTTGTTGATGTTGTGCAGGATTAACATATTTCAGCAGGGGATTCATGGCCACTTCTAATCCAGCCATGGTTCGTTCATCTCGGGTCTGTCGCATGTTTTGTAGCATGGCCACTTGATTGGCTTTTTGTCTGCAGTCTCTTACAAAATGATTCAATTGATCATGCGCCATTGGCACTCGATCTGGCCGAGACGCGGCACAGCCACTAAACAGGCTGGCAGCGATAACGCATGTGCCAAATACGACTACGGATCTCAGAGCGAGCATTTTCATATGTTTCCTGATTTTCAAAAGGTTGACGTGGAACTTGAGATTGTGAATTTAACCATTCAATTATGGCCATACGATTGGCACAGTCATTGGGCATGGCCTGTACACTGGGCGGTGGCCGTTGTGCAATTGGCATGGCACAACTGGACAACAACACTATGGGCAAGAGCCATTTCATGGTTCAACTCCGAAATGTTGTTTAATCAAATCATTAGCCTTGTACGGTTCTGCTTTGTCAGCAATGTCAGCACATTCCCGCACAATCAACTCAGCAAACTTTTGGTAATTGAAATTAAGGCCAAATTCATTGTGTTCCCAACATTGGGGTTCAAGTTGTTTGATTCGGTTGTTCATAGTTCAATTTCCTCTACCAACTGATCAGGAATGTTTTCTGTATCACCGTCTTTAGCAAAAATAAATCCCAAACCTAGCATCGTTTCAGTCTCTGCTGGTGTGCAGTTGCCACGGAAGATAAAAATCCTACGGGTCAGATTGTCTTTAGAGTAATAGATCCTGTATGATACCCGGGGAACATTTAATTTTTCTGAAAGTAGAGGCTGCGATATCTCATCACTCCAATCTTCGGTGATAGATTCCCGTTGTTGTTCATACATAAAATCTTTCATCATTCTTCAACTCCATATTCTCGTTTGAGCTCGTCTAACGCCTTACGAATCTTTTCAGCAACAGGGCGGTACTTGACAGGATGTATAGGATGATAGGTGTATTCCATACCCGCCCATGTCTTGCTACCTGTCAATAGTTTATCAACCTCTGCTAGAATTTCGAAGCGTGGATCATTCCACATCTTGAATACATGGTCAGGAACGACGGGCATGTTCATTCTTAACCTCCAAAGTATCCAACAAGTAAGTCCAAGGCTGCAATGAGTTGCATGTTGCCAACTACATCGTCAGGATGCAGCCAATATCCGGTAGGATTGGTATCACTCTTGGGATTCTTTTTCCATTGTGCTAGTTCTTTTTTAAGATAAGCACGTTGCTCTTTAAGTACTGCCAAGGCAATACCGTCTGCAATTTCGCCATCTAATTCAATTTTTCTCATTCTTCAACTCCGAAATGTGCTAATACGCCTCGTTTGATGTAACCTTTATCAGTACACGACATGCCAAGAGCACCTACATCGGCGCATTCCC
>Ga0209190_1002870_pt1 | contig 11480 bp, 13 predicted proteins | sample M_140205_XF_Meta_FD_187315 | JGI IMG/M metagenome (GOLD analysis project Ga0209190, IMG submission 187315) | Freshwater microbial communities from Lake Montjoie, Canada to study carbon cycling - M_140205_XF_MetaG (SPAdes) (version 2) | ecosystem: Environmental > Aquatic > Freshwater > Lake... | reverse complement strand
TTTTATGAAGTTGGATACTTCCAAGCCAGCTGATCATCAAATCTTGGTGGATGAAACGGTAAAGCGATATGGAGGATTGCATATTTCTGTGAACAATGCCGGAATTGGTGGACCACAGGTGCCAACAGGCGAATATCCTATTGAGGGTTGGGATCACGTTATCGCTGTGAATCTCTCCGGCGTTTTTTATGGAATGCGCTATCAGATTCCTGCGATGTTGAAATCAGGAAGTGGTAGTATCATCAATATGGCCTCTATCCTGGGTATTGTCGGTTTTGCCAATGCTTCTGCTTATGCCGCTGCCAAACACGGTGTTTTGGGCCTTACCAAAAATGCTGCCATTGAATATGCCTCAAAAAATATCCGTGTCAACTCCATTGGCCCCGGATTTATCATGACACCATTGCTTGAAAATCATCTCGACGAAGCAGGTTTGAAATATGTCAGTAGCTTGCATCCCATAGGACGTTTGGGAAAGTCTGAAGAAGTGGCCGAGCTCACCCTTTGGCTCGCATCCGATAAAGCCTCCTTTGTTACCGGATCGTATTATACCATCGATGGGGGCTATACGGCACAATAATTTATGCTTTGCGATGCGAATCTTCAATTTCACTGTATCTTTGGGGGTATCCTATTTTAATTTATACCCTCAAAGATGAAAGTAAAAACACCTTCAGATTCCCAAACCATCCAAACAGAAATCGTACTTCCCAACGACACAAATACCTTAGGAAATTTGATGGGCGGTCGTTTGCTACATTGGATGGATATCACCGCAGCCATCACTTCCCATCGACATTGTGGTCGGGTAGTGGTTACGGCCTCGGTAAATAATGTTTCTTTTAATCAGCCCATTGCTCTTGGCAGCGTGGTTACTTTGATTGCTAAAATCTCCAGAGCGTTCACCTCTTCAATGGAAGTGTTTATTGATGTATGGATCGAAAATAGCAATACGGGCATCAAGGTTAAATGCAATGAAGCCATTTATACCTTTGTGGCTGTTGATCAGTTGGGCAATCCCATCAATATCCCCCAAATCATTCCTGAAACGGAAGAAGAAAAACAACGCTTTGATGGCGCTCTGCGCAGAAGACAATTGAGCTTGATTTTGGCAGGAAAAATGAAACCTGAAGAGGCTACGGAGTTAAAAGCTTTGTTTGAAACCAAATAACATAAAAAAAGCACCCCATATGGTATGGTAGGTGCTTTTTCTATATTGTTTAAGAAGGGAAAAGATTTGATCTTCCCTTTACTTTTGTAAGGCTAGCTCCAGGTTTACATTAATTTTCACTTCATCACCCACAACCATACCACCTGCTTCTGTAAGGGTATTCCATTTTAAATCATAATCAAAGCGATTGATACTTATACTTGCTTTGAATCCTGCTTTGGTATTGCCATAGGGGTCTTTTGCTGTTCCATTATAAGTAACATCAAAAGTTACTTTTTTGGTGATATTTTTTATGGTCAAATCACCGGATAACTTGAAAGTTTTCTCTGTAATTTTTTTGCAACTTGCACTTTTGAATGTAATGCTTGGGAACTTTTCTGCGCTGAAAAATTCTGCCGATTTCAAATGCGTATCTCGCATATCATTATCTGTATTGATGCTATTCACAGCAATATTGATATCGGCCTGAAGATCACTAAAATCAGTTGCGCTTTTGGTGGTAACCGTTCCCTCATAGGATTTGAAATTGCCTTCAACTTCGGATACCACAAGGTGTGTCACACTAAATTTAATATTGGAATGGGCTTTGTCAACTTTCCATTGTGTTTGTGCGGATGCGGAAAAGTAAATTCCCAAAGCCAAGATAATCATTGATCGTTTTTTCATGAGTTTATTTTTTTATGTTTTATTTTAAGCAAAAGTACTTGTCGCTGCTATCAAAAAAATTGATGTAGGTTAAGTAATTCAATGTGGACCTTTGAAAAGAAATTATTCTTTTTTGAACATTTTTTTCTTTATTCTGCTCAGTGATTCGGCCGTAATGCCTAAATAAGATGCCAGGTATTTTTGTGGTATCCGGCTGATGAGGAAAGCTTGTTTTTCAAATAGATTTAGATATTTTTTTTCTGCTGAATCGCTCAATGAAGAGATGATTCTTTGCTGCAAGTTTACATGGCTTCTTTCAATCAGCAATCTGAAAAACCTTTCGAATTTCGGATAGCGTCTAAAAACGTCCTCCAACGAATCCCTACTAATTTTAAGGACGTCAGTGTTTTCAATGGCTTCAATGGTATAGATGGCAGGATTTCCTGTTAAAAAACCATATAAATCCGATATCCAGTAATTTTCTACGGCAAACTGTATGATATGCTCAGTGCCTTGCTCATCGCTAATAAAGGCCCTGAGGCACCCGCTGTTTACAAAAGCAAGGTGTTTGCAGTTTTCGCCAGCAACAATTAATTTTTCTTTCTTTTTTAAATGAAACTTTTCAAGTTTCGATGTAAAAAATAAAAACTCCTCATCATTCGCATCAATGTATTTGAGAATATTTTTATGTATCAATTCATGCATATTCACAAAAATGGTGTTGAAATGGAAAGTCTTTAAACAAGAAAAAATTATTTTTTAGCTATAGGGCGGATGATGAGGATACCTTTTAAAATAAATTTCTTTAGCCATTTCCGATAGGATGTTTCGCAGCGCGTCGGTATTGTTTTTTTTCAAGGCAGAAATAAAAATACTTGGGCTACTTTCCTTTGCCATCCACATTTTGGTGAAATCTTCGAGGCTGATATTTTCTTTTTCAATAGGACTTAAATCATCCTCCTCTTTTTTTGTAAAACGATAAGCATCAATTTTATTAAAAATCATGAGGGTTGATTTGTCGCCTGCTCCAATCTCTGCAAGGGTCGATTTTACCACCTGAATATGGTCTTCAAACTGTGGGTGTGAAATATCTACCACATGCAATAAAATGTCGGCTTCAATAACTTCATCAAGGGTAGATTTGAAAGATTCTATCAAATCATGAGGAAGCTTTCTGATAAACCCTACGGTGTCGGAAAGCAGACAAGAAATATGTTCAAATTGGACTTTTCTTACGGTGGTATCTACGGTGGCAAAAAGCTTGTTTTCAGCGAATACATCGGACTTGCTGAGAAGGTTCATCACTGTTGATTTTCCGGCATTGGTATATCCCACCAAAGCAAGTCTTACCATCTCTCCCCTTTGCTTTCTTTGCGTGAGGCTTTGCTTTTCAATGGCGATAAGCTTCTCTTTCAGCCTTGCAAGCTTGTCTTTGATAATCCTGCGATCTGTTTCTATTTCTGTTTCCCCAGGACCTCTCATGCCAATACCTCCTCTTTGTTTTTCAAGGTGGGTCCACATCCTGGTAAGGCGCGGAAGCAAGTATTTGTACTGGGCAAGTTCTACCTGGGTTTTTGCCTGCGCTGAACGCGCACGCTTGGCAAAAATATCAAGGATCAGACTGCTTCTGTCTAAAACCCTGCATTCCAGAATTTGTTCGATGTTGCGGATTTGTGAACCGGAAAGTTCATCATCTGCTATGACCAAACTGATTTTGTTTTCCTTGATATACTCTTTTATCTCATTGAGTTTTCCTGAGCCTATGTACGTTCTAGAGTCAGGGTGATCCATTCTTTGGGTAAATTTTTTTACCGCTTTACCTCCTGCCGTTTCTGTCAGAAAAGCAAGCTCGTCCAAGTATTCATTTACTTCCTCAATTCGCTGTTGTCTGCGAATGACGCTTAAAAGCACCGCTAGCTCTTTATCCGGACCAATATCAGATGGTAGTAATTTCAATGGGGTTTGTTAAGGATTTTATTTTTTAAAAGTCATGGTATACGCAGCAACGGCTTTGATTTGCTCTTCTGTTAGTTGTTCTTTATAAGAAGCCATGGCATTTTTTCCGTTCAGAATGATTTGTATTCTTTCTTCCAAAGATAAAACAGAAGCATTTAATAATTTTGCGCCGCTTAATCCCATTTCACCCTGCATGCCATGGCAGCTAGAGCATTTGTTTGCATAAAGAACTTCTGCAGCTTCATTGGGGTCCGTGGCAACACTGCTTTCTATTTGTTGTTTTTTGAAAGAAAGGCTTTTGGTCTCTCCCAATCTGTAAACCACCAATAACAATACAAAAGAAAGTATCGCCAAAACTTTATTGTGTTTTTTAAACCCGATAATGGCCAGTGGAATTGCGGCAAGAACCAGAGCAGCCTTTACATAAATCCATGCTCCCGGATGTGCTGTTTGTGTGGCGAGGTATATTCCGGTCAGCAGAAATAATGCACTCACAATCATTTCCGGTACTTTAAGTGTTTTGGTGAATTTTTTTAGTGCCTGATCTTTGTTGGCTACCAATAAAATGGTTTTGATTAGATAAATAAGGATAAAGGTGGCTCCTGAGAATAGATGCGCTTTTAAGAGAGTATAAAACATAACTTGATTTTTTTTTATATTTTAAAATGATGTGGATAATGGTGGCGCTAAAGTACAATTTTACCTTTATACTGCGACTATATTCCCAAGGGTTTTTTTAGGGGAATACTTCCTGCAAAGTCTTTTAAATAATAAGGCTCAAAATAAGCGGTATTTTCAAATTTTTGATTTTGAAAGGCTCGCTCTCCACCCCAAAGCATAGGCAGTGAGGATGGATAGATGCCTCCAACAAAGATTGCATTGGGATGTTGTATCAGCATTTGGCATTTAGATGCGCCGGGTCCAAAAAACAAGATAGCTCCCTTTTCTAAATAGGGCAAATAGGTGTTTTCATCCACAATATCTGCTTGAATTTGTCTAACGGTATTGCCATACACATCATATAGGCCGGCATAAACTTCTTGTCTTCTTGCGTCCATCATCGGGCAAAGCAACAGGGTGTTGGGTTGCGGATGTTTTTCAAGGATTGCACTGATTTCACTTGCTATGGCTTGCAGATTGGGCAAGTGAAAGGGTAATTTTTCCTGCAGAACCATTTTTCCAATACATTCAGCCATTGAATCCAAAGTGCCAAGGGCAATAAGTGGTTTTTCCATGGCGTAGCATAAACCTTTGGCTGTAGAAACACCGATGCGCAATCCTGTATACGATCCCGGCCCTTTGCTCACACAAATGGCATCTACCTCCTGAAGGCTAAGTTGAGATTCTTTCATTGTTTCTGCAATGAAAACGGTAATGGAATGCGCATGCGATCGCTCCACAAGGGTTTCTCTTGCCGCAAGTATAATCCCCTCTTTTGAAAGGCATACTGAGCAGGCTTCAGCAGAGGTTTCTATATGTAAAAGAATAGGCAATTGCTTTGTATTATTTGAGTTCCTCAAAGGAAGGTCCAAACTTCAGATTAAATTTTTTTGCAGCAAGGGCATTGTATACTCTTTTTCTCACTTTCACCATTTCCGGTTTTTGGGATTTGTTACCTTTTAAAAAGGCTACAGCCATTTCTCCAGATTGATAACCCCACTGATACATATCCGCACCATAAGCGGCTACGGCACCCCTTTGAACCAGTCCGGCCTCGCTAGTAAATATGGGCACCTGAAGTTCATTGCAGCTTTTGGCGATTGTTTCAAAAGAGGCGAATACAGAGTTGTCGGGGAGAGCAAAAAATACATCAGGATGTTTTTTTAGCAAGGAGGCAACCACCAATTGCGTTTCTGATGAATTGTTTACAGGCAGTCCATTCATCTGCATGCCTAGAGCCTTACATCTTTTATTGATTTGCTCAAAGGCGGCAACCGATTGGGGTTCGGATTGACTGTAAATAGCACAAATATTTTTTGCGGAAGGATATACTTCATGAATGATGGCAATGGCCGTATCTATATAGTCGTGTGTTTCATAAACACCGAATAGGTTTGATGGGGCCTGTCCATTTTTATCTGTAAGCCCTGCTAAATCAGGCCTCGGAGATACCATCATGCAAATAGGAATTTGCTTGTTACGCTGCACAGCGGTAATGGTGGATAGTGTGGTATTGCTCGCGATTAAATCTACATGCTCTGAAATAAAATAATCGCAAGCCTGCCCTAGGGTAGGAATATCGCCTTGTGCATTTCTGTAAATCATCTCCAGTGTATGATCGGATTCTTTATAACCTCCCTTTTCCAGGGCATCGGTAAAGCCTTTTCTGGCTTTTGTTAGTGTGGCATCTTCAACAAAATCAAGAAAGCCTATTCTCGGTATAGAAGATTTTTTTTTCTCGGAATTGTTGCATGAAAGGGTGAATAAAACCGAAACAAATAAGATTGCTTTTTTAAACATGATTAGGAGTGTTTAATGTATTTAATATGTTGATTTACCAATCCCCTCCGGCTCCACCACCGCCAAAACTTCCGCCTCCGAAACCGCCAAAGCCACTTCCTCCGCTATCTCCTCCAAAATTTCCGCCCCCGAAACCACCTCTGCCAGAGCTGAAGTCGTTCCACGATCCTGAACTTCTGCTGCTCAGGGCATTTAATAACATCCAGGCAGCAAAAAAAGATACATGGTTCATGCTCGCATACTGCATGGTTTTCTTGACTTTATAAAATCCAATAACCAAGATGATGAATAGTATAATAAGAAGGGGACGCAAGGGAAATTTATTTCCTTTTTTTACATATTGATCGGCTGTATATTCGCCTTTGCAAAGACTCATCAGGGTATTGGTAGCCTCATCAAGTCCTTCATAATATTGTTGGTTTCTGAAGGCAGGCCGGAGGATGGTTTCAATTATCCTCTTGGAAGCGGCATCGGTTATGCTGCCCTCAAGTCCATATCCGGTAGCAATGAACATTTTTCGATCTTTCAGGGATATCAATACAAGAAGTCCATTGTTTTTCCCCTTTTGTCCGATGCCCCATTTTTCTCCCAATTGAAAGGCATAATCACCAATGGGATAGCCCTCTAAGGTTTGTATCAGCACCACTGAAATTTGGGTGGAGGTGGAGTCGTTGAAGGCAACAAGTTTTCTCTCAAGAGCAGCGGTTTCTTCCCCATCAAGGGTTTGCGTGTAATCGTTCACAAGTTTTGGCGGATCTGCCTTTTCAGGAAATTGCTGTGCCGATGAAATCAAGGAGATGAAAGATAAAAACAGCAAGCAAAGAAGACTGTTGAATGTTTTTATTCGGTTGGAGACTGGCTTCATTTTATAATTTTTCATCACCAAAAACAATATCGTCCGGTAGTTCATTCCTGTCATCTGCCTGATACGGAAAATGATTTTTAAGGGCTTCTCCAGCCCTTAAAATGCCTATGTGAAGCCCTTCAAAAAATGAACCTTGCTTAAAATGACTTGCCATCAGTTCTTTAATATCGTTCCAAAAATCTTGCTTTACAACTGCGTGAATACCGGCGTCTCCGATAATGGCAAACTTTTTATCTTCGATGGCCAGATAAAATAAAACGCCATTTCTCGCCTGTGTTTTGTGCATGTCTAATTTGCTGAAAACATAGGAAGCACGGTCAAGGACATCTCCTTTACAACAAGCTTCTACATACAAACGGACTTCTCCGGAGGTATTCTCTTCGGCCTGTCGGATGGATTGCAGAATCCGCTCGTGCTGCTCTTGGGTCAGAAAATCGCGAATAGATTTAGGCATACTTAAAATTTGACTTCAGGGGCTTTTTCTGCTCCGCTGCTGGCTTCAAAATATCCTTTTTTCTCAAATCCATACATGCCCGAAAAAATGTTGTTGGGAAAGGACCTGAGATAGGTGTTGTATATTTTGGCTGTTTCATTGAATTTTTGCCTTTCTACCGCAATTCTATTTTCTGTTCCCTCAAGCTGAGACTGCAGTTCAAGAAAATTTTGATTGGCTTTTAGTTCAGGATATTTTTCTACCACTACCATCAATCGCCCCAAAGCAGAGCTCAATTCTCCCTGACTTTGTTGAAATCTGGCAATGTTTTCAGTGGATAATTTAGATGGATCTACGGTAACTTGCGTCGCTTTGGCACGCGCTTCAATGACGGCAGTTAGCGTTGACTTTTCAAAATCAGCATATCCTTTTACCGTGTTTACAAGATTTGGGATTAAATCCAATCTGCGTTGATATACATTTTGTACTTGCGCCCATTGTGAAGTAACGGTTTCTTCATTGCTTACCAGATTGTTGTAGGTTCCTGCAAAAAGTCTGTACATGATAAAAATAAAGACAACGATTGCGCCAATAATGATCCATGATTTTGTTTTCATAAGGGTATGATTTTTTTAGTTTTTATATCAAATTGATTTCTTGTTTTTTCAAGGAATTCATATTCCCTGCAAAGATAGAACATAAAGCAAATTTTAACGTATAAGGGCTTTATTAATTTTTAAAGTTAATTTTTTCCTGAATTTGGTTCATAATGACTTTTTCAAGTTCAGTGCCTCTTTGGGTGCCTATTAAATAGACCAAGCCATCTTTGTCTGTTATCTTTACGGCATCATTTCCACTGGTATAAAAACGAATGGTTCCTTTTCGGTGTAGATTATAGACAGGTTGATAAAAGCTGCTGTCATAGATGCTTTTTTCAGCTGAAACAATGCTGTTTAAATCTATTTTAACTTTTCTGGATGTCCACAATCCATCGATGATGATATTTCCTTGATAAACACGCGTATGCAAATGCAAAACAAATAGCATTAAGCCGGATATGACCAGAATAGACATGCCGACCAAAAAGAAAAGATGTCCATGGTTTTCGCCCTCTTCTTGCCAATAGTAGGCGAGAAAACAAAATATGGCCATAACCATCCTTCTTAGCATCGAATATCGATTATACCCCATATACTGCCTTTCTTCAAAAAGAATATGATGAGGCGTTTCTCCCCTCAAATGGCTGCCTTCAGCTGGTACGTATTGATTTTCTTCATGATGGGAATCATCAGTAGTTGTTTTTTTATCTTTTTCCTGCATCATCATTTGTCGTATTAAGAGCTGCAAATTGAATAATATATGCCATGCCTTGTTCTTGTTTAAATCTAAATCTTTCATCGATCCGATGCCCTATCAACCAGGCAATTTGGTTGTTGGAAATCAGCACATACGTATTGTTTTTTTCGTGTCTAGATATTTTTTTATCAATCAAGTAATCACTTATTTTTTTTCTTTTTCCTTCCCCGGAAGGATGAAAAAAATCACCCGATTTCCATTTGCGAATATACATGGGAAAAGTCAACTCTCGGGCATTAAGGTAAGCAAAATCACTTGATTTGTGGATTTCAGACAAAAAAATATTTTTTTCGGAAATACGAAGCGCCAAATCGATTGTAGCAACGTTTTCAGTATGCCGATCAATGGATATAATTTCCTCTTGATGGGCTTCCTGTTTTTTTAGGTCTTCAAGTAAAAAATATTCCCGGTCTCTTAGCAGCTGAAAACTTTTCGAAAAAAATTCAATACCGGGTTTTCCCTGCATGGATTTCAGAATTTCGTTGCTTTGCGCGTTGTTGAATCCATATTTTTTGAATATCTCATAAATGAGTGTATCGGATGCGTTTGCATGTTTTTTTAGCAAAACTTGCAGCCCTGAAATGGATATTTTTTCACCCCTGCCATCCTTTTGTGTGATGGCTTGGATGGCCTCTTCAAGATAGGCTCTGTAAATCGCTTCCACCTCTCTGATTTTTCGGATGTTTTCAGCGGCAGTTTTTTCGATTTCAGGGTTAATCTTTTTAAATTCAGGAATGAGGTTTAATCGGATGTTGTTTCTTAAATAATATTCCTTTGCATTGGAAGAGTCTTCACGGAAAGGTATTTTTTCTTCCTGTGCATAGGCATATATTTCATCCTTGTTTAAAAAAAGCATGGGCCGAATGAGGTGATTTTTTCTGGGTAATATGCCATGTAATCCGCCAATTCCCGTTCCCTTGGTGAAATGAATTAAAAAAGTTTCTAGGAGGTCTGACTGATGATGTGCAGTAGCAATCAAGTCGTAATGTTCTTGAATCCTGATTTCTTCAAACCAAGCATATCGGAGGTCTCTGGCAGCCATTTGTATAGAGATGCCCGGATTTTTTTTGATATATGCTTTCACATCCAAGCGGCTTGAAAAAAAAGGTATGTTTTTCTCTAAACAATAATTTTTTACCATCTCCTCTTCTGCTTCCGATTCTTCCCCGCGGAGCATAAAGTTGACATGCATCAAGCCGATGTGCATGTCTTCTTTCATACATAAGTCTGTCATCACCATTGAATCCGCTCCCCCGCTTACGGCAAGGAGTATACGATCTGCTTTGCCCGCACCACATTGGCTTGTGAGGTGCTGTAAAAAGTTCTGCTGAATGTCAAGTGATCTCCTCATGCAAATTATCCTCCTGCTTTCTTGTTGATTAAATACATTCCTGAAAGAATAATGCCCATGGCCACAACTTGCTGGTATCCCATGCTTTCATGGTCTGCCATGCCCCAAAATAAGGCTACTATGGGAATGAAATAGGTTGTTGATGAGGCAAAGAGTGCACTACTCATTTTAATGAGTTTATTGAAGTAAAACAATGAAACCGCTGTTCCCATGAACCCTAAAACAAAAATATACATAAAGGAAGTCAAGGCCATGGGATTTGTCGCGCTGCGGCTGAGGATATCGGTAAAGCATAAATACAGTCCACAAAGAGGGCCTACCACCAGGAGTGCGCCGCCTGAAATTAGGATGGAATCCAGATGGTGTAAATAGGTTTTGATGATATTCACACTAAAGGCATAACAAACGGTGGCAAGAATCACAAGCAGAGCATAGGATAATTGAACTTGTTGATGGCTGCCGGGAGAATCCAGTAAAAGCCATGCGGTACCACCGAAGCCAATGACTACCCCTAAAATATTGATAGCCCTTACGGGGCTTTTAAATAGAAAATAGCCTACTATCAAGGTAAACAAAGGTGTCAGTGAATTTAAAATTCCTGCCAATGAACTGCTGATGCCTGTTTCGGCATAGGTAAACAAAAAGGCCGGGATTCCATTGCCCAAAAATCCCGAAGCAATTAAATATTTCCAGTCTTTCTTTTGAAGGGTTTTGATTTTAGACCAAGTAAATGGCAACAGGCACAGAAAGGCGATAAAAATCCGCATGGCGGCTACTTGTCCCGAGGAATAACAAAGCATACCTCTTTTCATCAAAATAAAAGAGCTGCCCCAAATAATGGCTAAGGCTACAATGATAAAATAGGGCAGGTATTTAGAAGGCGTTTTCATAGGATGAATGGGGCATTTAAGCGTTTACGGTTAGATTTTAGGTATGGTGAAACCACAATTTGAGTGATAGTAGTGCTACAGAAACCAACATAAAACCTTTGATCCACTTTTCTCCTAGTTTTACGGATAATCTGCTGGAAACCCATGCTCCACAAGCATTTCCTATGCCAAGGGTGAGGCCATAGGTCCAGTTAACCTTTCCTTCATAAATAAAAACAAATAATGCCGCCAAGGAATAAATCATCACAATGAGTGTTTTGGCACTATTTGATTTCAATAAGCTGAATCCGTTTATCATGCTCAATGCTGAAATGATGAGCAGTCCGGCTCCTGCTTGGATAAAACCACCATAG
>Ga0209190_1002860_pt1 | contig 11490 bp, 8 predicted proteins | sample M_140205_XF_Meta_FD_187315 | JGI IMG/M metagenome (GOLD analysis project Ga0209190, IMG submission 187315) | Freshwater microbial communities from Lake Montjoie, Canada to study carbon cycling - M_140205_XF_MetaG (SPAdes) (version 2) | ecosystem: Environmental > Aquatic > Freshwater > Lake... | reverse complement strand
ATGGTTCTGACCCTTTTTATTCGCGTCTTTTATTTACTTCTAAAAGAGTTGGTGCACTTGGCTGGGTTCGAACCAGCGACCCCCTAGTTCGTAGCCAGGTACTCTATCCAGCTGAGCTACAAGTGCGCGTGCTTTGAAGGCCGGGCATTGTCTGGTATGCGCAATAATGTGTCAATCACTATAGCCACGCAATCACCGCCAGTTTGGCTTCATTTTTACATTGATTATTATGTTGATAGTAGTAAAAACATTATGACTTTAAATCGCAAGATTCGGCATATCATTCAAAGTTGACTTGTTTCCAACCTGATTAACTGATTATGGTCCGGGTAGGTCATATCTAGACTGCTGTCTTGTGCAAACTATTTAACACCAAGGATCGATAAATGCGTGATTTAACTCAGGGTTCTGTTACCAAAACTATTATTGCAATGGCTTTGCCTACAGCTGCCGGTATGATTTTTCAGACTTTATATTTACTGGTAGACCTGTATTTTGTGGCCGCACTGGGAGATGACGCCATTGCTGGGGTTGGGGCAGCTGGTACGTTGATGTTTATGATTATGGCTGTCACGCAAATTCTTGGTGTTAGTGCGGTGGCGTTGATTTCGCAAGCGGTGGGTCGTAAACAGCCCGATCAGGCCAATATTGTTTTCAACCAGTCCATGTTGCTGGCCGTCATTATGGCGGTCCTTACTATTTTTGGTGGATTTGCTTTTGCTGATGTCTATATGCAAAGTCTTGCTGCCGATCAAGGAGCGCAAGAGCAAGGTGTAATATTTCTGCGCTGGTTTGTACCTGGCATGAGTTTGCAGTTTGGCATGATGGGCATGGCATCGGCCCTGCGTGCTACGGGTATAGTCAAGCCAGGCATGATCATACAAGTGCTTACTGTTGTTCTTAATACCATCTTGGCGCCCATTCTTATTGCAGGCTGGGGGCCAGGCCCAGCATTAGGGGTGATGGGTGCAGGACTGGCCAGTACAATTTCGGTCAGTGTTGGAATTGTATTGATGATTCTCTATTTTTTAAAACTTGAAAAATATGTGTCTTTTCAGTCTGCACTTTGGAAACCTGATTTCGATGTTTGGAAAAAAATGTTAGCGATCGGATTGCCAGCTGGTGGGGAGATGTTGCTGCTGTTTGTGTATTTTTCAATTGTGTACTGGCTTATCCAGGATTTTGGCGCGGCATCACAAGCCGGTTTCAGCATTGGTGGCCGCATTATGCAATCCATCTTCATGCCCACTATGGCGGTAGCGTTTGCGATTGGTCCTATCGCTGGTCAAAACCTGGGGGCAGGACGGCACGATCGAGTAAGGGAAACGTGTTACAAAGGATTGATGCTCAACAGTGTAGTCATGTTGCTAGTGACATTGCTAATGCAGATCAGCCCATCACTGCTAGTACAAGCCTTTACCACCGAAACACAAGTAATTGAAGTTGGCAGTGGGTTTCTGCAAATAATTTCGTTGAATTTTATTGCACAGGGAGTTGTGTTTACTTGTTCAGGAATGTTTCAGGGTTTGGGTAATACCAAACCGGCTTTGCTCAGTTCATCTATCAGGCTGATTATTTTTATTCCGATAGCAGTTTTTCTTTCGCAGCGTGATGGGTTTACCGTTAACCAAATTTGGTATGTGTCAGTCTTGTCTGTTTTTGTACAGGCAATTGTCAGTTTTTTATTCCTGCAAAGAGAAATGCGGATAAAATTGCATAAAATTACTGCTTAGTGACTGTCATTTTCTGTTTCTTGTGGGTGTAATGCTAATGCAAAAAGTGGAAGTGATTCACTTTCCCGAAACTCTGGTTGCAGCGTTAGAGCATCATGGGCCCGAACATCTTGTGCACAACACGTCCAAGAAATTTATCGAATGGCGTAAGGCTAACGGTGTAAGTCCTAATCATGGCGCCACATATGGTATTCATTACGCTGACCACCACACCACACTTCCCGAGGCTTACCGGCTGGATATTTGCGTATCAGTCAACGCACCGGTTGCTGCTAATGCCCAGGGGGTGATCAACAAAGTGATTCCGGGTGGAAGCTGTGCAAAGATCAGGCATGTGGGAGCACGGCACAACATGAATTCAGTAGCTTATCTCTTGCAAGAGTGGTTGCCAGCAAGTGGAGAGAAGTTAAGAGATTTTCCAGTTTATTTCCATTATGTAAATGTAGGGCCGGGTGTTCAAGATCACGCTATGATTACTGATATTTATTTGCCGCTACTATAAACATGGTAAATTTCTTGCAGCCGTATGTTGGATTGCCTGCACAGAGATGCCGGACTAAATGAAGTGCTAAAAACCCAGTTCGCTGGGTTGTCGGTATTACGCAACAATTTAACTACACATTTTGTTATTTTATTACCTTATGGGCTGCGATCTCGATGAAATTACTTAAGCGCATTTTTTCTATCGCAATATTTTGGTTAGGACCTTTGGCAGTAGCCGCTGGTGGTGGCTGGCTGTATTTGCAGGGTGGCAGATTTATCTCTACCGATAATGCTTATTTGAAATCTGAAATGATCAGCATCAGTAGTGAAATTTCCGGCAAGGTAGTGGAGGTGCTTGCAGCCGACAACACCCGTGTTACTCAAGGACAATTATTGTTCCGGATTGATGATCAGATTTATCACATCGCCCATGCCCGTGCCGAGGCCAACATCTTGAAAGTCCGCAGCACACTTGCAAGTTTACGAGCCGATTACCTCAACAAACAAGCTGATGTCAGCCAAGCAGAGGCAGAACATACTTACTTAGCGCAAGAATATGAACGCCTGCATCGTTTGGCTGCTACCGGAGCGGTATCTGCGGTACAGGTCGATGAAGCAGCACACGAAGCAGACAATGCGCGAATACTGCTGGATATTTCCCGACAGGCGCGTGAAGTTGTGAAGGCCCGGTTGATCGATCCCAATTTGCCGCTAGAACAACATCCTGATTATTTACTAGCAGTGGAAGAGCGTAACAAGGCAAGTCTCGATCTCACTCATGTTGAAGTATTTGCACCTCGCGCAGGTGTCTTGGCACATTTCGAAATGCAGGCCGGTGAACTCGTGGCAGGCAGCGTGCCTTTGTTCAGTCTGGTTGATGACAGCCGAGTGTGGATAGAAGCTAATTACAAGGAAACCGATTTAACATGGATGCGGCTAGGGCAGATTGCTGAAATTAAAATAGATGCTTATCCGGATTTAAAATGGCAGGGCAAGGTGGTTAGCATTACGCCTGGCACTGGATCTGAATTTTCTTTATTGCCAGCCCAAAACAGTTCCGGCAATTGGGTAAAGGTTGTCCAGCGTATTTCTGTAAAATTGGAAATGGAGCCCTTGCAAAATGCACCTTTGCTAACCGCTGGCATGAGTGCTCAGGTAATTGTCGATACCAAACACCAGCGTAAAGCTCCCTGGCAGAACTAAAGAGAAAAAAGTTTTCTCGTATGAATAGTCACGTACAAATTTCAGCAACTACCAAAAAGTTCATCACCATGTCGGTGATGCTGGCAACTATTATCCAGGTTTTGGATACCACCATAGCCAATGTGGCCTTACCCCACATGATGGGCAGCTTGATAGCAACTCAGGATCAAGTGTCGTGGGTGTTGACATCGTATATCGTGGCTTCTGCCATCATGACTTTGCCCACTGGATGGCTGGCAGGCCGCTATGGTCGTAAGGCTATTTTATTAATTTCTGTGGCAGGATTTACTCTTACTTCTGTTCTATGTGGATTGGCGACATCGCTTGAGCAGATGGTTTTTTTCCGCGTGATGCAAGGAATATTCGGCGCAGCGCTGGTGCCGCTTTCACAATCGACTTTGCTCGATATAAATGAAAAAAAAGATCAAGGCAAAGCCATGGCTATTTGGGGCATGGGAGTCATGATCGGACCAATTATAGGGCCCTCGCTCGGTGGTTATCTGACCGAATATTATTCATGGCGCTGGGTATTTTTTATTAATTTGCCGCTTGGTATTTTGTCTTTTGTGGGCTTACTGATTTCCTTGCCCAAAACTGAACGCATTGGACGACCCTTCGATAAAATTGGTTTTCTAACCTTGAGTATTTGTATCGCCTGTATGCAATTACTACTGGATCGTGGTGAAGGGCAAGGCTGGCTGGATGCACTCGAAATCCAGATCTATTGCGGTTTGATTTTAGCTGCGGTCTGGATGTATGTGGTGCATACCATGCGCACGGCACATCCTTTTTTATCGCCTGGTATGTTACGCGATGCCAACTTCCGCCTTGGTCTTTTTTTCATGTTTGTGGTGGGCATGATCCTGCTCGCAACAATGGCGTTATTGCCTCCCTATATGCAAAATTTGATGGGCTACAGTGTGATGGATGTCGGGTTTGTGCTGGCGCCGCGTGGATTTGGGACGCTGTTTGCTATGATTATAGTCAGCCGTGTAACTAATTTTGTTGATTCGCGTAAACTGATATTTTTTGGGCTGTTGCTTACTGCATTTGCTCTGAACTTGATGAGTCATTTTAGTGTTTTTGTGCCGGCTCAGGACATCGTAGTCAGTGGCGTTATTCAGGGGGTCGGGTTGGGATTCGTATTCATTCCACTCAGTACGGTGTCCTATAACACCTTAGATCCACGATATCGAGCTGAAGCCGCCAGCTTGTTCAGCTTGATCCGTAACATGGGCAGTAGTGTGGGGGTCTCCATAGCCTTCACTCTGTTTAGCCGCAACACCCGTATTCAACATGCCTATTTAAGCGAAAACATTACCCCATATTCCAGCTGGCTCAATCTGGAAATACCAGCCGATACACTTTTGCCTGGCAGCAACGCGGTGCTGGCGATGATCGATGGCGAAATAACGCGCCAAGCCTTGTCTATAGCATATATCAATGATTTTAAACTGATGGCGTGGCTGGTACTCGCGCTGGTGCCGCTGGTGGTGGTGTTGAAAGGTGCAGCTCCGAAAGCTGTAACGGTGGTCAAAACTGTTTAGTTAGATAAAAAATAATCAATCTGACGATAATTGAATCACTCACTAAGTAATAAAATTATTGCCAGTTCAATGAGCCCTGGCTTTAGTCGTGAAGAAAAAAGCCAGGGTATTCTTAATTGGCCAAGGGGTCAGGTCGCAACTGAAAGTGATAAACTTTTGGTGTGGTACCTTTGCCAGTTTCCATATGGAAGGGCGCGCGACTACTGTAAGTGCTCCACAAGCCTCTGCCTTTCCAGCCAGTAGAGGGGTCGTCGATGCGGCCGTCCAGCCATTTGGTGTAAAAACCGAGTGGGTAAGGCACGGTCAGTCTTACCCATTCACCTTCGTTGAGTGCCAGCAGAGCGCCGCTCTGATTGCCTGTGTTGATTGGTGTGTTGGCACCCAGACCGAAGGTGTCGAACTGATCCACCCAGGTAAAGTAAGAACCCTCGGAAGAACCAGCTCGTGTCACACCTTTGAACTGTGGCAAGGGTTCTGTGTAGAAGGTCCAGCCTTCTGGGCAATGTTGACCAGTAGCTGCTGGGCCATTCATAGCGCCGGTGCAAAGACTGCGATCAAAACTCGCCATGTGACCACTGGCAAGTGCTACCCAGGCAACACCGTTGCGATCGATGTCCATACCGCGCGGTGAAAAACCTTCGACAGGGTTGCCGGTTTCATCAAGTGGTGGCTGGAAATATTCTGTTAACGCTGTGGTGCTCGGATCAGCGCCTGGGGTCAAACGTGCAACACCACCGGGGAAACCAAGGATGGAACCCCAGATCGAGCCATCGGGAGCAGGATTTACTGAATAGAAACCAAAACCAGGTAACAATTGGGTGTCTTTGGTCAAATCGGCTTCAGCGCCCGGCGCTACAAATTCGTCACGAACGCCGTTGCCGTTGGTGTCGAGGATAAAAGGCGTCCAACCCTGGGCCGCTTGATAGTCGCCGGTGGCCAGATATTGATTGGTGTTAAGCCAGCCGATAACTGCACCACCACCGCTGGTCCACAACGTGTTATTGGCATCTTCAGCAAACATCAAATGGTGAGTGCCAAAACAGGTATCGATGTGTTTGTACTCGCCAGTAGTTGGCTCGTACAAACCTAATTGCCTACCACTGCGCTCCAATGGGTAAGCAACCGCTGAAGGATGTGTTGAACCAGCCTGACACCAGGCGGGGTTATCATTGCCTCGTACCCTTGCTGTAATCCACACACGACCGTCAGCGTCGAACATTGGGTTGTGGGAATTGGCTTTGGAATCCCAAGTATCCTCAGTGCCGAAATAAGGCGACTCGGCCATTTGGGCGCTGGGGAAAGGCGGTGTGGTAGGGTCCAGCATGGTTAGCGGAACCCGATCAACCGCATTGGTGACAGGATTAAGCACCGGCAGGAAGTCGTGGCTTTCTTCCATCGAACCGTACATTTTGCCGTTGGCGTTTAAAGTTGGATTGCGGCGGTCGGTGGAAACCAGATCGTGCATGTAAGAGGTTTCATCGGCCCAGTCCCATTCGGTAATTACTACATTACGTTCAATGCCTTGTGGCCGTTCTGGAACGGGAGGAAGTTCGCCAGCGGCGACGCGGTCAGTCCAGTTGCCAAACATTTTTGTAGTTGCTTCCAGACCCATGCCGACGATGGTGCGTGTCATAAAAGCACCCGCTTGGCCGGATTGAATTCTGCGGGCCCAAGCTGCTTCACTCGTGTCAAAACCATTAAACAAGTCAGGCAGGGTGCGGGTGGCCTTATTGCCGATTTGGTGACAAACAATGCAGCCGCCGGAGGTGATCTGACGAATATAGTCAGCCTGGTGTTTGACCAGCGGGTTGATGCCATTGCCGGTTGGGCCAGTGCCAGGAAATTCACTTTCTGCTGGAACCTCTAGCATGGAGAGCCAGTAGCCGGCTGGATAATATTCGGCAGCTGATGCTGCATCGGGAGCGACTACTGCGCTTAGATCAAGTGTTATGCCAGGAGTGCCTGCCACTTTTTCTGAATCGACCAGTCCATAACCGCGGACGAATACGGTGTAATTAGCTGCAGGTAAATCAGGAATTAAATATTGACCATTGTCGTTGGTGACTACTATTTTTGCATAAGGAGTTGGCAGGTCCAGGGTTTCTGCAATAACCCAAACACCAGCTTCGGGGCCGTTGGCACTAGTCACCACGCCGGTAATATCGTCTACAGCAGAGGACACCGCCTGACCCAATGCTGTAGGTGCTGAGGCAGCAGAGGGATCGGTTACGCCAGTGGAAGATTCTTGCGAACACGCACAAAGTGTAATACCTGTAGCTAATAACAAAGAAATATTGCCGTAAAGTTTCATGGTGCTACCCTCTTTATTGAAAAACGCTAAAAAATACCGTGGTTGTTGTTTTAATCCAAAATTGCCAGTACGGACCAGAGCCTAACAAAGAGATTGCACTGGTACAACAAATCACATTCTCTTAAACATACTCTTGTTGGTTCAAGGCTAGTTGTTGCAGGTTCGACGTACGATACCGATCAAAGGGAAGGTAGAGCGTGAGTAAGCGACGAACCGCGTAAATACATCCGTGTAGCTCTCATTGGCATCCCTGCCAATGAAGTTCGTCGCTTACTCACCCTCTACCTGATCGGGAAAAATTTACCCAAACTGGCTCTAGGCATGAAATAGACCAATCAAACAACAGTCTTAATTACACCTTGAACAAGTAAGAGGCGGGTGGGAGAATCCGACCATTCACTTCAATAAAAATAATCTAAACAATTAGTTTTAGATACGGTTACCCTATAAATCCTGTTCAACAGAGTAACGATTTATGAAAAAATTCAGCCCGACTTTATTAGCGTGTGCAATTACCTTGGTAAGCAGTACCTCTGCTTTGGCTCATCACAGCGCAGCAGCTTTTGATACTCAAACAGAAACCACCATCACAGGCACAGTGACCCAATACAGTTTTCGTAATCCCCATGTCTACATGAGTTTGTCCAGAACGCTGGAGGACGGCACCACAGTTATCACCGAAGTAGAAGCCGGTGCAGGTTCGGTAATTGGACCGTTGGGTTTTGATCGTGATGCCATAAAAGTGGGCGACTTAGTAAACATATTGGGCAATCCTAGCAAGCGTAATCCTGCCACCATGTTTTTGGGTCGTGAGTTATATACCGCAGCAGGCACTTATCTGCCGCTGAACATTTCGTCGAAAAGTTCGTATGTAGAAAGTGCTGAAACCGCAACCACCATCGCAGGCACCTGGTTTTCACCACGCACCTCTTTCTTTGCTTTTATGGGGACTGCTAGGGATTGGAAGTTAACCGAAGCAGGCACTGCAGCATTGGCAGCGGCATCGGCAAATCCTGTTCCAACTCCCCAAAAAGATTGCATCCCTATTGGCGAACCTGGTGTGATGTTTTATCCGGTTGCTAATGTAATCGATGTGCAGGCTGACACAGTGGTGATGCATATCGATTGGCTGGATTCGATTCGTACTATCTATTTGGATGGCCGCGCGCATCCCGCGGCAACCGAAACTTCTTTGCATGGTCATTCCACAGGCCATTGGGAAGGCACAACACTGGTGGTGGATACCACTAATTTTGCCGTGAACCCAATCGGGCTTTCTACCTCTCTACCCAACAGTACCAGTAAACATCTGGTGGAAAATTTTGCATTGAGTGCTGATGGCAAAGGCATGGTGTATTCTGGTGTTATGGAAGATGCACAATATTTAGCTGCACCGGTGGAATGGACAGGAACCTGGTTATATCGTCCAGAAATGCAGCCCTCTAATGAAACGTGTGATCTGGTAACTGCACAAAAATTTTTGGATGACTAAGAGAAGCCGAATCAGTAAAAAATTTGCTAATTCCCGCCCCCGTGCGGGAATTGTGTTTTTGCAGTTACAATTTTAAGTTAGTTAAATTTAATCGACACTTGCAGGAGTGCTACTTATGTTGAAATCGAAACTGCTGTTGCTGGGTTTGCTTTTTGCTGCACTGTTTACTGTTCTTAGTGCCGAGGCACAGTTACCAACTTTGCCTGGCCAACAAAGTGCGGTTGCACCGGTGCCCATTCCTAATGCACCAATGTATCAGCATACTGGCGAGCAATACCGGGTGTACGAATTCCCGGTAACTGGTGAGCCGATACCTTACCGATTGTTTGTGCCGGAAAACTGGACACCTACCCAACAACTGCCAATCCTTATCACGCTCCGTGCAGGAACCAGCATTAACAACAATCATCGGGATAATAATGACTTAGTGCGCTTGGCGCGGGAACGCGGCTATATCGTCATTTCCCCATTGGGATATCGCGGTTATCGACAACCTTATTACGGCAGCCCTTATCCAGTGGATCGTCCTGCCGGTCCGTCGGTGCCAGCAGATGGCTGGACTGCAGAAGAAAATCTGCGTGCAGAACAAGATGTACTGAATGTGTTAGCTTTAGTAGCAGCTGAATACAATGCAGATACAACCAGAGTGTTTGTACACGGGCAGAATCCTTCAGGCTCGGCGGCAATGCATCTTGCTGCCAAATATCCAGACATGATCAGCGCCATAGTGGTGAGTTCAGGCCCTATCGTTACTGCCGATTATCCGTTCGAAAATCTACAGGGGAAAGTGGCGGTAATGATGTTGCATGGCGACATGGACGATCAAAACACTGCAGCAGCATCCGAGCGTGTAACAAAAGAGTTACAGGATCACGGTGTAGAAGCGGAATTCCATCTGGTGCCAGGTGGAGTACATTTGACGGCTTATCTCACCTTTGCCAAAGAGATCTTCGATTTTTTAGATCAGCACTAAATATCTCTGTGTGTATACCAGAATGACGACGGTGATCTTCATTCAAATTTCAAATGTGTGCTGAAAAACGGTATCACGGCAGTCTCGATGCGCTCTGCGATTTTGTTATTGTGGTCGCCTTCGTAAGTAACGAAGGTGTGGGGAATGGCAGCCTGCGTCATCGCTGCATCGAGCTGCTGGTTCTGCACTAACAAGCCATCGGCTAGGCCAACATCAAACTGGATTGCCGTATAGCGGCGCAGGTTGTGTGTGTACTGACCTAACAAGGGCAGGATGGAATTGGCAAGCCAAAGAGCTTGGATGGCAGGATGCTCAACACCACCTGTTACAGGCAGATCAACATATAAGGGCGGATTCTGTGGATTAGAGGACCAGGCCGCGGCGCGTGCCATTGTGCTTTTGTTTGGATAGCGCAACGCAGCAATAGCTTCACGCGTGGTCAAGACTTCAGCAGCAGCCAGGCCTGTGTCGGGTGCGCCTGCTTCGAACATTGCCGCCGCCGATAGTGGGTAGAGTACTGAAAAAACATCAGGCCGTTTCATGCCGATACGCAGTGTGCCGTAACCGCCCATCGAATGGCCGCCCAATCCACGACTTTCTCGCTGCGCGATCGTGCGGTAGTTGGTGTCGATGTAGGCCACCAGTTCGTCGGCTATGAATGTTTCCCAGTCACCATTGGCAACCGAACTAGAATAGAAACAGCCGTCGAAAAAGTTATAACAGTCCGGGTTTACCACAATCATTTCCTGCGCCCGCGCACCAGTGCCAACTCCGCCACCATTGCCAGTCATCGCTGTATTTAGTCCAGCTTCGATGTTGAACAGGGTCATCCAACGTTCAGCGTGTAATCCATAGCCATGTAAAAGAATAACCACAGGGTAACGTTTGTCTGGGTTGCTGTCGTAACTCGGCGGCAGATATACAAACACAGAGCGGTCAGCGCTATCGCCGTTCAGATTGCCTTCGAGGGAGTTTGCATGCACGGTCACTTGTTCCACGCGGCCTAGCGTTTGGGCGCTTAGCGGCATAGTGATTTGTAGGCTGGCAAGAAAAAAGATCAGCAATAGCAGCGGGCTGCGAGTTATTGTGGAGCGCATTACTGACACTCTCTTTGACACTTTGGTTGTGGTTATAGTGGCTAGCATGGGCTTTTCCTTAGAAGTTACGTAGAGTATACCGCAACAATTTTTGTGGACGTGAGATCAGGCGGATGGGTTGCCTAGGAATACGCTAATTCATTTAAGTTGGGCAGTAAGCTGGATTATTCGTGTACAAAGATGCAACAAAAAACCCGCTTTAAGGCGGGTTTTTCGCTAACAAGTAGCTCTTATTCTGCAGTTTTGTAGGTATGCCAGTTGTCGTAATTGGGGGGCACTATCCGGCCTTCCCACAAACTTTTGTTGTTTTCTTCGCAGGAATATTCGATCAGTTCAAAATCACTTTGCAGGGTGAAAACGCGTTTGTTAGTCCAAGGCGCGGAATAATAAATAGGATCGTCAATGGTGACTTCATAATCCATTGTGGTGGCATCGCGACGCGTTAGTTTTTCTGTGACGGTGAGTTGGTCACTATGGGGATGACCGATGGTGTCGAGGCGGGTTTTACCGTTGAATTCACTGGTGGTCAAAATCAGAGTGTCGCCTTCCCAGGTAGCGATGGTAGAACCGAACCAAGTAGGGATACCTGGAGAGTGATCTGCGCCGTCCAGATTGATGACTTTGAACCAGGTGTTTTGTTCGTATAAGTAA
>Ga0209190_1002859_pt1 | contig 11490 bp, 10 predicted proteins | sample M_140205_XF_Meta_FD_187315 | JGI IMG/M metagenome (GOLD analysis project Ga0209190, IMG submission 187315) | Freshwater microbial communities from Lake Montjoie, Canada to study carbon cycling - M_140205_XF_MetaG (SPAdes) (version 2) | ecosystem: Environmental > Aquatic > Freshwater > Lake... | reverse complement strand
CTTCGGGAAGTATCGGAGTGTGATGCCCTTCCTCGTGGCAGCAGAGCCAGAGGGGAGTGGCGAGCGCCTTCAGTCTGCGGAGCAGCGTGAGGTCTACGACGATACGACGAAGTGCATCTTGTGCGCCGCCTGCACCACCTCCTGCCCGAGCTTCTGGGCTGAGCCTGAATATGTTGGACCGGCGGCCATTGTGAATGCGCACCGCTTCATCTTTGACTCGCGCGACGAGGCGGCGCATGAGCGCCTCGAGATCCTCGCCGACGAGGATGGCGTCTGGCGCTGTCGAACGACCTTCAATTGCGTTGAGGCATGTCCACGTGGGATCAATATCACCAAGGCGATCCTCGAGGTTTCAGCCGCGGTTGGGGCGAGGTAGCCCGCCTCCGTGAAGACGCTCATCCTCCGCACGGACGGGGCGTGCCGAGGGAATCCTGGTCCTGCATCAATCGGCGCCGCACTTTACGACGCGCGTGTGGCTGGCGCAAGTGAACCAGATGCAACCCCCATTGCGAGTATTTCGGCAGCAATCGGCACCACGACGAACAATGTTGCGGAATGGAAGGCAGTGATTGCCGGAGCCGAGCTTGCACTCGAGCTTGGCGCCACAACACTGAGCCTGCTGCTCGACAGCAAGTTGGTGGTTGAGCAACTCCATGGTCGCTGGCGCGTACGCGATGCAAAGCTTGCCCCACTCTGCGACGCGGCGATCAGCCTACTCAGCCAATTGAATAGTTGGGAGGCGCGCCATGTGCCGCGCGCTCAGAATGGGCGTGCAGACGCGCTTGCGAATGAGGCACTCGACCGTGCGCTCCGTGGCGGTCCAGCGCGAGTCGTCCGTCGCCCCGATGACCATGCACGCACGGGTGTTGCAACTGATGCGCGCGATAGCGGCGGAGAGCGGCAGGCAACGCGTCTCACGATCCTTGGATCTGGAGCCAGCCGCGGCGTCCCGCGCGTTGGCTGCCGTTGCGATGTCTGCCTCTCGCGCGACATGCGCAACCGCCGCTTGCGAAGTGCAGCACTCATCGAGTGGCGCGATCCACTCGATGGGGCCTCTCGTTCGGTCGTGATCGATCCGGGGATGGATCTCCGTGAGCAGGCACTCCGATTTAACGTTGAGCGCCTCGATGGTGCACTTGTCACGCATATCCATGTTGACCATACGGGCGGCATTGATGAGCTCCGTGCGTATACCGACGCGCAAGATGTTGTGTTGCCGGTGGGTGCTTCGAGTGATACCGCGACAGAGCTGCGCCTGCGCTGGGCCTACGCATTTGACGGACGCACTGCACCAGGGCATGGGATCCCTGCGCTCACCCTTGTTGAGGGCGACGAGCAGGTCACGGTCGCTGGGAGGCGCTTCCAGGCGATTCCGCTTGTGCATGGGCGACGTGCGACAACAGGGTGGCGGAGTGGCAACCTCGCCTATCTCACCGATGTGGGGAGCGTGGCGGCAGCCTCGCGTGCGATGCTCGCCGACCTCGACCTCCTCGTCGTTTCAGCGCTGCGCGACCTCCCGCACCCCACGCACCAGACGGTCGACGAGGCGCTCGCCCTCATCGCCGACCTCGCCCCACGGCGAGCAATCCTCACCCACCTTGACCATGACCTTGACTATGCCGATCTTGCAGGGCGGCTCCCCCGTGGAGTCGTACCCGCCTTTGACGGGCTCGTCGCCGAGCTGCCGGCGCGCTAGACTCCCTCTCCGGCGAGATGGCCGGACGGCCGCGACGCCACCTTCGGGTGGCGCCGAGGAAAGTCCGGGCTCCAAGGTGTAAAGGCAGCGGGTAACGCCCGTCCGCCGCAAGGCGCGGACTAGTGCCACAGAGACGAGTCCACCCGAGCTTCGGTTCGCGGTGGGGTGAAACGCGGCAAACTCTGCCTGGAGCAAGGTCGAATAGGGAGGCATCCTGGTCGTTCGCGACCAGGCCGGCACACCGCCGGGACCTCCGGGTTGACCGCTAGAGCCGTCGAGCGATCGACGGACAAGATGGATGGCCGCCCAGCCCCGCAAGGGGGGGACAGAACCCGGCTTATAGGCCATCTCGCCGGACTCCCCCTGCCACGCAGCACCCTCACGCCTCGCACGCCTGAGCACCCCTCCCTGCGACCGAGCCCCCCGCGACACCCCCTGTGAGCCCTCCTAGCAACGCCGCTTGACAGGGGCGCCAGGTGGGGCGAAGATGCACAAAGTGGCTTGAAGTGGGGGAAGGTGGGGTACCACCACCACGTGCCACCGCGGAGGGGGCAAACGTGTTTACGGGTGAATATCGGCATACGATCGACGACAAGGGGCGCGTGGCCGTCCCTGCTCGTTTCCGTGCCCAGCTCGATGAGGGCGCATTCGTCTCTCGCTGGCTCGATAACTGCTTGGCGATCTTTCCTCGAGCTGCATGGGACGACCTTGCAACGCGTGTTGCGGCCCTGCCGACTGGGAATGCCAGCGCGCGCGAGTTCGCACGCTTCCTGTTCGGGAGCGCGTTCGAGGTAGAGCTTGATGCGCAGGGGCGCCTCCTTCTCCCAGCAACGTTGCGCACCTGGGGTCAACTTGGTGCGGAGGCGATGGTGGTGGGCGCACGCGATCATGCAGAGATCTGGACGCCGCAACGGTGGGATACCTATCGCGGCGGGATGGAATCCTCCGATGCACTTGCATCGCAGCTCGAGGGGCTCGGGTTCTGATGACAACGGGCGCGACAGTCCATCGCCCCGTACTTCTCAAAGAGACACTTGAGGCTCTCATGGTGCACCGGAGCGGACGCTACATCGATGCGAACCTTGGCGGCGGTGGCCACACAGAGGCAATCCTCACTGCGTCGAGCCCAGATGGCGTTGTCCTCGGCATCGATGCAGATGCACAGGCGATCGCAGCGACGCGTGATCGCCTCGCTGCATTTGGCGATCGCCTGCGAACCTTCCACGGGAGCAGTGCGCGGTTGAGCGAAGCGGCCGATGCGGTTGACTTCGACGCAGTAGATGGAGTGATCTTCGATCTCGGCCTCTCCTCTGATCAGCTGGTAGATCAAACACGTGGATTCGGCATTCGTGCTGGCGGCACGCTTGATTTACGATTTGATGTATCACGTGGCGAGAGCGCAGCAGACCTCCTTGCACTGCTTGATGTGCGCGAACTGCAGGCGATCTTCCGCAACTATGGAGAAGAGCCACATGCAACGCGTGTCGCGCGAGCGATCGTTGCGGCGCGTGCAACTACGCCGATTACGACGAGCGAACAACTATCAGCACTCGTTGAGGCGGCTCTCCCAAAGCGCTATGGCCCTCCTTCACGAATTCATCCAGCAACACGTGTCTTCCAGGCGCTGCGGATTGCCGTGAACGATGAGTTGGGGGCACTCCGCATTGCGCTTGCAGCGACGCTGAGCAGACTTTCCGTCGGCGGGCGAGTGGCAGTCTTGACGTATCACTCGCTTGAGGATCGCATTGTGAAGCAGGCCTTCGCCGCTGCAGTTCGTGGTTGCATCTGTCCGCCACGGGCACCAGCATGTGCCTGCGGCCTGCAGCCCACGCTCCGCCTCGTCAACAAGAAGCCGATTACCGCAAGCCCCGAAGAGATTGCCGAGAACCCGCGCAGCCGGAGCGCAAAATTGCGCGTCGCAGAGCGACTTGCGGAGGCCGCATGACAGCAATCGGTCGCCCGCTGCGCAACGTGCAGTTCACCGCAACGCCGCTTGAGCCACGCATGTCGAGTAGCCACGCAGCGACCATTGCGCGACAGCGCGCCGTTATTCGGGCTGCATTTCAGCCACTCCCCAACGCGCTTCCAGGGAGCGGCTCACTCCGACCAGGGATTCGTAGCTCCCAAGGAGGCATGACCCCTCGCACCGCTGTTGTTCCAGGTGCACGGCCGCGCGGTCGTATTGGAGTCTCATCGTGGCGAGCAACCGAGCAGAACAATATCTTCGGCGCGAGCACATCGCGTGCCGTGACAACGGTGATCGGCCTATTCCTCGCACTCATGCTGCTGCTTGTTCCGAGCATCGCGGCGTCCACGTCAACAGCAACAATGAACATGCTGCACGACGAGCAGATTCGTATCCTCGAACAAGTACGGCTCGGCAATGAGGATACAAGTCGACTCGGGAGAGAGCCTGCGGTCCGACGCCATGCATTCGACCTTGGGATTACGCAACTCACCGATCCGCTCGTGGTGGCACCGCAGTGAACAACGTGCCGCAGAGCAGGTTAACGAATCCGGTGGTCCGGACAGACTCACGCCCGCGCACGAAAGTCACCGCTGCGCTTATCGCACTTGCTGCAATCGTCTGCCTCGCCCGCTTGTTGCAGTGGCAGGTCATCGAGCGCGACCGGCTCCTCGCCGCTGCCGCATCACAATCGTCAGCAAGCATCGTGCAGTCACCTCCACGCGGGACGATCACAGACAGCAGCGGCGTAGTCGTGCTTGCGACAACCGTGATGCGCTATCGGCTCACAGCACTACCAGGCCGCATGGCTGCGAGCGAGCGCCCTGCGGTGGCCGCGCGTCTTGCTGAACTTATCGGCGGCGAGGCGGGGGATAGCGAGCGCATTCGTGCACTCCTGGAGTCTGGCCGAACACGCGTGACGATCCATCCAGGGGTTGATGATGCAGCAGCGGAGCGCATTCAATCTGCAGTGAGCAGTGGTGAACTAACCGGACTCTCCCTCGAGCAGGTACGACTTCGAAGCTACCCCCAGCCTGGCGGGAGCCCGGGCACGAGCCTCGCGAGCCAGGTCCTTGGGTTCGTCAATTCAGACGGGCTTGGCCAGTACGGCGTTGAGGGCTACTACGACGAGGCGCTTGCCGGCTCTGCGCGAGTGACAGATGTCAGTCGCGATACGAGTGGCAACCTGAGTACGGTTGAGGTCGCCGCCGGACACCCTGGTGTCGACCTGCAGCTGTGTATCGACGCGCGCATTCAGTCGATGGTTGAGCAGGAGATTGCGGTCGCGGGCGTCGCCGACCTTGCTGATTCCGTGAGCATGGTCGTGATGGACCCCTACACGGGCGCCGTGATCGCCTCTGCATCGTGGCCCTCATTCGATGGCAATTCATATGGGGTTACCGCTGCGCGCGACCCGAGTCGATTCATGGATCCTGCCATTAGCTCTGTCTACGAGCCCGGCTCGGTCATGAAGGCGCTGACCGCCACAGCGGCGCTGGAAGAGGGGGTCGCTTCGCCATCAACGATCTACAACGATGAGCGGGTGCTCTACCTCGATGATGGGGTGACACGCGTGCGTAATTCGGACCTCAAGTCGCGCGGTCCGATCTCCATGACGGAGGCGCTCGCCTATAGCCGCAACATCGTCTTCTCGAAGGTTGCATTGAGTCTTGGCGATACAACGACAGCCGCAGCCAATCGCCTCTACGCCACCTGGCTACGCTTCGGCGTTGGCGGGAGGACCGGTGTCGATCTTGCTGGCGAGAATCAGGGGATTGTCCGCGACCCATCAGAGACACGATGGCGTCAGATCGATCTTGCAAACGCCTCCTTCGGCCAAGGTGTTGGCGTGACACTCATGCAGCTGGCAACGTTCTACTCGTCACTCGTCAACGGTGGTGTACTGGTTCGACCGCGCGTGGTTGCAGCGGTCAATGGCGTGCCAACGCCGATCACCGTGCGAGGGACGGCAACGACACCAGCGGTATCGCGACAAATGATTCAGATGACCTCGAGTGTCTTGCAGATTGCACCGTTCTACCGACAGGCGGCAGCGATTCCATCCTTCGTGTACGGCGGCAAGACGGGCACGGCACAAATCTGGATGCCCGATGCGAAGAACGGTGTGGGCGCATACGACCAGGAACACTTCAACTTCACGTTTATCGGCTGGTTCGGCCGTACGGCACCCGAGTATGTAATTGCGACGACCATCCATCACGCCACGCCGAAGCACATGGCCGTTGGCTGGTGGCAGAACAAGATTGAGTCATGGGAACTCTTCCGTCGCGTCGCGCAAGACATCATCTCCGTTTACGGCATCACCCCCGCGGCTGTCTCCGACAGCCGCTCGACTTCCCCCGCCCACCCCGGGTCGCCGGGACCCTCCGCTCCGGTGGCACCGGCGGTGGGCGGGGTCTCTCTCCCTACTCGGCGCGAAGCGTGGGGAGGGTAGCGTGCAGACATCCGTCGGACGTCGCATTCACGGGCCACTCGCGCTGGATGGTGTGGAACTTGCAGCGCTTCTCAATGGCGAGGTGCGGGTAGCTGGCGCACGAAAGATTCGTGGCGCAGCGATCGACTCACGCCTCGTCGGCGATACACCAGGTTGCGCCTTCTTTGCACTTCCTGGCGCGCGGACCGATGGCCGCCTTCACGCCGTGGCCGCACTCCATGCAGGCGCTGCAGCCGTGGTGATCTCCCGCGCAGACGGGAGCGAGAGCGCCGAGGTCGCGGAAGCGCTCCGCGCGCTCGATGATGCAGCAAAGAGCGCAGGCGCATCGGTCGTGGTTGTCCCTAATGCACTGCACGCCCTTGGAGCAGCAGCTACGGCGTGGCGTGCGCGCTTCGACCTTGAGGTGATTGGCGTCACTGGCTCAGTGGGGAAGACGACAACGAAACAGTTCATCACGACAGCGCTCGGCGGGGTGGCGGAGGGCTGCTACTCAACACCAGGGAATGCCAACAACGAGATCGGTCTCCCGCTCGCGCTCCTGAATCTCCCCGATGAAGCCACACGCTTTGTCGCCGAGATGGGGATGTATGTACTCGGTGACATCCGCTCGTTGTGCGCTATCGCGCGGCCGCGCATTGGCGTGGTCACGGCGGTCGATGCGGTGCACGCTGAACGGGCTGGCGGGATTGCTGCCATCGAGAGCGGCAAGGGGGAACTTATCGCCGCCCTCCCCGCCGACGGCCAGGCGATCCTTGCAGCAGATGATCCACGGGTGGTGGCAATGGGGAGCCGTGGCCCGGCACGTGTTCGCACTGCAGGTCGCGCGGCAGATGCCGATGTCGCCATTCGCGACGCGCACCTCATTGAGCGGAGCTCGCATACAAGCGTGCTCCTCGCCACGACGGAGGGAGAGGTGCAGCTTGAGTTGCCGGTGTTTGGTGCACACTTTGCCCAAGCTGCTGCACTTGCGATCGCTGTTGCCCAGGCATGCGGTGTGTCGGCGACGATCGCGGGCGAGCGTTTACACAGCGCCTCACTGCCGTCTGGTCGAGCGACGACACAACTGGCGGGCGGAGTTCGAATTATCGACGACACCTACAACGCTGCGCCACGAAGCATGGCCGCTGCGCTTGCCACCCTGGCGGCGTGCACGGGGCAGCGATTCGCTGTGCTGGGTGCCATGGGCGAGCTCGGCGACGGGTCTGCAGCTGCGCATGAGGCGATCGGCCGCACTGCCGCCAGCTCGGAACTCGCGATGCTCATCGTGATAGGGAGTGAGGCCGACGGGATTGCCGAGGGTGCTCGTGCAGGGGGCATGAGCGTTGAGCAGATCTTACGCCTCCCGGCCGACGCGGCTGGACTCGCGGCAGCGGCAGGGATGCTCGGTGACCGAGTGGCTCCAGGCAGCACCATCCTCGTGAAGGCTTCGCGCTCCGTTGGGCTCGAGCGACTGGTTGAGACGCTCATGAAGCAGCTCGGTGGGGTGACGCAATGATCGCCATTGTCCAGGCGCTGGTCCTTGCGTTCGCGTGTGTTGCATTTGTGATGCCTGCCTATCTGCGCCTGCTGAAGTATTCAGGGTTCGGCAAGCGCATTCGGCGTGACTACGGCCTCGACCACCACATCGTCAAAGAGGGCACCCCCACGATGGGTGGCCTCCTCCTTGTCGCAGTCGTCATCTCGCTCGCACTCCTTCTCGATGCAGTCGACGCGTCAACGTATGCAATCCTGCTCGCCCTGTTGGGCGTCGGCCTCCTCGGTGCATTCGACGATTGGTTGAACGCACGCACGGGCGACGGGATCTCGCCTCGCATGAAGATCACCTGGCAGCTTGCGGTATCGGTGATCTCCGCGATCTATCTCCAGCAGCACTTTGCCTTTTCGAGCGTCGTCGTCCCGTTTGTTGGCGAGGTGAGCATCGGCGTTGTTCCGTGGATCGTGCTGGCGGTCACAGCGATCATCAGCACGAGCAACGGCGTAAACCTTACCGACGGTCTCGATGGCCTTGCTGGCGGGACGATGGTCTTCGCATGGTTGAGCTATATGGTGGTTGCGCTGCTCAATGCACCAGGCCAGTTCAACGTGGCAATTGTCTGCTCGCTTATCGCTGGCGTCCTCGTCGGCTTCCTCTGGTTCAACATTCACCCGGCTGCGATCATCATGGGAGACGCTGGTGCGCTTGGATTTGGCGCCGCCCTCGCCGTGACTGGCCTGGTCACGGGCCATGTGCTTCTCCTCCCGTTTATTGGCGTGATCTTCGTAGTCGAGACGGGCTCCGTGATTGTGCAGAACATCAGCAAGCGTCTGTTTGGACGACGCATCTTTGCGCAAACACCGATCCATCACCACTTTGAAAAGATGGGTTGGGCAGAGACGCAAATTACCTTCCGCTTCTGGGTGGTTGGCGCCATCGGCGGGGTGATCGGTGTCGTCATCTTCCTTGCAACGCGCGGGCAGGTGTAGCGAGATGGGCCACACGCTCCGGCTGCTCGATCTCGAGGCCGATGCCGTGCGTGGGGGAAGCCTTGCTGGCGCACAGCTCCTCGTACTTGGTGCCGGTCGAACCGGTGAGGCGGTGGCGCGATTTGCACATGCCGCTGGTGCACTCGTCACGATTCATGACAGCGCGGCGAGTGAGAAGACCCAGGCGATTGGCGCGGCGCTTTCGCCACTCGGCATTCGTGCCGTATTTGGTGAGACTGCCGAGCTTGCCGAGCTGTTTGCGCAGGCCGATCTTGTTGTCCATAGCCCCTCTGTGACGCTCGGCTTCCCAACCGTTGCGCCAAGCGTTGCGGGGCCGCTTGAGGCGTTCGCGAAGGCGGCACTCGCGCTCACCGGCGAGACGGGAACTCCCGGAAAGATCCTCATAAGCGAACCAGAATGGACGAGTCGCCTCCTGGGGAATCGCTGGCGAGTCGGCGTGACGGGCACGAAAGGGAAGACCTCGACGAGTGCACTCCTCGCTGCGATCCTCGCCACCGATCTACAGCACCCAGTTGCATTTGGTGGCAACAATGGTGCGCCACTGATTGAGCGCGCGCTGGAGATGCCCGAGAGTGTGCGCGTCGTCCTCGAGCTCTCAGAGCTTCAGCTGCCAACGATGTACGGCGCGATTGATGTTGGTGTGTATACGAATGTCACTGCCGACCACCTTGATCGCCACGGTTCGGTGGAGTCGTATCGGCGCGTCAAGCAGCGGCTTGCAGCGCTGATCAACGAGGCGGGGACACTCATTGTCAACCTCGACGATCCAGTCACCGCTGCGTATGCAGGCGAGGGGCGCGTAGCAACGGTTACCTATCGCCGTGACGCGCCGCTTCCTGGCGGGGTCGGCGTCGTCGATGGGTGGATCATCGCCGCAGGTGTCCAGCGTGCGGCACGCTACGGCGGTGGTGCCGCCGCGACAGGGCCAGGCGGGCGCATCATGCCCGTCGGCGAGATCCAGATGCCGGGAGACCACAGCATCAGCAACGTGCTCGCTGCGGTCAGTGCCGCACTCGTGGCTGGAATTGCACCAGATGCAATTCGCAAGGCGGTAGCGGGCTTCAAGGGCGTACCGCATCGCCTCGAACCAGTTGGCACCATCGATGGGATCCAGTTCATCAATGATGGCCAGGCAACGCAGCCAGACGCGGTCATCGCGGCACTCAATACGTTCAGGAAGCCACTCATCCTCTTGGCCGGAGGGCGGAGTAAGGGCGCTGATCTTCGTGCACTCACTGCCGTCGTCGGTGAGCGATGCAGTGGGGCGGTCCTCTTTGGTGAACTTGCCGACGAGCTCGAGCAGCTCTTTCGCAGTGCTGGCGTGACAACGATTGAGCGTGCTGCAACCATCGACGATGCTGCACGCTGCGGCCTTAATCTGGCGCGTGCAGCTGTGGGGGCGAAGATCGATCCAGGGTTTGGGGGCGAGGCACTCGCGACCGTGCTCCTGAGCCCGATCGGCTCCTCCTACGACATGTTCAACAACCCATTTGGCGCGCGCGGTGATGCATTCCGTGACGCAGTGAAACAGATGAGATCAGAGGTGCACGCATGAGTCGCGTACTCCGCGCTCCAAGCCCACCAGCAATGAGCGGTGCGCGCCCCGTGCAGTCTGCATCGGTACGAACACTTCGTCCTGCGCAGCGACCTTTCGACTCGATTCTGCGTATTCGTCGTCCTGCTGCTGACGCATGGATTACGGTGACGGCGCTCTTCCTGACCTGCGTGGGCGTGCTCATGGTCTTCTCGGCCTCCGCGCTCAACTCGCTGCTCAATAGCAACGATGCCTATGCGACAGGATCTCGTCAGTTGCTCTACGCCGTTGCCGGTTGCGCAGGCCTCCTCTTCCTCTCGGCTACCGACTACCGTCGTTGGCGCGTCCTCGCAACCCCGTTCCTCATGCTCTCGCTCGCGATGCTCGTGTTGGTCATGATTCCTGGCATTCCGACCGATGGTGGGCTTCGACGCTCGCTCGATCTTGGGCCAGTCAGCATCCACGCGGCAGAGGTGGCGAAGCTCGCACTCGTTGTCTTCCTCGCAGCACAGCTCTCCCAGCGCGGGCACGCACTCGCGGATGTTCGCGGGACGATCCTCCCCCTGATGCTGGTGATTGCGACCGCCGTCTGCCTTGTCCTCGTCGAGCCAGACCTTGGCACTGCTGGCGTACTCGGGTTGATCGGCCTCTCCATCCTCTTCTCTGCTGGCATCCCCTTGCGCTGGGTCCTCGCAATCGGCGTTGCGGGGGCACTCGCCGCCCTTGTCGGCATCGCGCTCAATGAGTATCAATCAGCACGACTCGGTGGCTGGATGGATCCATTCGTTGATCCGCTGGGCAGCTCGTATCAGACACTGCAAGGGCTGATGTCGATGGCGCTTGGCGGCCCGCTTGGAACGGGGATCGGATCGAGCCAGCAGCCAGGAGGGATCGTCGTCCCATACTCCTGGAACGACTATATCTACGCCGTGGTGGGGCAAGAGTTCGGCATCGCCGGCGCGGTGCTCGTCATTCTCGCATTCATGCTGATCGCGATGCGCGGCCTACGCGTCGCAGATCGTGCCCCAGACACATTCGGCGCACTGATCGCCGTCGGCATCACGACCTGGATTTGCGGACAGGCGTTCATCAACATTGGTGTCGTGCTCGCCGTTCTCCCCGTTACCGGCGTGCCGCTCCCGTTCGTATCGCAGGGAGGCTCGTCACTCATCGTGCTACTCGCAGCCATTGGGCTCCTCTTGTCGGTTTCGCGTGAGACGATGGGGGAGGCAGAGCAAGGAGGGACCGATGCGCGTCTTGATCGCGGGCGGTGGAACCGGGGGGCACCTGTTCCCCGGGTTCGCTATCGCTCGTTCGCTCCGCCGTCTCCATACCAACGCTGAGATCCACTGGGT
>Ga0209190_1002857_pt1 | contig 11490 bp, 12 predicted proteins | sample M_140205_XF_Meta_FD_187315 | JGI IMG/M metagenome (GOLD analysis project Ga0209190, IMG submission 187315) | Freshwater microbial communities from Lake Montjoie, Canada to study carbon cycling - M_140205_XF_MetaG (SPAdes) (version 2) | ecosystem: Environmental > Aquatic > Freshwater > Lake... | reverse complement strand
TCACTGCATGGAATCCTGGTGAGCTAGATCAAATGGCTTTACCTCCTTGCCATATTATGGCACAGTTCTATGTTACTAGGGATAAGAAGCTCAGTTGCCAGATGTATCAACGTAGCTGTGATATGTTCTTGGGCATTCCTTTTAACATTGCCAGCTATGCACTATTCACGCACATGATTGCACAGGTATGTGGACTGGGTGTAGGTGAGTTTATTCTCACTATGGGCGATGCACACATCTACAAAGACCACATTGAACAAGTCAAGGAACAGCTTACTCGGGATGAGTACCCGTTACCTTCCCTGTGGTTGAACCCTGAGGTCGCAGACATTGACAGTTTTACCATGGACGATATTCGTCTAGACAACTATCAAAGTCACGGAACAATCTCTGCAAAGATGGCTGTATGAAAACACTCGACTACACCTGTCAGGTAACAAACGTCAACGGACAAGATGTTGTGGAAAAAATCCACAAAGTTGTTGTCTGCACATTTACTGTAGGTGATGTTGAGGATCCAGACTTGTATGCCGCTGAACCATTGCACAAGTGGGAACACAGTGAGGAGGGACAATGGGTTATGACCAATGCAGTTGAAACACCATTATGGCAACGAACACCCGATCCTACTATGTACGGACACCGATACGCCATTGTGGCTCGACTACGAGACAAAGACCTAACATGGTTTAATTTAAAATACTCAAAATAAAGGAACAATAATTAATGACATATCTTTTTACCAGCGAATCAGTATCAGAAGGACACCCAGACAAAGTTGCTGATGCTATTAGCGATGCTGTACTAGATCTAATTATGGCCAAAGAGGACTCAAGTCTTCGTTGTGCCTGCGAAACTCTAGTAACGACCAATCACGTAGTACTTGCTGGTGAGTATAAAGGGATCCTGCACCGAGAGGAAGTTGACAGTGCTGTTCGTAAAACAATCAAAGACATTGGCTACCAACAAAACGGATTCAATTGGGCCAATGTAGAGATTACCAATCTCATGCACGGACAAAGTGCTGACATTGCACTGGGTACAGATAACTTTGGTGCAGGCGATCAGGGACTTATGTTTGGCTATGCCTGCAACGAAACTGAAAATCACATGCCCAGTGCCATCTACTGGAGCCATCGTATTGTTGAACAATTAACCCGGCTACGCAAAGAAGGAACGTTACCAGATCTGGGCCCAGATGCTAAGAGTCAAGTTACATTTGAATATAACGATGATGGTACACCTAAGCGTATTGCCAAAGTTGTTTGTAGTACGCAACACAGCGAAGATGCAGACATTGTCTTGGTTAGACATGCTGTAGAACACCTTATCCGCAACATCTTACCTAAGGAGTACGTAGACAATGATACTGAATTTTTTATTAATCCTACTGGTAGGTTTGTTATTGGCGGACCTGATGGCGATACAGGTCTTACCGGTCGTAAGATTATTGTTGATACTTACGGCGGTTATAGTCCTCATGGAGGTGGTGCTTTTTCCGGCAAGGATCCTACTAAGGTAGATCGTAGTGCCGCTTACTTAACACGCTGGATTGCCAAGAACATTGTAGCAAGTGGTCAAGCACCTTGGGCTACTGTGCAGATCAGTTATGCAATTGGTATGGCGCAGCCAATGAGCTTCTATGTAGAAACACCTGATCCCATGCAGGGTCGAATACTGACCAAGTGGATTGAAAGCAACGTTGATTTAACCCCCAAGGGAATCATTGATCGCTTTAACATGTTCCGTCCAATTTATAGTAGCACTACAAACTATGGGCACTTTGGTAAAGACTATTTGCCTTGGGAACAGGTAAACTTATTCTAATAATATGAAAATATTCGTAACAGGATCAGCAGGCTTTATTGGCCATCGTGTAGTGAACATGCTAGAACAGCAGGGTCACGAAGTAGCTAGTCTTGATAATTTTACTAACTACGGCATTGTTAAACACGAAACAATGAGCCGATTACATCACGAACGCATCTTTAACTTCAGACATCATCCTGAGAACGTAGACATACGTGACAATGACGAAGTACACAGAGTTATTGGTAACTTTAATCCAGACACTGTTATTCACTTGGCAGCGTTTCCTCGTGCTAAACTTGTTAGCCTAGATCCAGCAAACGGGGTAGGTGCATTAAGCACAGGACTTATGAACTTATTAATGGCTTCGCGCAAGTGCCATGTTCGGCGTTTTATTTACATTAGTAGCAGTATGGTCTACGGTGACTTTAACAGTGATCCGCAGATAGCAGAAGAAGTCTGCGAACCTAAAGGACTCTATGGCATCTACAAATACGCCGGTGAGTTGGCTGTCAAGGAGTTCAAGCTGGACTTTAACTATACCATCCTGAGACCAAGTGCGGTATACGGACCCACTGATATTGAGGATCGTGTGATCAGTAAATTTTTATACAGTGCCGCTAGGAACAAAACACTTACAGTACGTGGCGCAGACGAACGCCTAGACTTCACCTATGTTGACGACACAGCCGCAGGTATTGTTGCTGCCGCAACAGCAGGTGCAACAGGTAATGGCACATATAATGTTACACGTGGGCAGAGTATTACACTGCTTGAAGCCGCTAAGATTATTCAAGCAAGAGTTGGAAAAGGCACAATTGATATTGTCAGCCGCGATGACAGCTTTGGACGTAGAGGTACGTTAGATATTGCACCAGCAATACACGACTTTGGGTTTAATCCTCGAGTAGATTTTGTAGAGGGCATTGACCGTTACTACGGCTGGCTCAAAGAGAGTAACCTACTGTGAAAGCCAACCAGCTAGTGTGTCTTGAGAATACCAGCGAGAGTCGTTGGATACGCACTATTGAGCATAGCGGTAAATTTTGCGCTATTGAAAGTGCTGCCTATGCCCACCCCGAACAAGGTTATCTAATGCAGTTTAACGACAGCAGAGAATTTGATCGCTGGCTTAATCTTAGATTAGGTGAAGGGTGGGCTGTTGCTAAGATACTGGATGTCAGCGGTGACGATTACGAAGCATTAGATAACATGATCAACAAGACCAAGAACAATCTTTTTAAAGCACTTAAACAATGAACCGTCCGTTGATTCCGTTCTTCGGTATTGATCGTCAGTATCGCACAATACAAAAAGAGTTGGCCCTTGTTACAAATCATATCTTGGCCAGCGGGCGGGTAATAGACGGGCCTCACACACAAGAACTTGAACACAATATAGCACAGTACGAACACATGCCCAATGGCATTATTGGCGTTGCCGTACACAGCGGAACCAGCGCACTGGAAATGGCCGCGCATGATGTAGCACAGCGTTTCTTTGAAATGTACGACCACGGTATTCCTTTCTATGTATTTGTGCCAGCACTGACCTTTGTTGCCACAGCCAATGCAATGGTAAGAGGTGGGCTGACTCCTGTATTTGTTGATGTTGATAGCAACGGATTGATAGATGTAAACAAGATCGATCTTGATCTAATGGCAGGATATCCTTGTGCATTGGCCTACGTTGGGCTCTATGGACAATGCTACAACAACAATGTCATTGACTTTGTCAAGCATCATAGTCCAATGGTCATTGAAGATGCCGCACAACATTTTGGCAGCAGTAAACCTGGCTTTCCCACAGGCACATTAGGTGACTATACTTGCTTGAGCTTTGATCCAACCAAGCATTTATCAGCACATGGTAATGCAGGAATGATTCTCACACGAGATGCAACTCGTGCTAACAGCTTTCGTAGCCTACGAGCTCACGATAATGCACTACACAATGGACAGCCCGGAACCAACAGTCGTATCAGCGAAGTTGATGCCGCTACATTAAACATCAAGTTTAGGCATTTTGACGAGTGGCAAAAACGTAGGGTGGACATTGCCAAGCACTACATTGAAAAGATCAACGGCAAGGGCGGGGCTCGTGTTGTTTGTCACGATATTGGTTTTTCCAGTAAACACAGTTGGCAAAAGTTTGTCATCGAAGTAGACAACAGGGACGAACTGCGAGCACATCTCAAAGAACGTAACATTGAAACTCGTGTACACTACGAACAGCCCATCCACGAACTCAACTACTTTCAGCAGTACAAAAACCCTGGACTAATGAGCGTGGCCAGCAGTTTGGCTCGTCGTGTGCTAAGTTTACCAATTTATCCAGAACTCACCGACGGAGAAGTGGAGTTTGTAGCAGAAACGGTGAAGAAATGGTTGACTAAACCATAAATATCTTATATACTAGAGATACATAAGAAATGCTTTACGTTGACTACTACATCGAAATTGGCCCGGGCGGGTTTAGTTTTGATCCAGAACTAACTGCCAATAAAGTACCGTTTACTGACGGTGATTATTTTAAGTTAGAAGTTAACGATAAGGGCAGAATGTTGTTTCGTAAAATAGCAAACGAAGAGAAGTTTGTTGTAAAAGGAGTCTCAGATGATTAAGACAATTTTAACTGGCATTATTGCTTCAACTGCATTACTTGCAGTACCTGCCCAAGCACAGCATTATGGACATCACAACCCATACAGTCCTCGTGTTCAACACCACGGTCACCATGGCGGTGGGGGCTGGATTGCCCCGCTGATCATTGGTGGTTTTGTTGGCGCCGCTATTGCCAATAATCGTGATAGAGAAACAGTGATTGTGCAAGAACAACCTGTTATCATTCGACAACAGCCTGTGTATGTACAACAGGCGCCGCAGACTGTCTGCACAGCCTGGAAAGAAATTATGAACAGCGATGGCTCTATCTATCGCGAGCGCACCTGTTACCAACAATAAGGAAATCCTTATGCCAAGCCCACGCAGAGTAAGCCAAATTCTTAAAGGCAAGAAACCGCCCAAGCCAAAGACAGTAAAAGCAATGGCCAAGCGAGTAGTTAGGAAAAAGAAGTAAATGATTTATGAGGAAAAAAACTTTGTTCCTCTAGATACACTTGCGGCACTCAACAAGAAAATGTTGGAGGTCTATTACAACGGCGACTCGCAGTACACTGGTAATTTGTTACCAAGACCAATTGTTAGAAAAATAGTTAACTTGCCTTTCCCGCACTTTAAATATGCAGTAACTAAGTTGGGAGAAGAAATGTTAGAGCCCTGCGAGGCTATACAGAAGTATGTTAGGAATATATACCCGACTGCAGAGGCACAAGCTGTAGGATATCAATACTTCACTGGCGACCAGTGGACGCATAGTGTACATAGAGATAGAGTTAGTTGGGGAGGTTCTTTGGACAATACCATGACTTCCATGCTATATTCGCATACAGTGTGGAAACCTGAATGGGAAATGAATTTAAACTTTTGTGATCACAAGCACGTGACTGTCCCTGACCCAAATACGTTTGTTGCATTTACCCGGGATGAGAGACACTGGGTAGGTGAACCAAAGTTCATTGAAGAAGGATATATAAGAATATTTTTAGGTGTTAGTTGGATTTTAGATCCAAGTAAGGCTTAAATAAAGTTATTGCTGTATGAAGCAATGAGAAATGAGTCTTGGACCCGGGTGCGATTCCCGGCAGCTCCACCAAAAGGAGATTATTATGAACGAAGAATTCAAATACCAACTAGTATGTGGTGCTTTGATAGTTGTCTCGTTGGTAACATTTGCATGTTATCTAATCTTTTTTTGATGGGGCTGATCAGTTTCGACAGGGCAAAAAGTAACAAAGTGGACAGCTCGGGAATGTGAAACCCGTAGGACAGGGGCAACCCGGTTGAAGAAGCAAAACAAAGTAAATGCTAATGACAATTACTACTTTGAGGACATGCGCCTAGCGGCGTAAACTCAACGGGGCAGGAAAGGCCTTGTTTCCCAACAAACCAGGAAAGACTCTTCGGAGTCTTTTCTTTTGGCTGTAACAAAATTGTAATGGTTTTTGGAGTAAATAATAGATGAAGACTTATCGCTCAATTTTTGTAAGTGATGTACATCTTGGAACTAAAGACTGCCAAGCGGATAAGTTAAATAACTTTCTCAAACATAACTCATGTGACACCTTGTATCTTGTAGGTGACATCATTGATGCTTGGAAGATACAACAAAACAAATGGCGTTGGAAACAAAGCCACACCAATGTAGTACGCAGGGTACTAGGACATGCTAAACGCGGTACCCGTGTAGTTTACATAGCAGGCAATCACGACGAGTTTTTAAGACCTATGATTCCCTATGGTTTCAGTTTTGGGCTTGTTGAGATACACAATCAAATAGAACACATAGGCGCAGACGGAAAACATTATCTGGTCACACACGGTGACTTGTTTGATGGTATTACCAGATTAGCACCGTGGATAGCATTTTTAGGAGATCGAGCATATGACTTCATTTTATCGCTTAATAGCAAGTTCAATTGGATACGCCATCGCTTTGGTTTTGGGTATTTTAGTCTTAGTCAATATCTCAAACATCGAGTAAAAAAAGCCGTAGACTTTATGTTCAAGTTCGAACAGAACTTAGCAGACTATTGCAAGAAGCGTGGATACGATGGTGTTATATGTGGACACATACACCATGCAGAGATCAAAGAAATCAATGGCGTTGTTTACATGAATGACGGAGACTGGGTTGAAAGTTGCACAGCACTGGTCGAACATCACAGCGGGACTTGGGAAATAATTATCTGGACCAAGGAGAAGGACAATGACAATAAGTGAAAAAATCACCATAGTGGTGCCTTGCAAAAATGAAGAAAAATATATCCATCATTTGCTAGGCGCATTACACTCACAAAACATTGGCAACACCAGAATCATCATTGCTGACTGTAGTACTGATGCTACTAGACAAGTTATACAGGACAACAGTTTTGAATTGAATGTTGAGATTATCGAGGGTGGCAGTGTGAGTGTTGCTAAGAACAACGGAGCACGATTAGTCACTACTCCATATATCTTATTCATCGATGCTGATGTTCGATTTTTTAAAGATACAGTTATACATGACTCAGTTACCAAGATAGAATCTATGAACTTGGATTTAGTTGGGCTGAACATCAAATGTTACGATAAAGACCTAAGAGCAAAAGTCGGGTTTACAATTTTTAATACTATTAATCACGCATTAAAGTATTTCTCTCCATTTGCAGTTGGTGCATTCATGCTGACACGTAGGGATAAGTTTGAAGAATTTGGCGGCTTTCCTGAAAAGTTTTCAACCAGCGAAGACTACTTCCTATCAAGGAAGTATAGTCCCAAAAAATTTAAGATTGTTCAACATCACTTTGGACAAGATAGTCGAAGGTTCAAGAAGATGGGTTATTTTGGTATGGGGAAATATCTTGTCAAGAACTTTATCAATCGCAATAATCAGGCATACTGGGATAGTCTAGATTCATCCAAGTACTGGAGTTAAGAGTTAAATATCTAAGCTACCATGAAACCCACTATTGCGCTGTTTATATCAGACCCAAAATGTTCAGTGCAGTGTGCCAACGGGATGATCACTGCACTGGGACAACACTATAACTTCAAAATATTCAGTAAGAATCCTCTTGAAGAGGATTTTTTTATGGGCGTAGACATTGTTGCTTTCCCGGGTGGGATAGGAGACTCAGACAGTTTCCACAGTTTACTCAAACATAGTCAGGATCGCATCGTTGACTTTGTCAACAACGGTGGCAGGTATCTTGGCATCTGTATGGGTGCATACTGGGCAGGTAGTCACTACTTCAACATCTTAGACAGCGTAGATGCTGTACAATACCTAAGTAGACCCAACACAGACACAAGACGCCCACATGCAAAGAACATCAGCGTAACGTGGCAGGGCACGGATACAAAGATGTTCTGGTATGATGGTTGTGCGTTGGTTGGTGATGCTAGTAAGTTTAAAACTGTAGCTACCTATGTCAATGGCGATGTCATGGCCCTGATACAAGGAAGGATTGGCGTCATTGGTTGCCACCCTGAAAGCGAAAAGTTCTGGTTTGACAGTTACTCGTGGATGAAGGGCCGGCACCATCAAGGACAGCACCACGCCCTTCTGCTAGAGTTTGTCAACGAGTTAATGCGCTCGGGTGTTTCCGTAGCTGATTAGTGTACACTTGGGCACATCTGCCTGCGTCAAGTAACGCCACACATCAACAATCACCGAACCTGGTGTAAATCCGCAGTAGAAGTTCTGCTGTTTGATCTGTTCCATTGCTGTGTTGTCGTAGGTAGTAGGAGCATGGTGTGCCATTAAAACTACTCCGTGAACTTCTGTGTGTACGTCGCCTGTCAAGGGATCAACGTACTTGACTTTACGACCCATTTCTTCAATGTAATGTCCAATCAGTAAACTGTAGCTGCCTTCACAGTTAGGTACATTGGGCTTGTAGGCCTTGCCATGAATCCAGATATGTTCTAGTCGATAGTTCTCTGCCAACTCTACCATGAGTCTAGCAATGTTACGTGCTTGACGTTCACGGGCCGTCATGATTGCATCAAACAAATCGTAACCTAGGCCAAGATCCTCACTGAGCCAACGTAGTGCAATGTTGTCTCTGGGATGGCAAGCACCCGAATCGCCCATGCCGGCCTTCATGTACTTGGGTCCAGTGATACGCATGTCACTGTGTGCAAGTGCCTCTGTGACTACATCTACGTTCATGTTACCCACTTGTTCGGCAACATCCATGATCATGTTTACCAAGCCAACCTTTGTGCTGATAAATGTGTTGTAGAAGATCTTAATAGCTTCTGCTTCGTCCCATGTGCCTACTACATAACGTGGATTATTCTGCATTAAAGGCTTGTAGAAGTCAATTAGCAGTTGTGCATCACCTGTAGTGCTGCCATCCCCTGTGCCAATGATAACCATCTCGGGATTAATCATATCCCAGGCGACAGATCCAAGTGCAATTAGGTAAGGATTATAGATAAAGCGATAGTTTGCTGTTAGAGGAACAAACTCACGACGTACTGTGCCCGGCAACACTGTGCTGATCAACACCACCAGTTGATCCTTTGTACATACCTTATCTAACTTCTTCAGTATATCTGTGACAATACTGTAGTCAAAGTCTTTCTTGGGCAAATGACTGGTGGGTAAGCTACCATCATATGCAGGATCATGCGGTGTAGGTACCGCAATGAAGATTAAATCTCTGCCAGCAACTGCCGCTTCCACAGTGGGAGGCATGGGAAAGCTGACATCCTGTGGTACAATATCATAGCCCACTACATCATAGAGTTTGGCCATGGCCTCTGCACACGGGCCACCTAGTTTACCTACACCAATAAAAGCAACTTTTGTCATTTGTATCCTTGATTATTCCATAATTGATCAAGCCAAGCCCAATCAAAGCTCAACTGTAGTTTATTTAAGGCTCCGTTGACACTGCTGAAATATTCTACAGCATCACGTGCGCCTTGTGTACTCCAAGAGCCATTCTTACCTTCTTCAATGTTAAGCCATGCATCCAACCGCATGTCTGTTTCCCAGTTGTTACCCTGTGTTTGGTCATACTTGAGTTTAATGACTTCGCGGAAGGCTGTGCGCCAAGTCATCTTTGGATCGTCATTGTATTCAGCAACACCTGACAGCACAGGAACAACCTCATGCTCTGCAGCCAAGGTGTAGTCTAGTACAATACTTGCCTCGGGTGTGTTAAGGACCAAGTCTTTGTTGTAGGCAATCATTGCCATATGTCCGTACTCCAGCCCGTTGACTGGATTCTTGGCATGGAATATGTAATGCTTGGCTGCTTGTAGCCTGTCAGGTTGCCAGTTCCAGTCAAAGGAGTCATCCACATATAGTTTGGCAAACACGCACAATGCCCAAGGTGTGTCGCTGGCTGTTAATGCTGCCCGGTAGGCTGCACTGCGTCCGTTGATGCCATCAATACGTTTAGCACGTGGCACTAACGACTTGAGTCTAGCCCAGTTGCGTTCAGCATTAGTCTCACCATTGCTGATAAAGATAACATCCATTGGACGATCCTGTTGCTTCTCATTGCCAATTTCAATGTAGGGATAGTCATAGAGTTGAGTGTCAATCTCGGCACCAGCTTCACGAGGTACTAGTGTAATGCCGCCACCACGGGTGACAGGAATAATTGTGCGATATTCTTCGCTCCAGAGATTTGGAGTGGGCAACTTAACGTTGTTGCTTTGGAAGTGTTTGAACACTGCATAAGGTTCTTTGAATACAGTACGCTTGACTGCTTTTACTGCTGTGTCAAAGTTGTAGACAATCTCTTTGGGCGGCAATCTACGCACAACCTGATCGTTGCAGAAGTTTAACTTAGGAAACCAGTCTAGTAGCTCAATGTCTTTGCTGTGTTCTTTGAATGTAGGTACGTGCAGGTAGAATGTATCACCAAACTTTTGCTCATCGCTGGGGAATACGTGCAACATATCAGCTTGCCAAGGCTCTGGATACCAGCTAAAGTCAAAACGTGTGTAATCGCATACACCACTGGTGACCCAAATCCATTCACGGTCCTGTGCATTGGCACAGATGCGCTCGAGTGTCTCTAAGTAGCTGCCAAAGAAACGTGTAGTCTTAACGTTCTCCGGTGCTGTGGCTCCATTGTTCCAGTCAATGTAATAGACGTCGGCTTGATCGTTGGGACTTAGCACAGGCTGGTCGCTGACAAAGTTCAAGTTAGGGAATTGGTCCAGCGATTTAGCCCAGGATGTGTGTCGTTCAAACTCACGCTTGTTGATCAGGAATGTGTTGCTCCACTTCTGCCACTGACTGCCAAATACATGAGTCATGTAGTTCTGCCAAGGCTGAGCGTGCCATTCAAAGTTAAAGTCATCGTAGACATTCTCGCTGCCAATGACCCAGAACTTCTGCGTCTTTGCTCTAGTCAAGCAACGTTTAATAGTCTCTAACCAGCCGTTAGCATAGCGAATCTTTTGTATGTCTGGATAACGTAGCTTTAGTGCTTCGTAGCGTCGTGCGCTCATCCGGTTATTCATGTCTACAAAGAACATGTCTACAGTCTGTACAATGCTTTTATCTTCTACCACAGCATTACGATCAACAAAGGTAGTTAATCGTGCGCCAACTCTACGTTTTAGTAACGGCACATCTGTTTCAAACTTCAAGTCGGTGGCACCCGGCACTGTATAGGTTAGTCCTACAGACATCTGGAACTCACTGCTGAAGTGATAAACGTAAGGTGTTTCTTTAGGATGTGGAATCCAGCTGAAGTCAATCATGCCAGCGTTAACTTCTTCTGGTACCGACCAGTTCTGTCGTGTAGGCGTTAGTGTTGCTGTTTCATCTAGGATGTACTTGCGCTCTGTTGCACCCGGCACATGATATTCAACTGTAGGCATTTCTTCTGCGCCATACCACTGATTACCAAACACATAGATATAAGCTGGTTCAAAGGGGTTAGGACGCCAAGACTTAACAGAGCCGATGTCTACGTTAGGGAAAAGTGTGCGCCAATTCTTTGGCTCTAGCTTTGCTGTTAGAATCTGATCATCACAGTACTTGTATTCAGTGGCACCTGCTACATGATACTCTGCTGTTGGCATTGCTTCTGCCGAGTACCAG
>Ga0209190_1002855_pt1 | contig 11495 bp, 6 predicted proteins | sample M_140205_XF_Meta_FD_187315 | JGI IMG/M metagenome (GOLD analysis project Ga0209190, IMG submission 187315) | Freshwater microbial communities from Lake Montjoie, Canada to study carbon cycling - M_140205_XF_MetaG (SPAdes) (version 2) | ecosystem: Environmental > Aquatic > Freshwater > Lake... | reverse complement strand
TTCATGGCGGATCTCAACTCACACGGACTGCCGTGGCAGGTCATCGAGTTGACTCCCGCGCAGGCGGCAGAATTTCACGTGGCTTAAGCCCGAAATCCGAAGTTAATCAGAGCATCGTTTGGCTACGGGCCAGTCAATCAATGCCTCAGTCTTCTGCCGCCTTCCGGATCGCATCGCGGATCTTTGTTTTTTCTCCAGGGCCGCTCACTATCTTGAAGAAGTTTGGCCAAATGCTGAACCACCCAGGACAAGGTCCACTCGATGATCCACAATTGGATGCGCGATCAAGCAAACGCTGGCGCTCCGAACCTAAGTCTAATTCATAAAGGACTTTGGTATCAGAGGCAGTCTGAAAATGGGCAGGGACCCAACTTCCGGGAGCTCTTTTCCAAAAGGTCCGCATATTTTCCCAACCCCAACCTTTGTCATCCAGAACAGGAGCCATCGAGTATCGAGCCACCCAGTCAACCTCAAGGAGAGTTGGCGTCTCGCCGGCGTGTCGCCAACATCCATTCCCGGATGGGTTCGATCAAAGTCCTACATGGAAACCTGAGAAAATCCAACCGGGCGAGGAATCAAGGGCAAATTTGCTTGTGCAAGAATATTTTGATTATTTCTGTCTCCTGTGATTTTTTTGCTGGGGAATCTTGCCCCAACCTTCCAAATAAAAACACAGACTTTTTGGGTGAGTATCAAAACAAGAGGATCTCCGACCTACCGATCTTCCTGCTTCTCGCAGAACGCTAGGTATCGCATCGCACACCATTGTGCTGTGCGGGTTGCGTCGGGCAGGTCTCCGAGAGCTGCCCGAGCACGCAGGACAAGGTCTTCGAATCGCGGTTTGGGAACGCCCAAAAAGCCGTTTGTCATCAAGAATTGGTCGATGGCGATTTTGTTGTTGTCACGGTAGCCCTTGATCAAAGCAACCCTTTTACGGAACAACTCGGGGTCGCCTCCAGTCTCGTTGAGGATTCGGAATATGTCATCCTGATAAGTCTTGGTAACCTTGGTAAACCATTCCTGCTTTTCGATGTCGTTTACCCGAATTCTGCGCGTGGTTGTCGCGACGTATCGGTGGATCTCATGCAGGGCTTCCAGCATCGGCTTCAGCGCCGCCTTTCTCTCGCCGGTGAGTTGTTCCAAGGCAGCTGCGATTGTTGGCGCATCACCAACAGCCACAAGATCCGACTGTTCGACAAGCATGAATCCCGGAGCGTGCGCGGCTACATCCCGTTCGAAATCAGGTTCGACCGGCCCAAGCGGTACAAGGTAAGTGGGCAACCGAGGCATCGGAATCTCCTTTGGCAGGGATGGCTCGGAACCACCGATTGTGAGGACTGCGGCGTTTTCTCCGGCTTCTTCAAGAAGCGCATGGGCATCCTCGGCTTGATTGGTCAGGACGATTACCTGGCGATGCTCTGCTTCCGCCACGAGTAGCCGTGCGATTCCCTTCCTAGTGCTCTCGTCAGCCACTGCCATGAGTTCGTCTGCAAAGATCGGGTATGCGATACCCTGTTCGGACGTCTCGATCAGCGCCAGTCGTATAGCAAGCACCGCATTTACCTTAGTACTTGTGGCAAGTTCGGAGAAACGTTGTCCGTTACGTCCGTTCTTCTGATCGTCAATCATGAGGAGGCCAAGTTCTTCTTTATTCGCGTCCAGTCCAGGAGGAGCGATGCGGAGAACCAACGCGGCGTCAACGCGTTCCAGCTTGGCGTTTGCAGCAGCCAGTAACTCCGGTGCAGCCTCGCGGACCACATGCTCGCGAACGGAGCTTACCAATGTGTTCCAAACGGCATTGGATTGCGCTATTTCGCAGTCTCCCATTAGATCAGCTAGGGAACGGTCGTAGTTGGAGCGCGCTTCCGCCACTTGCGAGTCTTGCTCGAATATCCTGATCTCGGTTGCGAGCGTGTTGCGCTCTTTGCTAAGGCTATCAAGTTGAGCTGAGGCGGCCCGAGCCAGTTCAATGCTGGCGGGCAGGTCATTCTGTCTACTTTTGCACCATCGCTCTGTCGCAGCATCGATTCGGGTAGAATCAACAAGTAGGGAGTCCAGTTCATGGAGTTCGCCCTTGATTCGGTCTGCCAAATTGCGTCTATCTTCAGCAATCGAAGCACGATTCCGAAGCACGGTTGATCGTGTCAAAAGTTCGCCGTCCGGGATTCCGTTGAAGTCGAGATGTTCCTGAATCCTCTCCTGATTCTTGTTCCGTCGTTCTTCCGCCTTGGCCAAGGCTTCCGAAAAATCGAACCATTTGCGGAAGGCATTTACCTCGTCCGCAAGGTTGGTTCCAGCGCCACATGCCCAGTTGTATTGCCCCAAAATGATGCGAAGTGCAGCCTCAGCACCTTCGGCGGTATCTTGTTGTTTGGCGGCCTGCGATTCGAGAGATTTCACTTGGAGTCTGAACCCTTGAATCTTTTGCCAATGTTCGAAGAGCGTAGCCATGTGGTAGGGAGTCGCGGTCGCATCAAGTCCGACAGCAATTATCCAATGATTCCAGGTCGATTCAAAGTCGGTTTCGTCAGGGCCAGGCGAGGTGTCTGTCTTGCCGTGAAACCATGCTCGCACGTGGTTCCAAGCCCGTTCCGACCCGTTGGACTGTTCGAGTTTCTGGATTAGATCGGTCCATCGATCCAATAGGGCTTCCGGTTTTCCGGGATCTCCCGTAGCACCCTTGTTATATGCGGCGCCTGTCGTGGAGCGAAGAAGGGCAAGTGCGATCACCACTAACACTGCGGATAGGATGCACAGTATTAAAACGGCCGTAGTGTTGATGAGTGCAGCAAGGGCGGCGAAAAACGCTGCGGTCGCCCCTAATCCTAAAAGGATAATCACGCTTGCCCGGGGTGATGGCACTGAGGCGGGTGAGGTCAGAAGGTCGAGAAGCGCTCTACGGGCACCGTCAGCGGATTCCGGTGTGCCTCGTTCAGTCTTCTCCTCCACCTGCCGGGCAATGGCAGCCGCCGCCGCCTTCGAGTATGCCTCTCGCTCGCATCGTGCTGCGCGAGCTCGATCCGCCTGATCCGCAAATCTGATGGCTGACGGAACAACCTCGTCTGGCTCTATACCGGTTGCCAACTGCTGGATAGTGAAATCGAGTGATCCCACTACTCCTCTAGATTCCTCTATCAGGTGTCGATAAGCAGCGAGCGCCTGTTCATGCCGCGTTAACTGGGTAGTGATCGAATTGTCGTCTGATTCGCGGAGCAATCGTGGTGCTCTCTGTCCCGCACTGGGCGCGACGGTATCGAGCCTGTGCTTTGCTACCTCGATATCATCTTCCGCCTGACTGAGATCCGTGAGATCGTTATCAAGGCGCCCTGCGGCGTCCTCAGACTGGCGTTCAACACCCGTATTTTCGGCGTCAATCAGGGAAATCTGTAACTGAAGCTGAGCGATACGCATCCATCTGGAATCATTGCCAGCGCTCGATGCTTGATCGATCAAGCCATCGAGTTCATTGATCCGCTCGCGTTTGGCCTCCAAGGATTTTGCGTCGCTCTCAATATCTCGCAGGATTTTGTTAGCTTTTCGCAACGAATCTGCTCCTCCCTTCAGGCCTTTGGTCATCGAGCGGTCGTCGGGTATCCTTACGTTGCCTGCAATGGCCAGTTCTGTTGCTTGCTTGTCCTTCTCGGACAGGCCGCCGACCATTTCCGGAAGATCCAAAACATACCTCATTGGCAGGGCAGCAGGAACGGGGGTGTCGTGCTTCAATCCTAACGCAACGATTGCTTCGATGTCGCTTTCGTCGTCTGTCCACGACGCGGCGATGTCTGCACTACGGTATTTACGCAGGTCGTCTCCGATCACCAAACGGTAGGCAAGGGCAAGGGTGCTCTTACCTGATCGGTTAGGTGCATATACGATGTTGAGCCCGGCCCCAAGACCCGTGAGCATACAACAGTCTGCTGTCCGGAACCCATGAAGACGGCGGGCATGCAGCTGACTGAGAACAAGGCGGTTCATGCGGCACCTCCCTTGAGTTGCTCGTTGAGCTGGCGATATAGATCGAGAGAGGAGGACAGCAGGATCTGTTTCGCCTTCTTGGTGGCGTTTTCGAGTGGCAGTTCTGGCGGTAGATGCTCGACACGGTGGTCCGCTGCGGCTTTGCCCGCATACAAACGGTATTGCATCTGTAATTCGGACGCGGCTCGCGCGGCGACTTGCTGTGCCAGCCGGATCCATTCGGGTGGGATGTCGCGTCCGACGGCCCGTGGATCATCAATGTCCGCAAGTAGACCTGCAACGATACGCGCGGCTTGTCCAACCGCGCTCGAGTCCGTCGCGTCCCGAAAAACGTCATCGATGGACGGCGGCACGGTGATAGTGACAAGCTGCCACTCGAACCCGTCCCCTTCGATAGGCCCCTCTGCCTTCTTGACGCTCTCGTCGGAAACGAGTGCGTCAACACGCATTGCGCAATAGCTTCCCTCAGAAGTTGCGATCGAGAGGCATTTCGCCCGTTCTCGAACGGCATTCTCCAGCGCTAATCCCGGGGCTCCCGTTTCTTCGCTCACATTGATCGTCTCGATGGCATATCGCATGGTCGAAATGGGAACGGTCGGACCGAAAGTGGCATCCGTTCCGTCGATCTTCAACCAGTTCACTCCGTGAATCCCGGTCTCGCCGAAATCCAGAGCTTGGGGCGATCCCGGATAGATGGCCGGCACCTTGGCCCCAGAGATCGTCTGAGGAAGATGAATGTGGCCAAGCACCCATGCGTCGGCTGGTCGATCCAGCACCGAAGATGAAATTGGTCGGTAAGCGCTGTTGGGCACGAGGTCGCCGTGAAGAATGGCAATGGTGGGAACACCAGGGATGGGTTCCAGCTCAGGAGGGGAAGCAGGTGATCGCTCATAGACGGTTGTGAAACTCTGCCCTACAAAACGCACCGGCCCTGACTTCGTTTTGATCACACGAGCCTCCCAACCCTGCATCCCCAACAATACGAAGGATTCGTGGGGAAATGCCGCGGCGTAGGAAGGAAGGGCGTCATGGTCGTGGTTACCCGTCACCGCAAGAACCGGAATCCCGGATTCTCTCAGACGCACAACGCCATCGTTGAATTTTTTACGCTCTTGAAAAGAAGAAGCCAAGCCATCAAAGACGTCTCCGGCAATTACGACGGCATCAGCGCCTTTGGAGATCGCGAGATCAGCAATGCGCCGCCAAGCGCCCTGTGCCGAGAGATCGAGATCAACCTCTTGATTCACTGACGAGCTGCGACCGATGTGTAGGTCAGCAGTACAAAGGATGTTAATGGCACTCATGTCGTCTAAAATTCCTCAGAAACACTCAAGCATCCAAGGTCTGCTCAAATATGATTCGTAATCAAGGATAAGGGAAGTCTGATTTCTGTTGCCTAACATGTCGAAAATTTGAAACTCCACTCGCCATGTATCTGACCAAATCCGATTTCAAGGTTGCCAGGACTTGTCCCGCGAAGCTGTTCTACAAAAAGAACCGCTACCCGTCATTGCTCGACGATAGCCCCTACCTCAAATTCCTCGCGGATGGAGGCTACATGCTCGAGAAAATGGCCAAGCTGCTGTTTGAAGACGGCATTGAGATGGAGTCCTGGGGAGAACCGGAGAAGGCCTTCGCCGAAGCCGCGCAAATCATTGGGACACATGACAATGTCGTGATGTTCGAGCCGACAGTGATCCATGGACGATATTCTGCCCGGATCGACGTCCTCGCCAAGGAAGGCAATGTTCTGAAGTTGATCGAGGTGAAGTCTTCTTCCATCGACTCTGACGCATCGGGGCAGGGCAATCCATTCCGCGGCCAGCGCGGAGGAATCGAATCGAAATGGAAGCCCTACCTTGAGGATGTCGCGTTCCAATATCTTGTGCTTTCGAAAGCCTTTCCCGATCACCAGGTTCGCCCTTACCTGTGTCTGGTTGACAAGGCGAAGCGTGCCACAGGGGACACGACATGCGATCAATTCAGGCTGACCAGGGATGATCGGCCCGATGCCCGGTCATGGGCACCGGAAGTGGAGTTCCTAGGGGATTTGGAAAGCATGAGGCAAAAACACCTCCTCGCCATCGTGGATGTCAGTGGTGAGGTGGCCGAAATTTTCGACGAGGTGAGGGAGGCCGCCGCCGGCTTCGCTGCCTCGCTCGGCAACGGCAGGATCACCCGCCTCCCTGCGGAGCTCTCTCAGAAGTGCAAGGCCTGTGAATACCGTCTGCCTGCGGACAAAGGTGAAAAAAGCGGGTTCCGTGAATGCTGGGGTAGCCTTGCAGACAGCGATCCTCATATGCTCGATCTTTATCGCATCGATCTCGCGGGCGGGAAAAACCACAACTTGGTCGCCGAACTGGCCGCGCAGGGTAAATCCTCATTGACCGACATCCCTGAGGAAACGCTTCAGGGCGAAACAGCCGTCAGGCAACGTCTTCAACTTGAATGTCTCTCAGGTGGGGAGTGGATGTCCCCTAAATTGCCACAGTTGCTTGCAAAGCATCCGCGGCCATTGCATTTCATCGACTTCGAGGCATCAAGGCTGGCCCTGTCCTATCACACAGGTATGCGACCCTACGAACTGGCCGCGTTCCAGTGGAGCTGCCACACCTTGCACAATGCTAACGTGCCGGGGACCCATCATGAATGGCTCAATGACGACAATGCGTTCCCCAACTTTGCCTTCGTCCGCTCGCTCCGTGAGCGGATTGGTGATGACGGGACCGTCTACATCTGGAGCCCCTATGAAATTTCTACGCTCAAGGAGATCCGTCGGCAAATGGATCAATACGGGGACAATGATCGCGACCTCATGGACTGGCTTAATTGGATGACCGAAGCGGGAAATTCGAGGATCGTCGATCTCTTGCAAATCGCAAAAGACAGCTACATTCATCCCGCCATGAAAGGCAGCCTCAGCATCAAGGATGTCCTGCCTGCCGCCTGGGGGAGCAACCCACGCCTACGCGCACGGGAGGAGTTCCGCAAATATGTCGGCCATGACTCCGAAGGAAACCTGCTCAATCCCTACGAGACTCTTACGCCGCTTCCCATTGGTGACAAGGAGGAGGTCGTGAAGGAAGGGACAGGAGCGATGCGCGTCTATCAGGAGATGATGTTTGGCCTGTCTGCAGCTGACCCAGCTGCCCGTGGAAAATACCGCAGCCTGCTTCTTCAATATTGTGAGCTGGACACCGCGGCTATGGTCATGATTTGGCGACATTGGGCTGGAACAGCGTGATCTCTGATTAACAAGGGTTGGGTGGCCCGGGCGTGTCTTTACATGGCGACCCGCTACGATGGTAGCGAGACCAAGGATTGCCTGTGTTGTTTGCTCGGCTCAAGGTAAGTATGCAGCCTTGTTTAGAACGAGGAAATCAAAGCCGTTCATCATGCCCTGATCCACCCTATTCCGACCCGTTGCAGTTCCGTGTTGAATCCAAACATGATTTCAGATAGCTGGGGTTTCATTCAATTTCACCTCCCCAAATCCTCTCCATTCGCAAACTTTGGACAAGAGCGATCTTGGATCTAGGGTAGGTTTCAGAAAAATTTTGAATCGCAGACAGCAAACATGCTGGCGCTCTGCAACTCTAAGTGAAGCCAATTTTTAAGCCAAGCGACAAGAAACTGCGCGGATCGAACCATCACGCTCGGCCTTCCGATGAGCACCCTGGTGGATCATGAGTATACCGGGCGAATCTGATTGAATTCACATGAATCATTCCTACGCTTATACCCGTAGCCAAATCCATCCTATGAGCAAAAAAGCTAAAAGCCAGAAATCCGAAGATTTTGATCCTACTGACCTTGAAGCCATCAGCGCATCAGGAGATCCAGCCAGTCAATTCATCGTCAAAATCGACTTCGACTACTGCGGTGTCTCATACGTCGGGTATCAGATTCTCTCACGCAATGAAATCGGCATGCTGCTGGTAGGACTTCGCAGCGGCGCGCAGGTCGGAACCCTGAACATGCCTGGGGATTGGTATGAAGACTTTGATATCAGTGAACTTGATGGCGCTTTCTCGATTCACTCAGCGGATCCTGGCGATGTCGCTGCCATGCTCTCACTCTTTGGCAATTGGGTTGGACAGACATCGTACTTTGACAGCGTCTTGGAGGCCGCACGTGCCGGCCCACTCACCATCGAGATAGCCAAGCAATTTCTTAAAAACGCAGAAAGCGCCGACCTGTCCAAAATGACCTCGATCACAGACGAGGCCGCGGAGGCTCTTTCCAAGCATCAGGGGGGGCTTTCTCTCAACGGCCTAACCGAACTCTCGGACGAAGCTGCAGAGGCTCTTTCCAAGCATCAGGGAGATATTATTCTCGGCCTGACCGAACTCTCGGACGCCGCGGCAGAGGCTCTTTCCAAGCATCAGGGAAATATCAACTGGGAGAGTCCAGCGGATTGGATAGCACAGGTTCGGGCGACGGTCCTCGATCTGGCCAAGGCAGAGCAATTTCTTGAGGACGATGAAAGCACCGACCTGTCCGAAATGACCTCGATCACAGACGAAGCTGCGGAGGCTCTTTCCAAGCATCAGGGAGACCTTTGGCTCGACAGCCTGACCGAACTCTCGGACTCCACGGCAGAGGCTCTTTCCAAGCAGCAGGGGCTACTTTCTCTCGGCGGCCTGACCGAACTCTCGGACGCCGCGGCAGAGGCTCTTTCCAAGCATCAGGGAGAGCTTTATCTCAGCGGCCTGACCGAACTCTCGGACGCCGCGGCAGAGGTTCTTTCTAAGCATCAGGGAGAAATTTCTCTCAACGGCCTAACCGAACTATCGGACGCCGCGGCAGAGGCCCTTTTCAAGCATCAGGGAGATATTATTCTCAACGGCCTAACAGAACTATCGGACGCCGCGGCAGAAGCTCTTTCCAAGCTTCAGGGAGACCTTGATCTCAGCGGCCTGACCGAACTCTCGGACGCCGCGGCAGAGGCTCTTTCCAAGCTTCAGGGAGACCTTGGTCTCTACCACCTAACCAAACTCTCGGACGTCGCTGCAGAGGCTCTTTCCAAGCATCAGGGACACCTTGTTCTCTACCGCCTAACCAAACTCTCGGACGTCGCTGCAGAGGCTCTTTCCAAGCATCAAGGAGAGATCAACGGGATGAGTTCGGCCGATTGGGTGGCATCCAAAAGAATCAAAAACGAAGATTGATCTCTACGCCGATTTTCACCTCCATTAAAACCGATCATCCCAGTGACTAGCTTAGCCAAATCCGCTCATGCTCAATGGGCTAAGATCGCTCGAAATCCCAATGATAACTTTGATTCGGTTTCGTTGGCCATTGCTGAGTTTGGTGGCCGACCAAAAGCAAAAAACGTGGGGGAGCTTCTTACAGTCTTGCAGGGAATCGCACGCGGAGAAGCTTTGGTAAGCCAAGCCTTTCAATGGTCTGATCCGATCGCAGGGCGAGAATCGAAACTGGCTGAAATCCGAGGGCTCCAGTGGCGACTGGTGATGGCGGTGGCCGGGTTGGAAATCATGATCAAGAGCCTGCTCGGTAAGGAGCATCCCGGAATCAACGAGTTTCGAGAGTTGAATTCGAGGATTTCCGTCGAACCCCATTCAATCCTTGCACCGTGCCTAGCACCATCAGTCCGTGAGAAATGGATCGCGGACGAGAGCCTGCTGAAGTTCCTCTCTCTGAAAGGCAAAGACTTGAAGGTTCTGCAGGATTTCCTCATCAACGACGATTGCCTCTCGATAAACGACTTGGCAGAGCAATTAGCCCTAGCCAAGGCACTACGCAACTGCACCGCCCATGCGGCTCTCTCGGCGACCAAGTGTAACCAGTTAAAACTAGGGCCGACGTTAAGGCATTTGCCCAGCGTGATTCATGAGACATCCGAGGGAATCTTTGCGTCTCTCTGTAGGCTGCTGAATACGATGGAGTATACGCCTAATTCTGCAGAAGTGCGAAAGCGTGAGGAACTCCTTGCTCTTGCGCAAAACGAGCTTGGTCCACTAGCTGAGCACTCAGAAATGTTGGTGCAGCAGTTTGTTCGACTATCGCCGCCACAAGATCCGCCAATCTTCAGTCCGGTTTCTGTACAGTCTGTCAAAATGCATGAAACGCACCTTGCACAATTTGTTGTCGCGAATCGAGGTGGTCTCGCCGGTGGGCTGTCCCGAAAGCCGGGTAATATACTTCTGAATTGGCGAAGATTGTTCTTGGATTCTCCTGACTTAATCCTAACTGGAGCTGGTGCCATCGCGACTCCTTGGCTCGTTCCGCTTGCGGCCCTTAGCATTTTCATCAAGGTATGGACGCAATCCACACTTTTACTCACGAAGGAGCACGCAGCATCTCTGTGCGCAATGTGGCATAGGTGTGAAAACATGAAGATTCATTTTGACTCTGCACTAATTTGCACCAACGAACTGTTTCAGGTATATTCATGGCCACCATTAGAGGTCGTAACATTCCAGAGCGTTTTAAAAGAACTCGAAACAATTCGCTGTATAGAAATTCGTAGCAACAAGGAGATTTGGCTTTGCGAGGAGGTTCGGGGATCATACTGGTGAAGTCAAAGATGCGTAACCCCACAGATAACGGCATTATCTCCAGTTGCAGTCAAAGTGCTAGCGAAACACCAGGGAGAGATCAATGCAATGAACCCAGCGGATTGGATCGCATCGCTAACTATCGTAGGCGAAGAGTAATCGCTTGGCGGATTTGTACTTCCATCACAAAATCATAAGAGACAGAAATAATCAAAATATTCTTGCCCTGGGAATTTACTCGGTGAAATCAAGTCATGGGCCAGCACGGTGAACGCGGCTTCTTTTTCTCAGGCAAACAACGGGGGTACGAAACGCAACAATCAAAACTATTTATTTGTCTAACACTTTAAATTCTGGTGGCCGCCAACCGCGAACTGATCACCCGCTTCGAGCAAAAGATCCAAACCACCCTCGCCCGCATCTGGGGAGAGCCAACCACCGCAGAATGACTCGCGCAAAGGCGCAAAGTTTTAAGAATCAAAAAACCAATGCGATCAAATCCAAATCCAAATCCAAATCCAAATCCAAATCCAAATCCCTTTCTTCCTTTGCGTCTTTGCGTCTTTGCGCCTTTGCGCGAGGCCGAAACAATGCGGCAAATTTCTTGAAAACGGGGGCTTGACGGGTGTGGTAGGGTTCTACCACAACAACGAAAGGAATCCCATGTTCAATGACACCATCAAATCACTGCGTCTTCAGAAACGACTCACCCTGCGCGATTTTTGCGCACAAGTCGGCCTGGATCCAAGCAATTGGAGCAAGGTCGAACGCGGAGTGAATCCGCCACCTGGCGACATCGGACTGCTGGAGCGTTTGGCGGATTTCTTCGGCCTCGCCGGTGCGGCGAAACTGGCTTTCATGGACGAAGCGGCACTTCAAAGACATGAGATTCCGGCCGATGTAGCCGACCACGCAATCCTCCACCGGGCGCTTCCCGCCTTCTTCCGTGCCGCCCGTGGCCACGAACTCACCGAGAAGGAACTGGCGAGCCTCGCCGAG
>Ga0209190_1002854_pt1 | contig 11496 bp, 10 predicted proteins | sample M_140205_XF_Meta_FD_187315 | JGI IMG/M metagenome (GOLD analysis project Ga0209190, IMG submission 187315) | Freshwater microbial communities from Lake Montjoie, Canada to study carbon cycling - M_140205_XF_MetaG (SPAdes) (version 2) | ecosystem: Environmental > Aquatic > Freshwater > Lake... | reverse complement strand
GTGGCCGAATAGGCGGAAGACCCAGAGGGCATATGCCGCCCACCAGTTCGACTTGTCGCCGTAGAAGATCACCGTGGTGTCACGGCTAATCCCCTTGCGTGACATCAGCGCTGCAAAGCCTTCAGGACCGACATAATCCCGCGACACTGGATCATTCAGATCGGTGTGCCAATCCACCTTGACGCTTCCTGGGATGTGGCCCGTCTCATAAAGGAGCGTGTCCTCATCGGACTCCACCACTACGATTCCGGGCGTATTCAGATTCGCGACGAGCCACTCCGTTGAGACGAGTGCGCCTGGAGTGGCGTACTCCTGGAACTTTGTGGTTGGATCGAAAGGAACCTTGCTCATTTTGTTTTCTCCTTACCTGCTACTTGGGGTTGAAATAAACCTCATAACGATCTGGCGCAATGCGAGCGTCAACAGATCGACGGTTCACCCTCAAGTGCTCGGAGCTGCGTGCTGGTCATGCCTATACGATACCAGAGCCGTCCTCTGGCTCGTTAGCCGAACAGTGGGAGGAGGAGTCGCCTCGCGCCATCCATGAAGATGCCTATCGCGAATGCGGCAAACATCAGTGCTGAGATCAGCGAGACGGCGCGCACCGTGCGTGGTCCGGTGAAGCGGCGCGTTGCGCCAACAACGCCAGAGAGAATTGCCGAGTGCGCAACTGCGGCGGCGCCAAATCCTGAGATGAACGGAACAAAGCGGGCGAGGTCTGCGGCCTGAGAGGCGAGGACGCTGCCGCCTACCGTTGCCGTCCAGAGGATCAGGGTGGGGGAGCTGAGCGCAATGCCCAGGCCGAGGCCAATGGCGCGGATGCCGTTGGCTCGCCGAAGTGGTGATGACTCATCGATGCTTCCGCCACGTGCTGCGTCGCGAAGTGCGGCGGCGGCGAACCAGCAGAGGGCGGCGCTTCCGCCGAGCCAGAGGATCCAGGCTGCGGGTGGCCATGTGAGCAGTGCGCTGACGCCGAGTGCGCCAGCGCAGGCCCAGATCAGATCGCCAATACACGAACCGAGTCCGATCAAGAAGGCGGGCCAGGCGCCGCGATCAATTGCGGTGCGCACGATCATGACGTTGACCACGCCGAGTTCAATGTTGATAGAGAAGGCGAGTGCTGCGCCGAGGAGGAAGAGTTCCACGGGCGCTATTTGGACTCGATGACGCTCGTTGGGGTGTTGTGCGGATTACTGTGCGCGGCGGGGATCACGCCGAGCTTACCCGCCTTGTAATCCTCGAACGCCTGGATCACCTCGTCGCGCGTGTTCATGACGAATGGCCCAAGCCAGGCGACCGTCTCCTTAATTGGTAGTCCGCCAAGGATCAACACATCGAGCGCTGGTGTGCGCGCATCCTGGTGTTGCGATGCCTTTATGACGATGCGATCACCATCACCGCAGACGGCGAGCTGACCCGACTGAATGGCGATCGCTTCGGCGCCAACGCTGCCGCGTCCGGAGAGCGCGTAGACGAGCGCATTGAAATCTGGTCGCCACGGCAGGTCGAGTTCAGCGCCCGGCTGAATCGTTGCGTGGACGAGTGCGATCGGCGTCTGCGTTGAGCCTGGCCCCTGGTGTCCGCCAACTTCGCCAGCGATCAGGCGCAGCAGTGCGCCGCCATCTGGCGATGCGAGGAGCTTCACTTCGCTTGATCGAATGTCCTGATAGGCGGGTGGCGCCCACTTCTTGGCGCGCGGCAGGTTGACCCAGAGCTGGAAGCCGTGAAAGAGGCCACCGCTCGCGACCAAGAACTCAGGTGGCGTCTCAATGTGCAGGATCCCGCCGCCCGCCGTCATCCACTGTGTGTCGCCATCACTAATACGGCCACCACCACCGTTGCTGTCGCGGTGATCAAGGATGCCGTCCAGCATGTAGGTGACCGTCTCAAATCCGCGATGCGGATGCCACGGCGTCCCCTTCGGCTCACCGGGCGCGTACTCCACCTCGCCCATCTGGTCGAGCATGATGAACGGATCAATCATGTTGAGCGGCGCACCCATAAAGGCGCGGCGCACGGGGAAGCCCTCTCCCTCAAATCCGCCAGGCGCGGTGGAGAGCGAGATCACCGGTCGCGGTCGCGCAGTGAGGAGGTCCACCACGGGTGTCCGTGGAAGCAGCGTGATGTCTTGGACCGTGACGGCTGGCATCTGTGAATCATAGCAAAGTACTTGCGATGCGAAATATAGGGTGCGATGATGGGATCTGACGCGCAGTGCGCAACAAGACGGAGAGCAGATGAGGGGTGGGTCATGGACATCATTACCGCAGTTAGGAGCGTCTACTCCAAGTACGCCACATTTAAGGGCCGTGCGAGCCGTTCAGAGTATTGGTACTTCTTCCTCTTTACGATCATTGCTGGAGGGGCACTCGGCGCGATTGATTCCACACTTAGCAGCGCGTTCAGCATTGCGAACATCGTGCCGAACCTTGCGGTGGCGGTACGACGCCTGCACGACACCAATCGCAGCGGCAAGCTGATCATTGGGCTCATCCTTGCCGAGGTGGTCCTCTTTGTTGTCGTTGTTGTTGGGTTTGTGGCGGCGGTCATTGGTGGGAGTGTCTTGAATGAAACGCTTGCGGGCAGAGGCGGTATTTTGATGCTCGTCGGCTTCGCGCTCTTCCTTGTGCTTGGGATCTACTGGATCTACCTCTTGGCAAAGCGGGGAGACGCAGGGGCGAATCGCTACGGCGATCCCGTCTAACTCGCTCTGCGCGTGAACTGGATCGCCTCGCGGATTTGGCTGAGCCCGGATGACCCGTTCACGGACGCGAACGTGCGCCTCCTCTTCGGCGCACAGGGGATCAGTATGCTTGGATCGCAAATCTCAAATATTGCGTTTCCCCTAATCGCGGTTGACGTGATCAAGGCGAGTAACGGCGCGATCGCACTCTTAGAAGCCGCCTTCCTGCTCCCCTTCGTCTTCTTCAGTCTCCCGGTTGGCGCGCTGCTCGACCGCCGCACGCGACGCCCCGTGATGGTGGCGATGGATCTGGTTCGCACCGCGGCGCTGCTGTTGATTCCACTCAGCTACTCGATCGGCGCTATCTCAATGCCTTTGCTCTACCTGATGCTCTTCATCATCGGCACCGCAACGCTCATCTTTGATGTGGCAGACCAGTCGTACTTCCCAGAGCTGCTCCGTGGACCACGTCTCGCCGTGGCGAATAGTCGCCTGATGGTGATGGAATCTGGCGCAGGCGTAGTTGGCCCGCCGATTGCCGGGGTTATTGTTGGACGGCTCGGCGGTCCGCTCGCCGTTCTGATTGATTCGCTCAGTTTTCTTTGGAGCGCCTTGCTGCTGCGCAAGCTCCAGCATATCGAGACACCACCTGTTATTGATGTCGCCGCGCCAACTTCGCGGCTGCGCGATGAGATTCGCGAAGGGCTCGCCTGGGTGCTTGGCCAAAAGCACCTGCGCGGCAATGCCACGGCCGCGCTCCTCTTTAACTTCTTCGGCGCTATCGCAAACGGTGCGGTGATGATCGCTTACGGTCGCCGTGAACTGCTCCTGCCGACCGAGCTTCTGGGATTCATCTTGGGTGCTGGCGTGATCGGCCTGCTCGTCGGATCATTCACCGCTGGTCGCATTGCGAAGCGAATCGGCGTTGGCCGCTCAATTATTCTTGGCGGCATTTTGATCCCTACCATGCCGCTGGGCCTCGCACTGATCAGCGCGCCGATGGGACCACTCCTGATTACGATCCTCGCGATCGCCTCCCAAATCTTGGCATTCTTCGGTGCCGCGATCTTCCACACCAATCAGGTGACGTATCGACAGATCGTGACGCCGAAGCATCTCCTCGGCCGGATGAACGCCTCCATGAAGTGGGTGATGCTGGTTGGCATGCCGCTCGGCGCGGTTGTTGGCGCCGTGATCGCCGATACCTTTGGTTTACGCGCCGCACTCTTCGCTGGGGCGGTCGGCATTGTCGTGGCGCCGATTCCGCTGTTGCTCTCGGGAATCTCCTCCGTCGTGCGCCAACCGGAGCACGCTGACGAGTAGGTCAGCCCCCGCGCGAATCAGCCCCCGCGCGACGCTCGGATCAGCTTGGCATATGCGCGACCCGACTCCTTGATGGTGCGCTTCTGTGTGGCGAAATCTACGTAGGTGTAGCCGAAGCGCTTGTCGTAGCCGTATGCCCACTCGTAGTTGTCCAGCAGCGACCAGCCGAAGTAGCCGCGCAGGTCAACGCCTGCGTCGAGTGCCTCGGCGGCGGCGGTGAGGTGATCCATCAGGTACGCCTCACGCTCTGGATCGTGGACGCCACCATCTGCAGCAATCTTGTCTGGCCACGCTGAGCCATTCTCCGTGATGTAGATCTTCGGCGCCTTCCAGTGGTCTTTTAGCTTGATCAGGAAGTCACGCATCACGCCAGCGTTCATCCCCCAGCCCATGTCGGTCTTGGGACCATCAATATGATTCCAGGTGGTGCGTGCGCCGTCACCCGTTGGATCGTCGCCGATCTTCGCCGGGAAGTAGTAGTTAAGACCATGCCAGTCCAACTTCTCAGAGATGATCTTCATATCGTCTGATTCGATCGGCATCTTCACGCCGGAGAAGTCGATCGCCTCCTGCGGGTAGGTGCCGAAGTAGAGCGGATCGTGGAACCAGCCGCTATCGGTCATATCGTGGCGGCGCACCGCCTCGCGATCCGCATCCGAATCGGTCGCCGCGATTCCAGGCCCAACATTCAAGACGATGCCCACCTCAATCTTTGGCGCCGCAGCACGCATCGCGCGCACCGCCATGCCGTGTCCGAGTAGAAGGTGATGCGACGCGGAGAAGGCCGCCTGCACGTCTTGGATCCCTGGCGCCATGTCGCCGCTCAGGTGACCGAGCCATGCGGAGCAGAGCGGCTCATTCAGCGTTGACCATCGCGTGACGCGATCGCCGAGTGCGCCGAGGACGATCCCTGCGTAATCGGCAAACGCTTTTGCCGTGTCGCGCGCCGGCCAGCCGCCGCGATCCTGCTGCGCCTGTGGCAGGTCCCAGTGATAGAGCGTTGGGAACGGTTCGATACCCGCTTCGAGAAGTCCATCAACGAACTGCTGATACCAGGCGAGGCCCTTCTGGTTTACCGCACCAGTGCCGTTCGGCAGGATGCGTGGCCAAGCGATAGAGAAGCGGTACGCCGTGGCACCGAGCTCTTTCAGGATGGCGATGTCTTCGCGCCAGCGGTGATACGAATCGGTGCCAGGCTCGCCGTCTTCGCCGTTGTGCGTCTTTCCAGGAATCTTGGCGAAGCGATCCCAGATCGACTCACCGCGTCCGTCTTCTTTGGTGGCCCCTTCAATCTGATACGACGAGGTGCCAAAGCCCCAGGTGAAGCTCTTTGGGAATCGCTTGGCGAGTGCCGCCTGGTCAACCATCTGTTGCCTCCTACGTGAGGGTGGTTCGCCTCCCTCTATAGCGGGCACGGTAGACCTCCCGCCTCACGCGGTGTGCGGCGTTCCGTCAGGCGCGCCGCACGCGCGTCGCGCCTGACGCACGGCTGGTCGCGTGCGAGGGTGAGGGTGAGTAGGCTCCCCGCATGACACACCAGAGCGCGCCAATTCGAATCCCATCGCTGCTCCCTACGCCAGACATCTTTAGTTGCCGGCGCATCCTCGTCATTCAGCCGCACTATGACGATGCCGACATTGCGGCGGGGGGCACCCTTGCGGCGCTCGTGGATGCTGGTGCTGAGATTCGTTACTGCACGATGATGGATGACCTGGTCGGCGTGATCGACGAGTCGCTTGACGATGCGGCGGCGGCCGCATCCCTACTGCGCGATCAGCGCGCGGCGGCGAAGATCATCGGCATTCAGGAGTTGACGCACCTCAACTACCCAGACGCGGGGAACTGGAGCCGCTTCGATGTGCGCCCCGACCTCTTCCGCGAGATTCGCGACTTCCGACCAGATGCAATCTTCGCCGCCGATCCATGGCTGCGCGTTGAGGCGCATCGCGATCACTGGGAGGCCGGCTCCATCGCCGCCGAAGCGGCGATCCTTTTCGGTATCACAAAACTTCCGTCAAGCAGCGCAGCAGTAGATGCGGCGTGGCGCGCCGCCTCACCATTTGATGTGCACGCTGTTGCCTTCTTCTACACCGACGAGCCGACCACCTTCTCGCCGATCGACGCCACCTGGGAGCGGAAGGCGGCCGCCGTCTCCGAATATCACGCGCAGTTCACCGACGATGAGCTGCCACAGTTAGTGAAGACGCTTGATGCGAAGGCGCAGCTCGTTGCGCGTGTTGGCGTGGAGGCTGGCCTCCTGCCGGCAGGAACCAAGCGCGCCGAACCGCTCAAGGTGATCGACCCCCGCGCCCTCCACGGCGCGCGGTAAGCGCTACTTCACTAAGCGCTAGTTCGAGACGACGTCGAAGTCGGCGTACATCCCAGCTCTGTAATGCGCCTCAATGTTGCACATGACTACGTAGTGGCCAGGCGTTAGGTTTACCGTCACGCTCCCTGGCACGCCAGGCTCGTACTCTGGCTGCTCGTCAATGACGTCAATCAGCGCTTCGTCGATGCGCTTTGTGGTTGCGTCCACGTCAGCCAAGAGTTGCGTCGCAAACTTGTCTGAGCGAACGATCAGGAACTCATGGGCGATCGTGCCGTTGTTGGTGAGGTCAAACGTGATGGATCCTGCTGCGTGGGTGTAGGAGTCGAGCGCGATCTTCCACTCCTCTTCCGTTCCATTCACGCTTCCCGTTCCAACCGTAGCCGGGACGATCTCAAGGTCGGCGTACATGCCGGCCTTGTAGTGACCTTCAATGTTGCACATCACCACGTAGTGCCCAGGTGTGAGGCTGACCGTGACAGCCCCCGGTACACCAGGCTCGTACTCGGGCTGTTCGTCAATAACGTCGAGCAGCGCTTCATCAATGCGATTGGTTGTTGGGTCAACGTCCGCGATAAGCTCGGCGGCACTCTTCTCTGAGCGCACCACCAAGAATTCGTGCGCAATCGTCCCTTCGTTGGTCAGGCTGAACGCAACAGTTCCGGCCTCGTGGAGGTCGGAGTCGATCGCGATCTCCCACTCCTTCTCCGTACCGTTGATGGTCCCAACTGTTGGCACCGGTTCTGGCTTTGGGGTGCGCGTCACAACGGCACCGTCTGGCGCTGCGGTGATAGTGAGGTCGGCGTACATGCCGTTCTTATAGTGACCCTCTAGGTTGCACATCACTACGTAGTTGCCCTCTGGCAGGGTGAGCGTAAGTTCAGCAGTGGTGGCGGCGTCATACTCACCCTGCTCATCAATGACGTCAAGAAGCTCTTCATCAATTCGGTTTGTGGCTGGGTCAACAAGTTCAAGGAGTTCTTTTGCCGTCTTGTCGCTTTTGACAACAAGGAACTCATGACCAATGGTGCCGCGATTCGACAGATCAAAGACGACCTCTCCAGCGGTGTGTCGGTCGGCGGAGATCTTGATGTACCACTCGCCTTCCTTGACATCCACCACGCCGGTCCATGGGGTCTGACTCCAGACATAGAGGCCAATGCCGAGTGCGGCGATCAGGATCGTGGAGATGAGCGCGCCGCGACCAGGCTTCAGCCCAGCCTTATCAAGCGCACCAGCGGGTGCGCTGGCTCGCTTAGTCGTGCGCTTTGCACCGCTCTTCTTGCCACGTGTTGATCGGGTAGCCACCATCTCGTATTGCCTCCCTACCTATCTCCGCCAGGGGCGGTGTTGCGGGCAGGATACGCCCCAGCCCCCCTCCCCCTCCGGTCGTTGCTGCCTGGGGAACAGTACCCAGGGGTGGGGCGATATCGCGTACGATTCACCTCAGTCGCTGGGAGACCGCCAGCCCAAGGGAGGATCAAACCGCGTGAAGCTCGCTCACCAGCCCCGCCGCCTCGTTGCCCTCGTCGGCGTGGTCCTCTCGGCCCTCCTCCTTGGTGGCTGCCAGGCGGTGGGAACCCTCCCGCCTGCCACTGAGCAGGCGATCCAGATCACCGATCTCTACAACCTCGTCTTCACTATTGCCGCGGTGGTCTTCGTCCTAGTTGAGGGGCTGATCATCTGGTCGGTGATTCGCTATCGACGCAAGCCGAGCGACCGGTCACTCCCAGCACAGACGCACGGCAACTTTTTGCTGGAGATCGTCTGGACACTGATCCCGCTGGTCGTCGTGATCGGCATCTTCATCACATCCGTTGGCGTGCTCAACTCTGTTGATGCACGCGACGCAGATACTGCCGAAGTGAAGGTGGAGGTGGTTGGCTATCAGTGGCAGTGGAAGTTCGCCTATCCAGAAAACGGGATTGAGGTCTTCGGCACCGCCGCGCAGGAGCCACAACTTGTGGTGCCGCTCGGCAAGGTGATCCAGGTCTCACTCGTTGGACAAGATGTGAACCACGGCTTCTACATTCCGGAGTTCCTCTTCCAGCGCGACGCAGTGCCGGGACAGGTCAACGTCTTCCAGTTCACGCCGAACAAGCTCGGCACCTTCAATGGCCAGTGCTCCGCCTTCTGCGGCTTGTTGCACAATGCAATGCGCTTCTCCGTCAAGGTGGTGAGCCCAGAGGAGTACGACACCTGGCTGATTGAAAACGCACCGAAGCCATCAGGCTTCACCACTCTGCGCGTAGGGATATAAGGAGGAGTTATGGCAACAACGGCGATTCGACCAACGATTCGGCAGCGAACGACACTCTATGAGTGGCTGACGACGACCGACCATAAGAAGATCGGCATTCTCTATACCATTAGCTCCTTCACCTTCCTCGCCATCGGCGGTCTCCTCGCCCTCGGCGTGCGAACGGAGTTGGCGCAGCCTGGCTTGCAGTTCCTTGATGAGTCCACCTACAACCAGCTCTTCACCATGCATGCATCGGTGATGATCTTCTGGGTGATCATTCCCTTCCTCGCCGGCCTCGGCAACTACATCGTGCCGCTACAGATCGGCGCCGCCGACATGGCCTTTCCGCGCATCAATGCGCTCAGCTTCTGGATGATTCCATTCTCAGGGCTCGTGGTGATCTCAGGCTTCTTGCTCGGCGGTGCAGCCGACGCTGGCTGGACGGCATATCCGCCGCTCAGCAGCATCAAATACAGCCCTGGGCCCGGAATGAATCTCTGGATCGTGGCGCTAATTCTGATCGGCACAAGCTCCATCCTGGGCGCCGTGAACTTCCTCGTGACGATCTTCCGCATGCGCGCGCCAGGGATGACCCTCTTCCGCATGCCGATCATGGTCTGGACGATCATCGTCACCAGTGTCTTGGTCTTGATGGGGACGCCAGTCCTCACCAGCGCCCTGATGATGCTCTTCATTGATCGAAACTTTGGTGGCAGCTTCTTTGATCCAGCCACTGGCGGTTCGGCGATCCTCTGGCAGAACATCTTCTGGTTCTACAGCCATCCGGCCGTGTACATCATGGTGCTCCCAGGAATGGGGGCGATTTCGGAGATCATCCCGGTCTTTAGCCGCAAGCCGCTCTTTGGCTATAAGGCGTTCGTCTTCGCTACCGCGGGGATCGGCGCTCTTGGATTCTCCGTATGGGCGCATCACATGTTCACTACGGGGAGCGTCTTCCTCCCGTTCTTCTCGGTCATGACCTTCTTCATTGCTGTACCAACGGGGGTGAAGATGTTCAACTGGATCGCCACGATGTGGCGCGGCCAGATCACCTTCAAGACGCCGATGCTCTTCGCGGTTGGCTTCCTTTCGATGTTCCTCATTGGCGGCATCAACGGCGTCTTCAGCGCGCCAGTGCCGGTTGATTACGCTCTCCATGCAACGTATTGGGTTGTTGCGCACATCCATTACGTGCTCTTTGGTGGATCATTCCTTGCGATCATGGCCGGCTTCTACTTCTGGTTCCCGAAGATGAGCGGGAAGATGCTGGACGAAGGTCTCGGCAAGCTGCACTTCGTACTCGTGATGATTGGCCTCAACCTGACCTTCCTGCCGATGCATATGCTTGGCCTTCTTGGCATGCCGCGTCGAATTGCCGACTACTCGCCAACGGCTGGCTGGAACGACCTCAACATTGCCGCCACCATCGGTGGCTTCACGGTGGGGATCAGCCTCCTTCCGCTCCTCTGGAACATCTACATCTCGCTCCGCAACGGAAAGGACGCAGGGAACGATCCGTGGGAGGGGAGCACGCTGGAATGGGCGACCTCATCGCCACCACCAGCCTGGAACTTCGATCGACTTCCAGCGATCACCTCCGAGCGCCCACTCTTCGATGCGCGACACGGCCGCTCGGGGAAAGACCACGCATGAGCCTCGCGGCAGCTGATCACGGCATCGTGGAGCACGACGCGGGGGCGCTCGGCGCGGGGAACCACGGCGCGACCGGCGCACATAAGGGGCTCGGCAATCCCGTCCTCGGGATGCTCCTCTTCATCGTCTCCGAGATCATGTTCTTCGGCGGCCTCTTCGCCGCCTACTTCAGTCTGCGCACCGCAACAGGGACCTGGCCACCAGCAGGGAACGGCGCCTTCCTCCTTCACGACGAGGTGCTCTTCCCAGGGATCATGACCTCGCTGCTCGTACTTAGCTCAATCACCTGCCAGATCGCCGTCTGGCGCATCCGCCGCGGCGACCGCAAGGGGATGAATCGCGCACTCCTCATGACCGTGCTTCTTGGCGCAATCTTCTTGATCGGCCAGGCATACGACTACACGCAGCTCGGCTTCGGCATAGCGGACGGCGTCTTTGGCAGCACGTATTTCATTCTCACCGGCTTCCACGGCGCGCACGTCCTTGGCGGTGTCTTGATGCTGAGCGTCTGCCTCTACCGCGGCGGACTCGGCCAGTTCTCTGCGCAACACCACGACATGGTTGAGGCAACATCCATCTACTGGCACTTTGTTGATGTGGTGTGGATCCTGCTCTTCTCGCTCCTCTACCTGATTTAGGAGGGCGCATGTCATACACCTATCGCGCACTGGCAATGGGGGCAATCTTTGAAGTTGCCGCCGTGGTCTTCATGATCACCGCCGACGCAGCGCCGATGGCCTTCATGTTGGCGCTCACCGGACTCTCAATGTCCGTGATGGCCTTCATCCTCTTGCACGCCATGCAAAGCGCAACAAGCCACGCCACACTGCCACGCTGGACGCCAGCCGCCGCTCGAACGGCCCGCCCAGCTGCACATGCGCCACGCGGCGTCCACCTTCCAGCCTCGTCACTCCTTCCAATCGGCATCTGCATCGCCGCCGCCGTGCTCTTCTTCGGTGTCGCCGTCAACCTCTCGTTTACTGCGCTCGGCACACTGCTGCTCGGCGTTGCACTCGTTGGATGGCTGATCGATTCGCGCCGTGAGTGGCGCGCGGTTGCCGCCGCCGGGCGTACTGGCGCAATCAACAACCCAGCACCCCTTCGTGCATCACGTCTGCTGGTTGACCTTGCCGCGATCGCCTTCTTCAGCTTGGCGATCGGCCAGTCGGGGCTCCTTAACCCAGCCGCCGCACCAGCTGCACCAGTTGCAGATCTAACGCATCCAGCGATTGGCGCAAAGGGTGTGAAGTTTGACCTTGCGAAGATCAC